>VOFB01002116.1_pt1 | contig 106587 bp, 165 predicted proteins | sample 5384141 | NCBI WGS metagenome assembly VOFB01 (sample SAMN12384721, study PRJNA508395) | human gut metagenome | isolation source: healthy gut A | host: Homo sapiens | reverse complement strand
TCAGTACTTCGTTCAGTTGACGGCTGCTGACGATCATATACACTGCAAACAGTGCCAGCAGCACTACGCCGTCCAGAAACCCCACGACCATGCCGGCATGCCCCAGAGCCAGCAGCAGAACGCCGCAAAAATGGAAAAGGGGATTCTTTGGTCGGAATCGCTGGATGGCCAGGGGGTGAACACGGCGCACATGCCGCACACCACCATCAGATTGAAAATATTGGACCGACGACGTTGCTGACGGCTGGGGCATTGTTGCCGACATGGCCCGCAGTGACGCTGACAGCCAGTTCAAGCACAGGCTTGTCCCCATGGCCACCACGGTCAGGCCGATGATGATGGGGGGCACCCGCAGCAGCTTGGCCACGGCGGAGCTGCCGTCCACAAAAAGTCGGCGCCCTTGATCAGCAGCACAAAGCCGATGGCCAAAAGAATATGGCAAAGAGAATTTCCTGCATGGTTCAAATGATCCTTTCTCTGTCTGTTTCTGTTTCGATGGATGTCTGTTCCGCTTCCTGACGGCTGGTTTGCTGCGCAGGAGGGATGGAGGGAACGGCTGTGCCGTTCCCTCCGTGAAGTGTTGCTTATGCGGCGAAGGCCGACAGGGGCAGCAGAAGCAGCGACAGGGCCAGCACCACAGCAATGGCGATGGCGAGTATACGGATTCCGGTTTTGCGGTTCAAGGAAAAGCACCTCCCATAAAAAATCAAACAACTCCGCAAGATTCAGTTTACATAAGGCTTGTGGAAAACTATGTGAAATAGTGTATAAATCCATTGTTTCCTGCCGTTTTCGACAAGTTGCGGCAAAATTATGCCCCGGTGCGGCGCGCCGTGCTTTTTGGCTCACAACAAGGTGCGGCGCATCGGGCGGTGAACCATTGTAGCATAAAGTGCTGCGGACAACAAGCCGGGAATTGGCAAAACCGATCAAATACAGGGCTGTTTGGCACGTTTTCGCGATTTTGAAAAAATTTTTAAAATTTTGAAAAAAATCTGTCGTTTTTGGCTTCTGAATTGTATTACTAATAGAGGGAAAGCAGAATGCGTTTCTCCGGCTCCTTTTGTGCTATAATGGGCGCGAAAAGAGGCGGAGGTGGGAGAATGCTTGGCATATATCTGTCCATGCTGAACAGCGCAGCGGATCAGGAAGCCTTTCAAGCCCTGTATGAAAGGAATAAGTACAAAGTGTTCCATGCAGCGCAGGGTATTGTGAAAAACAAACTGTGGGCGGAAGATGTGGTGCATGAAGCATTCTTATATGTAGCAGATCATTACGAAGAGCTGAGCGGGAAATATACTGAGGGCCTGGACGGATATCTGTACCGATGCGTGCAGTGCCGGGCGGTGAATTTGCTGCGCCGGAGGGGACGGGAAGAAAGCTAGAAGCGTGGATGGAGACTTCCGGACGGGACGGCGCGGCGGCGCCAGAGGGCGATGTGGGCCGGGTGGTTGCCGCCCTGCAGCAGCTGCCGAAAACCTATGGCGCGGTGCTGGAGTTGGTTTGCGCGGGATGGAGTACGGCGGAGATCGCGGAGCATCTGGGACTTTCCCCGCGCACGGTGCAGCGGCGGCTGGAACGGGCGTGGGAGATGATACGGGAGGAGTTGAGCGAGAATGACGCAGCCGACCCGGGAAGAAGCCTTTGACGCGCTGCTGCGGAAGCCGCCGCCTGGCGGCTGCGGCAGGCGCTGGCGGCCCTGCCTTCGGAGGAATGCCTGCGGGCGGAATATGGGCCGCTGCATCGTCTGGATCGGCGCGTGCGGCGCTCGGTGCGGGCGCTGCAAAAAGCGCAGCAGCGCCGTGTTCTGAATCGCACGTCCCGGCGGAAGATGCGGCGGATCCTGCTGGCCGCCGCCCTGCTGGCGGCGTTGGCGGCGGGGACGCTGGCGGTCTCGGCGGAACTGCGGCTGTTGGTCAAGGATACCCTGGTGGAGTGGATGGAGCGAAACATGAGCATCCGCTATGAAGTGGAAGGGCATCCCTTAACAGCTCTGCCGGAGGGATACGCGCCTCATTATATCCCGGAGGGGTTTGTGTATAATGAAGAAATTTCTTTACAGAGCAAAACCAAATTCTGCTTGATTACGAAAATGAAGCAGGTTATTTCGTTCAAATTGCCATTAGAATTGCGGGAAAACGGTTCTATTGTTGTAACAGACAGTGAGCACATTACTTATAAAACCATTGATTTCGGAGGGCAGACGCCTATTTTGGTACTTTTTGACGATGGAGACGGCTATGTGATGTATTGGTTTGCAGACGGCATGGAACATGAGCTTTATATCAATGCCATTTTGCCGGAATCTGAGGTGTTTCAGATTGCGGACAATATTTATTGAATATCGAGTCAACACGGCAGAGCCGGGCGGCAGGAAATCCGTCCCGGCTCTGTTTTTTTGCACAAGAATTGGGTCTGAAAATTGTGGAGACATCCAAAGATTGCAAAACGCAGCATTTTTTCAAAAATGCTGTCGTTTTGGGCCGCTCGATTGTATTAGAAGTAGAGGGAATGGTTGAAAGCAAAACAGTCGATCCTCAATTTAATCAGAGAGAGAGGTTATAACGTATGAAAAACACAAATGCACACCACCCACCACCGTCTGATAGCCCTGGCCATGGCAATTGCCATGGCGCTGACCCTTTCGGTCAGCGCATTTGCTTCTGCAAATGAACCCTATAATGTAGATACGACAAAACTTGCAGGAAGTTTTTCGTCGAGTGCACAGACTTACTCAGCCACTGTGAGCGGTCCAATGGGAACGACAAAAACCAAGATAGAACTGACGCTGTATGAAAAAGGTCTCTTGGGCTACAAAAGAAGTGGACAGCGCCAGTGCCAGTGCGAACAGCCGCACCTGCAGCAAAACGGTCAGCTACGCTTTCAAAGATGGCAAAAGCTATAAACGACCGTGACGGGCAGCGCCTATGTCGATGGACAATGGGACACTGTTACCAAAAATTTTACCGCTTCCTTTTAACTTAACGCCAAAGTGGGGAAAAGAGGGAGGCCCATGAAAAAATGACTCGTCCGTATCCACAAAATGATTGTAATATTAAAACTGGAGGGTTATTATGAAAATGTGTAAAAAGGCGATGTCTATGGTTTTGGCACTGGCGATGGTTGTAAGCTTAACGGTGCCAGCGTTGGCGCAAAGCGCAAATGGAGAAAGCGGGATGATAACAAAAGAAATTGTCGCAGATAACGGAAGTAGAGTTGTGGTAAATGTTCCGGCAGAATATAGAGACTTTATGACTGATGCAAGGATACAGGAATTTGGTTCGATTCCAGATCTCCAAGAAGGTGATGTGATCAATATTGAAAATATTGGTGGCGTGAGTCCAATTTCAGATGCGGCATTGGATGAAAATATAACACCGTGGAACAAAGTCCCGATATATAGACACGTTACAACGAAAACAAAAGATAAGGGAGAATATATCAAAAAAGATGAGTTTATTATTTCGGTAGCCAAAGGAAAACAACAACGATCAAACAGACATTCACACTCAGTTTATCTACTATGGTTTCTGGAAGTTATTACGATAAGGCAGAGCTTGGCTTTAAAAATGCTATATCGCTTACAATACAAAAAGCTGATATTTATACAGGGCCTACGGACGGCGAAGGCGGTAATAGCAAAGAATATCGGGTGAGATTTTATGCACAGAATTGGAAGTGGAAACAGGAGAGGTATCTTATGCCGCAGAATCAGTTGGAAGGAACGAAAACAGGAACGGCTGTAGAAGCAACGCGTTTTGCGGAGTATTCCATTGTCAGAACTATTACATAAGCAGATCGATTTTAAGAAGGAGCATTTTTATGAGTCGAAAGAAATGGGTTCTTGTTATTCTACTTAGCGTGATTATGGTTGCAAACATCCACATGCTGTGGATACGCTGTGTACCTATCAGCGATGTTATGGCGGCATCCATTCCTGCAGTATTTTCCGGGGTTGGGTTGCTCATGATTTTAAACAAGGAACTGTGACCAATGTGCACTGCGCCAGACTGATTCCGGCGCAGTGCCAATCCTATGACAGGCGGCCAATTTTTGCTGCGTAAAACGATACACAGTGGAAAAAAATGCGCAGCAACCTGCAAGGCTCCTCCGCACAAATTTTATCTTTTCTACTAACGGCGCTTTATTGGAATAAAATGGAAACATGTTTGCGATAGACGAAAGGAGATCGCCATGTGCAAACCAACAACAATCATTGTGAAGGGATGCTTTTTTCTGCTCGAACTTCGCGGGTAAAAGGTACAAGTATGCAGGGAAATAATCAACACGATATGATAAAGTGGAGCAAATGAAAAAGTTGAAAAAATCTGCAACTGTTCAAATTATTGGTGGTATTGTTTTGCTGGTATTGCTTGTAGTGAAGCAGATTGTGCCGATGGGGGGGCGCCGATCCCGTTACATATTTCTGTGGCTATAATTTTGTATCAATTGTTAGTATCTATACCGGAATATATAAAATGAAACGGTAGTGCAGAGAAGATTCCCCGTGCCGGAGCCATCCCGGCACGGGAAACCCTGTTGTTCCATTAAAACGGGGAGTGAATCATGCCACGAACAAAGCAATAAACAAGCGAATCACGGCCGGGCTGAATTGCACAAAAATGAAAACAGGAGGTATGTTTATGAAAGGTACAGTGGATTATGGAAAAGCGACTCTGCTGGCGCTGGGGGCGAGCGCCGTGTTCTTTGTGTTGGGCGGCGGCCTTTTTTATGTTATGTCGGGGCTGTTTTCCGGTATCCTTGCCTTTATTCTGGTGTATGCGCTTTTGTGCCTGTGCGGTGAATTGCATTGCATTCGTTGTGGGATGGAAGAGATCTACGGAGAATTGAAACGTATCAATGATTTTAAGCAAGCTGAGCAGGACGGGGCAGAAGAAAGCGAAGAATAAAGGAAAGCGGCGGCGAAAGCAGCAACCGGCGGGAGCAATGCTCCCGCCGGGGCTGTTTTATGCCTCCGGCACAGCGATTGCGCCAAAGGGAGCGGGCCGGGGGCCTCATTTTTCGCCCTTCTTGTGCCTTGTGAAAGTTTTGATTTGGTATATACTATTATATTGAAATTGTATCGAATTCCGGCGGAGCGCACCGAGGGGGCGCTGCCGCTGTTTCCAGAGGAAGGAAGAAACGAACGTGAAACAATCTTACGGCAACGAAAGCATTTCCCAGCTGAAGGGGGCGGACCGGGTTCGGAAGCGGCCCGGCGTTATTTTCGGCTCGGACGATCTGGAGGGCTGCAAGCACGCCGTTTTTGAAATCCTCTCGAACGCCATCGACGAGGCGCGGGAAGGCTACGGCCGCCTGATCACCGTCACCCGCTATGCCGACCGCTCCATCGAGGTGGAGGACATGGGCCGGGGCTGCCCGGTGGACTGGAACCCCAAGGAGGAAAAGTTTAACTGGGAGCTGGTGTTCTGTGAGCTGTACGCCGGCGGAAAATACAACACCAACGGCGGCGACAACTACGAATACTCCCTGGGACTGAACGGTCTGGGCGCCTGCGCCACCCAGTACGCCTCCCGCACCATGGATGTGACGGTCTGGCGCGACGGGCAGGAGTATTCCCTTCATTTCGAGCGGGGCGAGAACGTGGGGACTGAGCAAAAGCCCTTGAGCCGCAAGCGCACCGGCACGCGCACCCGCTGGCTGCCGGATCTGGATGTGTTCACCGACATCGCTGTGCCGGCGGAATACTTTATGGACGTGATGAAGCGTCAGGCAGTGGTGAACGCCGGGATTACGTTCCGCTTCCGCGATCAGCGGGGCGCTTCGTTTGAAACGGTGGATTATCTTTATGAAAACGGCATTCAGGACTATGTGGCAGAACTCTCCGGTGAAGGGGAGCCTGACGGCGCCCATCTTCTGGGAAGCCGAGCGCCGGGGGCGCGACCGGGAGGACAAGCCGGAATACAAAGTGAAGCTTTCCTGCGCGCTGTGTTTTTCCAACAAAACTGCCGTGACGGAATATTACCACAACTCCTCCTGGCTGGAACACGGCGGAAGCCCCGAAAAGGCGGCCAAGTCCGCCTTTGTCTCCGCCATCGACAAGTATCTCCGGGACCAGGGGAAGTATCAAAAGAGCGAGAGCAAAATCAACTGGAACGATGTGCAGGATTGTCTGGTGATGGTGTCCAGTTCGTTTTCCACGCTGACCAGCTATGAGAACCAGACGAAAAAGGCCATCACGAATAAGTTCGTTTATGAGGCCATGACGGAGTTCCTGCGCTCGAATCTGGAAATTTATTTTATTGAAAATCCATTTGACGCTGAAAAATCGCTGAGCAGGTGCTGATCAATAAGCGTTCCCGGAAAGTGCGGAAAAAGCGCGGCTCAATATCAAAAGAAGCTTTCGGGGACGATCGATATCGCCAACCGCGTGCAGAAGTTTGTGGACTGCCGCACCAAGGACATCTCCCGCCGGGAGATGTACATTGTGGAGGGCGACAGTGCTCTGGGCAGCGTCAAGCTGAGCCGGGATGCGGAGTTTCAGGGGATTATGCCTGTACGCGGCAAGATCCTCAACTGCCTGAAAGCAGACTATGGAAAGATTTTCAAAAGTGAGATTATCACCGACCTGATGAAAGTGCTGGGCTGCGGCGTGGAGGTAGATATGAAAAAGGTTAAAGACCTCAATGCCTTTGACCTGAATAACCTGCGCTGGAACAAGATCATTCTCTGCTCCGATGCCGACGTAGACGGTTTCCCGATCCGCACCCTGATTTTGACGATGATTTATCGGCTGGCACCCACGCTGATCCAGGAGGGGTATGTCTATATCGCTGAGACGCCCCTGTTTGAAATCAACAGCAAAGGGAAGACCTGGTTTGCCTATTCCGAAGAAGAAAAGGCGGCTGTGCTTCGGGAACTGGGAGAGGTGAAATACACGGTCAACCGTTCCAAAGGTCTGGGCGAAAACGATCCGGATATGATGTGGCTGACAACAATGAATCCCGAAACCCGTCGGCTGATCCGCGTCATGCCCACCGACGCCGAGGCGGCCGCGCAGATGTTTGATCTGATGCTGGGCGACAATCTCCAGGGACGGAAAGACTATATTGCCGAAAACGGCTATAAATTCCTCGATCAGATTGATGTGTCGTGACAGTTGTCCGCTGCGGCGGAAAGAAAGGAGCAGGATATTGTGGAAATTTTAACCTCGCAGGCAGTGCTGACGATTTTGGGATCCTCGCGGTCTATTTCGGTGTGAAACTGGTGGCAGTGGCTTTCAGGCTGTGGACGCCCCGTCACCGCAGCCTGACGCTGGACGAGGCGCAGCTCAAAGGCTGGCGCCGGGCCTGTGCGCTGGAAAGCGCAGGGCTGGCCTGCCTGTGGCTGGGCCTTTGTTGGGACTGACGCTCTCCCTATGGCTACGCCCTGGCGGTGGCCGGCGCGGCGGTGTTTGCGGCCTGCAAAGCTTATCTGATCAAAAAATACCCCTATATCGACCCGGATACCGTAAAAAGAGCGGTAAAAGAGAAAGAAATAAGGATTCCGGCAAAAACGGACTATTATAAGGACGGAAATAAGGATTATGCCAAAGAAGAAGCAATCATCAGAGGAAAAAGCCAAAATGGTGAACCCCAATGTGTTGGGGCTGCATGCGGCAGTGGTGGAACAGCCCATCACCGAAACGCTGGAAACCAACTATATGCCCTATGCCATGAGTGTGATTGTGTCCCGCGCGATCCCGGAGATCGACGGCTTCAAACCTTCTCACCGCAAGCTTTTGTATACCATGTATAAAATGGGCCTGCTCAACGGCGGCCGGACCAAAAGCGCCAACATTGTGGGCCAGACCATGCGTCTGAACCCCCACGGCGACGCGGCCATCTATGATACCATGGTCCGTCTGTCTACCGGCTACGGCGCGCTGCTGCACCCCTTTGTGGACGGCAAGGGAAACTTCGGAAAAGCCTATTCCGTGACATGGCGTATGCTGCGCCCCGTTACACCGAGGCAAAGCTTTCCGCCATCTGTGCCGAATTGTTCCGACCTCGATCAGGATGCAGTGGACTTTGTGGACAACTACGACAACACCATGAAAGAGCCGTCGCTGCTGCCCACGACTTTCCCGAATATTCTGGTGTCTGCCAACCAGGGCATTGCCGTGGGCATGGCCAGCCAGCTGTGCGGTTTCAATCTGGGGGGGTCTGCGACACTGCTATCGCCTACCTGAAGCACCCGGACTGCAATCTGGCGGATACGCTGCTGGGGCCGGATTTTCCCGGCGGCGGCGAAATGATCTGCGACCATGCGGCGCTGGAAACCATTTACCGCACCGGCCGCGGCAGCGTAAAGGTGCGGGCGAAATACCGTTACGATAAGGCGAACAATCTGATTGAGATTTACGAGATCCCTTATACCACCACCACCGAGGCGATCCTTGACAAGGTGGCGGAGCTGATCAAGGCGGGTAAGGCCAAGGAAATCGCTGATATGCGCGATGAGACGGATTTGAACGGCCTGAAACTGACCATCGATCTCAAGCGCGGCACCGATCCGGACAAGCTGATGCAGCGCCTGTTCCGCCAGACGACTCTGCAGGACAGCATGAGCTGCAACTTTAATGTGCTCATTTCTGGAATGCCCAGAGTCATGGGTGTGCGGGAACTGCTGCAGGAATGGTGCGCCTGGCGCACAGAATGCGTGCGCCGCCGGGTGTATTATATTATGCACCGGAAGATGGACAAACTGCATCTGCTCAAGGGACTCAAAAAGATCCTGCTGGATATTGACAAGGCTGTGAAGATCATCCGCGAGACGGACAGCGACGCAGAGGTGGTGCCCAATCTGATGATCGGTTTCGGTATCGACAGTACCCAGGCCGAGTTTGTGGCGGAGATCAAACTGCGCAATATCAATAAGGAATACATCCTCAAGCGCGTGGAGGAAGTGGATTCCCTGGAGGCGGAGATCGCGGACCTGCAGGATACGCTGGACAAACCGGCGCGTATCCGAAACATCATTATCGATGAGCTGACTGCCGTGCGCAAAAAGTACGCCGAGCCCCGCAGCACCAGTATTCTCTTTACAGCCACGAGGTGGAGGAATTCGACGAAGAAGAGGAAACGCCGGATTATCCCGTTACCGTGTTTTTGTCGCGGGAAGGGTATTTCAAAAAATTACGCCCCAGTCTTTGCGTATGAGCGGCGAGCAGAAATATAAAGAGGGCGACGGGCTGGCCCAGACATTTGAGACGACCAACCGGGCTGAGGTGATGTTTTTCACCGACAAGTGCCAGGTGTACAAGAGCCGCCTGTCTGAGTTTGACGACAGCAAGGCCAGCGTTTTGGCGATTATCTGCCCAGCAAGCTGGGGTTTGACGAAGGCGAAAGCGTGCGCTTCCTGGTGCTGCCCGGCGATTACAGCGGCCATATTTTCTTTTTCTTCGAAAACGGAAAAGCAGCCCGGGTGGCATTATCGGCCTATCAGACGGCGTCGAACCGCCGCCGCTTGACTGGAGCTTACAGCGACAGATCCCCTGTGGTGCAGTTTATGGTGCTGACAGAGGACCGGGAGATCGCCTTATACTCTACGGAACCGCGGGCGCTGATTGTGAATACTGCACTGATGGTTCCGAAAAGCACCCGGACGACACAAGGGGTCAATGTGCTGACCATGAAGCCGAAATACCGCCTGGATCACGTGTGCCTGGTGGAGGAGAGCGGATCCGAACCTGGCCGCTACCGCGGCCGCAATATTCCGGCGGCCGGTGCGCTGGTGAAAGAAGAGGACAGCGGCGAGGAGCAGCTGACGCTGATTTGAATGCAGATTCCGTCCGGGGGTTTTACATGTTTATACAGTGAGGAGGATTCATCAATGGATCGGAAGCATCCGGTATGCCGCTTTTTTTACGAAACAGCGGTCATTTTTTCAGTTGTGCTATTTTTGCGCTGGGATTTGATTGGTGCGTAGCGCCGAATCAGTTTTCCATCGGCGGCATGACGGGTATTGCACAGATTATCAATGCGCTCTCATTCCTGTGCTGCCCGTGGGTATGCTGACCATTGCGCTCAATGTGCCGTTGTTTTTCTTGGCTGGATCTACCTGGGAAGCGGGCGCTGCTGACGTCGCTGATCGCGATGGTGCTCAGTTCCCTGATGCTGGACGGTTTGGCGGCTGTGTATACATTTCGCCCGATGGAGCCGATTCTGGCCAGTATCTACGGCGGCGTGATGCTGGGTGTATCCATGGGCCTGTTGATGCTGGTGAACACGACCACGGGCGGTACGGAACTGGGGGCGCGGCTGCTGAAATTCCTGTTTCCGCATCTGCCCTATCGGAAAGCTGTGCCTGATCATTGATGTTCTGGTGGTCAGTGTATATGCAGCGGTATTTCACAGTGTGCTCAATGCCATGTATGGCATTATTGCACTGTACATCTCTTTCCGTTGTGATGGACTATATCATTTACGGCAGCCGTACGGCACAGGTAACATATATTATCAGTGAGCATCAGGAAGCCATCACCGCCAAGCTTCTGGAGATGGACCGGGGCGTGACATTGTTGGACGGCGAAGGCGCGTACAACGGGAATAAGCGCAAGGTGATTCTGTGCGCCATGAAGCGCAGCCAGATTGTGCCGGTCAAGTTGATGGTGCGCGAAATCGATCCGGACGCTTTTGTTATCGTCTGCAAGGCCAATGAAGTGCTGGGCGAGGGATTTGGTGAGTATACAAGGACAGTATCTGAAACTGCCCGAGGCACAAACAAAAGGAGTGTATTTTTTTGAGCTTTTATCGGGATTTACAGCTGGACACGGCCGTTTTGAAAGAGCGGATCCGATCCGGCGCAGCCTCCCGGCAACAGGTGTATTACGGCACGGTGCTGACGGCAAAAGCGGTGCTGACGCTGCTGTTCTGTACAGGGTTTATCGTGCTGTACTCGGTGCTGTTTGGCGCGGAGAACAGTGCGGCGGGGGTTGCGGTGCTGCTGTGCGTTTTGGCGTTCCAGAACGCGGATTTTGGCGTGTCACTGGGCGACTCGCTGAAGCTGCTGGTATTTTATTTTGCTGTGATTGCCTTTTTTGCCGGCCGCGGCACATTTTGTTTGGGCCAGCGGTGGACTGGCGATGAATTTGGCGGGTATTTTTTTCGCTGTATCTGGTGGGCTGTGCTCGGGTGAATTGTTTAACCATTCCACTCTGGTTCTGGGCTATCTGCTGCTGTATGGCTACGAAGTTTCCGGGGAATTGTATCTTTGCCCGGCTGATGGCGCTGGCGGTGGGATGCGTACTGACCTGCCTGATCTTTTACCATAAGCATCGCCGGATGGAAAATGCAGGCAGCATTGCCGACCTTCTGGCGTGGATTTACGCTGAAAGACGCACAGGCACAGTGGAAGCTTCAGTCTGCGCTGGCCATTTCCATCGCGGTTTTGGGAGAGCTTCTGGCGCTGCCGAGGCCCATGTGGGCAGGTATTGCGGCGATGTCTGTATTGGTGCCTTATGCCCAGCAGATCCGGGCGCGGGCGCATCAAAGAGTCGGGGAACCGTAGTCGGTATCGGCCTGTTTTTTGCGTTCTGTTTTTTGCTGCCGGAACACCTGTACGTTATCATTGGAACTCTGGGCGGCCTGTGCCTTGGTTTTGTACAAAATATGGGGAAAAGGTTCCTTCAATACGTGCGGAGGTCTGTGTGCTGCGGTAGGGGACCTATGGGTTTGGCGCTGCTCTGGCGCTGCGGTTTGTGCAGAATCTGTTTGGCGTGTTGTGCGCGGTTGCAGTCAGTCTTGCGGTTGGAAGGTTGTGCCGGAAGCTGTGCCCGGCGCATCGGTAAAAAAAGATCGGGGAGATCGGTTTTGGAGAAAAGGCATGCGGCGGCGCTGCTGCTGGCTGTGCTGTTGTCTTTTCCGGGCTGCAGTGCGGTGCTGGAGCGCAGTTATGATGTGGTGGAGCCGCACAACAGCCAGTACTGGGAGGACATCCTCTGCCCTGCGGGCAGAGGATTATCAGAGTCTGGTCAACGGGCTGCTGATGCTGGTGTCCAATCAGACGGATGCGGGACTGGTGCGGCTGTATGGTTACGGCGATCAGGCCTCCGCCATGCGCGCCATGGATCAGGCCTGCGCTGAGGTGACAATGCAGGACCCGTTGGGAGCATATCTTGTGGATTATGTCACCTATGACTGTGTGGAAAGCGCCGGCTGCTATGAGATCACGGTGAAAATCGCGTATCAGAAGACGCCGGCCCAGCTGCGCGCGCTGGTTAATGCCACTACCGCCGGCGCACTGCAGGAACTGCTGGAAACAGCGCTGCAGGAAGAAAAAACGGAGCTGGCGGTGAAAATCGGCTATATGGACCGCAGCGCCGAAGAGGTGAGCGCGCAGGTAGCGCAGATCATGGAGGAAAAAGGGATGGCGGCAGAGGACTGGTCGGTTCGCTATTACCCCGATGAGGGCGAGGTGGGGATGCGCGCATTGTGGAGATCACCTGGCAGCCGCCGTCGCCGCCGCTGCCTGGGGCGCTGCCCGAACCGCAGGATCTTCCGGCGGACGCTTTTTCTCTGAGAACCAAACGCCGGCTGCAACCTTACGGCCGGCGTTTGATTCTTCATATGGTTTCAGCTGGAAAGATCTGCTTCGCTCCATGCGTCGTCGGAAGGCAACCGGTTCAGTGCCCGATGGCGCTCCGTCCATACCGGCGGAGGCGGACATACCGCGTTCACACAACCCGCCGCCCACAGGAGCGCCGGAAGCGGCTTTCACGGCTGGGGGAGAGGTTTGCGGCAGAAGGCAAAAGAAAAAAGTGAAAAAAGGGCTTGACAATTTCGGCAAGGTTTGTTAAAAATACCCCTTGTTCCGCGGGCATAGCTCATCTGGTAGAGCGCCACCTTGCCAAGGTGGAGGTAGCGAGTTCGAGCCTCGTTGCCCGCTCCAGAAAGAAAAAGATCCTTCAGCGATGCAGCTGAGGGATCTTTTTCGTTCTGCGCCCGAACGCGCTGCCTCCACCGCGCGCCGCAGGCGCATATTTCATCAGAGGTGCGGCAGGGGTTCCTGCAAATGGCAGATTGCCATTTGCGGGATGCCGGTGGCGAGTTCGAGCCTGTCGCCCCCGCCCCAAAGAAAGACACGCTGTAAAGCGTGTCTTTCTTTTTAGTTTCGCCCCGTTGGTCGCTCCACCCCTTGGTGATTCCAATGCTCGGCGGAAGTGAATTCCGCCTGCGCCGAGATTTTGCCTGCGGCAAACGCTCGTACGGCGCTCGGCTTATTTATAACAGCATGCCCTGCTGCTGCAGATGGGCAAAGAGCTTGTTCAGGGGCGGGAACAGCGTCAGGACGATGGCAAAATTAAAAGCCGCAGTGGGCCAGATCAAAGGGAATCCCTGCTACCCACCAGGAAAAGGCCAGCGTCCAGCCGCCCATGAGGAAATAGGGCAGAGCACACAGAAAGCCGTAGCACAGCCCGAAAAAAGCGGCGGTGACCGCCCAGAACAGGGCCGGGCGCGGCCGCCGTCCCAGCAGCGTCACCACAGCCCACAAAATCGTCCAGACATAAAGGTACATGAACCACCACAGACCAAAGCCGTAAACCATGCCTTCCAGCAGGGCAAAGGCATAAATGATATACAGGGTGCGTTTGCGGAAATACAGCGTGTACAGGATAAACAGCAGCGTGACACATTCCCCGTTGGGAATGGCGGCCAGAGACCACCTGCAGGGCAAACACCAGCGCGGTGCACACCGCCAGGACGGCGATGGTTTCGCGCCGCGGCCGGCTCTCTCAGGCGGCATAGGTCTCATAGACAATGGCGTATGTATCGCCGTCGGTCACCGGCTGCTGGGACAGGCCGTAGGATCCGTATTCCCCGTTGACGTAAATGGCCCAGTAGGCGTTTCCTGTGGTGAAATCGGCGGTCAGGCCGTTCACCGTGTAAAGGGGTATAGCCGTATTCAGGGCTTTCTTCGCCGTCGATCTCCGCAACGGACTGCAGCGCTTCCAGAAGATACTCCGCGTCGGTGTTCAGCGCATAATCGCTCTGCGTTCCGGTATCGTCCACAATGGAAATGGTGATCTGCTTTTCGCCGCTTTGCGCCTTGGGGAAAACTGGCGATACACGCCCCAGAATACGGCGATCAGCACCACCAGCACAAACAGGGCGGGCACAAGCTTTTTGACATTGGTTTCATAACATCCCGTTCCTTTTGGAAAGAAAATGACCGCCCAGCTCCCAAACTGACGGTCATTTTCTGATCCAACTTTCGGACCAACCGCTTACTGGCGGTGCCCTTTTCGACATTTAATTATAGGCGGAGCAAAGCGTATTGTCAAGTCTCGGGCGGCAGCGCCCGGGGCTTTTTTGCGGTATGTTTTTCGCCGGGGAAAGTATGCCGTACCTTGCGGCGCAACGAAATTTGTTGCAGAAAGGGGAAAGCCATGGTAAAATAAAACGGGCACTGCCGGAACGGTAGGCGGTTGGTCACTTCCCGGAAGGGGGGTGATGCTTATGGTTACATATGAAGGGCTTTTTGCTTTTTGTCTTGTCATCATTGGCGTTATAGGTCTGGTTGTCCAGATCTATAAAAGAAAATGACCGCCCCTGGCCAAGGATAGCGGTCGTTTTCTGATCGAAACTCTTTGGACCAACCGCTTACCGGCAGTGCCCTTTTCTATATTCATTATAGGCGGAAAAGCGTATTGTCAAGTCCCGGCGGCAGCGCCCGGGCTTTTTGTCATCCTCTATTACAATGCTTGAAAGACCAAAACGGTGTTATATTTTTTGAAAAACATATCGTAATCCACATCAAATAATGTTTTCAAGGCACGCAAAGTCACTTGCTTTAATATTCCGGCGACCCACTTCAATATGGCAGAGTGCTTCTGGACATGTTACTGCCCATAAGCTGCAATTTTGCAACCACTTGTTCCTGCGTCAGTTTTTCTCAATCCGAATGGCCTGAATATTTCGACCAATTGGAATATCCTGCAATATCCACTGCATACCAAGGCCTCCAAGGCTGTGACTAATTGGTGTCTTTGGATATTGAGTATAAGCAAAAAGGTTTGGAACTATGTGACTGTTCGAAACAATAATTAGTCCTTGAAAAATTCGTCGGCCCACTTCTAATAGAATTTTTAATGCTTTTAGATCACTGGCTTTTATATTGCGTTTGCCGGATTCAATATTTGCTAAAGTGCTACGGGATAAAATACTTCCCATTAACTGCATTTGTATAGAAACTTGCTTTTGGGTCAGTTTCCGTTTTTTGCGTATTGCTCGAATGTTTTTCCCAATGGGAATATCTGTTAAGATCCATTGCATGTCGCTACTCCGGTTGTGACTGATTAGAAACTTTTTTGGAGTATAGACCGAAAATGTGATAAACTTGCAACTAATAGGAAACAATCGAGAAATTTACAATAATGTTTCAAGTAATTATATAGGAGAATACGATTATGAAAGACTCCGAATACGATTATTTTGACTGCCTTCGTTTTTACGATTTGGGCAAGTGTATGTTTCACTTTTGGAAAAGCTCGACCTGGCTGCCATGGACGACGCTTTGAACAGCCGCGCCATCTGTGCCATGGAGCGCATCGGGCGGGTGCTGGATAACGACGCGCTGGACAACGAGACCTGTCTGGAAACCCTGCGGAAAGTGGCTCGCATCTATCAGGAGGAAATGGGCATGCCCCCTGAACGGCAACCGCTTTCTGGATATGCCGACGCGGCGCTTTGTGCGCCGAATGCAGCGCGAAACCGGCGGCGACGAAGAAGACTGGGACGATCAACCTGAAACAAGGGGAGCACGGAAAATTTTCCGTGCTCCCCTTTTGCGCTTTCCGGTCATCCTTTGATTTTGGTGCGTATGGCTTTGAGCCGCTTCATGACGTCGTTGCCGCCGCGGCCGAAGTAATCGTGCAGGGCGCCGCCGTATTCGCGGTAGAGCGTTTCGTATACTGCCGCGTGTTCGGGGATGGGGGCATAGAGGCGTCCTTCTGCGGACCATGACGGCGGCGGCTTCGGTGATGGAATCATACCCGCCGGCCGCTTTCCCGAAAGCCGCCACGGCGGCGAAACACGCCGCGCCCAATGCGCCGCCCTGCCTGCCGTCGGCGATGTGCACGGGCATGTTCAGCACGTCGGCGTAAATCTGCATGGCCATGGCATTTTCTGGCTGATGCCGCCGGTGGCCACAAATTTGGTTACCGGCACGCCGTGGCGCACAAAATTTTCCACAATCATCCGCGTGCCGTAGGCGGTGGCTTCGATCAGGGCGCGGTAGATTTCTTCGCCGGTGGACAGGGTCATCCCCACGATCAGGCCCGTCAGGTCGTAATCCGTCAGCACGCTGCGGTTGCCGTTCCACCAGTCCAGCGCCAGCAGGCCGCTTTCGCCGGGCTGCAGCGTTTCGGCCAGCTCGGTGAGGTAAACGTGCAAATTTTTGCCCTGCCGGTCGGCTTCCTTTTATAAGCGGCGGGGCAGCAGCGGTCCACAAACCAGGCGAAATGGTCGCCCACGCAGGACTGGCCCGCCTCGTAGGCGTAATAGCCCGGATACACGCCGCCGTCCACCACGCCGCACATGCCGGGCACCATGCGCTCTTCCTTCGACAGCAGGATGTCGCAGGTGGAGGTGCCCATGATCGCCAGCAGCTGGCCTGGTCCGGTGATGCCGGCGGAAGGCATGGCCACGTGGGCGTCGATGATGGAGGCGGACACGGGGTGCCAGGCGCAGGCCGGTTCTGCGGGCCATTTCTCCGTAACGCCGCCCACGGCGCTGCCCAGGGCCGCGGCGGGGAAGTTCAGTTTTTCAGAAACATAGTTGGACAGGCGGGGGTCCAGGGCTTTGAAGAAGTCCTCGGAGGGATAGCCTTCCGAAGCGCTCCAGGTGCCTTTTATAGCCGGCGGCGCAGGTGTTTTGCGCAAAACGCCGGTGAGCTGCCAGATGATCCAGTCGCCGCCCTCCACAATGTGGTCGGCGGCTTCATAGACCTCCGGGCTTTCGTCCAGAATCTGCCAGATCTTCGGGATCTCCCACTGCTGGAAATTTTGCCGCCATAGCGCTGCAGGAACGGCTCGCCCTGCTGGGCGGCGATCTCCGTCACCCGGGCGGGCGTATTTTTCCGCGGCGTGGTGCTTCCACAGCTTCACATAGGCGTTGGGTGTGGAGCGAACTGGGGGAGGAAGCACAGCGGCGTGCCGTCGGCTTTCACGGGGAGCACGGTGCAGGCGGTGAAGTCCGTGCCCACGCCGATCACGTCTTCCGCCGCCACGCCGCTCTGCGCAGCACGGCGGGGGATCACGGTATCGAGCACGTCCAGATAATCCTGGGGTCCTGCAGCGCCCAGTCCTGGCCCAGGGGCGTTCCGTCGCTCAGGGCGGCGTCCATGACGGCGTGGGGATAGTCCATGGTGCTTTCGGCCACAACCTCGCCGCTGTCGCAGCGCACCAGGACTGCCCGGCCGGACAGGGAGCCGTAATCAATGCCAATGGTATATTTACTCATAAAACAGGACTCCTTCCCATTTCTTTTTTGGTGGTTCTGACAGCATCATAACGGATTTGTGCTGCGAAATCAAGCGCGGGACACTCATTTGCACAAAGATTGTCCGCTGAATATGGATGAATGGCCGCATATGGGAGAATCTTTGCCGGGATTAGTATAATGTTACAAAGGACAGAAACATATTTTTCCCCGTTTTTAGCAAATTGCATGTTTTGAGGGGTGTTGTTCTGTAGAAATTCGACAAAAAAATGATGGCAAAATTTTGTTTTGTTGTGGAATTTTTCTTGACATTAAGGCATGAATATTTTACTATAAGGGCACGGTTGGAAGACCGAATAAAATCAGATGAAGAGAGGACCTGATTACCATGAAGAATCATAAGAGACTCCTTTGCGCTGGGTGCAGCGGCAGTCATGACTGCTACCCTGTTTGCAGGCTGCGGCCCCAAGGAAAATGGCGGCAGCGCCAACGAGCCGAACAGCGGCGCTGAGGGGACCGATTACAAGATCGCGGTCGTTCCTTAAGATGACCAACATCGGCTGGTTCCAGCGCATGGAAGAAGGCGTGAACGCCTACAATGCCGATAACGGCACCAACTACGTCTACCGCGGCAGCGCCGAGGGCGCCGACCAGGCCGGCGTGGTGGAGCAGCTGCTGGCAGAGGATTGGGACGCCATCTGCGTGGTTCCCTTCGACTCCGAGTCCCTGGCTCCCGTGCTGGAGAAGGCCAGAGATCAGGGCATCGTGGTCATCACCCACGAGGCTTCCTCCATGGATCCCAAGTATTTCGACTATGACGTCGAGGCGTTCGTGAACGCAGATTACGGCACGCACTTTGCCGAGGAGCTGGCTGAGCTGGCCGGCGGCGAAGGCAAGTACATCCAGTTCGTGGGCGACTTGAACTCTGTTTCCCACAACGAATGGTGCGATGCAGCGGACGAGTATTTCGCAGCCAACACCAATATGACCAACGCCGGCCGTTATGAGACGGGCGACGACACCACTTCTTACAACCAGACCAAGGAACTGCTGCAGGCCAACCCCGACATCGTGGCCATTCAGGGCAGCGCTTCCACTGACGTCGTGGGCTGCGCAGGCAGTGGAAGAACTGGGCCTGACCGGTAAGGTCGCTGTGGTCGGCACTTCCATGACCTCCATCGCACGGCAGTTCGTGGAGAGCGACACCATCGCCACCTTCTCCGTGTGGGATCCCGCTGAGGCTGGCAAGGCTATGATCGAGATGGCCATCGCCGTTCTGGGACGCCAAGGCAGCCGGCACAGAGCTGGATACCTCCGCACTGTCCCTGAACGCTGCCGGTTACGACACCCTGACGCCCGATGCAGATGTTCCCACTGTTCTGTACGGCAACGCCCGCGTGGACGTGACGAAGGACAATTTGGACGGTTACGATTTCTAAGAGTTCGGAATACCAACTGAACAATACTTAAGCGGATGCATCAGAAACCCCCATGCGGCGGCATACGCCCCGCATGGGGTTTGCATAGACAGACTATATAGGAAAAAGGGGGCCGGTACTATGGCTGATGAAGTCTTTTGAAACTGGAAGGCATCAAAAATCCTTCGGCGGCGTCCACGCTCTGAAGGAGTCGACCTGGAGATCCGAAAGGGGAAATTCACTGCCTGGCTGGTGAAACGGCTGTGGAAAATCTACGCTGATCAAGGCGATCTCCGGCGTACACAATGCCGATGAAGGCTCTATCTGGATCGATGGAGGAAAAAGTGGAAAGATGAAGCCCATGGACGCGATCAACCGCGGCATCCAGGTGATTTACCAGGATTTTGCCGTGTTTCCGAACCTGACGGTGGCGGAGAACATCGCGCTCAATGGGGAACTGAAAAATAAAATCAAAATTTGTGAATTGGAAACAAATACACGAAACGGCGCGGCTTGCCATGGAGCAGGTCGGTGCGCACATCGACCCGGATGTGAAGCTTGAGCGCCTGAGTGTGGCAAATAAACAGATGGTGGCGATCTGCCGCGCCATCATCAACGACGCCAAGCTGCTGATCCTGGACGAACCGACCACGGCGCTGACCGCCCGCGAGGTGGACAAACTGTGGGATATCGTACGCAAGCTGAAGGAAAAAAGGCATCGCGGTAATGATCGTCAACCACAAGCTGGATGAGATTTACCGCATTGCCGACCGGCTGACGATCCTGCGCAACGGCGCGTATGTATCCAGCGGTCCCATCAGCGAATACGATCAGGCTCGCTTCACCCGTGATATGACCGGCCACGATGTGTCGGATGAAAAATACCATCCTGCAGAAAATGCGGAAGAAACCTGCGCGTAGAGCATTTGACCCGTAAGGGGCTTTTGAGGACGTGTCTTTACCCTGAACCGGGGCGACGTGCTGGGCCTCACGGGCCTTCTGGGCAGCGGCCGCGGCGAGATCGGCCAGGCGCTGTTCGGTCTGACCCCGGCGGAAAGCGGCAGAATTGTGCTCAATGGCAAGGAGATCACAATAAAAGCGTCAACGATGCCATGGCCAACGATATCGGCTATGTGCCGGAGGACCGCCTGACCCAGGGGCTGTTTATGGATCGCTCTATTCAGGACAATACGGTGGCCTCTTCTATCCGCAAGTATATGAAAGGCGGCAAGCTGGACGAGCAGGCAATGGAAACCGTTACGCGCCGCTGGATTGACGAGATCAATATTGTGGCGCCCTCGCCCAAGCCTGCGGTGCGGACGCTCTCCCGGCGGCAACGCGCAGAAGGTGGTCATTGCCAAATGGCTCAACACCGACCCCAAGCTCTTTATTCTGGACGGCCCCACGGTGGCGTTGATATTGGCGCAAAAGCGGAAATCCATGCCATTTTGCGCGACCTGGCCCAGAAGGGTATTGGCATTATCGTCATTTCCGACGACCTGCCGGAGCTGGTGCAGAACTGCAATAAGATCATCGTGATGCGCGACGGCAAGGTTGAGGCCGCTGTGGATAATTCCATCGACGAACTGTCGCTTTCGAATCTGCTGATCGGCGCCTCCGATGCGGCAAAAAAGCGCTGCACAGACTACGGAACAGGAGGTCGAAGAGAAATGACCACGAAAACCAGAAACTGAAAATGGCGCTGACCAGTACGCCCATGATTCTGATCTACGTCATGGTCGTCTTCTGTCTCATTGCCGCCATACGCGAACCGGCGTTCCTCAGCCCGGCCACTGCCATCAACCTGGCCCGTGCCGGTATTTTTACCATGTGTTTTGCCATTTGTGAGATGGTGGTCATCATCTCCGGCGGCATCGACGTATCTTTCCCCGCGGTGGGCTGCGTGGCTATGTATGTGCCGCTGTATATGAATTATCATGAAAATGGGACCGGACAACCTGTTCTTCTTCTTCGGCTTGGCCATGTTTATCGGCCTGGTGTTCGGGATCCTGAACGGTATTCTGGTCTCTTATCTGAAGCTGCCGCCTCTGCTTGCCACGCTGGCCACCAGTTCTGTGGCTTCCGGCGGCCTGGTGATGTTGCTGGGCACCCGCGAGTTTACAACGTTGCCCAGCTCCCTTCAGAGCCTGTATGAGATCAATATGATTACGTACACTGCGCCTTCCACCGGCTTTACTTACCCGCTGACGGTGCTGTTCCTGGTGCCGGTGATTTTGTGTGTGGTCATGGCGTTGGTGATGAAATTCACTATGCTGGGCCGCGGACTGTATGCCATCGGCGGCGATGCCAACGCCGCCCGTATCGCGGGTTTCAATGTGCGCCGCCTGCAGTTCTTCGCTTATATTTTCTGCGGCGTGGTAGCCGGCGCCACCGCTATGATCTATACGACTCTGATGCACTCCTCCACCACCTCCGCGCTGATGGGCGATGAAATGATCATTATCGCTGCCTGCGTCGTGGGGCGGCTGCGCCTGACCGGCGGCCATGGCAGTGTGGGCGGCACGGTACTTGGCGTGCTGTTGATCACTCTGGTGCAGAACAACCTGAACATGCTGGGCATTCCCACCTGCTGGCAGACCTTTGCCGTGGGCCTGGTGCTGCTGCTGGGCGCGATCATGACGTCGATTCAGGCCAAGCGTCAGGCCAGCCTGGGCAAGATTTAAGGAGGTGCGCTGCAAATGAGTGCGAATGAGAGTAAGCTGGCGGCTTCAAAAAGCCCGCTCCGAATGAAAAAGACAACCATATTCTGACGATTATTGCGCTGATGCTCCTGGTGTGCATCATCATGCTGATCCTGAAGCCCGGTTCCTATTTCACCGTGCTGAATGTGCGCTCCATGATTTTCCAGTTCCCGGAATACGGCGTGCTGGCCTTGGGCATGATGGCCTGTATGATTGCCGGCGGCATTGATTTGTCCCTGGTGGGTATTATGAACCTGAGCGGCGTTCTCGCGGCGCTGATTGTGAAAAACATGGTCCTCATAGAAGGCGGTGAGGTGGCCAACCCCGCCATGGTCGTTCCCGCGATTGTTCTTGCCTGTGTGGTGGCTGTTGTGGTGGGCGCTGCCTGCGGCGCGTTCAACGGTTTCATCATCGGCTATTTCGGCCTGCCGGCCATGCTGGTTACTCTGTGCGGCCTGCAGCTTTATACCGGCCTGGCCTACGGCATCACCGGCGGACCTGCCATCAACGGTATGTGCGACGCCTTCAAAATATTGCCAACGGTACCGTGGCGGGCATACCTTATGCTGTTTATTTTCATTGCCGTGGTGGCGGTTGTGGTGTTCATTATGAAATGCACCGTTTTCGGCCACGAGATCTATTTCCCTCGGCTCCAATGCCCAGGCAGCCATGTATTCGGGCATCAACACGCTGAAAGTCACGATTATGACTTATATGTTCTCCGGTATCCTGGGCGGTATTTCGGGTATCCTGATTACTTCCCACCCTCAACAGTGCTAAATCCTCCAACGGTTCCACCTATACGCTGCTGTCGCTGCTGATCGTTGTGCTGGGCGGCGTCCATCCAGACGGCGGCAAGGGCCGCGTGGCGGGTGGTGGTACTGGCGGTGCTGCTGCTGCAGATGATTGCCAATGCCTTTGGCCTGATGCACATGTCCGACAATGCCAAAACCTTTGCCAATGGCTGTCTGCTGATCGCTGCGTTGGTGCTCAGCGTGGTGCTGGAAAGCGCGAGGCCCCAAAAAAGGCCGCGGCTGCTTCCTGAGAACGGGTGCGCGGCACGGAGCCGCGCTTGCAGAAAGGAACGGTTTTATATGAAAATGATTCAGCAGAAGCTGACGCAGGAGGCCTGCCCCCTTCGGCGAGGTGCTGACCACCGAAGGCCGCGAGGCCGGGGCAACCCCGCCAGCCATTTGTGGTATCCCCAGGCGGTGGTGATCGATGGGCCGACGTCCATCAATCTGATGCGGGTGCTGCCCCATGACTTTATCCTCAAGGATTTTGAAGCTCACGACCACACTACGGAAAACCCTGATCGCCATGGACGGCGACCTGATTGTGGGCATGGCCCGGCGGGGCGCTGGAAGCGGATAACGTGAAGGCTTTTTACATCCCCTGCGGCCTGGGCATTTCCCAAACCCTCTGTGTGGCACGCGGTGCCTTTCGCCGTGGGAAAAGAGGTCATGAGCGTGCATTTTCCGCAACAATACCAGCCATGACGACATCTATTTTGATTCCCTGCAGGAAGAATTGGGTTTAATGCTGTAAAAGCGATCAAGGAGGAACATTTTTATGAAAAAAAAATTATCAACGCGCCGGAAAACTATGTGGACGAGATGCTCAAAGGTATCTATGATGCCCACGGCGATCAGGTAAAATATGTGAACGGCGACCTGCGCTGCTACTGCACGGCGAAGAAGAAGGACGGCAAGGTAGCCATCATCACCGGAGGCGGAACGGGACATCTGCCCCTGTTTCTGGGCTATGTAGGCGAAGGCCTTCTGGACGGCTGCGGTGTGGGCGGCGTGTTTCAGTCCCCTTCGGCAGAGCAGATCTACAATGTCTCCAAGGAAGTGGAAGCCGGGGCCGGTATTCTGTATCTCTATGGCAACTACACCGGCGATATCATGAACTTTGACATGGCCGCCGAGATGTGTGAGATGGACGACATTGAAACCCGCTCCATTGTAGGCGCCGACGATGTGAATTCCAATGCCAATCCCGATACCCGCCGGGGCGTGGCCGGTATCTTCTTCATGTATAAGTGCGCCGGTGCCAAGGCCGCCCAGATGGGCACCCTAGACGAGGTGCTGGCCGCCGCCCAAAAGGCCAAGGACAACACCCGCACCGGGGCTTTGCCCTGACCCCCTGCGTCATCCCGGAGGTAGGACATCCCAACTTTACGCTGGGCGAAAATGAAATGGCCATGGGCATGGGCATCCATGGTGAGCCGGGTGTGGAACGGCCCCATTAAGACGGCGGACGAGCTGGCGAGCGAATCTCTGGATACGCTGCTGGGCGATATGCCTGTAGCGGAGGGTGAAGAGGTTTCCCCTGCTCATCAACGGCCTGGGCGCCACCTCTGTGGAAGAACTGTATATCCCAGTGCAACTCCGTGCGCAAGATCCTGGACGAGAAGGGCATCAAGGTATACCGCACCTTTGTGGGCGAATATGCCACCTCTATGGAAATGGCCGGCGCGTCTATCACGATCTGCAAGATGGCCGATGAGGAAATGAAAGCGCAGATCGACCTGCCTGTGAAGACGCCGTTTTACACTCAGGCATAAGGACAGGCGCAGCAGCAATGGATAAGATTCTTTTGAGCAGCTTCCGAACTGTTTGAAAGCGTTGCGGCAGTGTTTGCAGACAAGCGCGACGAGCTGTGCGACATGGACGCCAAGATGGGTGACGGCGATTTGGGTCTGACCATGGACAAAGGATACGGCGCCCTGCCGGATTTGATCCGCGAGAATGCAGAACCCGGCGATATCGGCAAGACTCTGATGAAGGCCGGTATGAAAATGTCCTTCGTGGTTCCTCCACCATGGGCACACTGATGTCCAGCGGCGTGATGGAGGGCGGTAAAGGGCTCAAGGGGTGTGAGTGAGATCGGCCCGGTGGAACTGGCGACTTATCTGACCGGTTTTGCCGCAGGTATCCAGAAGCGCGGCAAGTGTGCGCTGGGCGATCGGACCATTCTGGATGCAGTGGATGCTGCTGCTAAAAAGCGGTGGAAGCGGCAGCGGCGGAGAACGCTGATCTGAACGCGGTGATCCATGCAGCGGTGGAAGGTGCCACTGAGGGTGGAAGCCACCAAAAATATGACGCCCAAGTTTGGTAAAGCCGCGGTTTTTGCCGCCAAGGCCATCGGAACCCCTGATCAGGAGCTGTGGCGGGACGGTACATGATCGTTGGGCTGCAGAATTATATCTGCAAATAAGCGGCCCAGCTGAAATTCCTTTGTCGGTACTTTCGAGCCGCCGAGTTATTCGGAAGTCCGAAGTTCCCTTATAGTCTGAAGCCCACGGTTTCCCCAACCGTGGGCTTCGCCTTTTGTGCAGTTGTATCTGTGCGGAAGAACAGAAAAAACGCAAAGCCGCGTTCCGGCAATTCCGGAACACGGCTTGCGATGATGTGCGCCTTTATTCATCTGCGGCAATATAGGCCACACCGTAGGCATGGGGACCGATGTGGGCGCCGATAGTGGGGCCGATTTCAGATAGTGATCCGGAGCAATGGAGAAACCGCACGCTGCCAGCCGTCCGGCCAGTGCGCTGCAGTTGTGCGCATCGAAGCTGTACAGGCCAAAAACAGGATGAGACGGGTCCAGCCGCCGTTTTTCCGTCAGCGCTGTGATTTCCGACATGCAGCGGGATTTTCCGATGCATTTTTTCTGCACGGCTACGCGGCCCTCTCTGGTGAGGGTAATAATGGGCTTTACCTTGGCCAGAGAACCCACCCCCTGCAGCGGTGCGGGACAGGCGGCCGCCTTTGCAGAGGTATTCCAACGTGTCCACACTGGCCCAGATCGTGATACGGCGGCGCAGTTCCGTCAATTCAGCGGCGATTTCTGCTGCTGAGGCGCCCCTATCGCGCAGTGCAGCAGCGTGCAGCAAGAGAAACCGTTCGCCTACCGTGGCGCTCAGACTGTCCACCAGGTGGATGTGAGCGGCATCCTCTGGGTCCATCATCTCCCGGGCGATGCAGGCGCCTTGAAAAGTGCCGGACAGGGCGGAGGAAAGAAGTACGGCTACCACATCGTCCCCCCTTGCCCGCGCAGCGGAGAAACAGGATTCAAAATCCGCGGGAGAGGGCTGTGAGGTAGTGGAAAAACAGCGCTGCTCTGCAGCAGACGGTAAAATGTGGGGCGATCCAGCGTCCTGCCGTCGAGATAGGCGTCGGCGCCGAAGTGTACGCCCAGAGGGATCACTGTGATCTGCAGCGCTTGCAGCTCCTGCGCCGTCAGATCAGCTGCGGAATCAGTCAAAAGTTGAATCATAATGTTTCCTTTCCGAGAACACCGCTTTTTATAGTATTTCGATCTTTTTCAGAGACTGGGTGATCTCCTCGACGATATCTGCCGCGTGCAGGGCTTTCTTCGCCAAGATCCTTCACCAGGTGGTGCAGGATCGCTGAAATGCCGCTGTGTTTCCCTTTGCATAGGCGGCCTGCCCGGCTTCGGTCAGGTGCAGAAGTACCTGCCGCTTGTCCTTTTCTGAGCGTATGCGCTGAATATAACCCTTGCGCTCCATTTCCGAAAGGACTTTGTTCATCTGGCTCTTGAGCAGCTTTGTCCGCTGGCATAAATCAGTAGCGGTCAGAGGCTGCGCGGCATCCTGGCGGGAAAGCAGGTTGCATACGAAAGCTTCGTTAAAAGTCATGCCTGTGACGATGAGTTCGTTACACAGCGTAGAAGACAGGGTCAGCCATGCGCTGAGCAGCTGTTCGCCTGCATCGTTTTTCGTCTTCATTGAATCACCTCTTTGTCAATATGTCACTACTGGCGTCCTCGTTCACTTAGTGAACTATAAGCGATGGAAAGGAATTTGTCAAGACGGTGTGCGCCCTTTGTCGGTATGCCTTTTTCTTCCGGCGGAAAACGCGCTATAATACTTCCATAAGGATACATGCCCTGGGGAAAGGAGAGAACATTTTTTTGCAGAAATTTCATCCGATCATAGCCTGGCTGGTATTAATCTTGCTTATTATACACTTGGCTATGGGCTGTGTCACCCTCTTAACGCCTGTTTTTTTTTTTTGGTGCAGGGCAGTTTTCCTATGTTTTTATGGGCTTTGTGTGTCTTCATGGGATACTGGCGCTATGGAAAGTGGTACGCGGGAGGAATGTGGCGGGACATGCTGCGCTATCCAAACGCAAATGGGCGCTACTGGCTGCGGGTGCTCAGCGGCGCGGCGATTTTGCTTTTGAGCCTGCAGCACACGCAGCTGTTCACAATCCATACGCCGTTTGGCGTGCTGCTGCGCCCCTTTGGTGTGCCGAGTCTTTTGTGGCAGCTGACGCTGAGCGCGGCGCTGGCTGTGCATGTTCTGTTTAATCTCAGGCCGTTGCTGCTGGATTCTGGTATGGACCCCGACGCCCGGATGCAGCGTTGGGTGCGGACAGTGTGTGTCCTGGCGCTGCTGGCAGCGGCGGTGGGTGCAGTGTGTTATGCAGTGGGGTGAAACTGTGAAGGCGGTTTGGATCATTGGCGCGGGTGTGGCCGGATTGAGTGCTGCGCTAACATTGGCGCGGCACGGGCAGGAGAGCGTGCTGGTGTCCTCTGCGCCTTCGGTGCGCGCCCAGTCCGTCATGGCGGAAGGAGGCATCAATGCGGCGCTGGATACCAAAGGGCAAGGCGACAGCATGGAAGAGCATTTCCGGGATACCATGGAAGCCGGGTGTGGCCTTGCCGATCCCAATGCGGTGCGGGCGCTAACGGAAGGGGCAGCAGAAGTGGTGCGCACCCTGGCCCGGCTGGGCGTGGCGTTCAACCGCACGGAAGGTGGCGCGCTGATCTGCGGTATTTCGGCGGGCAGAAAAAGAAGCGCACGGCGTTTGCCCAATCCAGCACCGGCCGGCAGGTGATGGCAGCACTGATTCAGGAGGCCCGCCGCTGGGAGGATCGGGGACTGATCCGGCGCAAAGACCATCACGAGGTGGTAAAATACCTCACAAGAGGTCAAAATGAGTGTACGGGCTGTATTATTTTAGATAAATATACGAAAAGTTGTGAAATTTTGTCGGGAACCGGCCTGTTGGCCAGCGGTGGATTGAACGGTCTGTTCGGCCGCACTACCGGCGCTGTGCAGAACACCGGAGGGGCAGCCGCCGCGGCTTATCTGGCCGGGGCGGCCTGTGCGAATCTGGAATGATCCAGTACCACCCCACTACTGCGGCGATATCCGGAAAGCGAGCGCTGCTTTCCGAAGCGGCCCGGGGCGAGGGCGGAGGCTCTTTGTGCTGCGCGATGGAATTCGATGGTACTATATGGAAGAAAATATCCGGAACTGAAAAATCTGATGCCCCGGGACGTTGTGTCCCGAGAGACGGAGGCGGTCTGCCGGGAATGCGGGCAGGACACTGCTTGGCTGGATTTGACGGGAGTGGACAAGGAGGTGCTGAGTGAAAGGCTTGGCGATCTGACAGAATTCTGCCGGGAGTTTTTGCACCGTGATCCCAGGCGGGAGCCGATTCCTGTCTACCCTGGCATTCATTATTTCATGGGCGGGCTGTATGTGGATGCGGCGCATCGCACTACGTTGCGGGGGCTGTATGCCGCCGGAGAATGTGCATGCCAGTATCATGGAGCCAACCGGTTGGGGGGCAATTCCCTGTTGGGGCCATTTTCGGCGGATACACGGCAGCACAAACCATTCTGCGGGATATTCCGCTTCCGGAAATGTGTGCGGCGGAGGCAGAGAAAGCCGCAGAGGACTGGCGTGCGCTCTGCGGTGCCGTGGCAGCGCGGCGGGAAATCGTGTCCTGCGCGGCGGCAGAGGCGGAACTTAGCCGCATTCTGAACGGCTGTCTGGGCATCCGGCGGCAGGAAGTGTCCCCTGCACGGGCGCGGCGGCGCTGGCAGAACTGACGGCGCGTGTGCGCGCGGATGGGATCGGGAGGCCGGCGCAGCCCGGCAGTATGCGCTGGAAGCGCAGCTGTCCCTAGCCGCAGCCATGGTGGAAAGCGCCTTGGCGCGGAAAGAAAGCCGCGGCGCCCATTTCCGCACGGACTTTCCGCGACGTGACGACGCGCGCTATCAGAAAACCACGGTGGCCCGCTGGAAGGGCGGCAGTGCGGAGATCACTTTTGAACCCATCGCAAAGGAGGCGCAGCCATGCGCTATCATCTGAATATACGGCGGGGCGAGGGCAGCGGCGCAAGCCGGTGGCAGCGCTTTGCAAGCCCCTGTGCCGCGGAGGACTCTGTGGCGCGGGCGCTGGAAGAACTGGATCAGCGGGAGCTTTTGCAGGATGAAACCGGCGCGGAAGCGGAGCGCGTCGCTTGGGACTGCGCATGTCTGGAGAAGAAATGCGGCGCCTGCGCCATGGTTGTTTCCGGCCGTCCGGCGCTGGCCTGCGCTGTCTCGCTGGGAGCGGCCGCCGATTCCTCCGGGGAGATCACGCTGGAACCGCTGCGTAAATTCCCGCGTATCCGTGATCTGCAGGTGGATCGCGGCGCGTGTTTTTGCTGCGCTGCAGGAAATGGAGCTGTGGCTGGAAGAAGAGGCGGATCTGACCAACCGGGAGCGGCGGGAGCTGCATTACCGGGCGGCAGGCTGCCTGATGTGCGGATTGTGCCTTGAGGTATGCCCCCATTTTTCGGTGGGGGGCCGTTTGTCGGGGCGATGGGTGCGGCGGCGGCTTTTCGGGTTTATGACCAGAGTGCGGAAGGCGGGCACCGGGCGCGCGTGGGGCGCGCCTATGGGCGGCGCTTTGTCAGCGGCTGCACCCAATCGCTGGCCTGTCAGACGATCTGCCCCGCAAAGGTGCCGGTGGAAAAGCTGCTGGTAAAAACCAACGCCGCTGCTGTGTGGCACAGAAAACAACAATGGGAAAAGGAGGAATGAACCATGCTGCGTTTTTGGCCATGAAAATCTGTGCGTTTCAAATTTGGAGGCGTCTATCCGATTTTATGAGGAGATGTTCGGCCTTTCGCTGATCAAACGCCTGCAGGCAGGCGCGGGACCAATGGCCTGGCTGGGCGATGGGAGTACGCGGGACTTTTTTCTGAACTGACGGAAGGGGCTGCGGCACCGGGGAGCAGCCATATCGCCTTTGTTACGGAGTGCCGGGAACTGTGGTATGCCAAACATAGCGCGGCGGGCCTGATTGATGAGGAGATTGCGGGCTTGGGCATCTATTTTCTGCACGATCCCGACGGCAATCGCATTGAGGTGATGATACCCGCCGGGGCGTTGAACGTTCTGGCTGGGCAGTGAGGAACATGCTCAACAAAGCTTATGTGGGAAATCACCAATCAGTGCAATCTGAGCTGCGCCTTCTGCCCAAAAACCCGGCGGCCGCCCCGGCGTATGAGCGCGGCGGGAATTTGCCGCGGCGGCCGAGGCCCTGCAGGGCCATGTCCGCTTCCTCTATCTGCATCTGATGGGCGAACCGCTGTCGCATCCGGAATTGGGAGAGATCCTGAATATTGCAGGGCAGAAGGGGTTTCGTGTCTGTATCACCACCAACGGCACCCTGCTGGAGCAGCGCAGCGCTGTGCTGACAGCCCACGCCGCAGTGCTGCACAAGCTCAGCGTGTCTCTCCACGCTTTGGAGGGCAGCGGCGTAGGGCTTTCCATGGATGCGTATCTGAAATCGGTCTGGTCGGTATGCAGCCTCCTGCGCGGGCAGGGCGTCCACTGTGCGCTGCGCCTGTGGAACGAGGGCGGCGCGGCGGAGCGCAACGGGGAGATTCTGCGTTTTTGGAGGAGAAAACCGGTGTGGATCCCGAAATGCTGCCGCGCACGCGCAGCCGCAGCCGGGTGCTGGGCAAGGACCTGTTTTTGAGCAGGAGCAGGTGTTTGCCTGGCCGGACAAAAAAAGCAGCCGAAACCGGGGCGCAGTTTTGTTTCGGGCTGCGGGACCAGCTGGGCGTGCTTTCTGACGGCACGGTGGTGCCCTGCTGCCTGGATCACGAGGGGATGTGCCCCTGGGGAATCTCTTTGAAACGTCCCTGACCGAGATTTTGGCATCTCCCCGGGCACGGGCGCTGTACGACGGGTTTTCCCGTCGCGCCCCGGTGGAAGAACTGTGCCGCCGCTGCGGCTTCGCCACCCGGTTTAACCGGTAGCGCACTGCTGTTCTCTGGCGGAGGAACGCTGTAAAAGAAAATGCTGCGGGCATCTTTTCCTGCGGCGGTAAAATAACAAAAAGGACGAAATCTATGGATCACCCCCGCAACAACTGTATCGCCTGAGCGAAGCGCTGCTGGCCTGGTATGATGCCGGCGCGCGGGTGCTGCCTTGGCGGGACGATCCCACAGCCTACCATGTGTGGCTTTCCGGGATTATGCTGCAGCAGACCCGCGTCAGCGCGGTGCTGCCGTATTACGAGCGCTTTCTGGCTGCGCTTCCGGATGGGCGGCGCTGGCTGCGGTGGAGGAAGACCGTCTGCTGAAACTGTGGAGGGACTGGGTTATTACAAACCGGGCGCGCAACCTGCAGAAGGCTGCGCGTAAAATCATGGAAGAGTACGATGGCGTATTCCCGGGCGATTACGAAACCATTCGCTCTCTGCCGGGAATCGGGGAATACACTGCCGGCGCGGTGGCGTCGATTGCGTTCGCCAGGCGGTGCCGGCAGTGGACGGCAATGCTGCGCGTGATTGCCCGCATTACCGGGGATGAAGGAGATGTGCTGACAGTGCGGTGAAGCGGCGCTTCGGCGCATGGGTGCGGGATGTTTTTGCCAGAGGACCGGCCCGGCGATTTTAATCAGGCATTGATGGAGTTGGGAGCTATGGTATGTTCGCCCAACGGCGCGCCGAAGTGTGCGCAATGCCCGGCCCGCCCGTTCTGCACAGCCTGCCGGGAGGGTACTTGGAATGTGCTTCCGGTAAAGCGAAAGAAAACGCCCCGCCGGATGGAAGAAAAACGGTTTTTGTATTGCTGTCGTCCCAAGGTGTCGCCCTGCGGCAGCGCGCGGCCAAGGGGCTGCTGGCCGGACTGTGGAATTTCCCAATGTGGACGGCAGGCTGGATGAGCCTGCCGCGGCGCAGCAGGTGCAGCGCTGGGGCCTTGTGCCTATGGAATGGCTGGAACAGCTGGAAGCGAAACACATTTTTTTCCCATGTGGAATGGCACATGCGGGCTATGTGCTGCGGGTGCGGGGACAGGACGCAGCACAGCTGCGCTGGACGGATCGAAATGGACTGGAAACCGAGCGGGCGGTGCCTGCGGCCTTTGCCAAATTCCGCGCGGCGGCGCAGAACGCGCTGCCCCGGCAGGAGGAAGAGACGTGAAGTTGTATCTTCTGCGCCATGGGCGCACGCTGTGGAACGAGGAAGGCAGGCTTCAGGGCCGCACGGATGTCCCATTAAGCGATGAAGGACGGTGCAGCGCCCTGGCTGCTGGCGCAGCGCTGGAGAGCGTGCCCTTTGATGCGGCCTTTTCCTCGCCTTTTGCAGCGGGCCAGGGAAACGGCGGAACTGATCCTGCGGGGAAAGAATATCGCTGTGCAGACAGATGCGGCTTATGGAACTGGGATTCGGCGCGGCAGAGGGCATGCGGCTGTGCGATCTTGCGGAAGAGAAGCAGCCCACAAGGTCGCTGTTTTCTGACCCGAACATTATGTGCCGCCAGCGGGGGGCGAGACTTATGAGGCGCTGGTGCGCCGCTGCCGCGCCTTTTTGACGAGCGGATCGTGTCCGGCGGAGAGCATTGGACACATGTGCTGGTGGTAGCCCACGGCGCAGCGGTGCGGGGGTTTTCAGTGCCATGTTTGAGCGGAGAGCGGCCGCATTTACGGCAGCCGTGTAGAAAAACTGTGCAGTGAATGTTATCGACTGCACGGGGGGGCTTATTTTTTGGCTGAGCGTGTGGCAAAGGAGTTTTGCGAGGATGTGTAAAGAATCGGCTGTGCGGGCAGCTCTGACGGCGGCGCAGGGAGCACTGTGCGCTGTGCCCCCGCCGATGCGGCGCGGCGCGCCGGGAAACAGCGGGGCTGTGCGGTATGGGGGGCGGAGCTGAAGGTGGCACGAGCGGCGCTGCACTACTGGGAAGAGCCGTGTATCAGCGGATGCGACGGTTCCGGCACGGTGTTTTTCTCCGGCTGCACATTGAGGTGTGTGTTTTGCCAGAATCGGGAGATCAGCGCCGGAGGCTTCGGCCAGGCCATCTCTGTGGAACGGCTGAGGGAAGTGTTTCGGGAGCTGGAAGCCGCCGGAGCCAGCAATATCAATCTGGTCAGCCCTACGCAGTTTGCGCCCTGGATCGCTCTGGCTCTGGAAGAGGTGCCGGGGATTCCTGTGGTGTGGAACACCGGGGGCTATGAGCGGTGGAGACGCTGCGTCTGCTGGAGGGGAAAGTGCAGATCTATTTGCCCGATCTCAAATACGTATCCGCGAAGTGGAGCCGTCGCTGCCCGGCGCAGCGGATTATTTCACCTGGGCGGCGCCGGCGATTTTGGAAATGTTCCGCCAGAGCGGTCCGTATGTGGTGGATGAGCATGGGATGCTGTGCCGGGGCGTGGTGATCCGGCACCTGATGCTGCCGGGCGGCCTGGCGGAGACCAAGCGTGTCATTGACTGGGTGGCCGCGCATTTTGCACCGGGAGAAGTGCTCTTTTCCCTGATGAGCCAGTATACGCCGATCCCCGGCGTGCCGGAGGAGCTGAACCGCCGTGTGCGGCAGGCAGAGTACCGCGCGGCCTGCGCTTATATGGCCGACTGCGGCATTGACGAAGGGTTTACCCAGGAACGCCGGGCGGCTCAGGCGGAGTATACGCCGCCCTTTGATCTGACTGGAGTATAAAAGCCATACCGGCGAAGACTGGCTTTCGGAACAGAAAGAACGCCCCTCACGGATGTTTTGTCCGTGAGGGGCGTTTTGGCAAGCAGGTCAGTTGGAGACTGCTTAAAAAATCGTATCGAAATTGGTGAGAACCTGGGCAACTTCCGCACGAGAAGCGGTGCCTTCGGGATTGAGCTTGTTCTCATTGCCTTTGAGCAGGCCTGTGCCCACTGCCCAGGACATGGCATCGGCCGCCCAGCTGTGGATGCTGCCGCTGTCGGAGAAAACAGACACATCGCCCCGGACGGAGGTATCCAGTCCGGCATAAGCGGCATAGTTGTACAAAATCACAGCCATCTGCTCGCGGGTAATGCTGCTGTTGGGGTCGAAGCGGCTGTCTCCGGTGCCGGAAACGATCTTTTTCGGATGCAGCCCATTCCACCGCATTGGTGAACCATTTCCCGCTGGGAACATCGGAGAAAGTGCCGCTGGAAGAAACCGCAGGGGAACCTTCCTTGTTGTAAAGGATCTGTACGATCATGGAGCGAATGGTGGTGGCGGAAGGTTCAAAGAGCGTGCCGCCGGTGCCGTTCATCAGTCCGTTGTCATAAACGTGCTCCACGGCGCCGTAATACCAGGAGGAGAGCGCCACATCCGTAAAGGGCATGGACTGCACCGTGACGGGAATGGTGAGCGAAGCTGTGCCTGCAGTGACCACAATCGCGCCGGTACCGTCCTTCGTGGCGGTGAATACACCGTCGGCAGTGATGGTTCCGATGTCTCCGGTGACGGAGAACTGGAAACACTGGTTTTGGCTGATGAGTGTCATATGGTTGGCCGTGGCGGACATGGTCAGGGCGTAGCTGGTGCCGGCCTTGGTGGAAATAGAGGTGAGAACGCTGCCGTTGGCACGGGCCACAAGACGGTCCGGGTTGGCAACGGTTTCGATCTCCATGGAGGCGCTGCGCGTTCCGTCGCTCACTGTGACGGTGGAGGTGCCGCCGCCGGAAGGAGCGGTGAACAGCCCGCTTTCGGTAATGCTGCCGCTGCTGGCGCTCCAGGAGGCGCCGCTGTTGGTGGAGATGGGAATGTAGTTGGTATCTACAGCAGAATAGCTCAGCTGAGTTTTGGCTCCGGCCAGAAGCTGGGTACTCAAGGGAGCAATATAGTAGTGATCCAGCTCGCCGGAGGGAGCGGCGCTGGCTACCAGGAAAATTTGTGTGGATACGGCGCGTTCACTGCCTCCGGAAGGTTGGTTGATTCGGCTGGAAGAAGTGGCGCTGGGAAGGGTGGCGGTCAGCGTGGTGGAGCCACCGCCGTCCATGCACACGGCGGTGACGCAGCCCAGCTGCAGCAGCCGCTGTGCCAGAAGCGATTCGGAGGCGCCGACACTGTAGCCGCTCTGGCGGCCGTCAATGGTGTAAAAAATAGCGGTGCCATCGTCTTTCAAGCCAATGGCGGTGCGGGGGCTCCAGAGGAATCCAGGCCGCTGACCACCTGCCCGTTTTCAATCAGCTTTTGTAGCCGCTGGTGATGTATTTGGCCTGCCGCCACTGGCCAGTGGCAGCTGCAGTGGTGATGGTGACGGTATCACCGGCCTTGAGATCGGTCAGGGTCTTGATATTTTCGGCGCTGGCCTTGTTATTGACCGACAAAACAATTTTGCCGGCAGGCACATCCGTGGCTCCGGTTTTGGCCGTCACGCTTTCCACCGTCATGGTCATGGTTCTGACCAATGCGCAGATCGGCGTTTGCACTTCCGTCTGCGGGAACGAGCACCACGTCTACGCCGGCTTCCGTGCAGCCGGTGGTGCCTTTTTGCGTTGAAGTCGTTGGTGTAAAGATAGATGCCGCTGGTGTCCCGGGCTTTGTTGACGGTGTAGATGGATTTGGTCACGGTTTCTTCCCGGGTGACGGTTTGTTCGGAGCCGCTGTCTGCGGCGGAATCGGAAAGAGAGCTGTCTCCGGTCGTTTCACCGCCGTTTTCCCGCTGTTGTCGGAAGGAGCGGGTTCGGTTACAGTATGGGTGTAGCTCATCTTGATGGACAGTTTGGGGTCGCCCATGATAACTGTGCCGTCCTCCATAAAGCCCACGGCCCAGGTGTAGTTGTAGCCGGAACGGATCACACCGTCGGTCACCAGCAGCCCCATGGGGATGCCGCTGCCGGTATAATAATAGTCGCCGTTGATGCCGGCCACCACGCGATATCCCTGTGCTTCCAGCGCTTTGGCGGCAGAGGATACGGTGCTGGTGGAGGTCACCTTGCTGCCGTACGTCACGATGGGCGTTACATCGGCGCTGGGTGTATAAGATATGTAGTTCGGTGCGCTTGTCGTTTGCAGTAGCGCCCCAATAAACGCCGTGGAAAGCACAGTGCCCTTGTGGATGTCGCTGTCATATGCGTACAGGTCGCTGCCGATCACAGCGGCCAGCGGCGAGAGCACCAGCGATGCGGCAGTGCCCACTGCCAGCAGTGTGGAAAGGAGCGTGCGGGGAAAAATACTTCATAACCGGATCAAACCTCCAAAATCCATAAAGTGGGTGACATAATATGGAGCTCAGTATACCATATCTACCCAGATAAGTAAATGGTAAATTTTCGGAAATTTCTGGAAAAATTAAAAGCAGCCTTCTCTGCACGGGCGGAGAGAAAGCTGCTCTGTGTCAGGTTCTCACAATATAATCGCCCCGTGCGGTAGCGTCAAAGCGCCGTTGCTTTTCGGAACTGAGGGCGTCCAGCAGTTCGCCAATCAGCGTATTGGAAACCAGAAAGCCCCGGGGCGTGAAATGCCATGTATTGTCTGTGCTGCGGGCAGCAAGCCCCAGCGCTTCATAGCGTTCCAGAAGGGGAAGGAACGGGGCGAAACGCTGGCGGAACATGTTTTCAAACGCACGGGGATTGAGGCCGCGCACGGTGCGCAGGGTCAGCATCAGGTACTCTGTATCCCGTGTCCAGGCGGGCAGGTCTTCGCACTCCATGGGCATCTGTCCGCCTCGCAGCGCGCCGTTGATGTAGGCATCCAGATCCCGGTCAAAAGAATAGCGCACCCCGCCGAAATCCGAGTGGGCGCCGGGGCCGAAGCCCGCCATATTCCGATAAAGTCCAGTATTTCAGATTATGCCGGCTCTCGAACCCGGGCGGGCAAAGTTGGAGATTTCATACTGCGCGAACCCCGCTTCCTGCAGAAATGATACGGCAAAGAGATACATGTCCGCCTGAAGATCATCGTCCGCAGCGGAAAAAGTATTCCGGGCGGTATAAAGAGGCGTTCCCTCTTCCAGTTTGAGACCATAGCAGGAGATATGCTCCGGCTCCAGCGCCACGGCAGCGCGCAGGAGGCGGAAAAAGCTTTCCATAGTCTGTTCCGGAAGACCGTAGATCAGGTCAAGGCTCACGTTTTGAATTTGGCTTTCCGTGCGGCATCCACCGCCGCGCGCACCTGCTCGAAAGTATGGATCCGGCCCACAGCGCGCAGCTCTCCTTCGATGGAGGACTGCATGCCCAGGGAAATACGGTTGAAACCTGCCCGGCGCAGGGTGCGCAGGGGCGCGCCAATCTCCGGCGCTGTCGGGGTTCGCCTCCAGCGTGATTTCAGCATCCTTGGAAAGGACATAGTGCTTTTTGCACGGATGAAAGGAGTGCCTTGAGACGTTTGGGACCGAGATAAGACGGTGTGCCGCCGCCGAAATAGACGGTATCCACAATGTGCTGTGCGGCGCGGGGCGCTACTTCTGCCAGATGGGCGCTCACGGCGCGGACGTACTCGTCCATTTTTCCTTCGGCGTGAGGTAGGGAATAGAAGTCGCAGTAAGCGCATTTCTGCGCGCAGAAAGGTATATGAATATAAAGACCCAGAGGCATCTTTTGTTCTTTCATCAGCACTCATCCATTCTATGGGCGGTTTGGCGCGCAGCGGGAACATTCCGGCGCACGTCTCTATTGTAAAAAGATTCTTAAAAAAGTGCAAGACAGGATCTAAAACAGCCGTCCGCTTCTGTGCAGGACGGTATTTTTATCCGCTGCCGCATAAAAAAGCGTATCCAGCGGAACAATGAAACTACAGAAGAACGCAGGGAGGGCAAATAGAATGAAACTGTCCAATACGGAATACCAGGAGTATGTGCAGCGTTTGGCCCAGCCTTCGCCGCTGGGAAAAAATATGGCGCTTGCTTTTTGATCGGCGGAGCCATCTGTACGCTGGGGCAGCTGGTGCAAAACGGCTGGATGGCGGCCGGAGCCGGAAAATTGGAAGCCGGTACGCTGACCTCGGTGACAATGATTTTCTTAAGCGTGCTGCTGACAGGGCTGAACCTGTACAACAAGCTGGCCCGCTTTGGCGGCGCCGGGACGCTGGTGCCCATCACCGGCTTTGCCAACGCCGTGGCTTCTCCGGCTATCGATTTTAAAAAGTGAGGGCCTGATTACCGGCATGGGGGCAAAAATGTTTATTGTGGCTGGGCCGGTGATTGTGTACGGCGTGGCGGCCAGCGCGCTTTACGGTGTAATCTTGTGTGCGTTTGAGCTGCTCTAGTTGGACAAGACGGGACGTGCATCCTTTCTGGGATGCACGCCCCGTCTTCTACAGCATGGACTGCCACAGACCGTGCAGATTACAGTATGCATATGCGCCCACAGCCGTTTCCGTGTCTGGCAGGGCAAACAAGGCTTCCGGAGCGTCTCCCGGGCGCAGGCGGCGCACAGAAAAGCCCTGCTGTGTTTCCAGCACGATCCATTCGATCCAGTGTTCCGGTACCATGGGGTGGGGGAGCAAGGCCCACGCGCACATGGGCTGTTCCGGAACGAACAGTGAGCACGGGGATGTGGAGCTCCGGCGTGCCGCGGGCGTCGGCGGGCAGGACGGAAAGGCTGCCGCCGCTGCAGGCTAAAACCAGTTCGGTATCGGCGAGAAGGGTCAGGGCATTGGCGCAGCCCCTCGGATTGATAAAACTGCATCACGATCGCTCCTTTTTCATGGAAAATGGCGCTTCTCCATTGTATTGTCCCGGCATGCGGCATATGAAAAATTGCGCCCGATGGGCGGATTTGCTACAATGGGGCAAATGCTTGTTTGGATGGTGGTCTTTGATGCGCTATACCTTTGCGCCCCTGGAAGGCGTGACCGGTTATGTTTACCGCAATCTGCACCGTCGATGGTTCGGCGGTGTGGAACGCTATTACATGCCATTTATCTCCGTGGGGCAGAGTCGCTCTTTTTCGCCCCGGGAATGGCAGGATTTTTGCCCGGAGCACAATGAAAGCGGCGACCTGGTGCCCCAATTGCTGGGAAAGGACGCCGAGGGTTTTATCTGGGCGGCCCGGGAGTTGCGCGCGTTGGGGTACCGTGAGATCAATTTCAACCTGGGATGCCCTTCCGGCACCGTGACGGCCAAGGGCAAAGGCGCGGGCTTTTGACCCGTCCCGCAGAGCTGGAGGCGTTTCTGGACCGTATTTTTCCGCCTTGGAGGGGCCGATCTCTATTAAGACCCGTCTGGGTTATGCGGCGCCGGAGGAGTTTTCGGCGTTGCTGGAGCTGTACAACCGCTATCCGATTGCAGAGCTGATCATTCATCCCCGGGTGCGTCAGGATTTCTACCGCTGTGCTGTTCGGATGGAGGCATTTGAAGCGGCGCTGCGGCACAGCAGGAACCCTGTGGGATACAACGGAGATTTAATGAGTCTGTCAGACTGCGCCGCTGTAGAGGCGCGCTTTCCCTCAGTCACGTCGCTGATGCTGGGCCGCGGGCTGATTGCAGACCCGGCCCTTCTGAGGCCGGAAAAAGCGAACCCGGGAACGCTTGCAGGCGTTTGACGAGGCGCTCTACGAGGGCTACCGTACGATGTTCGGCAACGACCGCAACGCAATCATGCGGATGAAAGAGGTGTGGTATTATCATATTCATCTCTTTGAAGGGGGCGAAAGCTGGCTAAGCGACTGCGCCGCACTACGGATCGTGCAGAATATTGCGCGGCGGTACAGGAAATTTACCGCACGCTGCCCCTGCGGGAGCACGCCGTCCAGGGTTGGACGGGCTGAAACAGAACGACGCCCGCGGCGATCAGCCGCAGGGCGTCGTTCATGAAATAAGGAGGCGGCGCTGCGAGCGGGAGACGTGGTAATTCTGGATCTGGAACGGCTTCAGACCCTCCCGCGGTATGATTCCTGAAAAAGAAGTGCGGTTCTGCGCCTTTGCACCGTAGGATCGCGCTTGCCTGCTGTGCAGGAGCGTCATTGCTGTTCCAGCAGGAAATAGCTCACGTTGTTCATGGCTGCGGCAGCCTTTTTCAGAGGGAACATCTGAAACACATGCCACATTTCCTCGTACACCTGGAAGGTACAGGGGACGTGGGCGTCCAGCAACTTGTCCCGCAGGCTCTCGGCGTCGGAGTATAAGATCTCGTAAGTACCCACCTGGATCAGAGTGGGCGGAAAACCGGAGCAGTCGCCCAGCAGGGGAGAAAGATCGGGCGAGGAGAGATCAGCCCCGCCGGCATAGGCACTGCGGACGGCTTTGATATATTCCATGGTCAGCATGGGATCAATGTCCTGCCGCTCAGTGTAGGAAGGGCCGGAGGCAGTCATATCTGTCCAGGGAGACATGAGTACCAGCGCCGCCGGCAGCATACGTTCCAGAGCGCGCAGGCGTCGGCAGAGCACCAGCGCCAGATTCCCGCCGGCGCTGTCGCCCACCACGGTGACGTCCCGGGCGCCGTAGCCCAAATACATCAGATGATCCCAGGCGCGCAGGGCGTCTTCCACTGCGGCGGGATAGGGATGCCCGGAGCCAGGCGGTATTCAAAAAGTGAGTACGTCGCAGCCCGTCACATGCGTCAGCTTGGAGGCGAAGCACCCGGGAATAACCCAGGTTGCCGCTGGTATAGCCGCCGCCGTGGCAGTATAGAATGGCGCGCCGGCGCTTGTGGGGCGCTTTGCGGCGCATCCAGGCGGCGTTCATGCCGTTCAGAGAGAAGGGCTCCCAGGAAAGACCCGCCATCGGCGCGGCAAGATGGCCAATGATATCTTGCATTCTGCGCTGGCGTTCCAATTCCTCGGCATTCATAGAACCCGGGTGCCGACGCTGTGCAGCGCTTTCAGGGCCTGCAGCGCCGGGCCGAGACGGCGCTTTTCCGCTGCCTGCTGCTGTGCAGCGCTTTGGCGCCCAGGCGCCGCGCAGGCCGCCGGCGCGTTTTCGTTGTCCATGGAAACCTCCTTGTCTGCCGCTGTTTACACTGTTTGGAAAATCAGTATAGCATAGCGCCGCCGTTTTGAAAAGGGTCGACGTGGTTTTCATTGCAGCCTGGATTGGGATGTGGTAAAATAAAACAAAAAGCTGATCCGAAAGGGAGCGTGCCCGTGGCGAAAAAGGTGAAACAATGGTATACGCTGGACAATGCCGGCGTGCTGTATGCTGCATTGCAGCGCAGGGAGTATTCCGCGATTTACCGTTTTCGGCCGTGATGACGGAAAAGGTGGACGCCGCAGCGCTGCAGCGGGCAATAGATCGCTTGCGCCCGCGCTTTCCCGGTTTTTTCTCCTGCATCAAAATGGGGCTTTTCTGGTATTATCTTGAGCCGAATGACGCGCCGGGGCCCTTTGTCCGGCCCGATGTGGCAGACCCGTGCCGTCCCATGGATTTTAAGGAAGAGCACGGCTGGCTGGTGCGCTTTTCGTCTACGACCGGCGCATTTCCATTGAGGTTTTTTTCACGCTTTGTCCGACGGCGGAGGAGCCATCGTGTTTTTTCGTACACTGCTGGCTGAATACCTGCGCCAGCTGGGGCATACCATCCCGGTGGGACCGGGAATCTGCGATCTGTCAGAACCCCGCCCCGCGAGGAAATGGAGGACGCTTATGCCCGGTATGTTGGCCCGCGCAAGGCTTATATCCGCTCTTCGGCCAAAGCCTATCCCAATGTGGGCACGCCGGAGCCGTACTACACCTTTCATGTGACCATGGGTTTTGTGCCGGTGGATGCGCTTAAAGCCAAGGCGAAAAGATGGTGTATCCATTACGGAGTACCTCTCCGCGGTTTTGCTGTGGGTGCTGATCGAAAACAGCGCCGGGAAAACCCGCGGAGAACCCGGTGGCTCTGGCGGTACCCATCAATCTGCGCGCTTATTTTCCGTCCCGCACACTGCGTAATTTTATTTCCACCGTGCGGCCCAGTATTGATCCGCGCTGGGGGAATATACCTTTGAAGAAATCCTGCAGCAGGTGCGCCACTACATGCAGCTGCACATCCATCGGCAGGAACTGCGGGCGGAATTCACCGGCAATGTCCGGTTTCAAACGCACCCGCTGCTCAAAAAGTGCCTATTGTGCTGAAAAATCCGGCGATGATTTTCAGCTATTGGGCAGCTTTCCGGGGTACGGCCCTATACCATGACGTATACCAATCCAGGTCCCTTTCGTGTGCCTCGGGAGATGGAGCGGCATATTCACCATATGGAGGTCATTCTGGGGCAGGCTACCCAGCCCAAACCGAACTGCGCCACCATCAGCTATGGAGACATCATGGAAATCACCTTTGCCGGCACCCAGGCCGAAACGGACACCGAGCGGGATTTTTTCGCTTTCTGGTGCAGCAGGGACTGTCGGTGAAAATTGAAAGCAACCGGGTCTGAAGGAGGACGGAGGACGTGTCTTACTGTGTCAACTGCGGCGTGGAGCTGCATGCGGGCGTCAAGCACCTGCCCGCTGTGCGGTACGCCGGTCTACAATCCCAACGAATTGCGCCGGGATGAAAGCGCGCCGTTCTTTGCGCCGGAGAAAAGGTGGTCCCGCCGGCATCCCGGCGGGAGGCGGCGCTGCTGCTTAGCGCCATGCTCTGTTCTGTGGCGGTATGCTGCGGCGTGCTCAACTTCTTCCTGCGCACCGCGCACACCTGGTCGCTTTACATTGTCGGTGCGGCGGTGATGCTGTGGATCTGGCTGGTGCTGCCTCTTCTGGCTAAAAAGATGCCGGCGTGGGTGGCGCTGCCCATTGATGTGGGCGCCGTGGGTTTGTATATTTTTCATCGCTGTAGATCTGGACGGTATGGTCTGGTACCGGCATCTGGTGCTTCCGGTGCTGCTTTCGGCGGTGGTGATTTTGCTGGTGCTCTGCTTCCTGCTGCGGGATCACCGCCACAGGATGCTGACTACCGCCACATTTATTACCAGCGCAGTGGCTCTGCTGGCCCTGACGACGGAGTATTTTGCCGACTGCTTTTTCCATGGCGTCTGGCAGCCGGGCTGGTCCCTCATTGTGCTGGCGGTATGTGCAGCCCTGGCTGTGCCGCTGCTGATTGTGCGGCATGTGCCTTCCCTGCGCGAAGAAGCCAGACGGCGATTCCATATGTGAGCGGCAGAGGCCGCCCGGCGGCTCTACTTGCGCCGGGCGGCCTTTTTTGCTATAATGGATAGAAGTAAGAAACAAAGGAGTATCCCATGGATTTGATTGAACTGTTGGCACAGGAACTGGGGCAAACTGTCCGTTTTGTAGAAAACGTGGTTCGGCTGCTCGACGAGGGCAACACCATCCCGTTTATTGCCCGCTACCGCAAAGAGCAGCATGGAGGAATGGATGATACGACCCTGCGTACGCTGGAAGAGCGCCTCACCTATTTGCGCAATCTGGACAAGCGGCGCCAGGAAGTGAAGAGCGCCATTGAGAACCAGGGAAAATTAACGGAGGCGCTGGTTTCGCCATCGACGCCGCGGCGACTCGACGGAGGTGGAGGATCTCTACCGCCCCTACAAGGCGCACCCGGGCTACTGTGGCCCGGGAAAAAGGGATTGAACCGCTGGCGGCGCTGTTGTTTGCCCAGGAGCGCACCTGCCCCGACCTCGGCAGGCGGCGCAGGCGTATCTTAACCCGGAAAAGGGCGTGGAGGCGGCGGCGGACGCCTGCAGGGCGCCAATGATATTATTGCCGAGCAGATTTCGACGATGCGGCCATCCGCAAGACGCTGCGGGAACTGATTGTAGCGGGGGCGTTTGGTATCCCGGGCGGCAGGGAAGAGGATTCCGTTTACCGGCTCTACTATGCTTTTGAACAGCCTGTGTCGCGGCTGCAGGGCCATCAGATACTGGCGATCAACCGGGGTGAGCGGGAAGGGAAAAGCTGAGTGTGACGGTCCTGCTCACCGAAGATACGGCCCTGCCGGCGCTGTGCGGGCGGTGGTGAAGCCGGCTCCGCGGCCATGGAGTTCATCCGCGCCGGCGGGAGGACGCTTATGACCGTCTGCTCTATCCGTCGCTGGAGCGGGAAGTGCGCGCACTGCTCACCGAGCAGGCGGGAGAAGGGGCCATCCGTAATTTTGCGCCTGAACCTGCGGCCCCTTCTGATGCAGCCGCCGGTGAAGGGCCGGGTGACTATGGACTGATCCCGGTTACCGCAACGGCTGCAAGGTGGCTGTGGTGGACGGCACCGGAAAGGTGCTGGATACCGCTGTGGTGTATCCCACCTATGGCGCGCGGCAGAAGCAGCAGGCCATTGAAACGCTGTCCCGGCTGATCCGAATGCATGGCATGGAAGCACATCGCCATTGGAAACGGCACTGCCAGCCGAGAGACGGAGCAGATGGCTGTGGAGCTGATTCGTGCCGTAGGCGGAGACGTGAGCTATATGATTGTGTCCGAAGCGGGGGCCTGGTGTATTCCGCCAGCGAACTGGCAGCAGAGGAATTCCCGGACTATGATGTGAACCTGCGTTCGGCGGTGTCCATTGCCCGGCGGCTCCAGGATCCTCTGGCGGAACTGGTCAAGATCGACCCCAAGGCCATCGGCGTGGGCCAGTACCAGCACGACTGCCCGCAAAAAGCAATTGGACGAGGCGCTGGACGGCGTGGTGGAGGACTGCGTCAACGCTGTGGGGCGTGGATCTGAACACGGCCAGCGCGCCCCTGCTGCGCCGCGTGGCGGGCTGAATGCTGCCACGGCGAAGAATATTGTGGCGTACCGTGAAGAGAACGGTGCGTTTACAGCCCGGCGGCAGATTTTGAATGTACCCAAACTCGGTCCCAAAGCCTATGAACAGTGTGCAGGTTTTCTGCGCGTCAGTGAAAAGCAGCAATGTGTTGGATAATACTGCCGTTCACCCGGAGAGTTACGGCGCGGCGGAAAAGCTGCTTTGCGCTGTGCGGCTGCACGATGGAGGACGTCCGCTTGGGCCGTTTGCCGGATCTGAAAGCGCGGATTGACGAGGTGGGCGCAGAGCAGGCGGCGCTTTTGTGCGGTGGGGCGTACCCACGCTGCTGGACGTAGCCGCCGAGCTGCAAAGCCCGGCCGCGACCCCCGCGACGAACTGCCCAAGCCCATTTTGCGCACCGATGTACTCTATTGCTGATCTCAAGCCGGGCATGGAGCTGACCGGCACCGTGCGCAATGTGATCGACTTCGGCGCCTTTGTGGACATTGGCGTGCATCAGGATGGTCTGCGCACATCTCCCGGATCTGCAGCAAATTTATCAAACACCCCTCTGAAGTGTTGTCTGTGGGCGACGTGGTTACGGTATGGGTGCTGGAAGTGGACGAGAAGAAAACGCATCAGCCTGACAATGAAAGCCCCTCAATGAGGTATATTTCTGCGGAAAGCAGCCTGAGGCTGCGCAAAAGGAGGGGGGAGATGTTTCTGCTGGGCGGTATCCTCTGCGGTACGGTAAGAAATGAAAGGGGTAAAGCATGGTTTTAACGTTTGACGAAGTAGGCGAACGCCTTGACGCCATGGCAGAAGAGTTCCCGCCGGTCTTTACCGCGAGCTGAACGGCGGTATTTCCCTGCTGCCGGAGGCAGTGGAAGATCCGGAATTTCCTCCGGGTGAGATTTACATATGGGGGAATACTGCGACGATCAAATGGGGCGCTATATCCAGCTCTATTACGGCTCTTTTGCCGCGCTGGCGGGAAAAGGAAGACTGGACGGTGGAAGCGTGGGACGACGAACTGTACACCACGCTGGCCCATGAATTTACGCACCATATCGAAGGGCTGGCGCAGGAGTTTGGCCCTGACCGCAAAGATGAGGAAGAACTGGCTGCCTTTCGGGCTTATTACAAGGAACGGCATCCGAGGAAGCGGGGGTCATAAGTATACAGAGGAGGGGGCGGGAGCGCATGCGCACCGCCCTTTTGAGAGCAGCATGTTCCATGGACCAGAAGGATGGTGCATCGGTGCGGCGGTTTTTATATGCCAACCGTTGAAGGAATATTGCCCCGGCGGATGAGTGCGGAGCGTAAGGCACACAGAAGTTGTTTGATTTTACAAAAATATAACCCCAATATGATAGCAGGGAAGCTGCAGAACAGGTATACTGGTATTGCTTGAAGCAAACAAGGTCAGGAGGAATGCAGGATGCTGCCGTGTCAATCGTCCTGCCCGGCGTACTGTCCGGGCTGCCACAAGACCTGTGCCCGTTGGAAGCGCTTCCAGCAGGAACAGCGCGAAGAGCGACAGGCCAAAAACAATATTTGCGCTTTTATATGACTCTGTGTGATCAGGTGACCCGTCAATACCGTGCCATGCAGGTGCGCCGTCCTTGGTGGTAAAGCAAAAAGGCAGTTCCGCTGTATGCGGAGCTGCCTTTTTCAGGTGTCCAGTTCGTAATAATAGAGTGTGCTGTTTTCTGTGTCATAGAGTGCGGCAGTATAATTGTAGGAAAAACGCTGCAGCAGGGGATGCGTATCGTCGGGGTATTGTTCGGCGTAGCGGTCACGAAATGAATAATACCTTGTTCCACTTGGGGAAAAAGAGATCCTCGCCCAGCCCGGAGCGCTCAAGAAAGATGGTGTCATGGTTCGCCCGCGGGGAAAGCCGGCCACTGGGAAAGGATGGATTCCACAGCAGAGGACGCGTCGTCCAGGGTTAGAATGATCCGGGTTTCGCCATCTCCGTGGAAACCGCTGTGGTGTCCTCGGCCAGGAGGACCTGTGCGCCGTCCAGATTCAGTTCCAGCGCTTTTTCCACAATACGCACCGCATGGGGCACTGTTTTTCAGGCTAGATCCCGGGTTTGCCCCATGGCGTCCAAGCCGATCAGGAGCAGATTGAAGCAGCCGCCGGCCAGAAACAGGACAAACAGCGCGATCGTTGCGGCCAGAGCGGGAACGCCGCGCCAGCGCCCCCGGGGGAGAGCTGCCAGAGAAGGAGAAAAACGGCTGCGGGAACGGCACTCAAAGCAATGTTTCACCACAGGGGACGGAAATATTCCAAACGCCGCAGACAGCGGTGAAACCGAACCCGGCGGCAGCCAGAAGGGCCAGTATCAGATAAAAGCGCGGCTTAGGAAAGGCTGGTTTCTGCGTCATCTTCGTCCCTCCATTCCAGAAGATCCCCGGGCTGGCAATCCAGGGCGCGGCAGATTTTGTCCAGCGTTTCCATACGGATGGCTTTGGCCTTCCTGTTTTTCAGGATGGACAGATTGGCCATGGTGATCCCCACCCGGTGGGAAAGCTCCGTCAGGCTCATTTTCCGCCGGGCCAGCATCACGTCGATGTTGAATACGATCATGTCCCCACCTCCTTAAATGGTCAGTTCATTTTCTTCCCGCATCACGGCGGCTTTGCGCACCAGATGGGACAGGCACGCAGATGCTACGGCGATGGCTATGCCGATAAACACGATAAAGCAGGAGAACAGGAAGATACTTGGGTGGCTTAGATCCAACAGCAAAAGACGATATTTCCAGCAAAGAAAAAACACGGCGTCCGCTGCGGCCAGAAAGGCGATGGCACGCAGAGAGCGGGCATTTTTCATGGAAAAGGAATTGTCCCGGCCCACTTCCGCCGCCAGACTCCATCCTGGGAAGAGCGAAGCAAAGCAGGGAATGGCTGTGATCCAAAGAAACGAAAGCCACGGCAGATAGCAGCGGCTGTATTCCGGATAGGAGGCGATGAGGGCTTTTTGCCCAGCAGGGGCAGCGCGGCAAAGTATACGATCATTCCTGCTGCCGCCAGACCTACAATCACAAGTTTGAGCACCAGGGAAAGGGTTTTCTGTTCCATCAAGCATCCCTCTTTCTTTTTTTGTGGCATGGAAATTCCTGCCTTAGTAGGCTCTACTATATCACGGAGAATGCTGATAGTCAATATAAATTTATTGAATTACAATAAATTATTTCTGCAAAAGAATATTTGAATGAGAGGACTTTCACCCATTAAAAGGGGACGTTGCGTAAAGTCTGCCGAACGGAATCGCTGAACTGCTGTGTACAGGAAAACGCGCCGCCGGTCTGTTTTCCGGCGGCGCGTTTTGGTGCAAAATCAAAGAAAAGCAACGGGCTGTGCGCGCTCTTGTTCTTGGCGCACAGCTTCCTCTGCGAACATGGAGAGGAAATTTTTTCCGTCCCGTGGTAGGAAAAGCCCACCAGGGTATCCACATTTACATCGTGGATGGCATTGAAAATGTTCTTTTTCCAGCTGGGGACAGCCTGCCTTCAGTGTTCGGATCAACTGTTTCATCTCGGCGCGCTTGGAGTCGCTTTTCGCCGGAGGCGCAGTGTTCTGTAAAGGAGCAGGCACATTGCAGGAATTCCAGATGGTTGTATCGCTTCCAGGAAATGATATCTTCTTCGTGGACGCAATACAGCGGGCGGATCAACTCCATTCCGGGGAAATGGTTGCTGTGGAGTTTGGGGCGCATGGCCTGAATCTGGCCGCCGTAGAGCATGCCCATCAGGGTGGTTTCGATCACGTCGGAGAAGTGGTGGCCCAGAGCGATTTTATTGCAGCCCATGGCCTGAGCGTGATGATAGAGCCAGCCCCGGCGCATTTTTGCGCACAGGTAGCAGGGTTTGCGTTCATCCATCCGCTCAGATACCGCAAAAATATTGCTTTCCAGGATCTCAATGGGAATTCCCAGCAGGGCGGCGTTGTCTTGAATGCGCTGGCGGTTGGCAGGAGCGTAGCCCGGATCCATCACCAGGAAGTGCAGCTCAAAATGCACGTCGCTGATGCGCCGGAGCATCTGCATCAGCTTGGCCAGGAGCATGGAATCCTTGCCGCCGGAAATGCATACGGCGATGCGGTCGCCGCTCTGGATCAGTTCATAGCGCTTGCAGGCGGCTACTAAAGGCCCCCACAGTTCCCGGCGGTATTTTTTTTGAATGCTCCGCTCTGCCGTTTGGCAGGGGGGTAAAGGTTCGGCTCATGGCAATCTCCTTTCCCGGCGGGGCCGGGGAATTCAGGGGGCGCGGTCGAATTCCCGCGCATGGGCGCTGAAAAATCATAATAAGTGCGTACGCTCTCCAAATCCGTCCACCTCTTTACGGCGGCGGGACTTTCGTCCAGGTCATATATCTTGGCCCCGGCCATGGACAGCAGGAAGGGGGAATGGGTGGCGATGATCAGCTGGCAGCGGTAAAACCGGGCGGAATCTTCTAAAAAACTGCTTCAGTTCCAACTGCCGCGCGGCGGACAGGCTGTTTTCCGGCTCGTCCAGCAGATACAGTGCGTTTTCCCCGATGGCGTGCGTGAAAAATTCCAGTGCGCTCTCACCGTTGGAGCGCTCCGGTATGTTATTCATCAGCTGGTCTTTGACGTATTTTGACGCGCTCTTACGCTGGGCGTCCACCACGCGGGAAAAGGCCTCGTATTCCTCCAGGGACTGAAGCTGAATGGAACTGTTTCGCGCGCTGGTGTATTCCTGAAACAGCTCTGCGCGCTTTTGATGGATCCCTTCGTTCAGCTCCCGGATGCCCAGCAGGTAGTCGAACACGTCGTCGCTGGTGATGATGCGGCTGTGCGGCGGAAGAGCGCCTGCATCCCAGCGGCACAGGGCAATATAATCGCTGAAAAAATCGCTGCGGTTGTACACTGCACCCCGGAGCAGGCCCAGCGCTTCGGCCATGACGTTCAGCAGGGTGGATTTCCCGCCGCCGTTTCCACCGTAAAAATGGTGATGGGGTCAAAGGAAAAGGCACCGGGCTGCCGGCGGCGAAACACACCGAACGGATAGTGGGTGGTGTAGCAGGTGCGCCGGGTTTTGGGATTGGAACTCAGAGGATTCCAGAATCCCTCTTCCGCCTCCTGGCTGGCCAGTGTGAAGGCGCGGAGATACGTTGTAGACATGGCGGTACCCTCAATACGCGCTGATGTCCAGAGAGGCGTCGTCTTCGCCTGGCTCCACGGAGCGGATCACAACGGTATATTTCATTTTCGGGGTTAACGGTGATCTCCACCCGGTCGCCGGCCCGGTGGCCCAGCAGCGCCCGGCCCACGGGGGACTCTTTGCTGATAAGGCCTTTGAGCGCGTTCTGCCGCAGGGGGTGGTCACGATGCGGATGGTCTGCTCTTTCTGCAGCTTTTCATTCAGCAGTGTCACTTTGCTGAACAGGGCTACCGCGCCGTTATCTGCGCCGCAGCTGTCGATCACTTTGGCCGTGGCGACCATCCGCTCCAGGTAGCGGATGCGGCTGTCGTTGCGGTTCTTGGCCTGCTTGGCGCACTTGTACTCGTAGTTCTCGCTGAGGTCGCCGAAGGCCCGGGCCGTCTGCACATCCTCAATCAGCTTCGGGCGCAGCACCGTTTTACGGTAGGCAATCTCTTCGTTCATTTTGTCGATGTCCACCTGGGTCAGTTCATCATACATAAAAACGCCTTCTTCCCAATGTGTTCCCCTATTATAGCAGTGGGCCTTTGGCCTGTAAAGGGCGGCGGGGCGGGAAAAGTTTTTCTGTTCTTCCGGCAAAAATCCGCTATAATGAGGTGCATGACAACGAAAGGGAGGAGAGGGCAGTGAAATTGCTGCATTTGTCCGATCTGCATTTGGGAAAGCGCCTGTGTGACGTTTCACTCTTGGAAGATCAGGCCTACATCCTCGATCAAATTGCTGCCATTGCAGCACGTGAGGCAGTGGATGCCGTGCTGATTGCCGGAGATGTGTACGACAAGGGAGTGCCGCCGGCGGAGGCTGTGGCGCTGCTGGATCAGTTTTTGACTGTGCTGGCCGGACAAGGCTGCAGCGTATGTCTTATTGCCGGCAACCATGATTCTGCCGAGCGGCTTTCCTTTGGCGCAAAGCTCATGGACGGCCGAGGCGTGTACTTTGCACCGGTGTACGATGGAGCAGTGCGCTGCGTGACGCTGCAGGACGGCTTTGGGCCGGTGCATCTGTGGCTGCTGCCGTTTCTGAAGCCTGCTGTGGTGCGCCGCGTCTGGCCGGAGGAGAGCGTGGAAACCTATTCAGATGCCCTGCAGTGTGCGCTTTCACGTCCCGCTGGATCCTTCTGCGCGCAACGTGCTTCTGTCACACCAGTTTGTCACCGGCGCAGTGCGCTGTGAATCCGAAGAGATCAGTGTGGGCGGCCTGGATAATGTGGACGCGGCGGTATACGAGGCGTTTGACTATGTGGCTCTGGGCCATATTCACACGGCGCAGAACGTGGCGTCAACGCCCGCTACTGCGGAACGCCTCTGGGGTATTCCTTTTCTGAAGCGGGGCAGGAGAAATCGGTCACCATAGTAACGCTGGGCGAAAAAGGTTGCGTGGAACGGACTGCCATTCCGCTGACCCCGCTGCATGGCCTGCGGGAAGTGCGGGAAATTATCTGGATCTGGCCCGCCGGGAAACCTATGAAGGCACTGCAGTGGAAGATTATCTTCTGGCGACGCTGACCGATGAGGAAGATGTACCCGACGCCATGGCGAAACTGCGCACAATTTATCCCAATCTCCTGCGGCTGCGCTGCGACAACCGCCGCACCCGGGAGTGTCAGACAGTGGAACTGGGAGAGGAAGGGAGTTCGCGTTCGCCGCTGGAGTTGTTCGGAGCCTTGTACGAACAGCAGAACAATGCGCCGCTGAGCGATGAGCAGAGCGCCTTTTTACAGGAGCTGATGACGCGTGTGAGGAGGAAGCATGAGACCGACGAAATTAACCCCGTCTGCGTTCGGACCCTATGCAGGGAAACGGTGATCAATTTGTCCCGTTTGGGCAGCAGCGGTTTATATCTCATCACCGGCGATACCGGCGCCGGTAAAAACAACCCTGTTTGACGCCATCACTTTTGCTCTGTACGGTGAGGCCAGCGGCGCGGCGCGGGAAGCCGATATGCTGCGCAGCAAATATGCCGCCCCCGGTACGCCCACTTATGTGGAACTGGAATTCCTGTACCGCGGAAACAGTATACTGTCCGGCGCAATCCGGAGTATGAGCGGCCCAAGGTGCGGGGCGAGGTATGGTGCTTGAACGCGCTGACGCTACGCTTATCTTTCCCGACGGCCGGGCGCCGGTGACCAAGGCTCGGGAGGTAACGCGCGGGCTATTGTGGCGCTGACCGGGCTGGACCGCAGTCAGTTTTCAGGTGGCCATGATTGCCCAGGAGTTTTTTGAAGCTTTTGCATGCAAAAACCGAGGAGCGAAGCAAGATTTTCCGCGATCTGTTTAGCACCGGCCGCTATCAGATCCTGCAGGAACAGCTGCGGGCCGAAACAAGGCGGCGTGCAGAGAACTGTGCTGCGCTGCATAGTGCGATGGCTCAGGGATTGCAGCGCTGCGCGGTGCGCCGGGTACTTCGATGGAAGAGGAATGGAACACGTTGTGCACGCAGGGAGAACATGCTGATCCGTCTGCGGCGCTGGTATTGGCAGAGCATTTGGTGGAAGAATTGGAGGCGCGCGCGACGGCGGTGGAAACGGCTGCCGAAGCGGTGGAAGAAACAGCTGGCCGTTGTGCATCAGATGTTGGGGGCGTGCCGAGGCCCGGGAGGAGGCAGTCCGGGCGTTAAACAAAGCAAGACTGGAGATTGCGCGGTTGGAACCGGTGGTGCAGATTCGCTGCCGGGAGGACTATGAACAGGCCCGGCGGGAAAACGAAGGCAGCGAGGCTCTGGCGGTGCAGATCGCCGCAGCGGAAGGGCGCTTGGAAGAGTATGCGCGGCTGGCTGCCCTGGATGCAGAGCGAGAGCAAACGCTTCGGCTTCTGGCCGAACAGGAAGCAAAGCGCTGATGGCCGCCGAGCACAGGAAGCGGAAGCGGCGCATCTAGCAGAGCTGACTGCACGGCGCAAGGAGCTGCATGCCGCCGCGGTGGAATTGGAACGGGAAACAGCGGCGCAGGAAACGCTGCTACAGACACCTGCAGGAGCTGCAGGAGTTGGCGGAACTGGAGCATGATTGCTGCAGCGCGCAGGAACAATGCGCTGCTGCACAGGAGGCGTATGTGCAGAAGCGGTCTTCTGCTGAAGCGGTGCGCGACAGGGCTCAGCGGCAGGAGCGGCTGTTTTTTGGACGCGCAGGCGGGCCTTTGGCGCAGTCTCTGCAGGAGGGGTACCGTGCCCGGTCTGCGGCGCGCCACACCACCCTGTTCCGGCACCTTTGCCGGAGGCAGCGCCTTACGCAGGCTGCGCTGCAAGCGCTGCAGAAGGAGGCTGCTGCTGCTGAGCGCCTCGCCGGTGAAGCCAGTCTGGCTGCCGGGCGGGCGGCGGAACGTCTGGAACAGCTGCAGGCTCAGTACGCGCGGCGTGCCGGGGTGCTGCTGCAAGTGGGGAGACGCTGGAGTGCGCTTTGACGCAGACCCGGACGCAGTGGGAAGAACAGGAGCGCCGCCGGATGGAGCTGGAGGCGCAGGCTGCTGAGCATAAGCGGCTGGAAGAAACGTTGCCGCAGCAGGAGAGAATGTGGGAGCAGCGCCGCAATGCACAGCAGGCGCTGGAGCAGGAAGTTCTGCGTTTGCATTTGGCGGCGCAGCAGTTGAACGGGACCGTTCCGCCCTGGCGCAAACGCTGGAATTTGACAGTCAGGCGGGAGGCCCAACAGTATAGGCAGAGGGGCTTCGGCAGAAAAAGGAACGATTTGCCCGCCGGGAAGACGCGGCAGGCTTGGGAAGCCTGCCGCCGGGAACTGGAGGAACACGAAACTCGTGCGCGTACTCTGAAACACAGCTGCGGGAAACCCCGGCGCCCGGAACGAAAAGCGCTGGAAGCGGAGCAGGCTGCTCTGCAGGCGCGGCAAAGGAGCTGCGGGAGGAGCGGGAGCATACGGCGGCATGCCTCCTGGCTGATCGCTCTGTGCGGATGCGCTGGCTGGCCAGACTGGCGCGCTGGCCAAAGCGGAGCGGGAGTGGAGTTGGGTGAAGGCCTGTCGGACACTGCGAACGGCACACTTTCCGGAAAGGAAAAAGATCATGCTGGAAACCTATGCAGTCGGCCTGTTTTGACCCGGGTATTACGGCGCAGCAATCTGCGCCTGATGGTGATGAGCGGCGGGCAGTATGAACTCAAACGCCGCCGCACTGCGGACAATCAGCGCAGCCAGAGCGGCCTGGAACTGGATGTGATCGACCATTACAACGGCTCGGAGCGCAGTGTGAAAACCCTTTTTCGGGCGGAGAACCTTTAAGGCGGCGCTGGCGCTGGCGTTGGGACTGTCCGATGAGATCCAGTCCAGCGCCGGGGGCATACAGCTGGACGCCATGTTTGTGGATGAAGGGTTCGGCTCGCTGGACGAGGAATCGTTTCAGCAGGCGCTCAGGGCGCTGGGAGATCTTTCTGCGGAAATCGTCTGGTAGGGGGTAATCTTCATGGCGGAAACTGAAAGAACGTATGAACGGCAGGTCATCGTGAAAAAGACGGCCCGGCGGAAGCCGGGTGGAAATCGTCGTATAGCAATGAAAATGCCTCGCGGTCCCATCAAAGCCGCGAGGCGTTTTCTGCTGTTTTACAGTGGGCTGCCTGTGAAGTCACGCCAGAGCAGCGCGTCTTTATGCTGATAGGCCAGACGCTTGTTGGCCCAGTCGCACTGGCGCAGGTTGGCCGTGCATTCCGAGGGACTTTTTCCAATTGCTCCGATTGCCGCAGCTGTCCAGGAGCAGCCGTGAGAAGGGAAGGCTGCCGCGAATACGGCCCACATAGTTGGAAAGGGTTTTTGAAACCATTTTCGGTCCAGCCATGGATGGGGATTTTGTAGACATTCCGGCAGATCTCGCCGCTGTCCAGCAAATCGCACAGGAGTATGACGTGCCGGTCGATATAATATACGCCGGCGCAGCGATCCAGCAGAGCGGCCACCGCCGCTGGCGCGGTCGTATACAATCACATAAGAACGGTCGCAGCACATGGTGCTGCCATTGGTCTGCGGGACTTCCTCAAAAGGCCCCAGATAGGTGACAAACAGCCAATTCCTGATAACATACCATGTCGAGTCAGCGTTTCGGCGGCATCCATAAAGGGACGCATAGCGCCGTCGGGGGAGACAAAATAGATGGTGGGGGCGATGATACATGCACGCCCCTCGGGAGCAGAGGTGAGGATCTGCGCACTCCCGCAGGGCCGGCACCTCGACGCTCTGTCCGCCGGGCGCGATAGAACCACGTTCCGCCGTTTTTGACGATGGGTCCCTGCCCGCCGGTGTAATTCATGGAAAACGGTTCCAGAAAGCCGTACATTCCGGCGCCTTGGAATGTAACAGCTGCCGTCTGCGCCGAAAAAAGCGCTGCACGGAGCCGGTGAAATCTCCCGTATTCTGCACAGCAGGCACGCATACCCCCTGCGAGGGGGCGCTGTCCGGCGGTGGCACTGGAGACGGTGGAGGAGCCGGTGCCACTTGAGGTGCGGGGAGAGGATGGTGCGGCCCCGGCCCAGGGAATTTCGGGCGGCCGACCCTGGTGGTGCTGCGGGCGTACCTGATGCAGCCGGAGCAGCGCCGGCGACGGCCAGCCGCAGGCGCTGCAGAAACGGCTCTCTTCGGGCAGGAGCGCGCCGCACTGCGGGCAGTGGTGGGCAGTGGCTATTTCCTTGCCGCAAAGATGACAAAAGCGCGCCCCTCGGCCAAAAGCGCGCCGCAAAACGACAATATGCCATGGATCGATCCTTCCTTATCGGTTAATGTCCGCGGAGAGCTCATATCCCCGGCGGATTTTATCTGTAGTATAACACAGTCCGATGAAAAAGTGAATTGTCAAACGGGACTAAAAAATTTTTTGCAGCGAAAACGTTGCGCTGCAGCGTTTTTTTTGCTTTTTTGGCAGTAGATAAACGCCATTGTGCCCCTAAAGATGAAAAATGGGTGAAGCGTCCGATCGTTTTCCAACGCTTGACGTTCCATGGGAACGAAGCCGTGTTTGCAGCGCTATCAAAAAGCAGAATATCTGCTGGTGGTAATGTTGTGCCTGGTGCGGCAGGGCGTCCTCATTTGTTTGCTGCGATTGGCTTGCCCGAAAAAGGCAGAGATTTTACCGAAAAGAACATCTATACCCCTGCAGCAGCTGGTGACGCTGATGTGGACGCAATTCAGTATAGTCATGGCAAAATGATATGGTGATCTGTGGGATAAGGTCGCAAAAGGGGTACGAGTGGATCGATTGCTGCAAAGGAATGAAAACAAAGAAAAGTACCGTATTCTGAAAGAATACGGTACTTTTTTGGTTGCGGTGGCTGGATTTTGAAACCAACGACCTCCGGGTTATGAGCCCGACGAGCTAACCAACTGCTCTACACCGCGTTATTCAATTTGGTGCCGGAGACCGGGATCGAACCGGCACGAAGTTTCCTCGCGGGATTTTAAGTCCCGTGCGTTCGCCAATTCCGCCACTCCGGCAGATTCAGCTTGTATAGAATAGCATAAATTTTTGATTTGTCAAGAAGAAATTTTAAAAAGAAAAGAAAATCCGGGGAGCGCCGCGGCGCTCCCCCGGCAAACAGCAGTTTTACCGCCCAGCAAGCCGTATTTTCCAGGGCGGAGCGGACTTTTTCCAGATTTGTTTCACTGGGGGCCACCAGAGGCAGACGGCAAGGCCCGGCCTGATAGCCCAGCAGGTTCATAGCAGCTTTCACCGGAATGGGATTACATCACAGAACAGCACATTGCATAATTCCAACAGCTGCAGCTGCAGCGCGGCAGATTCGGCGGGCTTTGCCGTCAAACCAGAACTGGCAGATGTCGTGGATCTGCTGCGGGCGACATGGGCGGCCACGGACAGAACGCCCTTTGCCGCCCAGGGCGAGCAGCGGACGATCTGGTCGTCGTTTCCGGAATAGATGTTCAAATCATCGCCGCACAGCGCTGCGATCTGAGCCACCTGGCTGATGTTTCCGCTGGCTTCCTTTGATGGCGTTGATTTTGGGGTGCGCTGACAGGGCATAGGCCGTCGGGGGCAATGTTGACGCCGGTGCGGGAGGGGACGTTATACATGATCACGGGCAGTTCCGTGGCATCTTCGCCACGGCGGTGTAGCTGGCAATCAAACCGGCCTGGCTGGTTTTGTTGTAATAGGGGGCAACCACCAGCAGGGCATCGGCACCCAGATCGGCTGCCCCTTTGACATCATGACTGCGTGGGCGGTGTTGTTGGAGCCGGTGCCGGCGATGACGGGAACGCGGCCGTTTACCCGCTTGACTACATGTTTGATCACCTGCAGGTGTTCTTCGTCCTCCAAAGTAGAGGCTTCTCCCGTGGTGCCGCAGGACAAAATCGCGTCGGTGTGGCTGGCCAGCTGATCTTCCAGGATGCGGTCAATCTCAGCGTAATTTACGCCGCCGTCGGCATTCATGGGGTGATCATTGCAAGACCGGAACCGGTGAAAAATGGGTGTTTTCATGATCAGAATGCTCCTTTTCGCAGTCGCACACGCGGCGGCGAAACGATGGTATCACATTGTATTCTATTCGATAGGCCGCGCAGTCAGAACTGCCTCTCTTCACCGGCTGGGGTCAGACGGCGCGGTTTTATTAAAAATAGCACAACCAACGCAAAACACAACAAAAACATACTGTTTTGCCTCCGGGCGGCTGTTGCCGTCCATTCTTTTAAGACTGCTTGCCCCATTTTGTGGTCAATGGACTGTTCCACATCTTCGGGCTGATCCGGAAGATCTCACCATAAGCCGATTCACAGGAGCAACACGGTGACGTTTCTATACTGCCGGCTGAACCGAACAGGACGGCAGTCCGCTGAGTGAGGCAACGGAGCAGTTCGGCCTGCGCGTTTTTCCGGTATTGTACAGTATTTTTCGCATAGCGGAGGTTGTACGCCATCCAAAGGGAGGCGGTGGCCGGTGGGATCAGCTTGATGCTCCGTCCTAATATTCTGGTGGCAGGCGTTTGCGTGAGCGAAATGGGCTGCATTGCTGCGCTCAGGCAGGCGGCCTGTGCAATGATGGCAATTTGGGGCAGATTCGTGTACAGGATCTTTCTGCCTTTTTCTGTGCAGGTTGTTTGTCCGGCGGCCGCTGTGCTGGGCCGTTGCGGCAGAATGTCGCCGCGCAAAAGAGTCGTTGCGGCATAAAGCTTAAGGTGCCGCTGCTGGGATGAGCAATGCTGCCATATCCCGGGGCAGCGGAACGGTGAAGGAAAGGCGCTGGCCGGTGAGGGGGTGCAGGAGAAAAGCGTATGGGCATGCAGGCCGGCCGGGGATCAGAGCCGGATTTTCTCTGCCGTAGAGAAAATCCCCGGTAAGCGGGCAGCCAATGGCCGCCATATGAACGCGGATCTGATGGGTGCGGCCGGTCTGCAGGCGCAGGCGCACCAGTGCCCGTTCCGGCGTGCGGTACAGAACCTCGTATTCCGTCTGGGCAATGCAGCCTGTGGAGCATACTTCCTGGCGGATGACAGAGTCCCTGCGTGGGCCAGCGGCAGATCAATTACGCCGTGCGCCTGTTCCGGCGCGCCGTCGCACACAGCCAGGTATTCGCGCCGGAACGCGTCGGTGTGCAGGGCGCGGCGCAGAACATCCTGGGCGTGGGCATGTTTGGCTACCGCCATTACGCCGGAGGTGCCTTTGTCCAGCCGGTGCACCGGGTGGAAATCGGCTGGGATGCCGCAGCGATCGTAATAAGCCAGCAAAAAACTGCCCAGCGTATCGTCCCAATGGCCCAGTCCGGGATGGACGGCAATACCGGAGCTTTGTTGAGGATCAGGAGATCTTCGTCTTCATATAAAAAGATCCAGCGGGCCCGGAGATGGAACGATCTCGCTGCGGCGCACACTGTCGCTGAGCCGGACGCGCAGCACTTGTCCGGCGCGAACGGCGGTGCGGGTAGTCACACGCAGTCCGTCCAGGGTAATGCCGTCGTTTAACCATTTGACGCGCTTGATGAGGTTTCGCCGACAGCTGCAGCGTATGGCGCAGCAGCGTGTGCACCTGAGTGCCGTCCTGTACAGGAGGAATGGAATAGAGAGATAGCGGATGTGATGACTGTAATGCGCTTCGGTTAAGTCGGTCGGCGCTGTTTTCTGCTCACTGTACGTCATAACGGGTTCTTTCCCAATAAGCGCCCATGCTGACGTCCTGTTTTTCGGTTACTTCGTTGGCAAGATACGCAGCCAATCCGGTCGCTTTCGGTGACCAGGCATCTGCAGCTTTTACGGTGGGAAATTCCACCTCGGCATAGAAAAAAGAACCGGGCGCGCCGGCGTTCTACCCTCATTTACTTCCAGTGTCTGTCCATCCGGCAGGAGATAATCCCGGCGTTCCTTGCGGATCAGGGAAGGCCAATCAGCGCGCGCAACCGTTCAAACAGGGTCTCGTCGATGGGAAGTTCAATCTCCTCGCGCACCAGTCCGCCTTTGCTCTTGAAGCACAAGATGTATGCGGTCGTCCCGCCCCGTTCTGCTTCCCGGCGGATGCGCACTGTTGTGGGGCGCAGTGCGAGATAGCCCTGTTCCATTGTATAAATGTGTTCGGGGCGCAGCCCCTTCGGCCAGCCGTTTACCAGCCACTTGCGTTCAATTTCCATAGGTGGAACGTCCTCTGCGTTTTTTGAATGGTATCAAGCCGCCGTTCGCGGGGGAACTGTGCCGGCAGCGGAATGACGGACTTTATTATACCGCAGCCGCAATGCCGTGACAAGGCGGGGGATGAATAAATGAGATTTTGCGGACATGCTTTACATTCTGTGTTTGGCAGGAGCCCTGTGTGGCAGCGGACGCTTTCTCGTGCCGTTAATGGTGCGTACGACCTGTTTTATTTGAATGCAGTGTCGGTTCATGATCTCTTTTTGTGGGGAAAGCGCGGGAGCGGCATCCTGTAAAGTGTTGTGCGGCAGGTGGATGAAACGGTGTCCTGTGCCGAATCCGCGGTGCTTTTTTGCAGCTTATATCCGTGTCCCATGGTTTGTGCGCTTGCAGGCGGGAAAATCCATTCAAAAACCGCCCGGCAGAGCCAAACGCTCGCCGGGCGGCAATGCGTGTCAACCGCCGATGGCGTTCATAGTACGCGTTTCCATAGCCTCGCCGGCTTGGCATGAAGTGAAATGGTGGCGGGCCGGTTTTGTTCAATCGCCCGGCGCAGCAGCGCTGTTAGTGCCGCATCGTCCATGCCGGTACGCAGGGGCGTGCGCAGGTCGGTGCCGGCTGGATTGTGCAGGCAGGGTTTCAGGTATCCCTCTGCTGTCAGGCGCACCCGGTTGCAGCGGGCGCAGAATACGTGGCTCATGGCGCTGATAAAGCCCACATGGCCTTGGAAGGCGGGAAAGATACATAAACCGCCGGGCCGCTGCCCAGCGGCGTGAAAGCGTTCGGTTTTCCAAACGATTTCACCAGCGCGGCATACACCTCTTCCGTGGGCACAGGGGTGTAGCCTCTTCCGCAGCCGATGGGCATCATTTCAATAAAACGCACCTCCAGGGGGGCGTCTTTGGCCAAGCGCAGCCAGGGCGGAAGCCTCGCTGTCATGATTCCCGCATCAGAACGCAGTTGACTTTGACCGACGGAAAGCCTGCCTCCAGCGCCTTGTCAATGCCCGCGCGGGCTGCGGCGAACTGATCGGTACGGGTGATGCGGCGGAATATATCCGCTGCAGAGTGTCGAGACTGAAGTTGACGCCATGAATTCCCGCCTGCCGGAGCGGATCTGCCATGGGGGGGCAAAAGAGCACGCCATTGGTGGTCAGGTGGATTTCGTCGATACCGGGCAGGGCGTGCAGGGCTGCGGCGAGATCAAGCGATACCCTCACGCACCAGAGGTTCGCCTCGGTCAGGCGTACGCGGCGGATTCCCAAACCGGAGAGCAGCCGCACCAAGTGCACGGTCTCTTCAAAGCGGAGGACGTCACCATGAGGCACCCATTGGACGCCCTCGCTGGGCATGCAGTAGATGCAGCGCAGATTGCAGCGGTCAGTCACCGAAAGGCGCAGATAGTCGATGGTGCGGTTATAGAATCGGTCATGGCGGTCGCTCCTTTCCGGATCTTGGGGGAATCATTCAGAAAAAGAATGGTATGATTCGAAAATAGATAAAATAGACAAAAAGAGGGGATAATTTCGTATAAATAGTACAATGCTTTCTGCGCTTTGTCAATCCATGGCGCACTTTCAGGTTCACTGCGCTGCTCGGCTGTACAGCTTTGGCAGGATGCGGCGCAGGATATTGACAACAGCCGGGGGGCGGGAGGGGACGTATTGCTGCGGCGGGCTTTTTCGCCTGCCCGGCCGGGGCGAAGGATATTGCTCTTTTCTTGGCTTCATGTTTGTGGTACAATACAAAGACAGTTCAGCTGTAGCGGCAGGAGCCGGGCGGCTGGTTCTTTTTGGAAGATCATAAGGCAAAGGAAAGCATGAAAATGGAGTATTTGAGCAGCCTGCTGTGCCAGGCGACAAGATTGGCGGCCCAGGCCCATGACGGGGCCTACCGCAAAAGGCGGCAGGGCGCCCCTATCTTCTGCACGTGATGGAAACGGCGGAAATTGTCGGCACCATGACCGAGGATGAGGACGTACTGGCCGCTGCGGTGCTGCACGATGTGCTGGAAGACACCAGCGTGACCGAGGAAGAGCTGCGCGAGACGGTGGGCGGCCATGTGACGGAGTTGCTGGCTGTCGGTGAAAACAAGCGCCGGGAGCAGCCGGCGGAGATGACTTGGCGTCTGCGCAAACAGGAAAGTGGGAAAGGCTGCTGAAGGAACCGCGGCTGGAAGTGAAAATGATTGCGTTGGGGAGACAAGCTCTCCAACATCCGGGCGCTGCAGCGATTATGGGATTTTAGGCGAGCAGGTCTGGAGCTCTGGTTCAACAACAAAAGAAGGCTGAGCAGGGGTGGTATTATCAGGCTGTGACCGATGCGCTGCAGGATCTGAACGTATACCCGTGTGGCACGAGCTGGCCAATTTGGTGTGGGAAGTGTTTTGGCAGGATCGGGACAGCGATCAGCTGCGGTTTGATCTGGGCCAGTCCCGTGCTGAACGGGATATGGCGCTGCTGTGGTGAATGCGGCGGTGGGCACGCTGTGCGCCGCCGGCGTTCGGACGGAGGAGAAACACGGCCAAACGGGCATTCATCGGATCGGACATGGAAACAGAGACAAAGCGGGCGTCCCGCATCGTTCAGGGGAGAACGATGCGGGACGCCTTTGCAGCGAAAATCGGCTGCGTCCCTTGTATCAAACAAGACAATGCAGCGGAATGATTAAATCAGCTGATAAACAAAACCGGTGAAAATGCAGTCGATGATCAGCGCTGCAATGCAGATCATAAACGCGAAGGGCAGGATGTGTTTGAAATCCAGTTTATACATTGCCAGGAAAGGAAGCGCCCAGAAGGGCTGGATGATATTGGTGGTTTGATCGCCGAAGGTGTACGCAAGAAGGATTTTCCCACATCGATATCGAGGCGGCTGCAAACATCCAGAATATACGGTGCTTCAATGGCAAATTTCGATCCGCCGGAAGGAACCGCCATATTAAGGATGGCAGAGTATATGTAGGCGACCATCGGGAAGTTGCCTTTGGTTGCAAAGGACATGAAAAAAGTTCACGATGACATCGCTCAGGCCGGTGTGGCGATCATGCCGAAAATACCTGCATAGAAGGGGAACTGGATGATCACACCCCAAACGGAGGCGGTAGCCTGCATAACGCAGCTGCAGAAAGTCTCAGGTCACGGCAGAGCAATACCCCGAGAATCAGCAGGATAAAGTTGATATTATCCAGAGATGTTGGCAAAGCCGCCGGAAGCCATAAGCGATGATCCAGAACAGGCCGAACCCGCCGATCACCAGATTCAACAGGGGACTGTGGTTGATCCAATCCGCCGGACTGGTGGCTTTGTGGCGGGAGAGCTGTGCCTCGCCGCTTTTTTTGATGTCTTCATAGAGTTCATCGCTCAGCTCCACGATTTGGCTGTCTTTTTGGGGTAAAGCGCCCAGCCCAGAACGATAACCACCAGCAGGATCAGACCGCAGTGGAGCAGGTTGATCGGAGAAAGCACCGTTTGAGTGAGCGGAACGGTTTCGGGGATGTAGGCTTTCACGGCGTCGGAAACCACCAGGTCCTGCAGCGCGCCGGGTGTAGCGCCCAAGATGGGAGCCGCCTGAGACAGGCCGATACCAGCGGCGAAGGTGGAATAAGAAAGCGCGACAAAAGCGGGCTGATGGATTTTGTAGCCTTTTTTCCCTGGATGCGGCCAGGATCTCGCGGCCCAGGTTAATGCTGAACATCATACCGACGCCCCAGTGGATCAATAGGTGATGCCGGTAACGAGCAGAATCAGCATAATGGCGGAAAAAGGGGAATTGGGCACATAAGCCAGGCGATGCAGGGCACGCTTGACCGGCGGCGCAGTGGCGACCACAGAACCGGTGATCATAATCAGGGCCATATGCATGGCGAAGGTCAGCAGGTTCCAGAAGCCCTGCACCCAGGCGTCCACCAGGCTGAGCTGACCTTCGGCGGAGGTAAACAGCAATGGCGTTGGGGTAAAGAGGAAAGCCAGAATGCCGACGACGATTGTCAGCAGAAAGGCAAATACCATCGAATTCGGCGTCCATTTTTCAAAAACGGATAAAACCGGTGGTCAGGCGGTCTTTCATTGTTCCATTTGTTGACATGGGGAACTCTCCTCTCGTCTCTTTTTGTGGGGTTCTTCCGTCGCTCAGAAGACTTTGCGCGTCAAACCATAGATTTTGCGGGCCTCTTCCGGGGTGGCCGGTTCCAGATTGTTCAGTGCCAGCAATTGGACGGCCCGCTCTACCAGCTGGGCATTGGATTTGGCCAGCACGCCATGATCCAGATAGAGGTTGTCTTCCAGACCGACACGCAGATGCCCGCCCATGGCGATGGTGGCCATCATGATGGGCAGATGGCCGGAGGAAATGCCGCAGCCCGCCCAGGTGGAGCCTTCCGGCAGCAAATTTTTCAGATATGCCAGATTTTCAACGGTGCTGGTCATGCCGCCGGCGCAGCCCAGCACGATCTGGTAATGGCAGGGGGCTTTCAGCACGCCTTTTTCAGATAATACAGGGTGTTGTAGATCATGCCGGCGTCAAAAGATCTCAATTTCGGGTTTAATATTGCTTTCCTGCAGTGCATATCCCAGCTTTTCCAGGAATGCGGGCGGGATTCATGAACACCGTGCGGTTCTGCCAGTTCAGGGTTCCTGCGTCAAAGGAGGCCAGCTCCGGCAGCAGCTGCTGCAGCGGGTAAATGCGCTCTTCATCGCCGAAATCCACGCTGCCGGAAGAGGTGATGTTCAGGCATACGTCACAGTCTGGAAAGGCGCGGATGCGTTCAATGGTTTCCTTGTACAGTTCAAAATTAGGTAGAGGGTGAGCCGTCGGCGTTGCGCACATGGATATGGACGATGGCGGCGCCTGCTTTCCAGCACTCGTAAGCGTCCCGGGCGATTTCTTCCGGTGTGTAGGGAACGGCGGGATTCATGTCCTTTGTGGCCCAGGAGCCGCACAGGGCGGCGGTAATGACGCGTTTGTTTTTCAAATTGCTCATGAGAAGCCTCCTTTGTTCTTTGGGAAAATACTTTACGGTTTGTGCGCGGGCGGCAGCACTGTGGCCTCACCGCAGGTAACGACGGTGCCGTCCTGGTTGGTGCACACAGTTTCGATGATTGCGCGGTTGCGTTCGGGCAGCAGCTCTTTTACGGTGGCAACAGCGGTGATGGTATCGCCGATGCGTACCGGCGCGGTAAAGCGCAGGGTCTGAGCGGCGTAGATTGAGCCTGGGCCGGGCAGCTGTGTTCCGAGTACAGCGGAAATCAGCCCGGCTGACAGCATGCCATGAGCGATGCGGGTTTTAAACGGGGTGGCGTTGGCGTACGATTCGTTGATGTGCGCCGGGTTGACGTCTCCTGTGACGCCGGCAAACATGTATACGTCCGATTCGGAAATGGTTTTGGAGAACGATGCGCTTTGGCCGATGGAAAGCTGATCGATGGAAAGCCCAACCATAAAAATACCTCCTTTTCTCAGGTTTTCTGTTATATAGCAAAATAACGTGCCAGTAGAAGGCATACCATTCGATCGGACCGAATGCCTGTGGCTTGCGGCATTTTTGTGTGGATCAGGAAACAAAAATAAAGCAGCAAGTCGGAATCGAATTAATAAGTTGATTCCGACTTGCTGTAAGTTGATTTCGATTTATTTTATAAGTTATATTTTTCTTTCGCCGCATAACCAGCGATTGGGTTGTTTGCAGGGCTTTGGCGGTTTCGTATGTGCTGGGGAATTTCTCCAGCACATATTGAAGATAGGCTTTTTCGCAGCGTTCCGTATAGTCCTGCAGCGAGACGTGGTTGTCCAGCATGGTGGAATAGATCAGGGCATTGTCCGGAACAGGTTTGCGTTCAATAAATGAAGGAGAGGGATCCGGTGCTGCACCGAGGTTGTGTGTGACGATGTCTTCGAAAATGCAGGTCTGGCTGCTCATGACCACGATCCGCTCAATCACATTGCGCAGTTCGCGGATGTTGCCGGGCCAGTCGTATTCGACAAGGCGCTGCAGGGCATCGTCATCAAAGAAAATATCTTTTTTATATTTGCTGCAGAACAAATTGCAGTAATGGCGTGCCAGGGGAATAATATCTTCGCGGCGCTCGCGCAGGGAAGGCAAGTCGATGGGAAGGATATTCAACCGGTAGTACAGGTCCTCACGGAACAGGCCGGTGCGCACCATTTCCTGTAGGTTCTGGTTGGTGGCGGCAATCAGGCGGAAGTCTACCGAAAACTCGTTCACCGCGCCCACGCGCTGCACTTTTTGGTTTCCAGTGTGCGCAGCAGTTTGCCCTGCAGGCCCAGGGGCAGGGAATTGATCTCGTCCAGGAAAAGCGTGCCGGTATTGGCCGCTTCAATCAGACCGATTTTGCCGGAGGCCAGTGCGCCGGTAAAGGCGCCGCGCTCATAGCCGTACAGTGTGGACTCCAGCAGATTTTCCGGAATGGAGGCGCAGTTGACGACCACCATACGGGATGTGCTGCGAGGGCTGTTGCGGTGGATATATTCCGCCATCAGTTCTTTTCCGGTGCCGGAAGCGCCGGAGATCAGAACGGTGGAATCCACCTGCGCCATATTTTTGCAGTGGCCAGAGAACGGCCTGCATCACTTCACTGACGGCGATCATCTGGGTGCTGTGGCGGTGCTCCTGCGTCAGCGGCTGATGGAACGTTGTGGACTGGGCCACCATGGTGCGGGCGATGGCTTCGTGGTAACATTCGTTTAAGTCGTTGACCGCTTCGCAAATGCCGATCATATAGGAGATTTCGCCGGCTGGTTCGAACAGGGGAACAGCACGCACCAGGTGGCGCACGCGTTTAATGGTGTTTCCATCGTCCACAAACACGTTCAGACAGACGGAAACCGGCTGCTTTTCGCGGAACACAATGTCGGAGATACAGGCATCGTAATGGCCGTCATGCATCAGTTCATGCACGCTTCGCATGATGAGTTTTTCGCGGGGAAGGTCCAGCAGCCGGTCATAAGCGTCGTTGGTATAGATATATCGGCCCTGATTGTCGAGAATGTATAACCCCAAGGGGAACTGATCCAAGAGATACTCAAATAGAATGTTTGAAATCATAAGGGGTCCCTCCGCACAATTGTTCATCGGTTTTTTAGGGTAAAAGCAAACGGTATGTATCTCTGCGAAATACATACCGTTTGCGGTCGATGGCAGTTATTCCACCTCTGTATAATCCAGATCATCCGGAGTGCGGGCGCCTTCTTTTCCAAAATGCCCATGGCGCTGCAGACGGGGCATTTGCCGAAATCATCGCCGAACACCGGAATCAGATCTGTGGCATACTTGAATTTTTTTGCTGCACTGCGGGCAGCGGTAGTATAGAAAACAGGGTCCCCAGCTCATTTGTTCAGGCTCAGGATCGACGGGCCTCATCGGGAGTGGCGGCCTGGCAGCCGAACTCCTCAATGACGCGTTTGGCGCGTTCGACAAACTGAACGTTGCTTTCGGCCAGCTGGCCCTTGGCGTACATGACGTTGTCCTCCATGCCCACGCGGATGTGGCCGCCCAGGGCCACGGCGCCGTAGAGCATCTCCATGGCGGAGTGTCCCACGCCGAAGCAGCTCCAGGTGGAGCCGGGGCAGAGGGAATCCATGGTTTCCTTCATGAACACCAGGTTTTTGGTGCTGCCCACAATACTGTTGGCGCAGCCCATGCAGAACTGGAAGTGCAGGGGCGCTTTCAGCACGCCCTTTTTCAGATAATAGGCAGCATTGGCGATCATGCCGGGGTCGAATGCCTCGATCTCCGGCTTCACGTTCCACTCCTGCATATTTCTGCCCAACTTCTTTCCAGGAACTTGGGGCTGTTGATAAACAGGCCGCTGTTCATCCAGTTCATGGAGCCGCAGTCGTAAGAACCCATTTCGGGCGCAGCTCCTTGAGGTGGATCTGGCGGGTTTCCTCAGTGGCGTTCAGGTCGCCTGAGGTGGTCATGTTGAGGATGATATCGCACTCGGGATGGTTTTTCCGCAGCAGCTCCACCGTCTCGCGGAATTTATTGACGTCCATGGTGCCGTTGCCGTCGTCGTCGCGCATGTGCATATGGGCTACGGCGGCACCTGCCTTCCAGCAGGCGTAAATATCTTCCGAAATTTCCGCGGGGGTCATGGGGACATTGGGATTATTTTCTTTCTTCGGCCATGCGCCGGTCAGGGCCACAGTGATGATGCGCTTGTTTTTCAATTCTGCCATGATAAAATCTCCTTTGTTATTTTTTACAACCTGCGTCCACCCAGGCACAGGTTATCGAAACCATTTATAAGCCCGCAATGGAATTTTGTCAAGACAGGGCGGCGGCAGTCTGCGGGAAACCGCTGATGGAGCCGGACAAGTGCTGCCGGGACATGCTCTGCTGCTCAGGATATTTTCCCTGTCCGGAAAGCCTCCATCATATCAGAGGTCAGGGCCATGGTGTCGCTGCGTGCGGGCAGGTCGCTGCGGTGCAGCCACAGGGCCTGGGACAGCCTCGTCCGTTTCCAGTTGGATCGCGTCGCTGCCCTCCAGATCGGCAAAAAGCCCAGGGAAAGATTCCGTCGATTCCCCAGGGCTGGCTGCCGTAATAGCGGATATGCTGTACCCGCAGGCCGACCTCTTCCCACACTTCACGGCGCACAGTATCTTCGGCCGTTTCGCCGATTTCACAAAAACCGGCTACTAAGGCGAACTGTTTGGCCGCGGCGTGGCTGGGGGCGTATTTGGTCACCAGCAGGCGTTCGCCGTCCACCACGCCCACAATAATCACCGGATTGATACGGGGATAGATTAGATTGCCGCATTCCGGGCACAGCAGCGCACGCTCTTTGGCGTCGCGCACCAGGCCGCGGCCGCAGCGGCCGCAATAGCGGTTATCCTCGTACCACCTGGCGAGGTGGCGGGCTGTCAGGGCGGCAAAAGCCTGCTGAGGAGAAAGGCCATGCTCCGGCGCAGAAACCCAGCTGTAATCGCCTCCGGTGGGAGTCAGGCGCGGCGGCACCAAAAATAATTCCGGCTGGAAACGGAGAACAGAAACCAGCAGTCGCTTTCCTGCACGGCAGCTCGCAGAAGCGGGCAGGCGCAGTTCGCCATCGGTGCAGCGCGCGCCGAGAATGCGCGATCCGCGGAACAGGCAGATGGTATCCCCACTTTCCGGCACATGCAGATCATAAGCTACGGAGAACTGCTTCGGGGCAATGTCTTGGATCATATGGACACTTCCTTTTTTTCAGCAGGCATCCGCCCACGGGGACGGATGCCTGCCTCGAGAAACGATTAAAGCATGGCGGAGAGGGCTTCTACGGCGTCGATTTTCGTCGTCGCCGCTGGCGCTGAGGGCGAACGTGTCGCCGCATTTCAGACCCAGGGACAGCACGCCCAGCAGGCTTTTTGCCGTTGACGCGGCGATGGTCGCTTTCAAAAACAATAGAGGAAGAAAAGCTGTTGGCTTTTTCAACAATGACAGTAACTGTTTTTTGCAGTCAGTCCGGCAGGGATGGAAATCGTTACGTCTTTTTCGGTCATACAAAGGACCTCCATTTCTCAAATAGTATACGCTCCTTCCCCTGGAGCATACGTTGCTTTTCTAATTTTATTGTAGCATAGTCCGGGGAATGCGTCCAGTGCGAAAACAGAGAAAATGTACTTATCTGCAGAATACGGAGGGGGGAAATCGTTGACAGAAAGGGGATTTATGGTATGGTTAATGGCGTTTGAGGGAGTAGTGGCGTGTGATTTGATGCGCGGCAAGTCAACATACTGGACGGTTTTTCGCCCTGGCTTGTCTTAATCAACGAGACCTCATGTATAGAGTAATAGGGAGAAATGCTATACATGCTGCGCTGCCATACAGAATCTGCTCCCGCGTGCACATGTGGCTTGGTTTGCTGCATGTGTTTTTGTTTGCCTGTGCGGGGATGTTATTTGTAAGGGAGAAAACATATGGGATTTGTGGAGCTTTTTTTTGATTGGGATTGGGCTTTCTATGGACGCGTTTGCCGTGTCCATCTGCAAGGGATTGTCCGTGCAGCACCTGCGGGTGCGGCACATGCTGCTGGGCCGGGCTGTATTTTTTAAGCGCCTTTCAGGCACTGATGCCGCTGCTGGGCTATCTGCTGGGTGCCGGGTTTGCAGGGAACGATCGAAGCCTATGATCACTGGATCGCCTTTTGCTGCTGGGTCTGATTGGCGCAAATATGATCCGTGAGGCGCTGAGCGGTGGCGAAAGAGAAAAACAAAACGACGATTTTAGTTTCCGGGCCATGCTGCCGCTGGCGGTGGCCACCAGCATCGACGCTCTGGCAGTGGGCGTATCCTTTGCCTTTTTGCAGACGCCCATCTTCCAAGCGGTCGCGGTTATCGGCCTGACCACGTTTTGCTTTGGGGTCGCGGGCGTGAAAATCGGCCGCCTGTTCGGCGTGAAATATGAAACAAAAGCCGAACTGATGGGCGGCATTATCCTGATTCTGATCGGCTCCAAAATCCTGTTGGAGCATTTGGGTATCCTGGGATGAAAGGGGAAAAACGGTATGATGAATAAAGACACTCCGCATTTTTCTCCGCAGGAACTGCGGGCCATTTACGCTGCGGCAGCGGAAAAAGACGAAAGATGGCATGAGCGCGGCGGCACGAGCCTTGTATCCGGCCCGGGAGGATGCGCTGAAAAACGCTGTACTGGCTGCCCGGCGGCGGCCGGGCGTTTCGCTGCAGCGACGGAAGCTGCAGCAAGCCGGCTTTTACACTGCAGTCTTGGCCCGTTGAGGTGGCTGTCATGGAGGATGGCACGTTGCTGGACTACTGAAACGGCTTGGATCTGATGCGGCCCATATGCAGCTGACGGAAAAAACATTCCCGGCCTGCAGGGAGTGTGCTATACTGGGAAAGTACTATACGGGTGAAGGGGAGCAGCCATGAAGTATGTCGGCACAGTGCTTGCCGTGGCGGATGTTCATGCAGCAAGAGCGTTTTATGAAGGACTGTTCGGTCTGGAGGTATATCAGGATTATGGTATCCATGTCTCTTTTTTACCTGCGGACTGTCCCTGCAGCAGGAGTTTGACTGGCTGGTCCAGCTGCCGAAGGAGCAAATTGTGCAGCGGCCGAACAATGTGGAACTCTGCTTTGAAGAAACGGATTTTGATGCGTTTCTGGAAAAACTGCAGGCGTATCCGGATCTGAAAACGGCGTGCGGGAGCACAGTTGGGGCCAGCGCGTGATCCGTTTCTATGATCCGGACGGGCATATCATCGAAGTCGGCGAAAACATGGCGATGGTAGTCCGGCGTTTCCTGGCGGCGGGCATGACAATGGAGAAGTATCTGTCCGGATGGATGTTTCCATTGGAGACCTGAACAGGCTGCTTCAGAACTGACGCTACCGGATCGCAAAGGTGCGGTATGGTAGAATGAGGCGGACGTGTTTGACGGGAGGCCGGATACGCGGCGGGTCATGAGATTATAAGAACAGAAACGCCCGGACGGCAGGATAGCCGCCCGGGCGTTTTTGTTGGTCGGGGTCGTTAGATTAGAACAGAGGCAGTGCGCCGGTGATATCTACCTCATCGGGATATCGTGGTTCAAAGGCGAGACAGGTATACGTCGGCTCGCCGTGGAATTCCGTCATGCCGGCATCGCAGATCAGGGCGGAGAATACCCGCTTCCTTTGCCTGGCGATCAATGGCGAGAAGCGCTTCTTCCAGAATCTACATATACGCAAATTTTGGCAACGCCCTTTTCAAACCAGTCGCTCAGGGCGGTCGGCTGCCGGCAGTTCTCCCGCAGGGTGACAACATTGCCGGTGATGACCACATCACTCAGCCGTTCTTCCCGGGCCAGGGCCATCAGCACAGCCTCCACGCAGGCGTGGCCCTGCTGAGCTGCGATTTTTCCTTTGCGCATATGCAGATCCCGGCGGATCACGATCATCTGTTTTGCACTGTACACGGCAAAGTCCTCCTGACGCTGCGGCATAAAATTTGCCTTATTATAGCACAGAGCGCGGAAAAATCAAGCGGAGCGGGTGGAAAACGTTTACTGGGGCTGGCTGACGGTGGGACAAAAAGAATCTTTTCGAAAAAAGCTTGCGATTTCGGAGAATTTCGGATAATATACCTTTATATATTTTTATCATGCCCCCATATCGCCTACTGCAGGCAGCGGCAAAATAGGGAAAAGGAGAACAAGAGCTATGTATGATACTATGATGGGTTCCATCGCTCTGGTGGGCCAGGCCGATGCGGAATTGGCCGGGGCTATGGGCGGGAGCTGGAGCGCCAGCGCCGGAACATTGAACTGAGTGCCAGCGAAAACATTGTCAGCCCTGCGGTGATGGCCGCCATGGGCAGCGTATTGACCAATAAATATGCAGAAGGGTATCCCGGCCACCGCTACTATGGCGGCTGCATGTATGTGGACGAGGTAGAGCAGCTGGCCATCGACCGGGCCTGCCGGCTGTTTGGCGCGCAGTTTGCCAATGTGCAGCCCCATTCCGGCGCCCAGGCCAACATTGCCGTGTATTTTGCTCTGCTGGAGCCGGGCGATACCGTGATGGGGATGGATTTGTCCCAGGGCGGCCACTTGACCCACGGCAGTCCGGTGAATTTGTCAGGAAAATATTTCCACTTTGTGTCCTACGGTGTGGGCGATGACGGCTATATCGATTATGAGGCTGTGCGCCGCCAGGCGGAAGAGGTGCGGCGAAGATGATCGTGGCCGGCGCTTCGGCGTACCCCAGGGCCATCAAGTTTGATATTCTGGCTGATATCGCCCACAGCGTGGGCGCATATCTGATGGTGGATATGGCCCACATTGCGGGCCTGGTGGCCGGCGGCTGCCATCAAAGCCCTGTGCCGTACGCCGACGTGACCACTACGACTACCCATAAAACTCTGCGCGGTCCGCGCGGCGGTCTGATTCTGACGAATGACGAAGAACTGGCCAAAAAGATCAACAAGGCCATTTTTCCTGGTACCCAAGGCGGCCCGCTGGAGCATGTGATCGCAGCCAAGGCGGTGTGTTTTGGCGAGGCGCTGCGTCCGGAATTTCGTGAATATGCCCACCGTGTGGTGGAAAATGCCAATGTGCTGGCCGATGCGTTAATGGCCCGCGGCATTTCTCTGGTGTCCAACGGCACTGACAACCATCTGATGCTGATTGACCTGACGGACAGCGAGGTGACCGGAAAAGAGCTTGAACGCCGGTTGGACGAGGTGCATATCACCGCCAATAAAAATACGGTGCCCGGTGAAAAACGCAGCCCCTTTGTTACCTCCGGCGTCCGTTTGGGTACCCCCGCCGTGACCAATTGCGGGTTTGGCCCCGGCGAAATGGAGGAGATCGCCGAGTGCATTGCCGACTGCCTGCAGGATTTCGAGGGCAAAAAAAGAGGAGATTCAGCGCCGCGTGGCTGCGCTGGTCAAGCACTTCCCGCTATATGAATGAGTCGGGAGGGGGGACAGGATCCCCTTTCAGTTCCTGTATTACCTGGCGCTATCCCGGCGGGAAAGCGCTGTTCTCAAAATGGAGCAGCGCGGGAAAGGGACAAGCAGATGCGAAAGAGCAGAGGAGGCAGGACCATGGAGCGGCGGATCTCAGCGGGGGATTTTGGCCGGCGGGAAGAGCAAACGCATGGGAGAGGACAAGGCACGGCTCTGGCACGGCGGAGAGACCTTTCTTGCTCATTTGCTCCGGGAACTGCGGGAATTTGACGAAGTGCTGCTTTCTGTGGAGGATCGAGAGCGTGGCGGACGCGCCCTGTCGGGTGGTGGAAGATCAGCCCCGGATTTCGGTCCGGTGGAAGGATTTATCAGCTGCTGCGCGCGGCCCGAAATCCTTACGTGCTGGTGACTGCCATCGATCTGCAATGCCTGACAGCTCTGGCACTGCAGACGCTGGCCGGGCAGATCCGGCCGGGCGTGTTGTTTGGTGGCCCTGCCGGGACGCGTGGGTTGGAGCCGCTTTGCAGCATTTATCACAAAGATGTGCTGCCGGTGCTGGAACAGATGCGTTCGGCAGGGGTACGCCGGCCCCGTGCGCTGTTTGATTGTGTGCCCACCCGATATATCGAGTTTGCCGACCTGGGGATGGAACGACAGCATGGTGAAAAATGTCAACACCCGCGGGGAATATGAAGCGCTGCTGCGGGAAGAAGACAGCAAAGAAACAAAGAAATCATGCTGCACAGTAAAAAAGGAGATCGATCGAATATGAATACACCCGCTGAGACCGCTGCACGGTTTCTTGCTGTGGGCCGGGAAAAAGTACTGTTGCCTGTGGGACGAATGGCCTGCCTTGCCGTAATGGCAGGCTTTTTTATTGGCCTGGCCGGTGGGGCGCGTCCACAGCTGCCGCGTCTGTGGCCGCCTGCGGCGGCGCGGCTGGTCAGTGCCTGCGTCTTTCCGGCGGGGCTTGTGATGGTGACCTTGACCGGAGCGGAGCTGTTTACGGGCAATTGCCTGCTGGCCATTCCGTGGCTCAGCCGGGCTGTAACAGCCTGACAGGTGCTGCGCAGCTGGATCGTGGTGTATCTGGGCAATTTTGTCGGCGCTGTTTTGGCCGCCGCTGCGGCGGTGTACAGCCATCAGCTCGCGTCCTTTTCGGGGCGCTGGCTGCTTCTGCAATGAGCACGGCTGTGGCCAAATGCAGCCTGAGCGTTTCGGACGCCTTTCTGCGCGGCGTCGTCTGTAATATTCTGGTGTGTGTTGCCGTTTGGCTGGCGCTTTCTTCCCGGTCGGTGCCCGGCAAGGTTTTGGGATTTATCTGCCTGTCATGCTTTTTTGTAGTGTCGGGATTTGAGCACAGTGTGGCCAATATGTACTATGTTCCCGTGGCCCTGCTGGCAAGGATCTTCCGGCGTATGCCGGTGTGTTGGAAGGGATCGATGGAAGCTGCCTCACCTGGGGCCGCTTTCTGATAGGTAATCTCCTGCCGGTGACGCTGGGCAACATGGTCGGCGGACTGGCGGTCGGTATGGTTCAGTGGTACTGCTTTTTGCGGGGAAAGACTGACCGCGCTGAAAAGAAATAAGAAAAAAGCCTTCGGCTTCCTGCAGGAAGCCGAAGGCTTTTTTAATCATCGATCAGGAGAGCATACTGCGGTACTCTTCGCCCCAGGTGCGCATGGCGTCCAGCACAGGTTTCAGGCTGCGGCCCAAATCGGTCAGGCTGTATTCCACCCGGGCGGAACCTCGGCGTATACATGCCGGTTGATCAGCCCGCTTTGTTCCATGGAGCGCAGATTGGTTGTGAGCACTTTTTGGCTGATATGCCCCACACTGCGTTTGAGTTCACCGAAGCGCCGGGTATCCTGCATCAAATCGCGCAGAATCAACACTTTCCAGCGGTCGCTGATCAGTGCCAGTGTGACTTCCACGGGACAGACCGGCAGTGCGGTTTTGGGTGCGGGCATGGCGTCATTCCTCCCTGTCCAAAAATCAACTCGCGCACAAATGCGTCTGCGGGGGCGGTTTTGATCTGTTCCGGCGTACCCAGCTGGGAAATACGCCCGGCTTCCATAACCAGCACGCGGCTGCCCAAATGCAGGGCCCCCTTGATGTCATGGGTCACAAATACCACTGTGATACCCAGATCCCGCTGCAGGCGCAGGATTTCCTTTTGCAGGCTGCGCCGGGTGATTTCATCCACCGCGCCGAAAGGTTCGTCCATCAGCAGAATGCGCGGGTTGGCCGCCAGGGCGCGGGCAATGCCCACGCGCTGCTGCTGCCCGCCGGAAAGCTCGTTGGGATAGCGGTCAGCCAAGGATGGATTCAATCCCACCGTTTCCAGCAATTCGCTCACGCGCTTTTGCGCGAGTCTCCGTGCTTTGCTTGCCGGACCGGGAGGGAACGTAGATTATGTTCTTTTCCACCGTCATATGGGGGAACAGTCCCACGCTCTGGATGGCATAGCCGATGCCGCGGCGCAGCTCGATCAGATCCGTTTGGGCTACGTCTTTGCCGTCTACCAGAACGCGTCCGGCGTCCGGCGTCAAAGGCCGTTGATCAGGCGCAAGGCCGTGGTTTTCCCGCAGCCGCTGCGGCCGATCATAGTCAAAAATTCTCCCGCTGTAGACAGTCAGGTTGAAGTCCTGCAGCACCGTGTGCTTGCCATAAGATTTGCACACGCCTTCAAAACGAATACATTCTTCCATACGTTCGGACTCCTTTCCTGAGAAGTGCTCTGCGGGGGATTATGCCTCAAGGATGCCCTTTTCCACCAGATAATCGCGGGCCACATCGCTCTCGTCCTGTTCTTCGACCTCTACCAGATAGTTCAGGCGGGACATATCGGTGTCGCTCAGGATACCATCCATCAGCATCAGAGCATCTTCCAGGCCGGGATACGCTTCCAGAGTATCCTCCCGAACCACAGTCGAGCAGAAATAGTTTACCTGAAGGTGCTTATCGTCCTCCAGAACCACTACATCCTGAGCGCTCAGCTGAGCGTCGGTGGTAAAGCCGTTGGTCACATCGATATCGCCGTTTTCCAGCACGGCGTATTTCACGCCGATGTCGATGCCGCGGGTATCCTTTGAAGTTGTAGCCGTACGTTTCGCAGAGAGGGGATAGCCGTCGGCGCGCTCAATATAATCGGGGTTGCCGCCGAAGACCAGCTGATCGGCCACGGCAGTCAAGTCCGAAGAGGTTTTCAGATTGTATTCCTTGGCGACGTCACCCCGCACGGCCAAGCAGAAAGTGTTATTGAAGCCGTATTTGCCGACCCAGGTCATGTTGTAGTTGTCGTGATATTCCTGCAAGATCTGTTCCCACATGGCGTTGTCGTCTACGCCGGTGGCGTCGTGACCAAGCACCAGTACATAGCCGCTGGAGGTATATTCGGGATACAGATCAAACTCGCCGCTTTCCATGGCGGGCATAATGTTGTTGGTGCCGCCGGCGATGCTTCAGTCACCTCGCAGGTATAATCCGTCTTGGCTTCGATGATCTGCTTGAGCATTTCGCCGAGATGTACTGCTCGGTCATGGGTTTGGTGGCGATTTGAATGGGATCGGTGTTCACGCTGCCATCTTCGGCCGAGGAGGGGTTGGTGCTGCCGCCGCTGCCGCAGGCGGCCAGGGATACAGCCATCGCTGCCGCGGCAGACAGGGCGAGAAAAACGCTTGTAATGTTTCATGTCAGTTCATTCTCCATTTCTTTTTTTAATATGTTGTTCCAAGAAACGCAGGGTGTAGTCACAGGCCGAAGCCAGCAAAACGAGAAGAAGTGCACCGGAAAAGGTCATTTTCCACATTGTACATGGTGATGCCGCGGAAAATGGCCTCGCCCAGTCCGCCGCCGCCAATGAATGCGGCGATGGAGCCGGTGGCGATGGACATGACCGCCAGCGTGCGCACGCCGGCCAGGATGGTGGCCGAAGCCAGCGGAAGTTTGATGCGCATCAGGATTTGGCGCGGCGTGCTGCCCATGCCCACAGCAGCGTCCAGCAGTTCCGGGCTGATGGAGGTGATCCCGGTGTAGGTATTGCGCACCATGGGCATCAGCCCGTACAGGATAATGGCGATCACGGCGTTTTTGGCGCCGATGCCGGCAATGGGAATCAGCAGGGCGATCAGAGCGATGGCGGGAATGGTATAAAACACATTGCACACGGCGATGACCGGTTCGGCAAAGCGGCGATGCTCGGCGATGAAAATACCAATCAGCAGACCCAGCGTACCGGCGATGGCGATGGAAACCAGGGGAGATGAAAAGCTGCTGGCCAATCATGCCCAGAAACCAGGGCCAGCGCTCCAGATAGATTTGAAGCACCTTTGCAAAGCTGAAATCCATTGCCTACCGCTCCTTTGTGTGTTGGTATCCTACAGAGTCTATGTTATGCGTGCAGCCGCACAATGGCCTCAGCCGGGCAATGCTCGGTGCACAGCCCGCACTGCAGGCAGTGCATCTGGGCGATCTGATAGGGTGTGCCGGGCATAATGCACTGCTGCGGGCAGACCGAAGCGCATGCGCCGCAGCTGGTGCAGGTTTCCAGAATGGAAAATCCTACCAGTTCCATCTCCGTGCCGCCATAGGCAAAACGTTTGCGGGAAATCGGATGGTGCAGCAGGTCAAACCATTCGCCCTCGCCTTCGTAAATCAGGAAAGCATCCAGAGCATAGCGGCTCTGACCGGGATAGACCTCATTCATGCCGGGGTTGTGGAGGAATACTTCATCTACCCATGCGCGGGAGTCCTCCATTCGGCGGACAGAGCCGGTGAATTTCAGGCTCTGGCATTCCGGACACATGGCGCTCAAAGCGACGCGCCCGCTTTCGGTGAGCTGCTTCCAGAAGGGTTTGCCCCGGCTGGTGACGATGACCATACCCTCGTCCAGCGCCAGCATTACATTGATGATGCGGCTATGGGGCCGGCCCTGAGCGTCCACCGTGGCAGCGGATGCGACTTTGACGGCGCGGAACAGATCAACATATTTTCTGGCAGTTGGATTCATGGTGAGTTGCCCCCTGTTTGGTTGTTGGAATCATCATAAACCATTGCAAACGAAGACACAAGTAAGCACAAATTTGTGCCATAGTTTCCAAAGGATACTATAGCGGATTCGACAGTATTTGGCAAGAAGAAAAATTTTTCGGTACTGTTCTTTTCCGCTGGAAGAGACACAGAAAAGGAAATGCCGGGGATGCCCGCTAAAAGAGACGCGCCCCGCAAATACCTTTGCGGGGCGCAAGCCATCGAATGTTGTTGGCTGATCAGGCGGCCAGAAAAGCGATCACATCTTCAGCGAACTGTTCGGGCATTTCCCACTGAAGGTTGTGTCCATAATTTTCATATACTTTGTATTCGGCATCGGGGAGATATTCACACAGAACCGTCTGTGAGGCATCGTCAAAGAAGCTGTCTAACGTGCCGTGCATGATCAGTGTGGGAATATCGTAACTGTCAATATACGGATAGAAAGGCGTCATATCGACAGCTGCCACACCAGCACAGATGCAGCGCCAAGCATCAATATTCAGATTCTGGGATTCGGCCATTTCGCGCTGCAGGAAATCCTCGTCTACATGATTGGGATTGGTATACCAACCGGCCATAAATTCATCGTCGGGATGTTCGTCCTTATTCAGGGTCAACATGTAATCATACATATCGGTACCGACTGCGGTGGAGTTGACCGGAGACGAGGCCACCAGAACCACATGATCGCAGCGGTCGGGATAATTCATCATAAAAGCCTGCATGGTCATGGATCCTAGGGAGGGCCCACCAGATCGGCATTTTCAATGCCTTTGGCATCCATAAAGGCGGCGATGTCGTTGGAGAAATCGATAATGGTATACATGCCGGTGTTTGGTTTGTCACTGTAACCATGGCCACGCAGATCTAGCATATACACATGATAGCCGGCCTCTGCAAAGAAGTGGGCGACTAGAGACCAGGAACGGCTATTGTCGGTCATGCCGTGCTGCAGGATCAGTGCGGGGCCGTCTTCCACTCCCATCTCCACATAGGACATGGTGATGCCGGTGGCCAGATCGACATACTGGCGGTGGGAGTCCCAGTCCTCCTGGGAGATCTGCATCTGCAGTTCATAGGGAGTATTGCCCTCCTCGTTGGTACTGGCGGGGTTGCGTTGTCGCCGCTGTTGCCGCAGGCGGCCAGGGAGAGCGCCATCATCAAAGCCAGCAGCAACGCGGCGGGGTACTTTGTAAAACGTTTCATTGATTTATCCTCTTTTCTTTACTCGTAATGGTTGATGTATTTTTGTTTGAGAACTCCGATACTGTAAGCATAAAGTGTCAAGTATGGTTGAGAGTCAAGGGGGCTTTAAAACTTTGGCGATTTGCAATAAAAAGCAGGAAATGTATAGTAAAAAGTGACGAATCATGTGTTAGAACAAACGGCGCTCCATGGCAGGACTGGGTGCGGTTTCCGTTGTGGGCAGGAGAATTTCCAGTAGAAACTCATCTTCTTTTTCTGTGCTCCACCAATCAATGACTGAGCGCTCATAACTATCGCCCCGTAGCGAAATAGAATGCTGTGCGGCATAGGTGTAAAGGCGTTTATAGGTATCTTCTCCGGTTTCAAAGGAGCCTTTGTGATAGGTGCACAGGGCACCACAGCCGCCAAGCTGTTCCGTGCCGATACTGTCGTAATCATCTAAAGGATGGGGCTTAATGTAAATTTTGGAATCGCAGAATTTACGCCGTTGCCCATGGGGGAAATAGAGGTAGAGTGGCCCTATGCTGTTATTGATTTTTAGGCTGTGTAATAAGATGGTTGCACATTTCAATGTTGGCAACCAGTTCTTGGTAGGACATGTCCGTCCAGACATAGGGGGCAGAAACGTACATGGTCGTTTCTTCATACCAACAATGGGATACGGGACAGTCCGGACAAGCCATGGCGGCGCGGTCTTCCTGAATCAGATCCCGCCAGGCAAGGATGCTGTCTCGTTGCATAGTCAGTCCTAAAATCTGTCGGTTTAGTACAGTGATGTGTTGATCGAATAATTGTTCCAAATGGTCGAGATCCATGCGCTGAAGTAGCGTTTTGATTTCCCGAGCTTAAATCCACAGCTTTGGTAGTACTTCAAAACAGAAATTAGCAGCAGCGTTTCATTGTCGTAATAGCGGTAACCGCTTTCCTCATCCACAAAGCAGGGCTTAATGACGCCCGATTCATCCCAATAGCGCAGTTTGGAAATAGGGACGCAGCATAGCCGGCTGATTTCTCCAATGGAATAGCGCCCGTTTTTCATGGCATTATGCTCCTTTGCTTATAAATCCGAATACTTTTATTTATTATATCGGAAAGGAGAACGAGAAAACAGCAGGAAAATATGCCAAAAATCCCCGCCGGTTTTGGTGAGAAAATCGGCGGGGATTTCAATTGCCTTGGAGAGGCAACCGTTGTATGCAAGTGTCTGCTATCTTTTTTCGAATATAGAAAGGGTTACCCGTTAATTGTGGGATGCTCGTCGATTTTTGCGAAGTCTGGCAAAAATTCAACCTTTTTAACTGAGCAATAAACTGTATTTGTTCGGCAGCTTCTTCAAAAGAAAATATCTTGGGCTTTTCTTTGATTGAGTTCTCCATGATCATAAAAAAGAATCATAGCGATAAACCATTCGAATCATCGGGAGGGATTGTGCGATTTGTAAAAGAGCAATCCCGGATTGTTCCATATGCTCTGTAAGTTCAAACAGCATTTTATCGTTCCGAAGAATTCGATAATTCTGCAGGGACATATCGTTTGCGATATAGAAGAGATATTTTTTCCTTTGTGCTTCCGACGGCAATAGAATAGATTCGAAATAAGCAGCTTCACTGGATGGGGTAGCCTCAATTCCTGGAAATAGCCGGGTGTAAACGGGTACGGCACATTCATTTTTCGTTTTCGGATGCAAGGAGTCCAGGTCAGTATTGCGATTTACCAGTTCATCAATGCTGACGTTGAAATAGTCGGCCAGTTTTTTTAATGTATCAATATTCGGTTCTCTTTCGTTTGTTTCGTATTTGGATAAAGTCTGATAAGAAATGTTCAGATCTTCAGCCAGTTCTTTTCGGGACAGATCCAATTTACCACGCAAAACCTTGACTTTATTTCCTAACATAATTCACCTTTCGTTCTTTGACCTTGCGGCTATGATAATTTGATATGAATATTTTAACATAACACTTGACATTAGACAATATGTATAATATCATAAAAGAACAATATAATATTGCATGCAAATTATACGTTGCGGAAAAATGATCGGCGATAAGGAGGTTATTATGGATTCTTCTCTGCAAGCACGAGTTTTCAACAAGCAAGTAGGCTATGCGAAAAAAGGTATGGCTGCAGCGATAGCAGCTGGCGCACTCTGGGGACTCAACGGCGTTCTTTTGGGGGTTTGTGTTCCATTTCGACCCATTTTTAACTGTGGTCAGCGTTTTGGTTACCAGTATCGTTCAGGCTGGTCTCCACGATGGTTTTGCTGCAATTTGGGTTATTCTTTATAATTTGAAAATGGAAAGATCAAAGAATATGCCAGGACTCTTTCCACCCGACCGGGCAAAATTATTTGTATTGGCGGAATATGCGGCGGCCCGTTGGCGATGACCGGATATGTGTTGGGGATTAATCTTGCCGGCGCTGCCTATGCAATGCCGATTTCTGCTCTGTGTCCCTGTGTTGGCGCTTTTCTGGCGGCTGTTTTTCTGAAAGAGCGGATACAGCCGCGTGTATGGGTTGGTATTATTTTAGCGGTAGCCGGGGCGATCATTGTCAGTTACGTGCCGCCGGAAGGCGCGGATCCCGCGAATTTTTATTTGGGCATAGCCCTGGCCACTTTAGCTACCTTGGGATGGGGAATTGAAGGCGCTTTTGGGCTCTTATGGACTGGATCTTGTGGATCCGAACCTTGCAACGGGCGTCAAATACCTGAGTTCCTTCGTGGTCTATATTGTGGTCGTTATTCCTCTGTGCGGCGGCCTGCCGTTTTGTTCCAGGCGGTCATGTCCATGAACGCCATGGCTTTGCTGGCGATTGCGGCAATCACCGGCGCCGGCTGCTACATTTTCTGGTATAAAGCTTTGAATATGACCGGCGTCAGCCGGACCATGGCTCTGAATGATACTTATGTGCTCTGGGGTCTGGTGTTTACAGCGCTGTTCAGTGCAGTCGGCCTCATGGAATTTTCTTTCACGCCGAATTTGGTGCTTGAGCGCTGATTGTGGTTGTGGGGGTCATTTTGGTTGTGGCAAAGCCGAGTGATCTCATTACGGTCAGAAACAACTGAAAGGAGGAATGTCCTTATGAAACTGCCCTTTAAGTTTTATGTGCTCCGCTGTCTTTCGGAACAGATGACGCCGTGTTCATATGAGGACTTGCTTCCGCTGGTTGACAAAACATATCCTCGGGAACGTCAGGTTTCGCCGAAAACATTGCGAACGCATATGGAAGCGTTTTGCGCTGTTGGGGCTGCGAAAGTGGCGGATGCGTTTGAAAAAGACGGCGATATTATCATGAAATATCAAATTACAGATTACGGTAAATCTTTGCTGAAATATGTCAAGGATAAAGGAGAGACGGCAACATGAAAAAGCGTTATTATGAAGAGATCTATGATTACCTGAAGGATATCGTCATTATCGACACGCATGAGCATATTCCGGTGGCGGAGAAATACCGGGATCAGCAGACGGATCTCCTGAAGGAATATATGACCTATTACTTTTGCAGCGATCTTGTGTCTGCAGGCTATCAAAATATGGATTATCTGAAAGATATCTCCAAACCGGTCATGGATCGGTGGCTCGACGTGGAGCCCTATTGGGAACTTGCGCGCTATACGGGTTATGGCCGGAGTCTGGACTATTCTGCAAAACTATTATACGGCATTGACCAGATTAATCGCAATACCATTGAAGAGGCAAATGAAAAATTTTGGAAGCGCTGCATGGGGAATCACTATAAGAAGGTTCTCACTGACGTCTCTAAAATTGCAGTCAATGTACGCGAGGGTGATTATGTCCGACCTGTACGACGACATTGATACCCGCTATGTCAACTGTGCGCTGCGGCTGGATAACTTTATGTATCCGAAAGGAGGAAACGACCTGATCGCGGTGGAGAATGCGACAGGCATCCGCATTACCTGCCTGAGCGACTGGCTGGAAGCATGTGAATGTGTTTTGGAAAAGGCGTTTGAAACGGATTATATCGTGGCGCTGAAGACTGAAGCAGCTTATGAGCGGCCGTTGTTTTTGATACCGTGACATTCAGCGAGGCCGAGGCGGACTTCAACACAATTTTCCATGTGGGCGGGCAGTATTGCCGGGCGGATGAAGTCTACTGTGTGGGAAAAAAAGTTCCAGGATTATATGATGCATTTTCTCTGCCGCTGGGCGAATAAGCGCCACATTCCCTTTCAGATCCATACGGGGCTGCAGGAAGGGAATGCCAATATCATTTCCTACAGCGATCCTACGCTGCTGACCAACCTGTTCATGCAGTATAAAGATGTGAATTTTGATATTTTCCATATTGGCTATCCGTACCAACATACGCTGTCTGCATTGGCGAAGGTTTTCCCGAATGTCTATATTGATATGTGTTGGGCGCATATTATCTCGCCGACGGCGTGTGTCAATTCTCTGGTGGAGGGGCCGATTCGGTGCCGCTGAACAAGATTAATGCATTTGGCGGAGATTACTGCTTTATCGACGGCGTGAGCGGCCACCAGCATATGGCGCGGATGAGTATCAGCCGTGCACTGGCCATCAAAGTGGAAGAGGGGCTGTTTGATGTTGAAGAAGCAAAACGTATTGGTAAAATGATGTTTTATGATATGCCAAAAAACTGTTCCATTTGAAGAATGTTTGAGCGGAACGATACCCTTCGGCACGAGATCATGGTTTGCAGGTAAAGATTTTTCCGATACATTCCCGGAGACAGCGCCGCTGCAAAATATGTATGCGGCAAAAAAAGAAAACAAGGGCATTCCCTGCGTACAGCGCAGGGAATGCCCTTGTTCCTTTTTGCACCGGCTTTATGCCAACTTCATGGCGCCCTTTTCGCACCGGTTTCCCCAGGCATCGATCAAGTGCTCGCCGCGGTAGACGCAGATGATTTCACATTGGTTGGCGCACTTGCCGCAGTGGATCTCCCGGGTCTGGAAGCGATCGTCTGTGACGCTGAAATCGAAAGGCTTTTTCCACGCCGCTGCTGCGAGCCAAAATTGCCACGCCGAAAGCGCCCATCAAATGGCCGGCGTCGTCCACCAGAATGTCCTCGCCGGTGGCTTCTTTGAAAAACCGCACTACGCCCACATTTTTTGCTCACGCCGCCCTGGAAAACAATGGGGCTTTGAATGCGCTTGCCTTTGCCCACGTTGTTGAGATAGTTGGTCACTACAGCCTTGCAGAGTCCGGCAATGATGTCCTCCGGCTGTAGCCCATCTGGGCCTTGTGCACCAGATCCGATTCGGCAAATACGGTGCAGCGGGCGGCGATGGGAGTAGGGTTTTTGCTTTTAAGCGCAATATGACCAAATTCTTCCACCTCTACGCCCAGCCGGTGGGACTGGCTGGAGAGAAAGGAGCCGGTACCGGCGGCGCAGAGTGTATTCATAGCGTAATCCACCACCACGCCGTTTTCCAGCAAAATGATTTTGCTGTCCTGTCCGCCGATCTCAAAAATGGTGCGGACATTCGGGTGCAACGTAGTAGTGCCCACAGCGTGGGCTGTAATCTCATTTTTCACCATGGATGCGCCCCCACCACTGCGCCGATAAGCCGCCGGGCGCTGCCGGTGGTGCCTACGGACACCACAGTGTAGTGCTCCTTGTCGAACTGCTGCTCCAGCAGTTTCAGCAGGCGGCGTACCGCTTCGATAGGGTTGCCTTCTGTCCAGATGTATTCGCTGGCCAGAAAGCGGTTGTCCTCATCGATGATAACACCCTTGGTGGAAATGAGCCGATATCAATGCCGAGATATGCGTGTTTCATGGCTGTTTTCTCCGTTTCATATCGATCATATCATAAAAAGGCTTCGAGGCGGGTCTGAATGCCTGCGTCGCCGGTTTGGGAATCGTAGCTCAGGTAGAGGATGGGAATGCCGCGGTCAGCGCTGATGTTCTGCAGCACCGCCATAGCATCCACCTCCGGCGTACAGCCGAAGGATTTGACATGCACAATGCCGTCGAAGCCGGCATCGGCGTAGCGGATGGCGCCAGCCAGGGTGGCTGAGGTAGTGGGTCCCATGGAATAGCGGACATAGGGGGCGATGGTTTGGAGGTCGGCCTGCTCGTCATATTCCAGATTCCGGTGGGTGAAGGTCATCCAGCGGTGGATTTCCACCCCCCGGCCCATATAGCCGAGAATCTGTTCCACGTTGTGATTGCCGAAGTCGTCCATCACCGTGTAATATTCGCCCACGATCCCCACGCGAAGGGGGGTTTTCGGGCTTGTCCAGGGCGACTGCGCTCAGCGCTGCGGGAGGCTTTCTGGTAAGCTGCATCCAGGCTTTTCGATTCTTTGCAGAAGATATCTCCTGTAAAAACGTATCGAACACCGCTTTCATGCTGCCGCGCTGCCGTTCAAAGCCACGGTCGAGGCGTACGCGGCCTTCCATCTCGTCAATATAACGAACGGCTTTCAACGCGTCGGGCAGCGTCCGTGCCGCTTTGGCGATCGAGATGGCCGGATTGATCCGTTTTGCGGCGGCGTAATAGCCGCGCAGTTTGTGTTTGCCCATTTCCGCCAGGTCGATGAAGTCTGCCTCGTAGCCCAGATCCCGCAGGATCTGTTTTTGCAGAGCGCCGTAATAGCCCAGCGGCATACGCCCGGTTTCCACAATGGCATCCAAACCGCCTTCGCTTTGCAGCATTTCCAGCATGGAACCGAGGTGTATTTGAATGGGGCGCGACAAAGTCAGGGCTGTATTTGCTGCCCAGCTCCAATGTTTTGCGCGTCATGGGCGGAGCCATGACATATTCGCAGCCACAGCCTGTTTCGACCAGATATTTGAGGGCTACATTATAATTATCCATGCGCGGGAAGCCGATTCTTCGCTTTGCCATAGCGCTCATGCCTCCTTTTTGTCTGCGGAGGCTCTGCGGAAACGCAGAATATCCACAAAACTTTCAGCCCGCGTTTCCAGTCCGGCGCTGCCGGAACTGGTTGTCCAGGATAATCGTTAAAATCGGCATCGCTTGACCAGGCGCACCAGCATGTCGTTGGTCATGGAATCCGGCCCGCAGGGAAAAGCGCTCATCAGGATCACACCGTCCACGCGGCTGCGGCACAATTGCACTGCGCCGAAAATTTCCCGGTTGACCTCCCAGGGCACTGTGGGACTGAGGCGATCGCCTGCTCTCAGGCAGGCGGCGCGGTCCAGCGCATCGGAAAAGATCGTTTTTACCCAGGGACCGGAGCATCTGTTGGGCCGGTACGCCCACAAAGGATCGTGGAGCACGTAACCATGGCCGGCCAGCAGAATTTTTTGTACCGCTGCCGGCAAGCAGCGTCTCCTGGTGCTGTGCGGCCGCGGCGCGAACCTGCTTGTCGGCAGCCTTGGCGCGGCGGTAAGCGCGCACCGTTTCGGACCGGGAAGCGCCCAGTGCGCGGCCAATTCCAGAAAAGCGTGCTCCTCCGTGTGTACGCCGAGGCTTTTGTTCACATCAATATAGTCGATCTGACAGCCGAGAATCTGGTCGGCCTGGGCGCGGAACGTGTTGCGTACTACATCGTGCAGTGCCTCGAATCGGGGACAACAGATCTTTTTTACGCCGGTGTCCACCAGCCAAAATTGGCGATGCAGGGGTACAAACACATAGTCGCAGCGGCTCCAGAAGCCATTTGACATGGCCCAGATAAATCTTCATGGACAAGCACCCCTCGTCAATGGGTATTTGCTGCCCTCCGTGAAACTGTTTGTTCGTGTCCGGGCTGAGTATCACTTCGCAGCCCAGCGTGCGGAAAAAATGTGCGCCACAATTCGCCGTAGCGGTAATAATAAAATGCCTTTGGGATGCCGATTGCCAGCAGGGGCCTCCTTTGGTAAAAAACAGAATAATGGTATCTGTGGGATTGTTCTATTATAAAAAGCCGCTTCGGGATTACAATTTATTTTCAAACGATTGTAAAAAGAGGAGGAAAACGAAAAAAGCTGTCCGGCGGGGACGCCAGAACAGCTTTTTACCAGATGGGGGAAACCGGTACGGTAAAAAGTGGTTGGCTGCGCCCCATGGGGGGAAACAGGAACGCAGCCTGTGTTAGAGAGTAAAAAAAAGAATGATTTTTATGAAGCATGGTATCCTTTGCTTTGATCTTATCCTAACAGGTTGCTGCTGGGAAGTGGTTACGAAATTTTGAATGTTATGTGAACAATCTGTGAACATGGGCAAAAGGTCCCTTGTATCAGGTGCCGTCTCCGATACAATAAAGCGGGAGGCGGAAATAGATGAAACATACAACTCTGTGCTATATTGAACGGGATGGAAACTATCTGATGCTGCACCGCACCAAAAAAGAAAATGATCTCAACCATGATAAGTGGATCGGTGTGGGCGGAAAATTTGAAGAATGAAAGTCCGGAGGAATGTCTTCTGCGGGAGGTGCGGGAAGAGACGGGACTGACGCTGACGCGTTTTCGCCTGTGCAGTGTGATCACCTTTGTGTCCGACACCTGGGAAGGGGAATATATGTACCTTTTTCACGCAACGGATTTTACCGGTACGCTGGCCGGATGCGATGAAGGAGAGCTCGTTTGGGTCAAGAAAGAGAACGTGCTTGCGCTGCCCACCTGGGAGGGCGACCGTATCTTTCTGCAGAAGATGGCTGCCGGAGATGACTTTTTACATTGAAACTGCGTTACGAAGGAGATCTTCTGTGCGAAGCGGTGCTCAACAGGGACACAGCGTTTGAAAGGATAAATATATTTGATGCAATACCCCTCTGCATAAGAACAAAAAATATGCAGAGGGGGTATTGCAATGGCATTTACCATGAAAACTTAGTCTTCCGCTTTGGTATGCCGCAGGATGATCTCCGCGATGCCGCAATGACTGTTGGCAATCTGGCGGCTGGCACGGCTGATCGTGGCGCTGGAAGCGCCGGTGATCTCGCCGATCTCCGGTAACTGCGGCCGGAAGTGAGCAGAAACAGCAGCTGGAAGCGCTGCTCGATGGTGCGCAGCTCGTGGGGAGAGACAAATATCCTCAAAAAAGGCGCGGCATTCATCGGTGCTTTGGAGTTTGAGAACGGTTTCGTATAAGGCATCGCTGCCGTCGTGGTGCAGTTCCTGTTTCATGGGGTTCACGGCCTCCTTTATCTTGCGCAGGCAGGGAAAAGCCTGTATAATCATGATAACGCAGGAACGGGGAGAAAGCAAATGCTTTTTCCGGGAAAGGGAGTGCTTCAGGTGGCGATCCGTATGGTGGGACTGGATCTGGATGGGACACTGTTCAACAGCAAAAAAGAGCTGACAGCGCATACCTGTGCCGTCCTGGCGGCAGCTGCGCGGAAAGGCGTCGCGGTGGTGCCGGCAGGGGCGGCCCCGGATCAGGCTGCCGCAGGCGCTGCTGGCCATTCCGGGCATTCGCTACGCCGTGGTGAGCAATGGTGCGGCAGTGTGTGATCTGTGCACGGGAGAACGGCTGTATACCGATTGCATCCGCTGGATGCGGCGGTGGATATTCTTCGCCGTACCCGGACGCTGGAGGTGGTGCAGGGCGCGTTTATCGGCGACTGGGGTTATATGGAAGAGAATCGGCCGGCAGCGTATCCGTGCTCTCGACCTGGTGGCGGCCATGCAGGAGTATCTGATTTCCTCGCGCAAGATTGTCCTCGATCTGCCTGCCTATGTGGCGCAGCGGGGCGAGGCGCCGGAAAAAAGTAGTGATCAATTTTCTGAAAACGCCGGACGGCAAAGCCCGGTTTCGGGAGGAAACGGTGGCAGTCGTGCGGCAATATCAGGAAGTGTCTTTTGTTTCCGGCGGCGTGGGCAATATTGAGATCATTCACAAAAGCGCAGGCAAGGGCAGCGCTCTGCTGAAGCTGGGGGAGCTGCTGGGCATCGGCCGTACGGAGATCATGGCGGTGGGCGACAGCGAAAAACGATTTGGATATGATTGAAAAAAAGCGGGCTTGGGTGTGGCGATGGCCAACGGCGAGGAGATTGTCAAAGCCCATGCCGATGTGCTTACAGGATCTAACGATGACGACGGTGCGGCAGCGGCCGTCGAGGCGTATGTTCTTGACATGCGGTGAGGGCGGACTGAACGGGGAGCACCGAATGCGCCGGAGCAGGAAAATTTTTTCCATGCCCCGGCGTCCGACACATTTTTGCCTTTGGTTTCATATACTGTTATGAGTATCTCAAAACGGAGGCAGATCTATATGAACAACAATGAACCTTATTCCGCCCGCTTTGGCGATGGGAGCGATGTGGACGATCTGATCTATGGCGACGACCGGAATATCAGTCAACGCTGAAACGCCCCGCCGCAGGCGGGGCGTTTTTTAGATCAGCAAGCTGTGCCCCGCCTGTGCGGGGCTTTTTTGCGCCTTATTTATCCAGTCCGTCCTGATAAGCAGCGACCAGCGTATCGTTTTCATCGAATACGGCGGTGATACTGCTGCCGTTGCGGTTTGTCCAGATGTAGGAGCCAGGTGTTTCCTGACTGCTGCCGTCTTCGTTGGCCACTTCACCGTCGGCGCCCAGCACTTCGACCATTTCGGCATAGCTCATACCGTTGTGAAGCTGTTCAAACTTAGCCATATTGTATTTTTTGCCGGTGCTGCCGGCGCCCACCAGCATGGCGATCAGCAACGCAGCACAGATAATCAGTCCCCCAGAGCCAGTATGGCTTTGCGATTCTGCTGGCGCGCAATTCTGAGCGCTCCTGGCGCAGGGCTGCTTTTTCCTCTGCGGAAATGCGGGTGTTTTCTTTTTCTTTTTTGACTTTGCCATAAATCCCTCCTGCCGGCAATCTTAAGAAAATTCCATCTTTTCAAATGTGCTGCCGGCCGATATAATAAATTATAGAATACGGCTATTATACTGGTTTTTGCCCAAAAGTGCAAATCCTTTTACAGGCCGCAGAAAAGGAGTGAACATGATGCAGTACGAAATTGTAGGAACCCCTTTCCCGGCGGTGGTCTGCCGGCTGGCGCAAAATGAATCCATGCATTGTGAGAGCAACGGCATGGCGTGGATGTCGCCGAATATGGAGATGGACACCAATACCGGAGGCGGATTGGAAAACTGTTTGGCCGGGCTTTTTCCGGTGAGTCTCTGTTCCGCTGTACTTATACGGCGCGTCAGGGCGAAGGGATGATCTCTTTTGCTTCCAGCATGCCTGGGCGGGTTCTGCCCATTGAAATTTCTCCCCAGCGCGCCATTGTGGCGCAGAAGTCCGCCTTTTGGCCACGGAAGCGGGCGTCGATATGAATATCTTTCCAGAAGAAGTTGGGCAGCGGATTTTCGGCGGTGAAGGCTTTATTATGCAGCGCTTTTCGGGCAGCGGCATGGCGTTTTTGGAAATCAGCGGTTCTTTGGTGGAATATGATCTGCAGGCTGGCCAGACCATTGTGGTGGACACCGGGTATCTGGCTGCGATGGACGAGAAACCTGCAGCATCGATGTTCAGATGGTCAAGGGCGTGAAAAACATGCTTTTTGGCGGGGAGGGGCTTGTTCAACACCCGCATTACCGGTCCTGGTCACATCTGGCTGCAGACGATGCCTGCTTCCACGCTGGCCGGCGCGATTCTCCCCTTCCTTCCGCCCAGCGGAAACTGAATCTATTGGCATCAAGCAGGGCAGCGGCGCGAGCCGCTGCCCGCTTTTTTCACAAAAAAAGCGGGCAGAAGCGGAAATTGATTGTAAAGATTTCCTTTCCCCGTTGCGCTTTTTGCCGGGTCAGTGTAAAATACGAAAGAAGAGATTTATAAACGCACCGCAGGTTCGGCTGCGGGCGGGAGGAACAAAACTTATGGCAGAATATAAGCCGCAGGGGCAGAAAACGGTTTTGGTCGTCGGCCACCGCAATCCGGATACGGACAGTATCTGCTCTGCCATCGCCTATGCCTATTTGAAAAATAAGATCAACCCTGCGCTGCATTATGAGCCGCGCCGTGCCGGCGCCCTCAGCAGCGAAACAAAATTTGTGCTGAGCTATTTCGGCTTTGCCGCGCCGGATCTGTGCGGCGACGTCAGCCCTCAGGTGGAGGATTTGAGCATCCGCCGGGTGGACGGCGTGAGCGGCAGCATGTCCATGAAAGATGCATGGAACCTGATGCGTGACACTGATGCCAACACGTTGCCTATCGTGGATGAGGAAAACCGCTTGCAGGGTCTGATCACCATGACCGATGTAGCCACGGCTTATATGGACGCCTTTGATGCCCATACCATGGCTGACGCCAAAACGACCTATGAAAATATGGTGCAGACACTGGATGGAGCCATGGTAGTCGGTGACATTTGTGAGAGTGTGCGACGGTAAGATCTGCGTGGCCGCGGGCAATGCCGCCACAATGGCCAGCGTGATCGAAAAGGGCGACACCGTGATCGTCAGCAACCGCGCCGAGTCGCAGATTCTGGCCATCGAGCTGGGGGGCGGGCTGTATGATCGTCACCGGAAGCAATCCCGTGCCTCAGCATATCCAGCGCATGGCCAGCGCTCATGGCACGGTGGTGGTTGCCACACCCCACGATTCCTATACCGCCGCCCGTCTGGTAAGCCAGAGCGCGCCGGTGTCCTATTTTATGACAAAGGGGGACCTGCTTTCCTTCAGCCTGAAAGCCGCTGTGGATGATGTACAGAAAGTCATGGTCAATGTTCGCCACCGTTATTTCCCGGTGCTGGATACGGAGGGCCGTTATTACGGTATGATTTCCCGCCGGAATATGATGGATCTGCGCCGCAAACAGGTGATTCTGGTGGATCACAATGAGCTGGCTCAGGCTGTGGAAGGGCTGCCCCAGGCCGAAGTCCTGGAGATTATCGATCACCACCGGCTGGGCAGCGGACTGCAGACCGCCGCGCCGGTGTATTTCCGTAACCAGCCTGTGGGATGCACCTGCACGATCATCCATCAGATGTATCAGGAGAATGGTGTGAAAATCCCCGGGAAATGGCAGGACTGATGTGCTCGGCGATTTTGTCGGATACGCTGGCGTTCCGCTCGCCCACCTGCACGCTGATGGATCGTAATGCGGCGGAACATCTGGCAGAGCTGGCCGGGATCGATATTGACAAATATGCTAATGAGATGTTTGAGGCGGGAGCATCCTTGGAGGGCAAGAGTGCCAAGGACATTTTTACACCGATTTTAAGCCTTTTGCTTGCGGTGAAGTGCATTTCGGCATCGGACAGAGCAGCTTTATGTCCGACCGCAGCGCGCAGAAGGCGAAAGATTTGCTGCTGCCTTATCTTGATGAGGTGCGTGAGCGGGAAGGGCTGGACTTGGTGTGCTACATGCTTACCAACATTCTGACCGAGTCCACTGAGCTGATTTATGCAGGCTTCCATGCCGGCGCCATCGTGGGCCATAGCTTCCCGATGCTGCGCCCGGGGAAAACAGCGTGTTTTTGCCTGGCGTGGTGTCCCGCAAAAAACAAATGGTGCCGAATTTGACCAGGGGCATCAACGAATGGCAGTCCGTTGGCTGAATCATCTTTTTTGTGCGCGCGGCGAAGGGAAGCGCCCCTTTCGCCGCGCGTTTGCTGTGCTGCGGGCCGCAATAGGAAATGTGGCTAAAATTTGCAGGAATCCAGAAATGGGCTTGTATACAATGGGGAAAAGCGTCATTGTGTGCAAAAAAGCTCTTGCATGGTGTCGGGATCAGTATATAATAAAAAAGAATGGAACATCTGTTTTCGCCCGTTCACTTTAGTGGACGGGCGAGAATTTTCGGAAGATGCAAGGAGATGACGGGAACAGATGGAGAAACAACTATCCGAAAACAAAATGGGCGTTATGCCGGTGGGCAGGCTGTTGTTCAATATGGCCGGGCCGATGATCGTTTCGATGCTGGTGCAGGCGTTTTATAACGTCGTCGACAGCGTCTATGTCTCGCAGCTGAATGAAGATGCGCTGTCCGCCCTGTCGCTGGCTTTCCCGATGCAGAATTTTATGATTGCTGTAGGAACCGGCCTGGGTGTGGGCGTAAATGCACTGATTTCCCGCTCTTTGGGGGAACGGCGTCAGGAGGCGGCCAACGGCTACGCCATGCAGGGGCTGCTATTGGCGGGCATCAGCTATGCGGTTTTCCTTTTTGATCGGATTATTGGGGGCCGGGGCCTTTATCTCGGCGCAGGCGGGAGGCATGGCGCGTATTGCCTCCTATGGTGAGGTATATCTGCGCATTTGCTGTGCCTGCTCGTTCGGCTTTTTTTTGCACAGATCACACTGGAACGAATCTTACAGTCCACCGGCCGTACCATGCTGACGATGATCACCCAAAGCACAGGTGCGGTGATCAATATTATTCTGGATCCTATTTTGATTTTTGGCCTGCTGGGGCGCCGAAGCTGGGCGTGGCCGGCGCAGCCATCGCTACGGTGATAGGGCAGTGTGCGGCGGCGCTTCTGGCGCTCTTCATGAATCTGCGCTTCAACAGCGACGTGCAGCTGCGCGTAAAACTTCTGCGGCCCCATAGGGAATATCTGGCACAGATCCTGATGATCGGCATTCCGTCTGTGCTGATGGTGTCGATCAGTTCGGTGATGACATTCTGCATGAATAAAATCCTGATCGTCTTTACTTCCACGGCGGTGGCGGTATTCGGTGTTTATTTTAAGCTTCAAAGTTTTATTTTTATGCCTATCTTCGGCCTGAACAACGGTCTGGTGCCCATTGTTTCTTTCAACTACGGCGCCCGCCACAGGGAGCGCATGGAACGCGCTGTCCGATTGGCGTATATCACTGCAGAAGTGATCATGATCATCGGCCTGGCGATTTTCCAGCTGGTGCCGGACAAGTTGCTCTTCCTGTTCGGGGTTCAGCGGACATGCTGAGTATTGGCGTGCCTGCGCTGCGCATTATCAGCACATCGTTCCTGTTTGCCGGAATTGCTATTGTCTCCTCCTCGGTCTGCCAGGCGTTGGGCAGGGGAATGTACAGCCTTGCGGTGTCGTTCGGACGGCAGATTGTAGTTTTAGTACCTGCGGCGTTTCTGCTGTCTCGCCTGGGGCAGTTGAACTTGGTGTGGCTGGCCTTCCCCATTGCGGAGGTGGCCTCCATAATCCTGGCGTTGTTCTTCGTTCGCCGGACCATACGGCATCTGGATTGGACCAGACGAACAGAAGAGACGGCATAATAAATTATAGAAACAACACCCGGCAGCCCTGATGGGCTGCCGGGGTGTGCTTTGTAAAAAAATCGCTGCTGCAGAAAGTGATGGTTCCTGCGGGTTATCCGAAGGCATGAATCAACAGCAGGAGCGCGCCGATCATTGAAAGCGAGACGCCTACAGCCAGATTCAGAACCCGGTTGCTTACCCGGTTGGCGTAGCGTGCAGCGATCACTGCGGCAATGGGCGTGGTGACAACACACACCGCCAGTGCCGTTATATGGTGTGCAGTGCCGATAAAGGCATAATGGCTCACAGCGCCTACAGCGGCAATGAAAGTCATGATGAAGATGCTGGTGCCTACGGCAGATTTCATATCATAGCCCAGAAGGACGGTGAAAATCAAAAGCATCATCATGCCGCCGCCCACGCCGCAGAAGCCGCAGATGGAACCGATGATGACGCCGGTACCCAGGTGGCACAGCACTTCGCGGGGGCGGGAGTTGACAAAACGCAGGGGCTGGTTTTCTTCTTTGACGGGTTTGGTCAGGAATTTTACGCCCATGAGGATCATGCCAATCAGGGAAAGATAGGAGAGAAATCCCCGGGACACGCTGTAGCCCACATAGCTGCCCAACAGGGTGAACAGTGCTGCAGGGATCAGCACCAGCAGGCTCTTTTATACAGAATGTGCTTTTGACGCCCGTAGGTAAATGCCGCCAGCGCGGAGGATAAAAACATCTGCAGCCAACGCAATGCCCAGAGCTTCGTACGCGTCAAAGCCCAGCAGAGCAATGAGCAGCGGGGAAATGACTGTGGCGGTGGAGATGCCGGCCAAACCCGCTGTGACACCAGCGCCCAAGCTGGCGGCGATGCATATGAACAGTTCAAACATAAGGTCGTTTTCCGTTTCTTATCGAAATAGGGGGACTCAGCCGCGCTTTTTGGCCACAGCCTCCAGCAGCGCGCCGGTGCAGTATTCTTCACTTTCCGTCATGGTATCCAGCACCAAGTCCGGGTGCTGGGGTGCTTCGTAGCCGGAATCGACGCCGGTGAAGTTTTCAATACCGTCTGCGGCCAGCTTTTTGATAGAGTTTTTTCGGGTCGCGCTTTTTGGCAGGTGGCGAGATCGGCTTTCACATACACTTCCATGAAATCCTCGCCGATGCGTGCGCGGGCATAGTCGCGATGGGCCTGCATAGGCGAGATGGTGCTTACCAGCACCACGTGGCCCGCCTGTTTGAGCAGCAGGGCGGCCTCAGCCACACGGCGCTGGTTTTCTGTGCGGTCGTCGTCGGAAAAACCCAGGTCACGGCACAGACCGGTGCGCAGTGTATCGCCGTCGAGCAAAAACGCGGGGGACGCCCGCAGCCAAAAGCTGGCGTTCCGCTCGGGCAGCCAGAGTGGACTTGCCTGCGCCGGAGAGACCGGTGAACCACACCACAAGCCCCTTTTTGGCCAGTGAGGGCACGGCGCTCGGCTTCGTCCACAGCGCCTGCTCCGGTGCGGATATTCCGTCGGTCGTAATCTTCATCCTCCAGGGCTTCCACAATAATTCCGCCCCCGGACTGCTCATAGTCGTCCACAATGACAAAACGGGATGTGGCGGCCAATTTATCGGTGGTGTCAAAGGCTGCGGGGGAAGCAAGCTGGAATGTGCACACGGCCACCTCGTTTTTCTCGACCCACTGCCGGTCCTCGCAGTTCAGGTTTGAGGCGTTGATCACCCGTTCCACTTGCAGCAAGTGCATGGGAAGCTTCTGGGTGCCGCATTTGAAGTGATATTCCTTTCCGGGGCGGAGTTTTTCCCGGCCCAGCCAAAACAGGTTTGCCCGGAAGCGCACAGCCACATGAGGTGCATTTTCCCCCGGCGCGGCAGGCGATTTCGCCGCGGCGGACATAGATTTCCTCGGCCATGGTGAAGCCCACGGCCTCGTCCGCCCGCGCTTCCGCGGGGGGCGGCGTTGAACACCTCAAAATCTTTCACACGGGTGTGTTTGCCGGAGGGATAAAATACTACTTCGTCTCCGGTGTGCAGCACGCCGGAATCCACAGTGCCGGCGATGATGCGGCGGCTGTCGCCGCCGGCGGTAAATTTGTATACGCCTTGGACGCTCATCCGGAAGGGCAGTTGATGAGACGGCTGGATATTTTCAAAACTGTCCAGCACCTGCAACACGGTCATGCTCTGGTACCAGGGCATTTTGGCGGAAGGGGCGGCAATATTGTCACCCACCCGGGCGGAAACCGATAAACGTTTTGGGTACAATGCCGATTTCCTTCAGGAATGCAGTATATTCTTGACAGATCGTTTCATATTTATTCTGATCATAGCCGATCAGATCCATCTTATTCACCAACACAGCGATCTGCCGGATGCCGAGCATGGAGAGAAAGTACCCGTGGCGACGGGTGTTTTCCTCCACGCCGTGGGAGGCGTCAATCACCATCAGGGCCGCTTCGGCGCGGGAAGCGCCGGTAACCATGTTTTCAGGAACTCGATGTGGCCCGGCGCGTCAATGATAATATAGCGGCGCTTTTCCGTTTTGAAAAAGCAGCGGCAGGTGTCGATGGTAATGCCCTGGGACTGCTCGTTTTTCAGCGCGTCCAACAAAAAAGCGTACTCAAAAGGTTTGGAGTTGCGTTTGCAGCTTTCCCGAATGGCGTCCAGCTTGCCTTTGGGCAGGGAATCTGTATCCGCCAGCAAATGCCCAATGACAGTGCTTTTGCCGTGGTCCACATGGCCCACGACAACGATGTTCATGATATCTTCCAGCACAGTGCGTACCCCCTCTCACATATAACCGTCCCGGCGCAGGGGTTTCCAAGCCGCCGCCGTCTTTTTGTCCTGGGCGCGGCCGGAGCGCTCAGCAATACCTGCCAGGGCGCCGGAGCGCAGCTCGTCGATGATATCCCGGACGTTTTTGGAGGTGGAGCGGATGGGTTTGGTGCAGGGCCAGCAGCCAAGAGAGCGGTAGCGCGTGCCGTCGCCCTGGTTATAGTAGAGCGACACGGTGGGGATGTGTTCGCGCTCGATGTATTCCCAGACGTTCAGCTCCGTCCAGTCGAGCAGGGGATGGATGCGCACATGCGTGCCGGGGCAAAATCGGTTTTGAACTGGTTCCAGAACTCGGGCGGCTGGTCGTCCACGTTCCAGTCGTTGTTTTTGTCCCGGGGAGAGAAGTAACGTTCTTTGGAGCGGGAGCCTTCCTCATCGGCCCGGGCGCCCACGATCACGCCAGTGTAGGCGGTGCGGTCGGTGTCTACTTCGTAATTCCCGGTCTGCAGATTCAGCCGGTAACGGGGCCACTCGCCGCTCAGGGTGTGCTTCAGGGCTTCGGTTTTCAAGTTTTTGCAGCACTCCAAGCGGCTGACGTTGCCATCGGGCCAGGTCTGCTTGTTTTTCAGGGCCTCGCTGTTTTCGCCGTAGATCATATACAGCCCGTACTCCTTGGCCAGACGGTCGCGGTATTCGATCATTTCGGGTATCTTGTAGTGGGTGTCCACATGGACCAGGGGGAAAGGCACGTGGCCGAAAAAGGCTTTGCGCGCCAGCCACAGCAAGACCGTGGAGTCTTTGCCGATGGACCAGAGCATACACAGTTTGTCGAAAGAGGCATACGCTTCCCGCAGGATGTAAATGCTTTTGGCCTCCAGCTTGTCGAGATAATCCATTTGCTTGTGATCCATGACGTTCAGTCTCCTTTTTCCGTCTGCATCGGAATGTGGTAATGGTCGAAGAAGAAGCCCAATTCGCGGTTGATCTTTCGGCGCAGGGCGTCCGGCAGCTCAAAGCGGTTGGTGCGGTAAGCGCGCTGGCTTTCGATATGAGCGAGCATCTGCGGCCGGGCCGCTTCAAACCCGGGCAGATCCAGAGCAGTGTAAATCTGTGCAAGGGTGTCAATGGGCGCGCGGGTCAGGTCGCTGTAGGCAATTTCCACCAACTGCTCCCGGGGTACCCGGGCCATATCTTTGAGGTATTGCAGATAGATGCGTTTATAAAACTGTACGGCCATGTCCTCGATCAGCGCGTGGGGCGGAACCTTTTCAAACGTCATGGCCTGGATGCCCGCCTCAAACATATGAATCGTGGACAGGAGCACCTTATAGGGGTCGCGGTAGATATGTACAAATTTTGCATCGGGATACAAATCGTGAAGCATCCCCATTTTTGCAGTGTTGTCCGGGCTTTTGAACAGGATGCGCTTTCCCTTGCGAAAATAGGTGATTTTCTTGAGCAAGTATTCGTGGGTGGCACACCAGCGCTGCTTCTGGGCGTCGGTCATGCCGTCTTCAAAGCCAGATCCATATACTCCTGATAGCTTTGCGGAAAGGTAATCAGGTGGGTGAAGGTCCGTCGATACAGTTGGCGATGGCATAGCACTCTTCCTGGGGCGAATGGGGCAGAAACTCCATATCGTCGCCGAAGCGGTCGCCGGTCAGCTTGCTGCGGTAGTGCTTGGGCAGGTGATAGCGCAGCAGGAGAAAGTTGTGAAAGGTGAAAGTGGTCATGGAATCCATAAACGCCGTTTCCGGATCGCAGGAAAGCAGATTGAACAGATATGTCGTTCCGCTGCGCCAGTGACCAAGGATAAACAGGGGTGGTTTGGCGACCTCTACGGCGCGGATGCGCTTTATCCCAGAAAAACGCTCGATTTTTTTGCAAAGCGGGTGAGAAAGCGGGAATAGCGCAAACATTCCTCAATGCGTCCGCGCTGTGCCGGATCAAGGTCAGCCTGGTGCTCCGCCAGCAGGCGGCGAAAGTGATCGTAATCGCAGCCGTACATATAGTGTCCCGTCATATTACTTCTCCTCGTGTCGTGCGAAAAATTGGGGCATATGCCTTACCAAAAACAATATTATGACATAAAATAAACGGTTTGTCACCCTGTAAGCAAAGAAAAACTTAAGAAAAACCAAAGAATTTCGAAAAAAAGTTTTGGATAGGGAAGAGCAAAAAAGGAACAATGGCTGCCTGTAAGGATATACAGCAGCCATTGTTTCTGCTTAATAGCCTGCTTCTGCAGCTGCAGTCAGTACTTTGGCTGCGACACTGCCGGCCGCGGATGCGCCGCTGCCGCCGTTTTCCACCACAACAACAAAAGCCAGGGGTGGTCCGCATCGTCTACGAAACCGGTGAACCAGGAGTGAGGACGGGCATCGCTGCCCACCTCGGCGGTGCCGGATTTGGCGCACACGGCCAGGCTGCCGAAAGAACTCTGACCGTAATGTTCAGTCACATTGCGGCGCATCATGGAGGCCAGCAGGGCGCAGGTGTCCGATGAGAGTGCCGCTGTGTTTTTCGGCCCGGGAGTGCCCGGTACGCAGGCCGGCGGCGGTGGTTTCTTTCAGCAGCAGCCGGGGTGGGACCTGTGTACCCCGATTGGCAATGGTGCCGCACAGGGTCATCAGGGCGCAGGGATTTGCCAGATCCTCGTACTGGCCCACGCCGGACCAGCCCAGGTCGGCGCTGCCCTCAGCGGCGGCGGTGAAGCTGCCTGCGGCAGTGGAAATGCCGCTGACGGAAAGGCTGTCAAGGAGACCAGCTTTTTGCGTACTGCCACATGGTTTTGCCGCCCATTTCCACGGCGAGCTGAGCATAAAAACAATTGCAGGAGTTGGCGAGAGCGCCGTAGATATCCATGTCCCCATGGGCGCTGGGGCAGGTAATGGTCTGGCCGCCGATTTCTGTACTGCCGGTACAAGTATAGGTGCGGCTTTCGTAATCGTTTAATGTTTCGATGGCAGCCATGGTAGTAACCAGCTTGAATACGGAGCCGGGCGTGTAGGTGGCCGAGAGAAAACGGTTGAGGTATACCCCTTCATAGCGGCTGTCGCCATCTTGGATCTCCGGCGGGTTTTCCGGGTCGAAGGTAGGGGTGCTGACCATACACAAAAAGCTCTCCGGTCTTGTAATTGTATACGCCGACAGCGCCTTTGCGTCCGTTCAGAGCCTCATAGGCCGTCCGGTTCAGATCCGCGTCCAGGGTGAGATATACATTGTGCCCGCCGGCGGTGGTGCCGAGAATGGGGTTGAAGCCGCTTAGCTGTTCGCTGAAAGCCTGCCGGGCGCCGGTGGCAATGTTGCCGGCGCGGTCGCCCACGGCGTGAAGCGTGGCTTGTCGGATGATTTTATCGTCGCTGTAGGCTCCAGAGGCGGCGTCGTAAAGCACGGTGCCGGTCCGGTCCAGTACAGCGCCGCTGATCAGCTGGCCGCTTTTATCGTAAATATGCTTGTTGGCGCTGAAGGAGGCCCAGTCTCCGCCGATGGTGAAATAACGCGCCAGAAAGAGCAGAATACCAAGGGTCAGCAGGGCTGTGAATACCAGGCAGAACCAGGTGCGCCGTTTTACTTGCTTCATCGTTTTGCTCCTTTCCGGTCGTCAACGGGGATGTCGATGGAAGAGCGCCGTTTTCGGCCGCGCTCTTCGCCGGGCAGGGGAACGTCGATGCCGCAGTCTTCTCCGATGGTGTCAAGATGGGCAAAGTCGATGCTGCCGAGATCTGCCATCACATCATCCACATGGCTGTGCCGGCGCGGTTTGCTCAAAGGAATGTCGATGGCGGGAGCGGAACGGCGAGGGGGACAGAGGGGCTGTCAAAGACGGAGGGATCAAATTCCAGCATGGGATCGCCGCCTCCGCCGGAGCGGATCGGTTCGTCCTCCGGCCCGGCAGGCGCACGGCCAGACCGGAATTTTGGCGGTTATCTCCGGCTTTGATAAAAAGCCAGCAGGGCCCAGCAGGCTATCATGCTGGATCCGCCGCAGGAGAGGAAGGGAAATGTTACGCCGGTCAGGGGCAGCAGGTCCACGGAACCCAGCACGTTGAGGGTGGTCTGGAACACCAGCATGGCGGCAGGTGGCGCAGGCGGCGATGGTGTAAAAGGTGGAGCGGGAGGTGGCGGCGGCTTTTATAGTGAACAAAGAAAACGTGACAATACATACTACTGTCAGCACAGCCACGATCAGCCCCAGTTCTTCGGCCACCATACCGAACACAAGGTCGGTGTTGGACGCGCCCACGTATTTGAGCCAGCCGTTGTCTGCGCCGTTGCCAAACAGCCCGCCGCTGGCGGCCGCAGACATGGTGCGGGTCTGCTGGTAGCCGGTGGTGTCGGCAAATTCCCACACATGCTGCCAAGCGGCAAAGCGGTTTGCGATGTAGGGCTTGAATTTCAGCACCACGCCGCAGCCGGCCGCGGCGGCGGCGCAGATCATAGCAATGCTGGCAGATCGCCGCTGCGCAGGAATGCGATGGCCAGAAAGGCAATGAAGAAAATCAGCGCCGTGCCGAAATCGCTCATCAGTGCCAGACAGCCGACACAAAACAGGAAAAGAGAATGGTGAAAATCAGATTCCGGCGGGCGAACAGGCGATCCATGGTTTCTGCACCGGCCAGAATAAAGGCCACTTTCACTGAATTCCGAAGGCTGGAACGATAAGGGACCAATGCTGACCCAGTTGCGCGCACCGAACAGCTGCTGGCCGAAAAGTACGTTAAAGGCCAGCAAGGCGCAGGCGGCAATGGCCACGGGCCAGCGCAGCTTTTTGGCAATGGCCAGATCCCGCAGGAACAGCCCCAGCAGGACAAACAAAACAGGCCCAGCAACACGGAAACAGTTTGCTTGGGCAGTGTGGAAATCGAAGAAGAGGCTGTGATGCACAGGCACAGCGATGTGAGAAAGAACGCCAGGCTTTCCAGCTCGAATCCGGTGCGCCGGAACAGACGGTACAGGGCGTACAGCCCCCCCATGGCCGCGCACAATACACCGAAGCACCCCATGAGCAAAGAGGTGAATTCCGCGCCTTTGGCGTATACCAGCTCCAGGAGCAAAAAGCCCTTGAAACGCTGTGAGATAGGCCAGCGTCGTCGTGGGCCGAAAGCGGCGGCAGGGGCGCTGACGGCGCTGGGTCTGCTGCCGCAGTTCTTCTGCACTGGCGGGAAAGAAATAAAGGTCTATGCCGCCAACAGTCACTTTGTCGCCCACCGTGATGGCCCGCTGGTAGTTTACTTTTTTTGCCGTTGACGGCCACGCCGCCCCTGCCGCCCAAGGGGTAATGGTCCACAGGTTGTTCTCATCCCGCTGCACGGCGGCGTGCTGGCGGGAGACGGTGGGCAAAGAGAGCACAATGCAGGAAGCGGCCCGGCCGATGATGTTTTCCCAGTGGTTCAGCGGGAAGTTTTGCGCCGTTGGGCAGGCTAAAGCCCCAGTGCACTTTCCGTCCGGCCGCGCAGCGAGGCGGCGCAGCGCCAGGACGATGAGCACTGCCAGCACGGCAACCAGCACATGTAGCGCCAGCGTCAGTGCCGCACCCAGCGCCCCGGCCAGTGGGGCGGCGGGAATCGGGGCGCTGGAGAGGGCCTCCCGAAAGTTTGTAAAGAGTTGCTGGAAACGATTGCAGAGAGTATCCAAAAGCGTCACCATATTTTCGTCAGATTCAGGGGTTGGGTTGGAATCGTGTTGCGGAGCGAAACCGGCGCGGCCGCGCGCAGACAATACGGAAAGTATCTTATTATAGCATACTTTACAGGGAAATACAAAACGTTATGTTTATGCGGCGGCGGCTGCCCTGCTTGCACATCGGGGCGGCCTTTGCTTATAATGACAAAAAGAAAGAGAGGCGGACGGGTTTGCGGCGCCGTCTGCGGGGAGAGGCAAGAGAGTGATGAATCACAACCTGATCTGTAAAGTGATGGGCTTAACGCTGGCCCTGAGGGAGGCTGTATGCTGCTGCCACTGGTGGTCTCTCTGCTGTACGGCGAGCGGTCCGTGGCGTTTGTGTTCTGCACTGCGGCGGTTTTCTGTACCGTGTTCGGTTTGCTGCTGTTGTGCCTTCAGCAGCAGCGAAAGGCGAAAATCCAGGTGCGGAAGGCTTTTTGCTGTTGCATTCAGCTGGATTGTGATTTGTATTTGGCGCGGTACCCTATTGATGTGCGGTGTGTTTCCCAATGTGATCGATGCGCTGTTTGAATCGGTTTCGGGTTTTACCACCACCGGAGCCACGCTAATCGCCGATGTGGAGACATGCTGCCGCGGGCTGTTGTTTTGGCGCAGCCTGACCCAATGGTTGGGCGGGGCGTTCTGGTGCTCACCCCTGGCGCTGCTGCCTGCTGGGGCAGGCAGTATCTTTTCTGCTGGGGCCGAAAGTCCCGGGCCAATTAAAACCAAGCTGGCGCCGAAAATTGGGCAGAACGCCAAAATTCTATATTACATTTATATTATTTTAACGGCGGCGGAGACGGTTTGTCTGCGTATTGCCGGCTTGGGCTGGTACGACAGCATGATCCACGCGATGTCTACTGTGGCGACTGGCGGATTTTCCAGCCGGTCGGCCAGTCTTGGCTTTACGATTCACTGGCAGTCAACGTCATTGTAGTGGTGTTTATGCTGCTGTCCAGCCTGAATTTCACAGTGCTTTATCTGGTACTGATCCGGCGCACCATGCGTCTCCGGGACAATGCGGAAATCCGTATTTATTTCCGGCATGCTCCTGGCGGTTATGGTATGATATCCCTTTGATTTGACGCTGCACAGTGGCTTCGGCGCTGGAGAGCATCGGGCACGCCATATTTCAGACGGTGTCCGTATCCAGCACCACCGCTTTTGCCAGCACGGATTTCGGGCAGTGGCCCGCTTTTTCCCAAATGCTGTTGCTGCTTCTAATGGCGGTGGGCGGATGTTCTGCCCACAGCGGCGGCATTAAGGTGCAGCGTTTTACGCCGTTTCCGCATTATGTACCGCCAGCTGCACAGCGTGATCCATCCCTCGTGGTGCGCGCCATCTGTGTGGATGGCCGGCGGGTGGAAGAACCGGTGTTAACGGCAGCCTCGCTCTATTTTTTCTCCTATATTATCATTATCCTGCTGCTGGCCGCAATCAGTTCTGTGGACGGACACACGCTGGGAACCAGCTTGTCCGCGGCCATTGCCTGTGTCAGCAATACCGGTACCGGCATTGAATTGGCCGGGCCGGCCAGCACGTTCAATGTCTTTTCTGCGCCGACTAAGCTGTTCTTCTGTTTCGAATGCTGGCCGGGCGCTTGGAAATTATGCCGATTCTGCTGCTGTTTTTCCCTTCCGTGTGGTCGAACCGGTGAGACGGTTGTTGAAAGGAGGCTGTTTTTCGATGAAGAAAGAAGAAGTACAGTTCCATATCCGCTGCAAAGCAGGAGATGTGGGCCGCTACTGCAGCCTGCCCGAGATCCGGGGCGCTGTGCGGCGATTGCTGCGCGGTTTGAAAAAGCGGAGCAGGTATCCCAGAATCGGGAATTTACAGTTTATACCGGTGTTTTGGCAGGAGAACGCGTCAGCGTCTGTTCTACAGGCATCGGCGGGCCATCTGCGGCCATCGCCATGGAGGAACTTATCGCCATCGGCGCCCATACGTTTATTCGTGGGGAACGTGCGGCGGTATGGCGCTTCCGGTGCGTGCCGGCGATGTGATCATTGCCACCGGCGCGATCCGTATGGAAGGGACCAGCAGGGAGTACGCGCCTATTGAATTTCCCGCTGTGCCGGATTTTGCCACCACTTGTGCGCTGGTGGATGCGGCCCGCGCCTTGGGGAAGCCCTTTCATACGGGAGTGGTTCAATGCAAGGATTCTTTTTACGGGCAGCATGCGCCGGAAACCATGCCGGTGGAGCCGGAGCTGCTGTATAAATGGGAGGCTTGGGAACGGCTGGGCGCGCTGGCCAGTGAGATGGAGAGCGCGGCGCTGTTCACTGTGGCGGCGGCTCGGGGCGTGCGGTGCGGAGCGGTGTTCAGCGCCTTGTGGAATCAGGAGCGGGAAAAAGCGGGGCTTGATCAGGATGCTGTATTTGACGCTGAGGGGGCCATCACTGTGGGGTGGAAGCCCTGCGGCGGTTAATTGAAGCGGATTCGACAGCCCGTTGAGGCCCGGTAAAAGGCCCGGCCATTGACGGAATGGTGCGAAATTGATAAGACGCAATACAGAGGGTAACTTTTTCGACAAAAGTTACCCTCTGTATTTTGATTTTCGCTTTCTTTGCGGAAAAATGTTATCCGCGCTGTCCTGCGGCAAAGGGACCAGGGCAAACGTCCAGCACCGGCCGAACCGGCTGAATCAGGGCGTTTCATACTGGCAGCGCCACTGAATGTCACGGCACATGGCGCCGGTGGCGGGGTCGATGCCGTCTACCGTATCGCCGGAGTGAATCGCTTCTGGATTGGCCAGAAGATAAGAAGCCAGGTTGTAGGCATGATTTACCACGAAATTGGGGTCCAGAGTGTGGAAATGGTATTGCAGATCGGGAAGATCGATTGAGAACAGGCCGGTGGTATCCACGACGTGGTCGTCCTCCGTACCGTCGATGTTGAAAAAACGCGCATTGACGCAATGGGCAATGAACCGGTCCGGACCTTGTGCCAGGGAGGTGCGTACGGATTCTGCTGTCACCAGCTTGCCCGAGGAGGGGGTGAACACCGCCGCACAGTCCGGCAGCAGCGTTAAGGTGGCCTCCAGCCAATCCATCAGCAGGTTGCACCGGTCCCGGACGGGCAGGCCGGCGGGACATGAAATCGGAAATTGCCAGGATATATGGGCAGCTGTCGTACAGCGCTGCCCCGTCGGGCACATCCCAAAACTGTGCGCTGCAGGGGCGATAATTCTTTTTGGCGCTGCGTTCCAACAGACTGTAAAATTCACCTGTGCAGGCAGGGATGCGTCTTTGAAATGGCAGATATACTTTTTGACTGCGAAGCTGCACAATCCCTGTCCATCTTGGCCTGTAATGATGTCTACCGGGCCGAATTTTGCTTCGGCTGCGGGCCCGCAGCGCTTCGACGGAGGGGGACATGGGCATTTTGCGGAACAGGAGTTGGAGGAAAAAGACGTGCTGAAATGTATCCTGTGTGCTTCGCTCCTGTTTTAGAACCGGTTGCGGTTTCGGTCCGCCGCCTTTTTGGGCGGGCATGATTCTTTTCGGCTTTCTTTTCCAAATAGTGCCATGAGGGTATCCTCCGATCGTTTTATGATGATCCCCGGAACGGGCGTGGGAAAAAGATACACAGGGATTACCTGTTATTCTATCTGATGGCAGGGAAAAGTCTACCATTTTGGGAAGCGCGGCGCTCAAGCGGTCTGTTCAATAGAAGCCAAAACATATCTTTTTGGCCATTCCTGTGATCAGGCTGCGCCATTCCGGCTTCGGCAAAGAAGCGAAAAGCGAGAGGGAAGCGGCACAGCGTTCGTTCTTCCAGACGGCCAAAGTATAACTGTTTGAGGAAGCGCCCTTCAGGGCAACGGGAAACGAAGCTTCGGAAAAGGGATAAGGGTGGGATCGTTGTTATAATTGCCAGCGTGATTTCCCGCGCCGTGAGAGAAGGGGCGCCGTTAAATCATTTTAACCCTGCCTGAACTGTAAGCAGCGCAGGTATAGAAGGCGGCAGTGGTTTCGGGTCAGGCACAGAACGGCGTATAGGGCTGCGGCGGCCATTTTGTCGTTTCTGCCTGATATATAGATGAAGAAAGCAAAATGCTGTACATCTTTCGAACGATTTTTAGAAACGTGTTTTCGGCGCCGGAGAAAAAGCGGGCGGCTTCCTGTCAGAAGCCGCCCGCAAAACCAGGTGCGTTTATGCCCGTGTCTGTCCGTCAGGCGGTGCTGCACTGCCGTCCAGAATACGAACGTTAAGGTAATTATAAGGAATTTCAATATGATGCTGATCAAGCGCACGCTTGACGGCTCGTTCAGCTTCAGCTTGGGCTTAAAAACATCCCATACGCACCAGCAGTAAAAGTGTATTCGATGCAGCTTTCTTGGTAAGCCGTCACATATACTACCGGGGCGATCGTCCAGCAGGGTCAATGCTGGCGGCCGCTTCCAGCAGATGCTGTGCGGACTTCCGGAACGGCGGCATCATAAGATACGCCGATGGACAGTACGATTACGGCGGCGGCCCAAGGTGGAATAGTTGGTAA
>VOFB01003558.1_pt1 | contig 106628 bp, 102 predicted proteins | sample 5384141 | NCBI WGS metagenome assembly VOFB01 (sample SAMN12384721, study PRJNA508395) | human gut metagenome | isolation source: healthy gut A | host: Homo sapiens | reverse complement strand
GTACATAACGCCGACCGTATCCGCAATATGCTCAACAACAGAAAGATCATGGGAAATGAACAGGTAGGTCAGGTTGTATTTTTCCTGCAGCTCCTTTAACAGATTAATGATCTGCGCCTGAATCGATACGTCCAGTGCAGAGACCGGTTCGTCGCACACAACAAACTCCGGGTTCAGGGCCAGGGCGCGGGCAATGCAAATGCGCTGGCGCTGGCCGCCGGAAAATTCGTGCGGATAGCGGGTTTTGTGGTAGGGCTGCAGGCCGCAGTTATCCATGACCTGGTCAATATAATCATTGAACTCTGCCTTGGGCACCAGGTTATGCTCGCGCACAGCCTCACCGATGATCTCACCAACCGGCAGACGCGGGGACAGGCTGGAGAACGGGTCCTGGAAGATGATCTGCATCTTGGTACGCAGGTTACGCAGCTCCCTGCCGGTCATATCGTACACTTCTTTGCCGTTGAACAGTACCTGACCGCCGGTTTTTTCGCCGGCAAGGCGCAGGATTGTACGGCCGGTGGTGGATTTGCCGCAGCCGGATTCGCCGACGAGACCCATGGTATGGCCGCGCTTGAGGTTGAAGGTAACGCCATCGACAGCCTTGACATGACCCACGGTCTGGGACATCAGGCCGCCCTTGATGGGGAAGTATTTTTTCAGCTGATTGACCATCAGAATATACTGATCATCATAGGTGACGGGGGTATAGTCCAGCTTTTTGCGCTTTCTGCCTGTGCCATCGTCACTCACCCGCCTTTCGATTATTTTCATAGTAGCGGTAGCAGCTGACCTTGTGCGTGGGGGACAGGCTGATCTCGCAGGGGTATTCACCATCGCAGCAGGGCAGAGCCATCTCGCAGCGATCCTTAAAGTAACAGTAGTTGGGCATATTGACCGGGTTGGGCACCTTGCCGGGGATGGAGTACAGTCGGTCCACCTTTTTGCCCACGATCGGTTTGGAAGCCATCAGGCCGATGGTATAGGGGTGAGCCGGGTTTGCGAAAATCTCCTGAGCGGTGCCCTTTTCCACCACGCGGCCTGCGTACATGACAACAACGTAATCTGCCATCTCGGCAATCACACCCAGGTCATGGGTGATCAGCATGATGGAGGAGTTAATGCGGTCCTTCAGGTTGCGCAGCAGGTCCAGGATCTGGGCCTGAATCGTCACGTCCAGTGCGGTGGTGGGTTCGTCAGCGATGATAACCTTGGGGTTGCAGGCCAATGCCATGGCGATCATGACACGCTGGCGCATACCGCCGGACAACTCATGCGGGTACATCTCATGTACACCCTGGCTGTTGGCGATGCCAACCATCTCCAGCATTTCAACGGTGCGCTTTTTGATGTCCTCTTTGCTCTTGCCTTCGCCGTCATGCAGAGCAATGACTTCATCGATCTGAGCACCGATGCGGAACACCGGGTTCAGGCTGGTCATCGGCTCCTGGAAGATCATCGAAATATAGTTGCCGCGCAGGTGCTGCATGACCGTGCCGGGAGTTTTGGCAACATCATAGGCTTTGCCATTACCCAGGTTCAGGCGGATCTCGCCCTGAACGATCTGGCCCTGGGGGCGCTGCAGCAGCTGCATCAGCGAAAGGCTGGTAACGGATTTGCCGCAGCCGGATTCGCCCACAACGCCCACAGTTTTGCCCACAGGAACTTCAAACGAAACACCGTCCACGCTTTTTACCACGCCGGTATCGGTAAAGATATAGGTGTGCAGGTTATCAAATTCAACAGCGTTTTCCGGGTTTTTCATCTGGGTCAGGTACTCAGATTCCGGCACATTCTTGCGTTTGCGCTGTTTTTCGTACTGGTCCGTAATGCGGCGGTTTTCTTTGGGGATACGCCGCGACTCCTTGGCGGAAAGGTAACCGTCCTGTTGTTTAGCCATCGTGTGTGTCTCCTTTCATCAGCGTTTCATCTTGGGGTCAAAGGCATCGCGCAGGCCATCGCCCACAAAGTTGAAGCCCAGAACCGTGATCAGCAGGCAGATGCCGGCCGGGACCCAGATGAACAGATAGTTGGTCATAACATAAGCGTTGTTGACATCGTTGATGATGTTGCCCCAGGATGCAAACGGGTACTTAACGCCCAGACCCAGGAAAGACAGGGTGGCTTCCGTCAGGATGGTGGAGCCAAGGCTCATGGTGCAGGTAACAATCAGCTGCGGGATAACGTTGGGGATCAGGTGGCGGAAGATGCGGTGCCATGCGCTGATGCCGCAGGCTTCGGCTGCCGTCATGAACTCCTGCTCGCGCAGGGAGAGGATCTGGCCGCGGACCAGGCGGGCAATGCCGGGCCAGCCCAGGAAGCCGAGGATCAGCATCAGGTACATCATACGGGTCCAGGAGTCAATGCGCATGGCGTCCATGGCAGCGCCCAGAATGATGATGATGGGCATGGAGGGCAGGCAGTAGAACACGTCCACGATACGCATGATGAGGTTATCCACCCAGCCGCCGAAGTAGCCGGAGATACCGCCCATAACAATACCGATGGAGCCTTCGATCGCAACAACGATGAAGCCGATGATCAGGGAAACGCGGCCGCCGTACATCAGGCGGGTCAGCATGTCCATACCGTTGGTATCGGTGCCCAGCCAGTGCTCCTTGTTGGGGCTTGCGTAACGGTCAAACACATAGGTTTCCGTCATCTGCTTCACGCTCCAAACGCCGGTGCTGGCATCGTACACGATGTCATACTCGGCTTCGTTGCCGTCGGCATCGGTGTAGGTGAACTCGGTAATATTATCGTCAATGGCTTCTTCCAGGCGGTCGCGGAAGTCACGGCTGATGACCACGCTGGCATCGGCAGCGGAAACAACAAAGCGGCCGATATAGGCAACTTCGCTGCCGCTCTGGGTGATATTGCCGTCGTCATCCAGCGCATAGTCCTGGCCATCGGCAGTAAAGGTGGTCTCCCCTGCTGCCTGGGCAGTCAGGGCGGCCAGCTTGGCATCAAAGCTCAGCTCGGCCACGCCGTCCGCTGCGGTGACCATATCCTTAGAGGCATAAGCCAGCACAGTGCGGCCCTGGCGGAAGACGTACAGGTCCTCGTTCAGGGTTTCCACCGTAATCGTTATCTTTATAGGTAAAGGTCTCTTCACCCTTCTTGATGGCCTCGTTGCCTTTGCTCTGGGCAATGGAGCCGAACTCCTGGCCATCGGCAACAACAAAGCGCAGTTTATCGTTGCGGGTCACACCCACATACTCTTTGGACATCTGGGTGTAGGTGTAGAACTGCTGGTCCTGGCCGTAAGGACTGACCACGCCGCCAATGAAGGAAAAGACGAACATGGCAAGCAGCATCGTCAGGCCCACAACGGCCAGACGGTTGCGGAAGAACCGCTTGGCAACCAGCGCGCCGGGCGAAAGCACCTTAACGCGGCGGTCGTCGTTCAGGGAGTACTGCTCCTTTTTGGGGGTGTTGTTCTGGGTATTCTCACTCATGGGTGCAGTCTCCTTTCTTTAAGAAATGCGCACGCGCGGGTCAACCACTGCGTACATGATGTCAGTCAGCAGGTTGCTGACCAGGGTAAGCACCGCCATAAAGGACAGGTAGAACATGGTGAACGGGATATCGCCCGCAACCATGGACTGGTAAGAGATGTAGCCGATGCCGGGGATGGAGAACAGGGTCTCCGTGATCAAGGCACCGCTGAACAGGCCGGGCAGGGAACCGCCGATGATGGTAACCAGCGGAATAAGCGTGTTGCGGAAGGCGTGCTTATTGATGACCACCTGCTCCGAAAGGCCCTTCGCGCGGGCGGTACGGATATAGTCGGCATTGAGCACTTCCAGCATGTTGGTACGGGTGTAGCGCATGGTAGAGCCGATGGAAACAATGACCAGCGTGACGATGGGCAGCACCAGATGGTTGGCGCGGTCACAGAACTGGCCCCACGAGCTGAGCTGGGCATAATCACGCCCGACCAGGCCGTACAGGTCAAACCAGCCAAGCTTGACAGAGAACAGCAGCTTGAGCAGCGTGGCAAAGAAGAAGCTGGGCAGAGAGATGCCCACCAGAGCCACAGCGGTGATGACGTAATCGGTACGGGAATACTGTTTGGTAGCAGCCAGGATGCCCAGGGGCACAGCGATGATCATGGACACCACAAAGGAGATGCCGCCCATGACAACAGACAGACCAATAACTTCCTGGAATTTTTGAACAACAGGGACGTTCCACTTCCAGCTGTCACCGAACTGACCGTGCACTGCGCTGGACAGCCAGGTCATGAAACCGGGCAGGATGCCCTTATCCAGACCATAGGCTGCGTTGAGCTGATCCAGCCATTCCTGATACGGTTTTGCGCCCGGTGCCTGGGACAGCTGCATGGCCATGTTCTCGGCAAAAGAGCTGGGCAGGCTGCGCATCATCACATAGATGATGAAGGTAACGCAAAACAGGATCACAAAAGAAAGCAGGATACGCTTGATGACGTAGTTTCGCACTTGAAAAATCGTTCCTTCCTTCGCGGGCAGGGAGGCCGCGTTTTTAATGGCTGCGCCGCATGGCTCCAAAATACACATGAGCCGGGGCCTTGTAGCTTCGCCTATGGTGTACCTAAAAAGTCGAAAATTTAGGGCAATACCGCATAATTCTAAGTGCCGATACGGCGAGCGAGGTGCGGCAGATGCTAAGCCAAAAGCGCAGATAATACTGGAGTCTTATCGAGCATTTTGGCAACGCAGATGCCGTGCCGCAGCCGCCGGAGCGGTGCTTAAGCCGTCAGGCGGGAATTGTGCGGTGTTGCCTTTAGCCTGTTTCTACAAACACGACTGAATTTTGCGTTAAAAAGCCTTGGAATCCACAAAGGATTCCTGCAGCTTTTTGCCTTAAATTCGCCTCATGTTTGCGAAACATCCGTCATTTTCTTTGTTTTCAGATACACCTCATTACTTTGATACCGAATATGGGCATCCCCTCCCTCGGACAGAGGGAACTGTCCGGGGAATGGGACGGCCACATTTGGGCTGCAAATGCTGCCGCCGTTTGTACTAACAGCAAGCAACCGCTCCCAGAACCAGTGCGGCACCAAGAGCGGCTGCTCACCATAAATTCAACAACAAGCTGCGCTGAAATTACTTCAGAGCGATCGTATTGATTTCAGACTGGTAAGTCCAGTACGGGGTCAGATCGTTGGGGATGGTAGCGGTGTCGATACGCTCGCTGGAGAAGATGGCGGATTCGCTGCGCTGGTAAACCGGCAGTTCAACGCCCCAATCCAGGATGATCTCCATAGCTTCCTTGTACATGGCCTTACGGTCATCCTGATCGGTGGTCTGGCGGGCAGTCTCGATCAGCTCGTCCAGGTCAGCATCGTTGATCTGGTAGTAGTTGGTGGAACCCTTGCTGTCGTACAGCTGGTACATATCGGGGTCGTTGGTGGACTGCCATGCAGCAACCCAGCCTTCGGCAACGCCGGACTGATAAGAGCTGTACAGGTCAGAAGCGTTTGCCAGGTCGTTGACGGTCAGGGTGAAGCCGATGGTCTTGAGGGCAGCGGCTGCATTGGTCAGAACCTGGAAAGAGGGGTGGTCGCCGTTGCCGGAAGCGCCGATGTTGACGGTGTATTCCATCTTGGCGCCAGCCGGAGCTGCGGTCAGCTGGCCGTTTTCAACGGTGTAGCCGGCTGCTTCGAAGTAGCCGAGGGCGGCCTGCAGAGCAGCAGCGTACTTGGTGTCGCCGCTCATATCGCTGGTGTAGATCTCGTTGCCGTCAACGTCGGTAGAGTAAGCGATCTTGTAGCCGTCGTCGGTAACGGAGGGTGCTGCCCAGGAGGTGTTGGAGATGGGGTAGTTGATAACGCTTGCGGTATCGCCGTAGTAAGAGTTGATGCCCTCATCACGGTAAGCGGCAATCACGGTCATGATAGCCTTGCGCAGGTTCTTGGATTCCTCAGAAGCGGGATCATCGCCGACCTTAACGTTGTTGGCGCTCAGGGCAATGTAGCCATAGCCGCGGAAGTCCATCAGACGGGTGGTGATGACAGAGCCGTCGAGGTCAGAATTACCACCATTGATGGTAGCGATCTGGTTGGCAGCTTCCAGAGAGTAAGAAGGATCGGAAATGTCGATGGTGCCGGCCTGAACACCGGTGATCTTATCGGCTTCCTGGGTTTCCTTCATGTTGACGTGCTTGGCAGCGGGCTCGCCCTGATAGTAGCTGGGGTTGGCATCCAGGTAGATGACGCCATCGCTGTACTTATTGAAGGTGTAAGCGCCGGCGCCCAGGGGTGCTGGTGACGGAACGAACCTTGCTCAGGTCGCCCTTCTTGAAGCCGTAGGAGTGGTTGTCGTAATCATACAGGCTGCGGTCGCCATAGTAATCCAGGGAGGCGATAGGCAGCTGCAGCTGGTAGATCATGGAGTTGGACAGCTCGGTGGTGGTGATGGTCATGCTGTAATCGCCGGTCTTGACAATGCCGGAAACGGTGTCAACGTCAGCGCCGGTGGCAACACCGGTGGTGGAGTAAGCATAAACATCAGCCGGAATCAGGTCAGACAGAGCAGAACCTGCGGTCTCAGCTTCCATGGAAGCAAAGTTCCAGTCATATTTTTCTGCGATAGCCAGGAAGAAATCCTTTGCGGTAGCGTCAGCGGCCAGGCCGTCAAAGCCCCAAGCGGAAGCAGCAGCGGCAACGTCGCCTTCGTCAGCGTAACCGGCAGCAACGCAGCTATCAACGATCTCCTGTGCAAATGCAGTGCCGCCTTCGTTAACAGCATCCCAGAAAGCCTTCTGCTGCTCAGCGGTGAACAGGCTGTTATCAGTGTTGTCCTCGCCTGCCTCAGCAATCAGCTTGGACAGGGTGGTCATGCTGCTGCGGTAATCATCCAGGCCGGCAATGGGCATGGAGTACAGGGTGGCGGAACCGTCATAGGTCGGGTCCATGTAAACATACAGGTTGAAGATGACGTCATCAATGGTGATGGGGGTGCCGTCAGCGAAGACCAGGTCATCGCGCATGTTGATGGCATAGGTAACGGTGCCGTCAGCATTTTCGGTCACTTCGCAGTCAGCGGGGCCATAGTAGGTGTAATCGGTGCCGTTGTACTCGCGGGTCTCACCCTCGATGCCCTTCAGGATCATTTCGCCCTTACGGTCAGCGCCCAGCAGGGCAATGTTGGTCAGGTCGATAACGTGCTGGTCAGCGGAAGAAGCGGCGAAGAACGGGCTGAACTTGCCCTCAAAGCCGGTATCTGCCAGAACCAGGGTGCCATCGCTGCTGCCGGTATCGGTAGCAGCGGCTTCGCTGGTAGCCTCGCCGGAAGCAACAGACTCAGCGCTGCTGGAAGCGGAAGAACCGCAGCCAGCCAGCAGGCCCGCAGCCATTGCAACTGCCATGGCCAGTGCAAGCACTTGCTTGGTGTTTTTCATGTTTGTATAACCTCCCAAATCATTTTGGTAATGGCGGCAATTTTAACACTACCAAAAGGAGTGTTAAATAAGAAAGGCTTAAGCCTTTCCGCATTTGCGGTGTTCCCTCACCGCAAACAAATGTCACCAATAACTATGTTATAATATCGTAATTTTCAATTTCTGTCAACCAAAAAACGCCGTTTTGGCAACATCTAAATAAAAGTCAGCAGAATAACCATAACAGCACGCTGAATTTTGTAAAATTCTTCCGCGTCGCACTTTAGCGGGCTAAATTCTGCGTTATGGTGCAAGGTCTTTTACTCTTCGCGCCCGGAGTCGGATTCTTCGGTATAAACCGCCGCCCGGATGGTGTGCCCTGCGGCAAAAGCAGCCGCAGCAGCCGCAGCGGCCAGCGCTGCAAATAATACTGCATACCAGATAGCGCCTTGTCCGCCGTTCAAGAACACATCCATACACTCCCCTACTGCAGCCAGCGCTGCGAACACCCCGGTCAACAGGCAGCGCAGCGGCAGTTTGGCTACCGTTTCTTCATACACATAGCTGCGCAGGCGTGCCCCGCCGCAGCTCATGCGGGCCAGCGCCCACACCGCGCTGATGCCAGCCACCAGCGCCCGGCATACGGCAGCAGTACATAAAACTGCTGCATGGCCCCGGCGCGGGCACCATGCCCGCCGCCGCCAGCGCCGCCAGTGCCCCGCCGCACAGCGCCCACAGCAGGCCCCGCAGTTTGGCATACGGCATGCTGCCGGTATAGCGGCGGTAGCTGCCCTGGTACAGGTAGCTGCCGTTGACATCCCTGCGGAAGTCATTCAGGTATTCCCGCCCACGGCGGGTTTTCTTTTGCTGCATTATTCGATCCCCGTCAGGTCATAGCTGTCCAACCACTGCTTGGCCGTTTCGCACACGCCGCGCAGGCAGCTTTCCTCAAAGGGGCTGTCCAGACCGGCGTTTTTCAGCAGCTCAGTAAACACGCGGCTGCCGCCCTGGCGGGTGTATGCCATGTAGTGCTTCCACGCGTTGGCGCGGTCCTTTTGCAGCATGGCCCAGAACTGCAGGCTGACGGTCTGTGCCAGGCAGTAGTCAATATAATAGAAGGGGCTTTCGTAAATATGCTTCTGGCGCTGCCAGCCCTCACCCTCGCTGTAGAACGGGATCTCGCCATCCAGCTTCATCCACGGCATATAAATGCCCAGCAGTTCTTTCCAGGCGGCGTGGCGCTCGGCAGGGGTCAGGTCCGGCTTTTCGTACACGATATGCTGGAAATGGTCCACCATGGTGCCATACGGGATAAAGGTCAGCGCACCGGCCAGGTGGCTGTACAGGAACTTGCGGGTATCCTTGCCAAAGAAGCCCTCCGCCCACGGCCAGGCAAAGAATTCCATCGACATGGAGTGGACTTCGCATCCTTCCATGCTGGGCCACACGGTGGAATACGGCACGCGGTCACGGTTGGTGTATGCGGCAAAGGCATGACCCGCTTCATGCGTGACCACCTCAACGTCATGCTGGGTGCCGTTGAAGTTGGCAAAAATGAACGGTACCTGATAATCCCACAGGCTGGTGCAGTAGCCGCCCGCCGCCTTGCCGGGGGTGGAAAGCACGTCCAGCAGCTCATTGTCCAGCATGGTGTTAAAGAAGATGCCGGTTTCGGGCGAAAGTTCCTCATAGAATTTTTTACCCTGGGCCAGAATGGCATCGGCATCGCCGCAGGGGGCGGGGTTGCCGGAACGGAACATCAGGGCGTTATCGGCAAAGCTCATGGGGTACTGTTTGCCCAGGCGCTTGGCCTGCTCACGGTAGATGCTGTCCGCCAGCGGCACCAGATACTTGACCACGGCGGCACGGAACTTTTCTACATCCGCTTTGGTATAGCAGTTGCGGCCCATGCGGTAGTAGCCCAGGGTGGTGTAACCCTCGTATCCCAGCTTTTTGCCCATCTTATCCCGCAGGTGGGTCAGCTTGTCATAAATATCATCCAGCTGTTTCTGGTTGTCCTTGTACCACTGGCCCTCGGCTTTCCAGGCGGCCAGGCGGCGGGCATCGTCCGGGTCATTCTTGAACGGGCTCAGCTGGGACAGAGTGTATACCCCGCCTTCAAACGGGATCTGTGCGCTGGCCAGCAGCTTGCCATACTGCTGGGTCAGCTCGTTTTCCTGCTGCAGTTCCTCCATGATATCGGGCGAGAATGCCTTGCGCTCAATTTCGGCATTCACAAACATCAGGTCGCCGTATTCTTCGGCAAAGTTTTTGCGGTAGGGGCTTGCCAGCATGGCGGCGGTCCAGGAATCTTGCCACTGCTGGATCTGCGGCATGGCGCTGTTGGCAAATTCCATCTCTTCATCATAGAACTTATCCCGCGTATCAATGGTATGGCGCACGCTGGCCAGGGTGAACAGGGTATCCACATGCTTGTTCAGCACCTGCTCCTCCAAAAAAGCGGCGCGGGCAGCGGCATAGTCGGGGGCGTTCTGCAAACGTTCGGTCAGTGCGGCAAACTGTTCTTTCAGAGCGCTCATGTCCGGGCGCTCATAGGGCATTTCGGAAAATTTCATGGGTTCCTTCTCTCCTTATTCTACAGTTTTGTTCGTGACTTAGGGACATTATACCATGGCGCAAAAAATAAGACCAGCCCGAAAAAGGCTGGCCTTCCATGATTCTGTATGATTTTACATGCTATTCATAAATTATCGCACGCAGCGGCGGCGCGCTCTCCCCTGCCCCTTTGCCGTCAGCGCAGGGGTTGGCCCGCCTGCCATTCCGTCCGCCGGGCCTGATAAACCGCCAAGCGGCGGGCGGCAAGGGCATTTTTGCAGGCAGCTGCCCGGCGCTGTGCCTGCTGTTCAGTACGGGCGGCAGCGCGCTGCTGCGCGGTATTTTGTGCAAGCATCAGTTTCATGGTTTATGTCCTCCCTTGTGTGCTTCCAGCATACCACGGCGCGGTGTGGCACACCATACCGTATTTTTACTTTCAGGAAAGTTTTATCCGCTTGCATCCCTATGGTATAATAAAGCTGCAATATTAAATGAAAGGGATGGCACTACCATGACCAATGAAGTTTTGAATACCATGAAAACCCGCCGCAGCTGCCGCTGCTACCTGGACAAGATGCCGGAGCCGGAAGCACTGAACGCCGTGCTGGAAGCCGGCACCTGGGCCCCCACCGGCATGGGCCGCCAGAGCCCGGTGATTGTCTGCATACAGAACAAGGCCGACCGCGATACTTTGAGCAAGATGAACGCCGCCGCGATGGGCGGCAATGGCGACCCGTTCTATGGTGCGCCCTGCGTTGCCGTTGTGCTGGTGGATAAAACCATCCCCACCTGCGTGGAGGACGGCAGCCTGGTGATGGGCAACATGCTGAACGCCGCCGAGAGCGTGGGGCTTTCCGCCTGCTGGATCCACCGCGCAAAGGAAATGTTTGAAACCGCCGAGGGCCAGGCCCTGCTGAAAAAGAATGGGGTGTGCCCAATGCCGAAAACCTGCGCGGCGTGGGCAACTGCATCCTGGGTTATGCTGCCGAGGGCGGCAAAAGGCCCCTGCCCCGCGCAAAGAAAACTATGTGGTGCTTGTAAAGTGATGCAGAACGAGAAAAAGCTGGTTGTTTTGTTCCCCGGCTTTGGCTACGGGCCGGACAAACCGCTGCTGTATTATGCCGCCAAGGTTGCCCGCCGGCAGGGGTTGGACTGCATGGTGGTGCAGTACAGCCAGCTGTTCCCCCACGAGGAAACGCCGCAGGCCAGCGCCACCAAAAGCTACCCCGGCGCCGCGCAGGACGCCATGACGCAGATTCCTGCCGGGTATGACCGGTACATCTGCATTGCCAAGAGCTTTGGCACGATGGTGGCCGCCGGTTGGGTAAAGGCCCACCCGGAATACCATGTGACCCTGCTGCAATTAACGCCCCTTGCGTGGGAGTATGCCCCGCTTTACGCCGGGATGCCCGCCTGGCACGCCACCGGCACCGCGGACCCGTTGGGCGGTGCCACACTGCGCCGTGCTTTGGAGGATGACCCCGCCATCACCACCTATTTTGTGGAGGGCGGCAACCATTCGCTGGACACGCCGGAGGATTACACCATTGGCCTTGAGGCGCTGAAAGACATTGTGAGAAAGTATGAAGAAGCGATGCGGTAAGTTAGGCGGGAGGAGTTTTCGTTTTTAATTAGAAATGAGAATTAGCAATTAGGAATTGGAGATAAGGCGGGGCCCGGTGCATGGTTTAAGATGCACCGGGCCTTGTGTTTGTTTTGGAAAGAATAATTAAGGCAACACCGCAAATTCCCGCCTTGCGGCTTAAGCACCGCTCTGGCAGCTGCGGCACGGCATCTGCGTTGCCAAAATGCTCGATAATGTCGGGTTGCGGTACCCGCATCGTGCTTCGGGGGCAAAAGCCCCTCGCACTCTGCGACCGCTGCCCCTGCTTCGGTTCGCTGTTTCCGCCACTGGCGGCGCTCACCTTTGCAGCATCCAGTATTATCTGCGCTTTTGGCTTGGCATCTGCCGCACCTCGCTCGCCGTATCGGCACTTAGAATTATGCGGTATTGCCTTAAAGTTTCTGCTTCCTTCTTTTCAAAGAAGGAACAAAACCCCGTAAACTCATTCCAGCTTCAAAATCGTCACGCTGACGGTGGCGAGTTCGATGGCATTGCGGCAGGCGGGGCCAAAAGGTTCGGCGGCGGCACGGGTACCATCGCACAGATAGCGCCAGCTCCCGGCAGGCAGGGCCGCCCACTGGCGGGTGCACTCCGGGTTATAATAAACGGCCAGCCGCCCTGGCAGGCTTTCGCCCTGGCGCTCTGGCACAAAGCCGATCAGCCACCCCGGCAGGGACAGAATGCAGGGTTCTGCATCCCCCGCCATACCGGAAAGCTCCGGATACGCCTTGCGGATTTCCAACAGTCCGTGATAATACTGCACCAGCTCCTCCAGCTGGGCGGCGCGCGTCCAATCCAGGCGGTTCAGCTCCAGCGGGCCGCGGTAGGTGTTGTGGTCGCCATGCTTGGTGCGGGCAAACTCTTCGCCCCCCTGCATGAACGGCAGACCCTGGCAGGTCAGGTAAATACCCGCCGCCATGCGGTTCTGGGCCAGCAGATCGGCATCCGGCGCGGCATAATCCCCGCGGCGGGCCACGCATTTCAGCTTATCCCACAGGGTATAGTTATCATGGGCCGAAACATACTGCACCACCTGGCCCGGCGCCTGGGGCATAAAATCCGCCTGGCCGCCGCGCCACGCCGGGATAGAATGCAGCACTTGATACCCACAGTGCATATCGCCGTTGATGTAGCCCGCGCTGCCCGCATTGAACACCCCGCCCTTGATGGCATCGCGGGTGTTATCGCAGAAAAATCCAATGCGGCTGTCCAGCAGGCCCGCCGCCTGTTTGTTGGCGGGGATCGCGCCGTGTTCCATGCGGGTGCTGCCGCCCTGCCACGGTTCACCGTACATGAGGATATCTTCGCCGCCGGGCAGGGCATCCAGCGCAGCGCGGATTGCGTTCATGGTTTCCACATCGTGCAGAGCCATCAGGTCAAAGCGGAACCCGTCAATATGGTACTCTTTGGCCCAGTACACACAGGAATCCACCAGATACTTGCGCACCATCGTGCGCTCGCTGGCAAGGTCACATCCGCAGCCGGAGCCGTTGGTCAGGCTTCCGTTTTCCCACCGGCGGTTCCAGTAGCCGGGCACCGTGCGTTCCAGCCAGCTGTAGGAATAATAGGTATGATTATACACCACATCCATCACCACGCCCAGCCCGGCGCTGTGCAGGGCCTGCACCATGGCGCGGCATTCCCGCACGCGCACCTCGCCGTGGAACGCATCGGTGGCATAGCTGCCCTCCGGCAGGTTATAATTCAGCGGATCATACCCCCAGTTGTAGTCCTCGCCGCTCACTTCGTCCACCGTGGCAAAGTCAAAAATAGGCTGCAACTGCACATGGGTCACACCCAGCCGCTTGAGGTAGTTCAGCCCGGTGGGGTGTACGCCGTCCCCGTTCAGGGTGGTGCCGTCCACCGTAAAGCCCATAAACTTGCCGCGGTAAGCCTGCGGCACGCCGCTGGCCGGGTCGGCGGTAAAATCCGCCACATGCACCTCCCACACGCTGCGGGCATGGGCGGGGATAGCCGGGCGTTCATCCTTCTGCCAGCCGTCCGGCACGGCGGCGGCCTGGTTCAGCACCATGCTGCGGGTGCCCCCTGCCCCGGCTGCGTGGGCGTATGGGTCCGCTGTAACGGTGGAGGTTCCATCCGGGAACTGCAGCTCATACTGGTAATACTGCCCGGCCAGGTCACCCGCCAGTTCCAGGTACCAGGTGCCGCCCTCACTGCGCTGCATGGCCAGGGTGCCAAGGTCGGCAGCTTCCGGCTCTGCGTCCGTGCCCGTAGCAAAGCGGTGCAGCGCCGCGCTGCACGCCGTGGGGGCCCACAGGCGGAATGCCGTAGCGCTGCTGCGCCACACTGCACCAAGGTCATTTCCGGCATAAACCGGCAGCTGGGATGCCTGTGTTTCGTTCATAGGGATTCCTCCTACTGATATACCACAAAAAAGGCACAGCCTTTGCGGCTATGCCCAAAATGCTTACGCTATAATTTTAACAGGTCTGGCCCGCCAGTGCAAGGCTGAAATCAGCCGCGGTTTTCCATCGGCAGGTAATCTCTGGTTGCCATAACACTTTTGTACGCGGGGCGAATGATTTTATCCACGTTGACCAGCTCTTCCATGCGGTGGGCGCTCCAACCGACCACACGAGCCACAGCGAACATGGGGGTATACAGTTCCACGGGGATGCCCAGCATGTTGTAGACAAAGCCGGAATAGAAGTCCACGTTGGTGGAAACGCCTTTATAGATATGGCGCTTTTCGGCAATCACCTGCGGGGCCAGGCGCTCCACCGTGTTGTAAAAGTCAAAGTCCGTCTTGCGGCCCTTGGCCATGGCCAGCTGCTGCACAAAGCTCTTGAACACCACCGCGCGCGGGTCCGACAGAGAGTAGACCGCATGGCCCATGCCGTACACAAGGCCCTTATGGTCAAAGGCCTCTTTATCTACAATTTTGCCGATGTAGGCGCGCATTTCATCCTCATCGGTCACATCGGAAACATGGGCACGGATATCGTCCATCATCTCCATGACCTTGATGTTCGCGCCGCCGTGCTTGGGGCCCTTCAGGCTGGAAAGCGCCGCTGCAATGACCAGTAGGTATCCGCCCCCGAAGAAGTGACCACGCGGGTGGTGAAAGTGGAGTTATTGCCGCCGCCGTGCTCCATGTGCAGCAGAAGAGCAATATCCAGAACATGGGCTTCCAGCGGGGTATACTGCTGGTCGGGGCGCAGCATCTGCAGCAGATTTTCTGCCGCCGAAAGTTCCGGCCGCGGGCGGTGGATGTACATGCTGCCGTCATTCAGGTAGTAATTATAGGCATGGTAGCCATACACCGCCAGCATGGGGAAGACACTGATCAGCTTGATGCACTGCTCCATCTGGGTCTGCAGGCTGTTATCCCCCCACCGAATCATCATAAGAAGCCAGGGTCAGCACGCTGCGGGTCAGGCTGTTCATCAGATCCTTGCTGGGGGCTTTCATGATAACGTCCCGCACAAAGTTGCTGGGCAGGGCACGGCATTTGGTCAGGCAGTCGGTAAATTCATGCAACTGCTGTTCATTGGGCAGATCGCCAAGCAGCAGCAGGTAGGCAACTTCCTCAAAGCCATAGCGCTTGCCGCGCAAACCACGGATCAGGTCATACACGTTATACCCGCGGTACCACAGCTTGCCATCGCAGGGGGTTTTAACGCCGTCACGCATTTCAAACGCATCAATGCGGGAAATATTGGTAATCCCGGCCAGCACACCGTTGCCGTCCTTATCACGCAGGCCGCGCTTTACACCGAACTCATCAAACAGATTCGGATCAATGGCATCGTTATGCACACACAGTTCTGTAAACAGCTTGGCTTCTTTTTCGATTGCCGCATACTCACCCATGGTTTGTCCTCCTTTTACTTTTGAGACTTATCGTTGCATTATACAGTATATTAGATTATTATACACCGTGTTCAACGTCAAAAGGTGAAAAAAAAAGCGTTAATTTTAATTAGGGTGTATCTGAAAAGTCGAAAATTTAGTCTATTTCTACAAACACAGCCGGATTTTGCGTTAAAGAGTCTTGGAATCCACAAAGGATTCCTGCGGCTCTTTGCCTTAAATCCTGCTTGTGTTTGCGAAAGATCCGTCATTTTCTTTGTTTTCAGATACACCTTAGCGAAATCATGTCGAACGGCAACAAAAAGCCGCGAATGTACTAAAATAAAGAACATTCACGGCCATCTTAAAGCAATGTATAAATATCAGAATAATTATTCGTCGGAGACCTCGGAACCTGGTAGTTGCCCGCGGGCGACGGTGTGAAGTTCCGGACATACCGGGCGCTGGCACCCCATCGGCATAGCCGCCGGGGCCTCACTCCGCATCATCCCGAAACTTCCCCCGCCGCCCTTGGTTCAGCTCAAATTCCTAATTTCTCATTTCTAATCCCTAATTGAGATAACTCCTACCTCCTGCTTCCTAACTCCTAACTTACGCTTGCAGTGCCTGCAATGCCGCCATCAGCGGGGGGATCAGCTGCTTTTTGCGGCTGACAACCCCGGGCAGCACAGCTTTGCCGTCCTTGGTTTCCACATGGAATGCGCTGCGCACAATTTCTTCCGCCTGCTGGCCGCAGAACAGCAGGTCTGTGGCCTGGGCACGCATATCGGTGCACATAAAGAACACCATGGGCACACCGGCCTGGGCCAGTGCTTCCGGCAAAAATGGCGTGATGAGCGCTTCTGCCGCCGAGCGGGAGTTGGAGGTCATGTAAATAGCCTGGCCAACGCCGAACTTGGCATCGCCGCGGCTGAATACCTTAAAGTCAGAGAAGAACACATCGTCCGCCGTGCGGCCCGTCAGGTCGGCGCCGGCTTCAAACATCTGCTCCGCATAGGTGGGGATCTCCTCGCCCGCGATCCTGGCCAGCTTTTCGGCAATGTGCTGGTCAAGCGGCGTGGAGGTAGGCGAACGGAACATCAGCGTGTCCGACAGAATAGCGGAAAGCAGCAGGCCTGCAATCTGGGGTGGGATCTCTACACCGTGCTCTTCATACATGCGGCTGATGATAGTAGCGGTGCAGCCAACCGGCTCGTTGCGGAAATACACCGGCCCGGCAGTTTCCAGTGCACCAAGACGGTGATGGTCGATGATCTCCAGAATCTCCGCCTGCTCCAGACCATCCACAGCCTGACCGCGCTCGTTGTGGTCCACCATAATGACCTGCTTGCGGTGCACGTTCAACAAATTACGGCGGCTGATGACACCGCAATATTTGCCATTGGCATCCAGGATGGGGAAATAGCGGTGGCGCACATTGGCCATGACCTTGCGGGCGTCTTCCACTGCAGTATTCACGCTGAATTCCAACAGGTTCTTGCTGCGCATAAAGTGGCGCACCGGGGCGGCGGTGGAAATCAGGCGGGCGGCGGCGTACGTATCAAACGGGGTAGTAATGACAATGCATCCTTTTTCCTGTGCGCGGGCCAAAATGGTACGCGGCACAGCAGAGCCGCAGCAGACAACAATGGCACCGGCGCCACAGTCAATGGCGCACATCTGCACTTCGTACCGGTTGGACACCAGCACAATATCGCCGGGGTTCACGGCACCATCCATAATTTCCGGGCTGGTGCCAATAAAAATGCGGCCGGAGGTAATGCAGGCATCGGGGTCGCCCAGCAGCATTTCGCCTTCCAGGGTGCTGAGCACGTTTTTGTAGCTCGTCTTGGATTTTGCCAGAACCTCAGTATCAAATAGGTCCATATTGGCATTGGCAATGTCCTTAACGGTGATCAGGCCCAGCAGTTCTTTATCCTCGTCAATGGCGCACAAGGTATCGATCTCGGTGTCGCGCATCATGCTCCATGCGGCACGGATGCTCATTTCCTTATCAATGCCGGGCTGCTCGCGGATGTCGATGTCCTTCACCTGGGGGCTGACGTCGGTACACAGGCGCGGCGGCTCCACCCCAAAATGCTTGAGCACAAAGGCGGTTTCGCGGTTGATCTGCCCGGCACGGCGGGCTTCGTACACAGCATCCCCCAGCTGGTTTTTCAGGTAGGTATAGGCCAGCGCAGAGCAGATAGAGTCTGTATCCGGGTTGCGGTGACCAATGATGTTGACCTTACGGCGTGTCTTTGGCATAGTTCTTCCCTTTCCCAATCAATTCAAGGGGTATATGCAGCGGCCTTTCCCTCTTTTGGGTTATTTACCGCAAACCATGTTGTTGGTAGAATAACCAGAAAACCGCGCAATTCCCCACGATTATTTTTAATTATACCATAAGAAAAAACAATTTACGATTCTTGACAATTTCATCATGGTGCCGTACAATATAGTATAAGTGTGCTGCAGTTGGGATGTTAGCCCCTGCCGCAGCCTATATTCGTGCACCAAACCCCAGATTTTGAAAGTATAAAGAGGTATCGTAGGTTATGATCCAAGAAAATCTTCGCAATATTGCCATTATCGCCCACGTTGACCATGGCAAGACCACCCTCGTGGATCAGATGCTGAAGCAGTCCGGCGCATTCCGCTCCAATCAGCAGGTTGCTGAGCGTGTGATGGACTCCGGCGCCATCGAGCGTGAACGCGGCATCACCATCCTGGCAAAGAACTGCTCCTGCGTCTATAACGGCGTCAAGATCAACATTGTTGACACCCCGGGCCACGCCGACTTTGGCGGCGAGGTAGAACGCGTGCTGAAAATGGTCAACGGCGTTCTGCTGCTGGTTGACGCAGCCGAAGGCTGCATGCCCCAGACCCGTTTTGTTCTGCAGAAAGCTTTGCAGCAAAATCTGTCCCTGGTCATTGCCGTCAACAAGATCGACCGTCCCGATGCCCGCATTAAGGAAGTTATTGACGAGATCCTGGAGCTGCTGATGGACCTGGGCGCTACCGACGAGCAGCTGGACAGCCCGATGGTGTTCTGCTCCGGCCGTAACGGCACCGCCAGCTATGATTGGACCCACCCCGAAAACGGCACCGACCTGAAGCCGCTGTTTGATACCATCCTGAAGTACGTTACCCCGCCGGAGGGTGAACCCGAAGCCCCGATGCAGATGCTGGTTTCCAGCGTGGACTACAACGACTTTGTGGGCCGCATGGGCGTTGGCCGCGTGCAGAACGGTATCATCAAGGTTGGCCAGGCTGTTCAGGTTTGCGACTGGCACAACCCCGACCTGCACATGACCGGCCGCATCACCAAGCTGTTTGACTTTAAGGCAAACGGCCGCGAGCCCATTGAGCAGGCCGCTGCCGGTGATATTGTTGCCTTTGCCGGTCTGCCCGATATTTCCATCGGCAACACCGTGTGCGACCCCAGCAAGGTTGAGCCGCTGCCCTTTGTTAAGATCAACGATCCTACCGTTGAGATGACCTTCTCCGTCAACGATTCCCCGTTTGCCGGCAAGGAAGGCAAGTACGTCACCAGCCGCCAGATCCGTGACCGCCTGCAGCGCGAGCTGCTGAAGGACGTTGCCCTGCGTGTGGAAGATTCCGCCACCAACGATTCCTTCCGCGTAATGGGCCGTGGCGAAATGCACCTGTCCATCCTGATTGAGACCATGCGCCGCGAAGGTTACGAGCTGCAGGTCAGCCCCCCGCATGTTCTGACCCATGAGGAGAACGGCAAGACCATGGAGCCCATGGAGCGCGTTGTGATTGACGTGCCGGAAACCTATCAGGGCAACGTTATGACCGCTCTGGGCGCCCGTAAGGCCATCCTGATGAACATGCAGATGATGAACAACCGTTCCCGTCTGGAGTTCCGTATGCCCAGCCGCGGCCTGTTTGGCTACCGCAGCCAGTTCCTGACCGACACCCACGGCGAAGGTATCATGAACACCATTTTTGATGGTTACGAAGAATGGTGCGGCCCCATTGCCACCCGTTCCAGCGGCTCCCTGATCAGCTTTGATACCGGCGATGCCGTCACTTACGGTCTGTTCAACGCCCAGCAGCGCGGCACCCTGATTGTGACCGCAGGCGAAAAGGTTTACGAGGGCGAAGTTGTTGGCTACACCCCCACCGGCGAGGACATCACCGTCAACGTCTGCAAGACCAAGCACCTGACCAACACCCGTGCTTCCGGCAGCGATGACGCGCTGCGTCTGGTTCCCGTCAGCAAGTTCAGCCTGGAAGGCTGCCTGGAATTCCTGGCACCGGACGAGCTGCTGGAAGTTACCGGAGAACCTGCGCATCCGCAAGCGCATCCTGGACCACGACCTGCGCATGAAGGCCACCAGCAAAAAGAGCAAGGGTTGATGTTAAGTTTGCCTTTCCAGCCTTTTTGAAAAAAGGCTTCGGCGAAAAACTTTAATCGGCTTCGCATAGAATAAAGATCCCGGCATGATTTTGGAATGAAAATCGTGCCGGGATTTTTGGTTTTATTATATTATATTGGGATGTGTATGCCACCCGCCCAAAATAAGCAACGCATTCTTTCAAATGTTCCTCACCGGACAAACACTCCGGGGCGATGCAAGCATCGTCCCCAGCAAATATTTTTTAGGTGCACAGCAAACCATTTATGATTTTTCGTGGCGGGATAAGGGCATCCCCCCCTGACAACATTTTATAAGCCGGCAGGGTCTTACAAAACGTGCCGTAATTATACCTTCACCTCGCACCGTTCCGGGATCTGGAAATGTGCAAAATAGGTTTCCTCTTTGGGGATCCATCTGGTTTTGAAATCTTCCAGCTTTTCCGGGGCGCGCGCGGCAAGGCGGCGCAGCTGCTCGGCAGGCTCCACATCCACAAAGGCGTGCAAGGCGCAGTAATTCCACAGGTCCGGGTGGCAGGAGTAGGAACCTTCCAACAAAATGATCGGCGTCTGGGGCAGCGGTACAGTGCCGGGGGTAAGCGCCATCGTGCGGCAGTCAAACAGGCGGTAGCTCCCCTGCTGCCCGGCGCGCAGGGGTTCCAACACCTCGGCAATCAGGCGTTCGCGGTCCAGGTTGCCGCCGGGCTCCGCCATGCGCTGGGGGTGCGCTGGATCGGCTGCAAAAGAAGTCATCCAAGTGCACCACACCCCAGCCGTATTGCCGGGCCATCTGGGCGGCAATGGTGGTTTTGCCCGCGGCGCAGCGGCCATCCAATGCAACCAGCAGCGGGCCGTCGGCTGGTTTGGGCAGAGCTTTGGCTGCCTGGGCCAGCGCTGCGGCGGCCTGGGCAGCAGTTTGCTGTTTGCCCCCGCGGCGGCACAGTGCAATGGTAGGCAATGCGGGAAGTTCCATCCGCCAGTGTAATATTGCCGCAGCGCACAAAGCCATTTTTCTCCAGCAGGTGCTGCATTACTTTGTTGTCCGCGTGGGTATCGGCGCGCAGGGGCAGGCCGCGGGCCGCGCACCAGGCAAAGCAGATTGCCGCCGCCCCATGCACCCGCCCGGCCGATGCCATGCGGTGGATGGTGGCATAGGGAGCATCATCCGGCCAGCCACCATCATAGATTTCGGCATAAGTCGGTTCCGGGCCGGGAATGTAACAGAACGTTGCCTCCGGGCGGGCATTACCCTCCAGAACATAGCAGACGCCGCGGGCGATCTGCTGCTGCATCAGCTCTGCGCCGGGGTAGGTAGCGGGCCACTGGGTGGGGTTGCCGGTCTGTGCCATAAAAGCGCGGGCATGGGCAAATATTTCAAGCAGCGCGGGCAAATCACCCGGCTGCGCGGGACGGATGTTCATGCAAAAATGCTCCTTTTGTTTAGTTCCTTCATTATAGCCTATCCCCCAGTTTGGGGCAAGTGGCAGCGTATAGAACGCACCCCCGCCGCGGAGTTGTGCATCCACGGCGGGGGTGTGAATTCTATTATTTTGTTGGTTGGAATTTGAAATGCAGGTGCCGCGGGACGATGCCAAGCATCGTCCCCTACAAATTTATTTGCAACGTTCATTGTAACCAGCAAAGTTTCTCCACGGCGGGGTCAGGTGACCCCGCCATGCCGAGAATTTACAGGTTTGTAACGCGATTTAAAACGATTTGTAGGGAACGGTCTTGACCGTTCCGGGTGTTTTCCTTATTTCCCTTTTGTTGGAATATTGTCCATGGGTTTCGGAACGGTCAAGACCGTTCCCTACAGAGCAAAATACATAGAAAACAATACATAACAACAGGCAGCAGCCCACAAAATAGGGCCGCTGCCTGATTTTTTTATTTTATTATATATTAAAGTTTCTTCAGTTCCTTCTTTTCAAAGAAGGAACACAAAAGCCCTCGTAAAATTATTTACCGGAATCGCCGTAGTTTTTCAGCACGCGGGCGCTGGGATCGTTGACGGCGCAGTTGGGCCATGCCTTGTTGGGCATCCAGTAATCCACGATCATCTCTGCCTGGCCGGGGTAATACTTTTCAAAAGATTCACGGTAGAGCAGGCTTTCCTTGGTAAAGGGGCGGCAGTAGGCATCCTTGCCGCTCTTTTCGGCAAACTCACGATCGGTGTAATAGCTCTCGGCATACTCTTTAATGTCATCCACCATGGAATGTCCCACGGCGTCCGAGAACGCTGCCTTTTCACGCCAAAGGATGCTTTCCGGCAGCCAGTCGCCCTCAAAGGCTTTGCGCAGCAGGTACTTGCCCTTGTTGTAAATGTTCATCTTGCGGGCCGGGTCAATGGACATGACATATTTGACAAAATCCAGATCACCGAACGGCACGCGGGCTTCCAGGCTGTTGACGCTGATGGAACGGTCTGCGCGCAGCACATCGTACATGAACAGCTCACGGATGCGCTTCTGGCTTTCTGCCTGGAACTCGTGGGCGGAGGGGGCGAAGTCAGTGTACTTGTAACCGAACAGCTCATCCGAAATTTCGCCGGTCAGCAGCACACGGATATCGGTGTGCTCATGGATGTACTTGCACACCAGATACATGCCAACCGAAGCACGGATGGTGGTGATATCCCAGGTGCCCAGCATGGCGATAACTTCTTCCAGCGCATTCAGCACAATTTCCTTGTTGATGATGACCTCGGTGTGGTCGGCGTGCAGGTAATCCGCCACCTGCTTGGCGTACTTCAGGTCAATGGCGTCCTCGCTCATGCCAATGGCAAAGGTGCGGATGGGCTTGCCCAGCTTTTTGGCGGCAATGGCACACACCAGGCTGGAATCCAGGCCACCGGAAAGCAGGAAGCCCACCGGAGTGTCGGCGTCCAACCGCTTATCCACACCGGCCACCAGCTTTTCGCGGATCTTGGTCAGGGTGGTGTCCATATCATCGGTGTTGTAAGCGGGGGTATCGGCAATATCGCAGTAGCGCACAAACTTGCCGTTGCAGTAATAGCTGCCGATGGGGAACGGATAGATCTTTTTGCACAGGCCGATCAGGTTCTTGGCCTCGGAAGCAAAGGCGATGTGGCCGGATTCGCTATAACCATAGAACAGCGGGCGGATACCGATGGGGTCACGCGCAGCGATCAGCCATTTTTTGCGGCTGTCGTACAAAATCATGGCGAACTCGGCATCCAGATGATTGAACATATCCAGACCGTACTTGTAATACAGCGGCAGGATGATCTCGCAGTCAGAATCCGACTCAAAGGTGTAGCCATCAGCTTCCAGCTCTTTTTTGACCGGGCGGAAGCCATACAGTTCGCCGTTGCAGACAACACAGTCGTTGCCGCGGAAGAAGGGCTGCATGCCTTCCGGGGTCAGACCCATAATGGCCAAACGGCCAAAGCCCAGCAGGCCAAACTCAGTTTCTGCCACACGCTGGTCATCCGGCCCGCGGGAAGCAGTACGCATCAATAATTCGGTAAATTTTTCTTTGGACAGATCATGTCCGGCATACCCTAATACACAGCACATTTGGTAACACTCCTTTTTCCATTTACACCAGTATTTCTTCCCTGCGAAATGGTAACAAAAAAGACAGCCCACTTCGTCCTTGTATTAGGACGAATCGCTGTCTTGATCCGCGGTGCCACCTAAATTACCGTAGCCCGAATAATGGCATACGGTCACTTTTTCCGTACACGTTCACCTTTGAAACGCTGCCGTTTTAACGCGCGGCGGTGCGGCGCCCTTACTTGCGGGGAATGCCCGCTTTGGGTTTGCAGCTAACGGGTGTTCTTTCGCATCCCTTCCCTGTCCGTGCTTCCAGCTCATGGCCCGGCTCTCTGTACAGCTATTGGATGGTACTTTTCCCGATCAATGCTTTTAACAGCTAAAGGATAGCACCATCCACAAAGGTTGTCAAGAACTTTTTCACTGTTTTGCTCCCTGCCGCGCAGCAAAGCAGCAACCCCGCCGGGGATGCGTTCCGGCGGGGCTGCTGTTTATTTAGGGCAATACCGCATAATTCTAAGTGCCGATACGGCGAGCGAGGTGCGGCAGATGCCAAGCCAAAAGCGCAGATAATACTTTGTGTATTATCGAGCATTTTGGCAACGCAGATGCCGTGCCGCAGCTGCCGGAGCGGTGCTTAACCGCAAGGCAGGGAATTGTGCGGTGTTGCCTTATGGTTTAATGCTGCACGGCAACGGGCTGATTTTCGGTTTCATTTCGGGGCTGAACTTGGTTTTCATTTAACGGCTGCACGGGTTCTGCCTGCTTTGCCCGCGGGTTTCCTTCGGCATCAATGCCGCGGCGCTCCAGGCACCAGGCGGTAAACTGGCGCAGCAGGCCATAGCATGTGGCAAAAGTAGGCACGCCGACGACCATGCCCACAACCCCAGCAAGTCGCCGCCGATCACGATGGCCACCAGCACCCACAGGGCCGATACGCCGATGGACTTGCCCAAAATTTTGGGGCCGATGATATTGCCGTCCACCTGCTGGATGGCAATAATCAGAATCAGGAACTTGAGGGCGTCAAATGGGTTGACGAACACCAGAATCAGCAAACAGGGGATTGCGCCGATGAAGGGGCCAAACACCGGGATGATGTTGGTAATGCCAACCACGACCGCGATCAGCGGGGCAAACTCGATGCCAAAAATGGTGCAGCAGCCAAAAGTCAGCACGCCAATGATGGCAGAATCAATGATCTTGCCGCCAAAAAAGCCTTCAAAATTGTTGTTGGCAAAGCTGCAGGTTTCCAGCACGGTATCGGCAATATACGGCGGGAAAAACGCGTGCACCATGGTGCGCAGCTGGCGCAGCAGCTTGTCTTTTTCGGCCAGCATGTACACGCTGGAAGCCAATGCAGTAAAAATATCCACCACGTTGGATGCCACACCGGAAACATACGCCATGATCTGCGGTGCCGAGGATTTGAGCACTTCAGTCAGGCTGTTCATCATGCTTTCGTAATTATCCAGCATTTCGGTTGCCCGGCTCAAATCAAGGCCATAACGGTTTTGCAGCATATCCAGCAGGTTCTGCACATTGGATATGTACAGCGGCAGGTTGGTGAACAACATGGTAATGCTGGAAACGACCTGCGGCACCACCATGGAAACCAACAGCGTAATAATCAGCGCCGCAACAATATAGGCAATCAGGATGGAAAGCCAGCGCAGCTTGGGGTTTTCTTTCATCACATACCGCTGCACCGGGCGCACAATACAGTCCAGCACATAGGCGATCACAATGCCGCTGGCAAAAGGGGCCACAACATCCAAGAACTTGGCAATGCCGCCGGCAAACACATTCAGGTGCCCCAGCATCAGGTACAGCGCAATGCTGATGGCAATGATCGCCAGCCAGTCAAAAACCGTTTCCGGTTTTTTGTGCATCCAAATATGGTCGTTCTGCTCATTCATACACATTCTCCTGACATAAGGGGCTCTGCCAGCCTGCAAAAACTGTTCTGCCCCTACTTGACCGCCACCGGCGGCACAAACTCTTACAGTTTAATTGTAACATCTAACGGCGGCTTTTCAAGGGGCAAAATCTTAACATTATGCAAACAGTGTGGTGAAATATGTTGCACTGGTTCCGCGCTATGTTTCCCCGCCCGGTTTTGTTTTTTCCCCATCCGGTTCCCTGGGCAGGGCCGCTTTGGCAAGGTTGGCCGCCACCCCCAGTACCGGCACCCCGATGACCATGCCCGGAATGCCGAACAGTCCGCCGCCCACCACAATAGCCGCCAGCACCCACAGGCCGGAAATGCCCGTGGCGCTGCCCAGAATGCGCGGCGCAATAAAGTTTCCGTCCACCTGCTGCACCACCAGAACAATGACCAAAAATTCCAGCGCATGCACCGGCTGGCCGCTGAACAGCAGCAGCGCTGCCCCCGGCACCGCCCCCAGATAAGGCCCCAGCATGGGCACAATGTTGGTAACGGCCACCACCACGCTGATCAGCGGCGCATACGGGATGCCGAACAAAAGCATTAACACAAACGTTTCGCCGCCAACCAATACAGCATCCACCAGCTGTCCGCCAATGTAGCCGCTGAACGTTTTGTTGGCCATGGCAAACACGCCCAGCACGTTACCCGCGGTGCGCGGCGGCAGCGCAGTGCGCAGGGCTAGGCGGGCAGTATGCAGCAGTTCCGCCTTGCCGCACAGCAGGTACACCGAGGCCGCCAACGCCAGAAAACCATTCACCACCTGCCCCGCCGCCCCCATGGCCGCCTGGGCCAACTGCGGGGCCAGGCCGGAAAGGAAGTTTTCCACGCTGCTGCCGGAATTCAGCAGCAGTTCACTCAGGCTGGTGGTATCCACCCCATAGTTTGCCTGCACCAGCTCCAGCAACGTCTGCGCGTTTTCCAGGTAGCCGGGCAGAGCCGCGGCAAAGCTGCCCACGCTTTGCACCAGCTGCGGTACAACCAGCCCCACCAGTGCCGCAACTGTGCCAAAAAGTGCCAGATACGCCAGCAGGATACCCGGCCCGCGCCGCCCTCCGAACAGGTGGATGGCAAACCAGCGGGCGGGGATATCCAGCACATAGGCCAGCGCCAAACCGCCCGCAAATGGCGTTGCCAGCCCCAGCAGCACCCGCAACGCAGCCGCGATGGCGGGCAGATACCACACCGCAGCCAGCAGCGCGGCAGCCACCGCAAACAGCAGCAGCCAATCCTGCATCGTTTCGGGCTTTCGGTTGTACCAGCGCTTCATGGGCTTCTCCTTATTACCGTGTCAGCGGGCCATCCCAGCAGTTGATAGAGCCAAGGTCGTACACCTGCCGCCCCGCCTGGGCCAGCAGCTTCGCCGCTATGGCGCTGCGCTGCCCGCTGCGGCAGCAGACAATGACCGGGTGGCCGTTGGACGGCAGGTTCGGCAGCTCCTCTTCCAGCCGGTCCAACGGAACATTGCGCGCACTGGGGATATGCCCCGCGGCATACTCCGCCGGGGTGCGCACATCCCACAAAATGGCCCGCTGCTGCATCAGCTGCCGGGCCTGCGCCGGGGTAATGCGGTTTTGGTTTCTCATACAGTTTGCCCCCTTTGTTCAAATTCAAAGCAAATTGTATGCGCCAGGCAAAAAGTTTATGATATAATAAAAACCTGTTTATGATGTTTATATTCTAAACATCCCGCAATTTTTATCTGAAAGTGGTGTCCGGCATGAAAGTTCTCATCAGCACCTGCCTGCTTGGCGTTGCGTGCAAATATTCCGGCGGCGATAACGCCCGCCCGGCCCTGGTAGCGGCTTTGCAGGCTGCCGGGCATGAGCTGGTGCCCGTCTGCCCCGAAGTGTACGGCGGCTTACCCACACCGCGCACGCCTGCGGAGCGCATCGGTTCCCGCGTGGTGACGGCTGCCGGGGCCGACGTGACCGCCCAGTACCGCAAAGGTGCCGAAATTGCCCTGCAGCTGGCAAGGTTGACGGGCTGCCGGGTAGCCGTGCTGAAAGCCAACAGCCCCAGCTGCGGCCACGGCACGATTTATGACGGCACTTTCAGCGGCAAAAAAATTCCCGGCAGCGGTGTAGCCGCCGAGCTGCTGGAACAAAACGGAATTGCCGTTTATACGGACGAGGACTGTGCCGCGGCACTGCCCTTCTAACGATCACGAATCACGATGATACGAGGTGAATGAAGATATGGCAACAAATACACCATTCGGCCAGCGCCTTGGCCTTGTGCTGGAAGGCGGTGCCATGCGCGGCATTTACACCGCCGGTGTGCTGGATGTTTTCCTGGAAGCCGGTATCATGCCGGACGTTGTGGTGGGGGTTTCGGCCGGTGCGCTGCACGGGTGCAGCTATGTAGCCGGGCAAAAAGGGCGCAGCATCCGCTATTACCGCAAATACCGCAATGATAAGCACTTTATGGGCCTGTATTCCCTGCTGACCACCGGCGATGTGGTGGGCACCAAGTTCTGCTATGAGGATATCCCCTTGCGGTTGGATCCCTTTGACGAAGCTGCTTTTGAAAAAGCCCCCGTTGATTTTTATGTCACCGTAACCAATGTGCGCACCGGCAAGCCGGAGTATATCCTGTGCGACGAGCTGAAAGTTGGCAGCAAGATGGATGTGATTCGCGCGGGAGCGTCCATGCCGCTGTGCTCCAAAATGGTGGAGTGGAACGGCAATCTCTATCTGGATGGCGGCGTGAGCGACAGCATCCCCTATGCCAAAATGAAAGATTTCGGCTGCCGCAAAAGCATTGTAGTGCTGACCCAGCCCGCCGGATACCTGAAACAGCCCGCCGCCATGGCCCCGTTTGAAGCTATGTACCGCAAGTATCCCGCCTTTGTGGAGGCCATGCGCGGCCGCGACCAGATGTACAACACCGAAGTGTGCGCTGTAGAACAGGCCGCCAAACAGGGCGATGTTTTTTTGATTCGCCCCAGCAAGTTACTGCATGTTGGCCGTATTGAACACGACATCGAAGTTCTGAATGCACAATATGAGCTCGGCCGCCAGGATGCCCGAAACCAGATGGATGCGATGAGGGAATGGATGGAGAGGTAGGAGTTAGGAGTTTTTGGGCCGCAGATGCCAAAAAGTTCTGTCTGAATATTAAAACAAAAATGTAGGGAACGGTCTTGACCGTTCCGTTGCCTTGAAACCGTATCCCATTATGGGTAATAATTTCAGGGTTTCGGAACGGTCAAAACCGTTCCCTACAATTATTTTATAGGCTTGCGGAGGACATTTAAACCGCCGTTTAACTCCTAAGGCAACACCGCACAATTCCGCCTTACGGCTTAAGCACCGCTCCGACGGCTGCGGCACGGCATCTGCGTTGCCAAAATGCTCGATAAGACATCCAGTATTATCTGCGCTTTTGGCCTAGCAGCTGCCGCGCCTCGCTCGCCGTATCGGCACTTAGAATTATGCGGTATTGCCCTAACTCCTAATTGAGCTTAGCTTTCCTTAATCGCTGCCACGGTTGCGGCGAGGTTTTGCATTTCGGAGGGGACGATGATCTTGGTGGCCTGGCCGTCAGCCACTTTTTCCATAGCTTCCATGCTGCGCAGGGCAAGCATGTTCTGGCTGGGGGCAGCTTCGTTGATCAGACGGATAGAGTCCGCTTTGGCTTTCTGCACCATCAGCAGGGCCTGGGCTTCGCCTTCAGCTTCCCGGATGCGCTGCTGCTTTACGGCTTCGGCGCGCAGGATGGCGCTTTCCTTTTCGCCTTCGGCGCGGGTGATGGCTGCCTGCTTTTCACCTTCCGCCAGCAGGATGGAAGCGCGCTTTTCACGGTCGGCCTTCATCTGCTTTTCCATGGCCTGGCGGATCTCTGCCGGGGGCTCAATATTTTTCAGCTCCACGCGGTTTACCTTAATGCCCCAGCGGTCGGTCGCTTCGTCCAGGCTGGCGGTGATCTTGGTGTTGATCAGATCGCGGCTGGTCAGCGTTTCGTCCAGGGACATAGAACCGATGATATCGCGCAGCGTGGTAGCAGAAAGGTTCTCGATGGCCTGGATGGGGCGGTTGACACCGTAAGCAAACAGCTTGGCATCAAACACCTGGAAGAACACAACGGTATCGATCATCATGGTAACGTTGTCGCGGGTGATAACGGGCTGCGGGGGGAAGTCTGCGGCTTCTTCTTTCAGGCTGACCTTGCGGGACACACGCTCCACAAAGGGAGTGCGCAGGTGCAGACCGGCACCCCAGGTATCCTTATACACGCCAAGCCACTCGGTAACATAGGCGTTGGACTGGGGCACAATGACAATGCAGCGGGCGATGCCGATCAGCACAAGGACCAGCAGGATAGCAATAACCAGTAACATTAGGGGCCTCCTCAAACAATACGGGGCACTTTGGCAGGCTGCCTTAGTGCAGTTGTTCTGCGGGCTGTGCCGCAGCCGGTACGGGAACAGCGGATACGATCAGTACCGCGCCGTCCACGTTTTTTACTTCGCAGCGTGCATCTTTTGGCAGCGGAGTGCCGTCCACCGTGCGGGCCTGCCAATCCAGCCCATCCACACGCACGCGGCCGATATCCCCCTGCGGGATTTCCCGCAGAACAATGCCGCGGCTGCCGATGGTAAGCGGCGAACCGTTGGTAATGGGCGGCTGGCGCATGGTGCGGCGCTTTGCCAGCAGCGGCAGCATAACGGTCAGCGTTACGGCGGACACCACGGCAAACACGGCGCACTGAACGCCCAGCGATGCGGTAAAGATACTGGCCACCATGGCTGCCGCTGCACCAACGGCAAACCAGATGGAAACCAGCGCCGTGGTAGCAGCTTCCGCAATGGCAAACACCACAATGGCTGCTGCCCAAAACAGAAATGTCATCTTGACACCTCCCGATTGGTTAGGCAATACCGCATAATTCTAAGTGCCGATACGGCGAGCGAGGTGCGGCAGATGCTAGGCCAAAAGCGCAGATAATACTGGATGTCTTATCGAGCATTTTGGCAACGCAGATGCCGTGCCGCAGCTGCCGGAGCGGTGCTTAAGCCGCAAGGCGGGAATTGTGCGGTGTTGCCTTAATTTTTTTTACTGCGGGATCCCGCACGCCCACAGGTAGTAGCCGCGCAGGTTATCACCAAACTTTTCCCACAGTTCGGGGTGTTCATCCCGGTAAGTATATACGTTAAAGCTGGCACGGCCCTGGCGGCCCTCCGCCATGCCATAGTTCACAAAGTGCTGCAGGTAGGCGTTGGCATCATTGCCAAACGCGGCGCGCAGATCAGCGTTCTGGCTGCGGTAATAGCTGTAGTCGTACACGTTGGAATAATCATGGCCGCCGTACCAGCTGGTACCGGCAGTGCTGCCGGAAGAACTGCCGCCCTTGCCGCCGTTGGCGGTGGGCAGGCCGTTGATCAGGCTGTTGGAAATGTAACCGGTGGTATCGCCCCAGGTCACGCAGGACCAGCCGTTGGCATAGCTGTGTACCGTAACGGTAAAGCCCGCGGGAACGGCGGTCAGCACCTCATAGCTGGTGGCGGGGCCGCTGCGCAGGTTGGCGTCGCTGTTCAGGGTGCAGGTCACATCCGCACCCTCGTAGCGGCCGCTGGTGGAGTTGCTGGCCGTGGAGGTACCGCCGTTGGCGGCAGGCAGGCCGTTGAGCAGCTTGGTTGCAATGTAGCCGGAAACATCCCCCAGGTCACACTGGCCCAGCCATCCTGGTAGCTGTCCACACTGACGGTAAAGCCTGCGGGCACAACGCCCAGCACGCCAAAGTCCGTACCGGGGCCGCGGCGGATGTTCGCATCGCTTTTAACGGTGCAGTTGACGGCGCTGCCGCGCCAGGACGGTGCCTGCGTGGTGGCGGCGCTGCCGCTGAGATACTTGGTTGCCACCCAGCCCGCATTTTTGCCGCTGGTCACATAAGTCCAGCCATTGCCGTCATCGGGGGTAACAACATTCACGGTTGCGCCGTTATTCAATACCGTCACCACATTATAATTGATGCCGGGGCCCTGGCGCATATTCAGGCCGCTTTGGGCGGTTACTTTGGCGCTGCCTTCTGCCATCGCCACGGTTGCACCAAAACATGCCGCAACCAGCAGAGCTGCCAAAAACGTTACACGCTTTTTCATATCCATATCTCCTTGTTGCAAGGTGATCTGCGGACCAAAAGAGAAGGTACTCTTTTGCAGTTTTATTATACCATATGCCTGCATCAAACACAAGAAACGCTTTATCTTTGTGATTTTTTTGTTAAACATGTAAAAAATCCGGCATCTGCACCCTCTCTGCCCGGTTTTGGAATGGTTACAAAAATTTCCCCTGCTCCCCCCGCACCGCATTGACAAAACCGCCTGCGTGGCGTATTGTAAAAGATAGAATATGCAAATTGTATGCACATTGCCCGGCATTGTGCAGCAACGCGGTACGCGTGCCGCCAGCGGCACCGGCCTGACAGGGAGGTTTCTATGAAGATGCGTGTTGGTATTTTGACATCCGGCGGTGACTGCCCCGGCCTGAACGCAACCATCCGCGGCGTGGCCAAAGCGCTGTATCAGCGCATGGGCGACAAGGTGGAGATCATTGGCATTCTGAACGGTTATGACGGCCTGATCAACGGCAACTACCGCGTCATGGCACCGGATGAGTTTTCCGGCATTTTGACGGTAGGCGGCACGATTCTTGGCACCAAGCGCACCCCGTTCAAGATGATGCGCGTTGTGGGCGATGACAATGTGGACAAGGTTGCCGCCATGAAAAAGACCTACAAGGACGCCAAGCTGGACTGCCTGCTCTGCCTGGGCGGCAACGGCACCCACAAAACGGCAAACCTGCTCAGCCAGGAGGGTCTAAACATCATCGGCCTGCCCAAAACGATCGACAATGATATTTTTGGCACCGATGTTACTTTCGGTTTCCATACCGCTGTGGACATTGCCACTGACGTTATTGACCGCATCCACACCACTGCGGGCAGCCACAGCCGCGTAATGTGCATTGAGGTCATGGGCAACAAGGCCGGCTGGTTGACGCTGTATTCCGGCATTGCAGGCGGTGCGGACATCATCCTGATTCCGGAGCACCCCTATGACATCAAGAAGGTGGCCGAAGCTGTTATGCGCCGCCAGAAGGCCGGCAAGAACTTCTCCATCCTGGCGGTTGCCGAAGGTGCGCTTTCCACCGAGGAATCCAAGATGAAGCGCAAAGAATGGACCGCCAAGCGCGCCGCTGCCGGTTACACTACCGCCACCAACCGCATTGCCAAGCAGGTGGAGGAGCTGACCGGCGCCGAGACCCGCATCTGTGTGCCGGGCCATATGCAGCGCGGCGGCAGCCCCAGCGCCTATGACCGCGTGCTGGCCACCCAGTTTGGCACCTATGCCGCACGCCTGGTGGCGGATGACCATTTTGGCGTGACCGTTGCCATGGTGAACAACCACGTTACCGCCAACCCGCTGGTAGACATCGCCGGCAAGACCCGCGGCGTGCCCGATGACTGCGATATGCTCAACGTTGCCCGCTCCATGGGCATCAGCCTGGGCTGAGTTTTGTTACGGGGTTGTTGTTCCTTCTTTGAAAAAAAAGAACCGAAGAAACTTTAATATAGTATAATTTGAAACACGATAAAAGCCCGATGCAGAAATTATTTGCTGTATCGGGCTTTTTTGTTTTTTATTTTATTTCAATTTCCAGCACAACAGATTATTTTCTACCTTTTGCCTGTTCTTTTTTGTATTGCAAAAATTCGATGTATTCCTGCACTTTGGCAATGTCATCTTCCTGAAAGTTTTTTGGCAGAATAATTTCTGTCACTGTTCTGCGGTAAGATACCGGCTCCCGAATCAACCCTAGGAGATAGTCAACAGAAACATCAAAAATTTCTGCGATTTTCACTTTCGTTTCATCATCCGGTGCACTGCGCCCACACTCATATGAAGATACCGTAAGAGGTGACAGTTCCAGCTTTGCTGCTAATTCTGCCTGGGTCATCCCCTTATCTTTTCTCAGCTCCTGTAAAAAGCTCCCCAAGCACACCTATACCCCATTTCTCTCTTCTATTAGAATGAGTATAGTTGTTTACCATAGTTCTCAATATTATTCTATTGTGATTCTTATATTTTCGCTTGACTTTGTATTGTGTTTTGTATATATTTATTATTATAACTATTGATTATCACAATAGTTAATAAAGAAGGAGGATGTCACATGTCGAAAGAAACCCCTGAAACAAAAACTGTGCAAATATTGCAAGTCAGAAATTCCTTATGATGCAAAAGTCTGTCCCCATTGCCGTAAAAAGCAAACACCAAATGGCTGCCTTATCGCCATTATCGTTATTGTTGTACTGTTTATTTTGATTGGTGTCGCGGGTGGTTCTTCCAGTTCCTCCAACCAAAATGCGAGCAGCTCCGCTTCCGCCAGTTCCGATGCCTCTTCCGGTTCTTCCACCCCCAGCACACCTACTGTCACCCATGCTCCTTCCGTTTACAGTATCGGCGATACTGCTGAAAGTGACGGTGTCAAAGTTACGCTTGTAAATGCAGAAACAGGTCATGGTTCCCAATACCTTACTCCCAGCGCAGGCAACATCTTTGTTACTCTTGAATTCGAGATTGAAAACGATTCCAGTTCCGACATCAATGTTAGTAGTATTGCCAGCTTCGAAGCCTACTGTGATGACTACTCTGTTACTGAAAGCATTACAGCTGTCACTCTGTCAGACAAGAGTACCCTTGATGGCAACGTTGCCGCTGGTAAAAAAGATGAATGGTGTTATTTCTTACGAAGTTCCCGAAGATTGGCAGAATCTTGAAGTCACATTCTCTCCCAGCTTCTGGAGCAACCATTCTGTTACCTTTGAAGTCAAAAGCAACTGATTCGGTTCATTTGAACGCTTCTCCGTTCTAATATAGCCAAAGCCCAATGCCATGTTTGACGCGGCATCGGGCTTTTTGTATACCTTGCTATATTCCGGCAGCACAAATTATACAGGTTTCTTATTGACTTATGACCGATGGTATGCTAGCATTTATGCAGTAATAATTGTTTTTATTTATTATATTCGTTTTTGTACGTACATTACATTTCCTGGTTCACGGGGAAAGGTGGTCATTTGCCATGGAAAAATCTCACAAAATTTATAATCTGATCTTTGACTTTCTGCTGGCGGCGGGGTATGTTTTACAACGATCTGCGCTTTATGCGGGTCTGGTTCCTTGGCGGGCAGCTGTACCACAGTGTCGGTTTTACGAACTACCGCTTCGGCCTAACGGGCAAGGAGGTCTGCTGGGATTTTTCGCCGCTGAACATTCTGCATTGCCTGCAGGGGTATGACCCGCACGCTTACCTCAAGTTCCTCTGCTTTTTTTGCATCGGTATTTTGATGTTTTTCCGGTTTGTGTTTCGGGCACCAAAGCTTCTTCCGCGGTTGTTTGCGCGGCTGTTCTGTTTCAGCGCCGGGTATATTGCAGTCGTTGAGCTGTACAATCTGCTTTTCACCGCCGCCGGAGCTGTTTTTCTGGATATCAGCAACTGGTTCCTCTACCTCACCGGCGCATGGTCTGCTATTGCCATCCTGACCCTGCTGCTGGTTGTCAGCAAAAAGTTCCGTCCCGCTCCCCTGCCTTCTACTCCATCCCTTTAATCGAATAAAACTAAAAGCCGCGGCCCTGCATCAAACGCAAAGCCGTGGCTTTTTCTTACAATTTCTAATTACTCATTCCTAAGGCAACACCGCACAATTCCCGCCTTACGGCTTAAGCACCGCTTCGGCGACTGCGGCACGGCATCTGCGTTGCCAAAATGCTCGATAATGTCGGGTTGCGGTACCCGCATCGTGCTTCGGGGGCAAAAGCCCCTCGCACTCTGCGACCGCTGCCCCTGCTTCGGTTCGCTGTTTCCGCCACTGGCGGCGCTCACCTTTGCAGCATCCAGTATTATCTGCGCTTTTGGCTTGGCATCTGCCGCACCTCGCTCGCCGTATCGGCACTTAGAATTATGCGGTATTGCCCTAATTGCTAATTTCAAATTCCTAATTCCGGATTGTCTCCGGCTTCTCGCGTTTATGCGCTCAACGCCGTCCCTGCAAATCAGTAGTACTTAAAATACCCCACATGCTGCGGCTGGTTATCTTCTACCAGGATGGTAAAGCCGCCGGGGTTTACTTCGGTCTGCTTGCCAAAGGCGGTGCGGACAATCAGGTGCGGGCCGTTGTTCAGGATAATCTCCGCGGACTGCTCCTTACCCACGCGGCGGTAGTGCAGCACATCGGCGCTGGCTTCCACCAGCTCCATGCTGCCGCCGTCAAAAAGCATCGCAGCTGCGGCGCAGGCGGGCCAGGTTGCTCAGCGGCACGCGCAGGCGGCGCTCGGTAGAGTTCCAGTCAAAATACGCGCGGTTGAACGGGTCGCGGTAGCCCTGCATCCCGATCTCATCGCCATAATACACGCAGGGCACGCCGGGCAGGGTGTACAGCATGGCGTAAGCCAGCAGCACGCGGCGCAGGGCATCATCAATGCGGTCGCCGGGGATCATCCGCTTGCTCTGCCAGTAGCGGTCGCGGCCATTGGCGGGTTCGCCTGCAATGGCGGTAATACCGCGCTCGGTATCGTGGGTGGAAAGGAAGTTCATTGCGCAGTCCAGCGCCGGTTTGGGGTAGTTTTCGCAGATGGACATGATCTGCTCTCCCACCGCGCTGGCATCCTCGCCGCGGGCAAAAGCCACAGCTGCATTGCGGAACGGGTAGTTCATGGTGGCATCCAGCCCATGGCCGCGCAGGTAGGTGCGGCGGTGGTCGAATGCTTCCTTGGTGGTGGCGTCCTCCCACACTTCGCCGATGAGCAGCTTATCCTCGCCGTGGGCTTTGACGGCGGCACGGATCTTTTCGATAAAATCATCCGGCAGTTCATCCGCCACATCCAGCCGGAAGCCGGAAGCCCCCAGCCCCAGCCATGTATCAATCACGCCACCCTTGCCGCAGACAAAGTTGCCGTAAGAGGGGTCCTCCTCCTCCACTTCGGGCAGGGTCTCAAAGCCCCACCAGCTGCGGTAGCCGCCGACATAACCGGAATCGAAGTCATACCAGCTGCGGTAGGGCGAATTGCGGTCACGGTAAGCGCCGCCGGGGCCATAGCGGCCTTCGCGGTTAAAATAGAGCGAATCCGAACCGGTGTGGCTGAACACGCCATCCAGAATAATGCGGATGCCGTGTTTTTTGGCCTCGGCGCACAGGGCGGCAAAATCCTCGTTGGTGCCCAGCAGTGGATCGGCTTTCAGGTAGTTGGCCGTATTGTAGCGGTGGTTGGCGTGGGCCTCAAAAATGGGGTTCAGGTAAATGCAGGTAACGCCCAACTCTTCCAGGTAAGGCAGCTTTTGCTGGATGCCCGCAAAATCGCCGCCGTAATAGTCCATGTTCAGGTAGCCATCGCTCTGCTCATTGGGCCAAAAATACGGCTCGCCGGTTTTATCCGGACGGTAAATGCGGTCCGCAAAGGGCAGCGGCTTGTTGGGTACGCCCTCATAAAAGCGGTCCGGGAAGATCTGGTACATCGTACCGTCTTTGATCCAGTCCGGGGTCTTGAAGTCCGGCTCGTACACCGTCAGCTGCCAATCCAGGCCATTCACCCAGGTCAGCTCACCTTCCCCGTTGGCGGTGCGATAAATCTTGCGGAAATCCGTGTACAGGTCAAAGTGGTAAAAATACAATCCCGATGTGGTGGGGGCCAGCTGGAACACAAAATGGTTTACGCCGGGGGTCTGGCCGTCAAAATCCATGCGGTAATGCACGGGGTCTTCGCGGTCTTTGGTCAGCACCAGGTGTGGGTCCACATAGCCCAGTCTTTCCGGCACAGTCAGCCGCCAGGTAACGGTCTGCCCCGCCGGAACTGCGCCAAACGGTGTTTTATACTCCGCACAGCGGGAGTTAAAAAAAGTATGCGTTGGTTGTTCAGGCAAACAAATCAATCCTTACATTGAACAAGTGTACAAAAACAGCCGTGACCCACTGGCGCCGGCAAATTCAAGTCGGCTGCCGGGATCGCGGCTGTTCGTTTATTTTATTGTACGGGCAGCGCGTGTACGTTCACAGCTGCACACGCGCCCGCACTGCGGTTAAAGCTCTGCTTTGGGCAGATTATTTAACCGGGGTAGCGCCCCAGATATCGCGGGCGTAATCCATGATGGAACGGTCGGCGGAGAAGATGCCGGCGTTGGAGATGTTCATCAGGCTCATACGGTTCCAGGTCTGCTTCTGCTTGTACAGTTCCTGCACGGTGTGCTGGGCACGGCGGTAATCCTTGAAGTCAGCCAGGACCATGTACGGGTCAGAGTTGCGCAGGTTGTTGGTAATCTCGCTGAAGTTCTCACCGTTCCAGCCCTTTTCCAGCATATCCAGAACTGCCATGGCAACATTATCATCAGAGATGAATGCCTGCGGATGGTAGCCCATGCCTTTCAGTGCGTTGACTTCGGGAGTCAGCATACCAAAGATGATCTCGTTGTCCTTACCGGCGGCATCGGCGATTTCCACGTTCGCGCCGTCCAGGGTGCCCAAGGTGATTGCGCCGTTCAGCATGAACTTCATGTTGCCGGTGCCGGAAGCCTCGGTGCCGGCCAGAGAGATCTGCTCGGACACTTCGGAAGCGGGCATCAGGCGTTCAGACAGGGAGACACAGTAGTCTTCCAGGTAGACAATGCGCAGCTTATCTTTAACAGCGGGATCGTTGTCAATCAGCTTGCCCAGCTTGCAGATCATGCGGATCATCTGCTTGGCCATGTAGTAGCCGGGGGCAGCCTTGGCGCCGAAGATATAGGTCTTGGGCACAAAGTCAGCGTTCGGGTTTGCCTTCAGGTACAGGTACTCAGCGGCAATGTTCATGGCGTTCAGGTGCTGGCGCTTGTACTCGTGCATGCGCTTGACCTGGCAGTCAAAGATAGAATCCGGGTCAATGACCTGGCCGGTGGCCTTTTCCAGATAGTTGGCAAAGTTCACCTTGTTGGCGCGCTTGACGGCGGCCAGCTTATCCAGCATGGCGGAATCGTCAGCAAACTTCTCGAACTTCTTCAGTTCGGAAGCATCCTGCTTGAAGCCGGGGCCGATGGAATCTTCCAGCAGCTTGGTCAGACCGGGGTTGGCAGCCAGCAGCCAGCGGCGGTAAGCAATACCGTTGGTAACGTTCTTGAATGCTTTCGGCTTGTACAGGAAATAATCATGGAACACGCTCTGCTTGATGATCTCGCTGTGCAGCTGAGACACGCCGTTGATGGAATGGCAGGCGTAGGCGCAGATGTTGGCCATGCGGACCTGGTTGTCGCCAATGATTGCCATATAGTTGATCTTGCCCTGGTCGCCGGGGAAGGCTTTCTCCAGGTCAGCACGGCAGCGGCGGTCCATTTCCTGCACGATCTGCCAGATACGCGGCAGGGTGGAGCGGAAGATATCCACGTTCCACTTTTCCAGAGCCTCGCTCATGACAGTGTGGTTGGTGTAAGCAAAGACCTTGCGGCAGATGTCGAAAGCTGCATCCCATTCATAGCTGCACTCATCCAGCAAAATGCGCATCATTTCGGGGATGGCAATGGTCGGATGGGTATCGTTCAGCTGGATGGCGATCTTATCCGGCAGGTTTTCCAGGGTGCCGTACTGGTTCAGGTGGTTGCCCAGGATATCGGCAACGGAAGCAGCGCTGAAGAAGTACTGCTGGCGCAGGCGAAGGATCTTGCCCTCGGTGTGGTTATCGTTGGGGTACAGGATCTTGGAGATCAGTTCTGCGGAAGCAGACTGGCTGATAGCGGTGTTATAGTTGCCGGCGTTGAAGCTGCTCATATCAAAGCTGGGTGCCTTGGCCTGCCACAGGCGCAGCTTGGAAACGCCCTGCGTGCCGTAACCGGCAACGTACATATCGTTGGGAACAGCAATGACAGAGTTGTAGTTTTCGTACTTGACATGGTGGAAACCGCCCTCCCAGGTCTCGATAGCCTGGCCGTCAAAGCGGATCTCCTGTGCCTGGTCGGGGTGGGATTTGATCCACACCTGGCCGCCGGGCAGCCAGTTGTCAGCGGTTTCCTGCTGCCAGCCGTCCACGATCTTCTGCTTGAAGATGCCGTACTCATACAAAATAGAGTAGCCGGTGCCAGGGATGCAGTCGGTAGCCATGCCATCCAGGTAGCAGGCAGCCAGACGGCCCAGGCCGCCATTGCCGAGGCCTGCATCAGGCTCCTGCTCATAAATGGTGTCGATCTTGATATCGGCGTCAGCCAGAACCTGCTCGGCAACTTCGTTCAGGCCCAGGTTGAACAGGCTGGTGCGCAGGCTGCGGCCCATCAGGAACTCCATGCAGAGGTAATAGACCTGTTTTTGCCTTCGCCCAAGGTCTTGGCCTGGAACTGCTTCTGGCGGTCAGACATGATCTGACGAACGATCATTGCCATGCAGCGGTAGATCTGCTCGGCGGAAGCAACGTCCAACGTGACGCCGCATTCGCTGACGACCTTGTCTTTGAGAATTTTTTCAAATTCTTTTTTAGTAAGCTTCATCAAAAGTATTCCTCTCCTTACGGCTTATCAATACCAGAACCCTCTGGGATTATACTGAACCAGAACCCTCTGGGATTATACTGATTTTTCAAAATCAATAAAAATACTTACCTTAAGCATTATAGTCAAAATTGGCGATATGTGCAAGGCTTTTTTCCCACACGCGTCAATTTTTTCAATTTTACACAAAAGGGGCTTTTTCTTACGGGCATTTTATACTATAATATAAGGGTATAATTTTAAGCATTTTCCCTGCGCTGCGGGGGCTGGTGGGCGGTTTTGCCGCGCAGAAGCCCCTTTCCGTCCCGCTTTTGGCGACAAAAGTGCAGGGTGTTCCTGATAAAAACACCATCAACTGAAACAAAGGAGACCCCAACTATGGCTAACAAAGTACGTCTGACCATCTGCGGTTCAAGCTATGTGATCTCGACCAACGAAAGTGAAGATTACATGCATAACCTGGCCGAGCGCCTGAATCTTGATATGAATGAGCTGATGAGCTCTTCCAATTCGGTTTCCATCACCACCGCTGCCATCATGACCGCGCTGAACTACCGCGATGAACTGGAAAAGGCCAGCGGCAGCGCGGATAATATGCGCCGCCAGATCAAAGACTATCTGGAGGATGCCGCCTCCGCCAAGATGGCTGCCGAGGAGCTGCGCCGCGAAAACGCCGCCCTGCGCAAAAAGGTGGACGACCTGCACCGCCGTTCCCTGACGAGCGAAGCCTGATGGAACAGACTGTTTTACAGCGCCCGGAGATCCTGGCCCCCGCCGGCAATGCTGATATGCTGCGGGCTGCGGTGTTTGCCGGGGCTGACGCCGTATATCTTGGGCTGGATGGCTACAATGCGCGGCGCAGCGCTGGGAACTTTGACCCTGATGCCCTGCGCGAAGCCGTCTGTTTTTGTCATGCCCGCGGGGTTGCGGTGCATGTGACCCTGAACACGCTGGTTTACGCCGCCGAGCTGGGCGGCCTGGCCGATGCCGTGCGCGCTGTTGCCGCCGCCGGGGCGGATGCCGTGATTGTGGATGACCTTGCCACCGCGCAGCTGGTGCGCAGCATTGCGCCTGGCCTGCGCCTGCACGGCTCTACCCAGATGAGCATCCACACCGCAGAGGGCGCCAAGATGCTGGCAAAGCTGGGGTATTCCCGCGCCATTCTGGCCCGTGAGCTGAGCCTGGCGGAGATCGAAGCCGTGGTAAAGGCAAGCCCGATCGAATGCGAAGTGTTTGTACACGGCGCGATGTGCATGTCCATGAGCGGCCAGTGCATGATGAGCGCGTTCCTGGGCGGGCGCAGCGGCAATCGCGGTGCCTGCGCGGGTCCCTGCCGCCTGCCGTTTGATGCTACCAACGGCCTGCGCCCCGGCCAGCCGGGCAAAGCCTGCCACCTGAGCCTGAAAGACATGGACCTTGTGCCCCACATGGCCCAGCTGAAAGCCGCCGGGGTTGCCAGCATTAAAATTGAAGGCCGCCTGCGCACGCCGGAATATGCCGCCGCTGCGGTAACGGCCTGCCGCGCAGCCCGCGCCGGGCAGCCCTATGATGAAGCGCTGCTGCGGGATATTTTCTCCCGCTCCGGCTTTAGTGATGCCTATCTGGTAGGCCGCAATGACGGCACCATGTTTGGCGTGCGCACCGAAGCCGATGCAGCCGCTACGCGCGCCGCCACGCCGAAAGCCCGCGAGCTGTTCCGCCGCGAACTGGAGCGCATTCCGGTGCATTTCTGCGTCAGCGGCGGTGTGGAGGACGGCGGCATCAAGCTGACAGCTTTCGACGACAACGGCAGCCGTGTCAATGTGTACAGCGCCGATGAACCGCAGCCCGCACAGAAAGACCCCGCCCCCGGCATTGAGCGTGCCCTGGGCAAAACCGGCGGTACGCCGTTCACCTGCGCCGGGGTTGAATTTAACTGCGGCGAGGGCGGCCCCGGATTTTTGCCCGGCTCCGCCTGGAATGAGATGCGCCGCGAAGCGCTGGACAAGCTGCTGCAAAAAGCGCAGTGAACCTGCGCCCCTGGCCACAAAGGAAATCACCCTGCCGGAATACGCCGAGCACGAAGTAGGCATGATACCCCAGCTGGCCGCCCGTTTTGAAACCGCTGCCCAGCTGCCCGGTGCCGAATACCTGGCCAAGCTGCGCTATCTGATCCTGCCCATCCGGGAAGCGGACGCTGTGCCGCAGCCCTTGCGCTGCAAAACGCTGCTGGAGCTGCCCCGCGCTGCTTTCGGCACTGTGGAACCGGATACCATGCGCCGCCTGGCTGCGCTGGAAGGTTCCGGCTTTGCGGGTGTGGTTGCAAACAATCTGGCGCAGTTTGGGTATGCCTCTCCCCTGCCGGTGTTCGGCGGGCTGGGGCTGAATGTAACCAACCCAATGTCTGCGGCAGAGTATGTGTGCCTGGGTGCCCGTGGCCTGCTGGTGCAGCCTGAAACCGCCCTGACCGCCATGCGTGCTGTGGCACCCCGGCAGAAAGACGGCACCCCGGTGCCCACCGCTGCCCTGTGCTATGGCCACCTGCCCCTGATGCTGACCCGCGCCTGCCCGCTGCGCAATGTACGCACCAGCTGCGCGGGCTGCACCCACAAGGGCAAACTGCGGGACCGCAAAGGGCGGGATTTCCCGGTGCGGTGCTCCGCCCCCGGCAGCGCCGGAATGCGCACCGTATTTAACCCTGTACCACTTTATATGGGGGACCGCCTGACCGAAATGCCGGTGGACCTTGCCGTGGCCGCGTTCACCCTGGAACCTGCCGACCGCGTGGAAGAGGTCCTGACCCACCTTTTTCCATCAGCAGCCCTTTGACGGCGAGTTTACAAGAGGGCTATATTATACGAATAACTAAATCATAATATTGGAGGAAGGGTAAGTTAGGGCAATACCGCATAATTCTAAGTGCCGATACGGCGAGCGAGGTGCGGCAGCTGCTAAGCCAAAAGCGCAGATAATACTGGATGCTGCAAAGGTGAGCGCCGCCAGTGGCGGAAACAGCGAACCGAAGCAGGGACAGCGGTCGCAGAGTGCGAGGGGCTTTTGCCCCCGAAGCACGATGCGGGTACCGCAACCCGACATTATCGAGCATTTTGGCAACGCAGATGCCGTGCCGCAGCCGCCGAAGCGGTGCTTAAGCCGTAAGGCGGGAATTGTGCGGTGTTGCCTTAGGAGTGAGGAAGTAGGAGTTAGGAGTTAAAGCAGGGCCTAAGGTTTTGCTCTGTAGGGAACGGTCTTGACCGTTCCGAAACATTGCCATATATGCCATAATGGAATTTGCAATCATGCGCCCCTACGGGGGCATCGTAATTTCTAATTGCTCATTCCTAATTGAGATAACTCCTAACTCCTCCCTCCTAACTCACCCCAACGTACTATGGAACAAAAAATCGTCAAATATTCCGTTCTTTCCCCGCTGGCTAAGGTGCCGGCATATGCAACGGCGGGGGCGGCGGCGGCTGATTTGTGCGCTGCGCTGGAAGAGCCGTTGACCATTGCCCCCATGCAGCGGGTGCTGGTGCCTACCGGCCTTGCCATTGAGCTGCCGGATGCCGGGTGCGTGGCATTGGTGTATGCCCGCAGCGGACTTTCCATCAAGCACGGGCTGTGCATGGCCAACGGCGTTGGCGTTGTGGACAGCGATTACCGCGGCGAGCTGAAAGTGCCCATGATCAACCTTGGCACCGAGCCTTACACCATCGCCCCCGGTGAGCGCGTGGCCCAGCTGTGCATTGCCCCCGTGTGGCAAGCCGCCTTTGTACCCGCCGCCACCCTGAACGAAACCGAACGCGGTGAAGGCGGGTTTGGATCGACGGGAAAATAGTTAGGGAGAAGTTAGAAGTTAAGATGCCCTCGTAGGGGCGCACAGTGTGCGCCCGCCGCTTTGCGGTAAATCTCGTTACGGCATCTATTGCCAACCTTGCCATATCCAAATTGCTAATGGTTCATTGCCAATTTCCAATTAAATCAGCTCCTACTTCCTACCTCCTAACTTCCTCTTTTCCCTTTGTTTCGCCGCGGTGGTGCGGTAGAATCTGTTACGAAAGGAACATCCCATTATGTCCTTGATTTTAGCCTCCGGCAGCCCGCGGCGGCGGGAGCTGATGGCGCTGATCACGCCCAACTACACCGTTGCCCCCAGTGATGTGGACGAGAGCCGCATTACCGCCGCAACGCCTGCCCAGCTGGCCCAGGCCCTGGCGGAAGCCAAAGCCCTGGTCGTGGCGCAGCAGCACCCTGATGATACCGTGATCGGCTGTGATACCGTGGTGGACTGTGACGGCGCTGTGTTCGGCAAACCTTCCGGCGAGGAAGACGCCGTGCGGATGCTGCACGCGCTCTCTGGCCGGGAGCACAAAGTACATACCGGGCTGTGCGTGGTACACGGCGGCAAGGCATACCTTGCCACCGAAACCACCCGCGTACAGTTTGCGCCCATTGAGGAAAGCGATCTGCTTGCCTATGCGCGCACCCCGGAACCGTATGACAAAGCCGGGGCTTACGCCATCCAGGGCCATGCTGCGCTGTGGTGCAGCGGCATTGTGGGATGTTATTACAATATTATGGGTCTGCCCGTACACCGTCTGGCACAGGTACTGCGCCAGGCCGGAGCGCTGTAACGGCAGTGCCTCAGCGGCCTGGCTGCTGAGGCGTGTCGTGCGCATTCTTTGTGCGGCCCACCCGCACAAACACATGATGGGGAGATAAAAATGGCAAATCCGATTTTGCAGCTGCTTGAAGCTCTGCGCAATATGTTTACCTGTGATATTGGCATTGACCTTGGCACCGCCAACACGCTGGTGTATATGAAAGGCCGCGGCATTATCATCCGCGAGCCCAGCGTTGTGGCGGTGGATGCCCGCACCGACGAACTGCGTGTGCGCTGCGTAGGCCACGAGGCCAAAGCCATCATCGGCGCAGCGCCCAACTCAATTTTGGCGGTACGCCCGCTGAAAGACGGCGTGATTGCCGACTTTGACATCACCGCCGCCATGCTGCAAAGTTTTATCCGCCAGGCATGCGGCAGCCGCCTGTTCGTGCGGCCGCGCGTGGTCATCTGCGTACCGTCCGGCGTGACCGAAGTGGAACGCCGCGCCGTGCGCCAGGCCGCCGCCAAAGCCGGTGCCCGCCAGGTAACGGTGATCGAAGAGCCGATGGCCGCCGCCATTGGTGCCGGGCTGCCGACCGCTGAACCGGTGGGCAGCATGATTGTGGATATCGGCGGCGGCACGGCGGAAGTGGCGGTTATCAGCCTTTCCGGCATTGTGGCATCCCGCAGCGTGCGCTGTGCGGGCGATGCGCTGGACCAGAGCATTACCAGCTTTATCAAGCGCAAATACAACCTGCTGGTGGGCGAACGCACTGCTGAGCAGATTAAACTGGAAATCGGCTCCGCCTGCCCGCCAGACCCCACCGACACCGAGCATGGCGAAACCACAATGGAGATCAAGGGCCGTAACCTGGTGGATGGCCTGCCGAAAGATATCCTGATCCGCTCCGAAGAAGTGCGCGAGGCAATGAACGAAAACCTGATGCGCATTGTGGAAGCCATCAAGGACACGCTGGAATGCACTCCGCCGGAGCTTTCCAGCGATATCATTGACCGCGGCATCATGCTTTCGGGCGGCGGTGCCCTGCTGCGCGGGCTGGATACTCTGATCCAGAACGAAACCGGCATTGAGGTACACATTGCCGAAGCCCCGCTGGACTGCGTTGCCCTCGGTGCCGGCGCCGTCCTCGATCACCCCGATCTGGCAGGAACCAGACGGGAGGAACTGAGCTACCTGTAAAGGTAGGAGTTAGGGAGTTAAGTGGCGGTTTGAAAGTTTGCCGCAACCCCATAAAATAATTGTAGGGAACGGTCAAGACCGTTCCCTACATTTTTGTTTTAATATTCAGACAGAATTTTTGGGTACCTGCAGCCCCAAAACTCCTACTTTCTAACTCCTAACTCTCCCTCGTCGCTCCCACCGTGCCACCAGGTCCTTGGTCTGAGCTTGCAGGGCTTCGCGGGCGGCGTTCAGGGCCTGGGTGTCCTGGGGGTCATTTTTCGGGCTTTTTGTGGCGGGTCAGGCGTTCCAGGTTCTTTTCTGCTTCTTTAATGCGGTTTTTGGTGTCCTTATCCAGCTCCTTGCCCTCTTTGCTGCCAAGGGCGGAATTGACGCGGTAGATGGCGGCTTCCGCGGCATTCAGGGCCTCGATGGCGGCTTTGCGCTCCTGATCCTGCCCGGCAAAGGCAGCGGCATCGTCCATGGCGCGGCGGATCTCCTGCTCGCTCAGGTTGGAAGACCCGGTGATGGTAATGCTCTGCTGTTTGCCGGTGCCAAGGTCACGGGCACTCACCGTCACAATGCCATTGGCGTCAATATCAAAGGTCACTTCGATCTGTGGCACACCGGCCCAGGCGCGTTTGATGCCCTTGAGGGTAAAGTTGCCGATGAGTTTATTATCCTTGGCGAACTCCCGCTCACCCTGCAGCACCTTGATTTCAACTGTGCTCTGGAACGGCGCGGCGGTGGTAAAGATTTTGGAATACCGGGTGGGAATGGTGGAGTTGCGGTCGATCAGATGGGTTGCCACACCGCCCACCGTCTCAATCGAAAGGGTCAGCGGGGTAACGTCCATCAGCAGCAGGTCCTGCCCGCCAGCAGCCAGGCCTTCGCCGCCAAGGCGTCCGCCCTGCACCGCAGCGCCAAGGGCCACACACTCGTCCGGGTTCAGCGTTTTGGACGGTTCCAGATCGATCATCCGTATGACCTTGGCCTGCACCGCCGGGATGCGGGTGGAACCACCTACCAGCAGCACCTGATCCAGGTCGTTGGCGGCCAGGTGGGCATCCCGCAGGGCGTTGCGCACCGGCAGGGCCGTGCGCTCCACCAAATCGGCGGTCAGCTCATCAAACTTGGCGCGGGTCAGTTCCGCCTGCAAATGCAGCGGGCCGTTGGGACCAACGGTGATGAACGGCAGGTTGATTTCAGTATGGGTGGCAGCGGAAAGCTCTTTTTTGGCTTTCTCAGCTTCCTCCCGCACGCGCTGCATGGCAACGGGATCACGGGTCAGGTCTACCTGGTTTTCAGCGGCAAAGTTCCGCACCAGCCAGTCAGCCACACGAGCATCAAAGTCATCGCCGCCCAGATGGTTATCACCACAGGTGGCCAACACCTGCACAATGCCATCCCCGATCTGGATCAGCGAAACATCGAACGTGCCGCCGCCCAGGTCGTACACCATCACTTTCTGGGTCTTGCCGTTATCCAGGCCATAGGCCAGGGCGGCCGCAGTAGGTTCGTTGATAATGCGCTTTACATTCAGGCCCGCAATGCGCCCGGCATCTTTGGTAGCCTGGCGCTGGGCATCGTTAAAATAAGCCGGCACGGTGATAACGGCTTCTGTCACCGGTTCACCAAGATAAGCTTCTGCATCCGCTTTCAGCTTTTGCAGGATCATGGCGCTGATCTCCTGCGGGGAGAAGCACTTGCCGTCAATGGGAATGCGCTCATCACTGCCCATTTTGCGCTTAACGCTGGCAATGGTGCGCGGTGCGTTGGTGACAGCCTGGCGTTTGGCCGGATCGCCCACAAGGCGTTCGCCGCTTTTTGCAAAAGCAACGACCGACGGGGTGGTGCGCTGGCCTTCGGCATTTGGGATAACGGTTGGGCGTCCGCCTTCCACCACAGCCACGCAGCTGTTGGTTGTTCCTAAATCAATTCCGATGATTTTACCCATGTTGCTTTTGGTCCTTTCACACAAGCCGACAACAGATACAGGGGTTCGCCAGCTTTTGTCACACAGGGAGCACCGCTAAGGCGCAAAACTCCGCCTTAGAGTGTAGCTGAAAGCAAAGAAAATGACAATTATTCCGCAAACACAAGCGGGATTTAAGGCAAAATCCAGCTGGTTGTAGAAACAGGCTGAATTTTCGACTTTTCAGGTACACCTTATGGTTTGTTAACATTATTGTAGCGCGCAAAGTGCCGGAATGTGTTGCAAAATCGTAAACTCTTATCAGACAATCATCCAAATGTTGGGGTGTATCGTTGACGGACGGGGGCAACGGTGCTATATTCTTTAGTATACTAAAGAGAAGGAGGTCCCCGGACATGCAGGCATTTTCCAGCCATGACATTTTCCAAACGCTGTACCAGCAGATCATGTTGCTGGAATTAAAGCCCGGCTCCACCCTGCGGGAAAACGCATTGTGCGAGCAGTTCGGGGTTTCCCGCACGCCGGTGCGCAGCGTTTTGCAGGAGCTGCGCATTGCCGGGCTGATTGAAGTCACCCCTACAAATCCACGCGGGTCACCCAGCTGGATTTTGACACCATCTGCCAGCAGATCTACCTGCGCAACGCGGTGGAGTCCGCCGTGATGACAGACTTTGCCGCTGCCTGCACCCCCGAACAGCTGGCCCAGCTGAAAACCCGCAACGATGCTTTGCGCCGCCTGGCGGCCCAACCCCACCCAGACCCGCGGATGTTTTATGAGCTGGACAGCCGCCTGCACGAAAGCTGGTTTCTTGCCACCGGCAAAGACCAGCTGTGGCAGCTGATCCAGACTTCGCAGAACAGCTATTCGCGGTTCCGCATGCTGGACCTTGTGGCTGTTGGCAATTTTGGCGATATTGTGGCAGAACATGATGTTCTGCTGGATGCCATTGCCCGCAATGATACCGTCGCCATCCGGGCGCAGTGTTCCCGCCATTTGTACGGCGGCGTAATGCGGCTGGGGGAAGAACTTTCGACCAAATATGCGGATTATTTTGTTTCCGGCACCCACTGGCCGGACCATGCAAAGGAGATGCAACCGTGAGCCGCACTGCTACCGTGACCCGCAAAACGCGGGAAACCAACATTACCGTCACACTGGACCTGGACGGCAGCGGAAAAGCCGACCTGCACACCGGCATCGGCTTTTTTGACCACATGCTGGACGGCTTTGCCCGCCACGGCCTGTTTGATTTGACATTACACTGTGATGGCGACCTGAACGTGGACTGTCACCACACAATTGAAGACTGCGGCATCGCGCTTGGCACGGCCATCCGTGAGGCCCTTGGCGACAAAGCCGGCATTGTGCGTTACGGCAGCTGCATGCTGCCCATGGACGAAACGCTGGCCCTGTGCGCTGTGGACCTTGGCGGACGGCCGTATTTTGTTTATGATGCCAGCTTTGCCGGGCAGAGCTGCGGCGGCATGGATGTGCAGATGGCACGGGAATTCTTTTACGCTGTCAGCTACAGCGCCATGATGAACCTGCACCTGAAGGTGCTGTACGGCGAAAACGACCACCACAAACTGGAAGCCATGTACAAAGCATTCGCCAAAGCCCTTTCCGCCGCCGCCCGCCATGACGACCGCATTGTGGGCGTGCTTTCCACGAAAGGAAGCATCTAACTGCCTCCTAACTTAATTTCGTTTTCCTGGGGCGGGGCCCCGTTTTCAGTATATAAGGGTAACACTGAAAGGAGTAAGTATTATGTACAAGGACATGATGGACACCATTGGTTTTGTTTCGGGGTATGACCCGGAGCTGGGTGCGGCCATGCAGCGTGAGCTGGGCCGCCAGCAGGCAAACATTGAGCTGATTGCCAGCGAAAACATTGTTTCCCCTGCCGTTATGGCTGCCATGGGCAGCGTGCTGACCAACAAATATGCCGAGGGCTACCCCGGCCACCGCTATTACGGCGGCTGCCAGTTTGTGGATCAGGTTGAGCAGATTGCGATTGACCGTGCCTGCAAGCTGTTTGGTGCCAAATATGCCAACGTGCAGCCCCATTCCGGCGCACAGGCCAACCTGGCCGTTTACTTTGCCCTGCTCAACCTGGGCGATACCGTCATGGGCATGGATCTTTCCCAGGGCGGCCATCTGACCCATGGTTCCCCCGCCAACATGAGCGGCAAGAACTACAACTTTGTTTCCTACGGCGTTTCTGCCGAGGACGGCCGCATTGATTACGATGCCCTGGCCAAGCAGGTTGCCAAGGTTCGCCCCAAGCTGCTGGTTGCCGGTGCTTCCGCTTACCCGCGCGCTATCGATTTTGAAAAGCTGGCCGAGATTGCCCACGGTTACGGCGCAATGCTGATGGTGGACATGGCTCACATTGCCGGCCTGGTTGCCGGCGGCATGCACCAGAACCCGGTGCCCTATGCTGATGTTGTGACCACCACCACCCACAAGACCCTGCGCGGTCCCCGCGGCGGCCTGATCCTGACCAACAACGCTTACCTGATCAAGCGCATCAACTCCGCCATCTTCCCCGGCACCCAGGGCGGCCCGCTGGAGCACGTGATTGCTGCAAAGGCTGTCTGCTTTGGCGAGGCACTGAAGCCGGAGTTCAAGGATTATGCCCGCAAGATTGTGGAGAACGCCGCTGCTATGGCCGACGAGCTGACCGCCCGCGGCGTGAAGCTGGTTTCCGGCGGCACCGACAACCACCTGCTGCTGGTTGACCTGACCGATTCCGAGATGACCGGCAAGGAGCTGGAGCACAACCTGGACGAAGTACACATTACTGCCAACAAGAACACCGTTCCCGGTGAAAAGCGCAGCCCGTTTGTGACCAGCGGTGTCCGCCTTGGCACCCCTGCTGTGACCACCCGCGGCATGGGCCCCGCCGAGATGAAAGAGATTGCCGACTGCATCGCAGACTGCATCTTTGACTTTGAAGGCAAGAAAGACGACATCGCTGCCCGCGTTGCCAGCCTGACCGCTCGCTTCCCCCTGTACGAATAATTCCCGCTTTTCCCGCCTTTTTGAAAAAGAGCGGGGCGAAAAGTTTTAAGGCAACACCGCACAAATTGATAAAAGACACTCCGCAGCGAATCTCTTGCTGCGGGGTGTTTTTATGGCAGTCTGGCAGAGCTGGGAGCCGAAACCAGCGCGGCGTTTCTCATTTTTTTTCGCGGGCCTTCTCATTCCTTGCGGACTTTTTGCGCAGGCCTTAAAAAATGTTTCCATTTTATAGAATATTGTGATATAATGCAAAGGACAAATAAAATGCCACATAAAGGGAGGCAAAATCATGAAGTTTTTTATTGATACTGCGAGTGTAGATGAGATCCGTAAAGCCAACGACATGGGCATTATTGCCGGTGTCACCACAAACCCCAGCCTGATTGCCAAAGAGGGCCGCGACTACGCCGAAACGTTGACAGAGATCGCCACCATCGTGGACGGCCCCATTTCCGGCGAAGTAAAGGCCACCACCGTGGACGCTGAAACCATGGTTGCTGACGGCGAAGCCATCTATGCGCTGGACCCCAAGCACATGGTCGTCAAGATCCCCATGACCGCTGAGGGCCTGAAGGCCATCAAGGCACTGTCCGCCAAGGGCATTCCCACCAACTGCACGCTGGTGTTCTCCGCCAACCAGGCGCTGTTGGCTGCCCGCGCAGGCGCTACGTACGTCAGCCCGTTTCTGGGCCGTCTGGACGACATTGGCCAGCCCGGCATTGAACTGATCGAAACCATTCATGACATGTTCCTGAACTATCCCGACATTGACACCCAGATCATTGCTGCTTCCGTCCGCAACCCCATCCATGTAACGGACTGCGCTCTGGCTGGTGCTGATATCGCCACCGTTCCTTACAAGGTCATTGAACAGATGCTGCATCACCCGCTGACCGATGCCGGCATTGAAAAGTTCAAGGCTGACTACATCAAGGTATTTGGCGAATAATTTCTGTCGCTCTGCCCGGTACCGGCTGTCCGCCGGGCCGGGCTTTATTTTTGCTTAGTTTCTTGCAGATTGCTTTTTTATCCACTATACTTAGTGATGTAATTAAAAGAGAATAAAGAATAATGAATAATGGTTGTGTGACACCCACGGCGTCACCTTTTAGTTAGGTCAACTGCTCCGGCAAAAAGCACTCCGACCAAAGCAGTCAACCTATTTTATTCGCGCCGCCGCGGGCGGCGCACTGACATTATTCTTTATTCATTATTATTTATTATTTTATGAAAAAATAACTAGGATGTAATGGGGGTTCCAACCATGGACCAGCAATGGCTCAACACTTACCGCGAAGAAATCGGCGGCTTTTCCAACACGATCCACTCCTTTGCCCAGGGCGAAATTGCCCGCAAGGACTACAAGGGCATTTCCGGCGGGTTTGGCAGTTATGCTCAGCGCGATGCCGCCAAGCATATGCTGCGGCTGCGCCTGCCGGGCGGCCGGGTCACGCCGGAGCGCCTGCACTTTATGGCACAGGCTGTTCAGCAGTACCATGTGCCATTCCTGAAGCTGACCACCTGCGAAGCGATCCAGATGCACGATTTGACCCCGGACGAGGTGCCTGCCATCATGGAGGCCGCCATCCCCTGCGGCATTATCACCCGCGGCGGCGGCGGTGATAACCCCCGCAACATTCAGGCCAGCCCCCTGACCGGCGTGCAGCCCGGCGAAGCTTTTGACGTTATGCCCTGGGCCGAGGCCGCAACGGAGTATCTGCTTTCCATCTGCCGTGACATCCACATGCCGCGCAAGCTGAAGGTTGCGTTCTGCAACGGCGTGGATGACTGTGTGCACACCGCGTTCCGCGATATGGGCTTTGTGGCGCAGCCGGACGGCACCTTTAAGCTGTACATTGCCGGCGGCCTGGGCGGCGGCTGGCGCATGGGCATTCTGGCGGCAGAATCTCTGCCCGCAGAGGATGTGCTGTACTATATCCGCGGCATGATCACCACCTTCTGCCAGCACGGCAATTACCAGAACCGTGCCAAGGCCCGCACCCGCTTTATGCAGGAGACCCTTGGCCCGGACAAGCTGCGCCGCGTCTTTTTGGAGAACGTTGCCGCTGCCAAGGCGGACGAAAGCCTGAAACTGCACCTGACCCCCGCCGCCATTACCAAAACCGGCACCGGCACGCTGGATGACCCGCGCGCCATTGCCCAAAAACAGCCGGGGCTGTACGCTGTGGCGTACCACCCCATCGGCGGCCGCCTGATCCCGGAAAAGCTGGTGCAGCTGGACAACCTGCTCAGCACCATCCCCGGCTGCGAATGCCGCGTTGCCCCCAATGAAACGCTGTACATCATCAACCTGACGGCAGACGAAGCTGCCGCTGTGCTGGATGCCACCGCAGATGGTGCCAAAACGCTGTTTGAGACCAGCGTTGCCTGCATCGGCGCTTCCATCTGCCAGCAGGGCGTGCGGGACAGCCAGTCCGTTTTGCAGCGCGCTGTGCAGGCCGTGCGGGAGGCTAACATTCCGGACGGTGCCCTGCCCAAAGTCTGCATTTCCGGCTGCACGTCCAGCTGCTCCGGCCACCAGGCCGCAGCCATCGGCTTCCAGGGCACGGTTAAAGCGGTGCCGGGCGGCAAGCCTGCCCCGGCGTTTGCCATCTTCCTGGGCGGGTCCGATGCTTTGGGCCATGCCCACTTTGGCGATACCATCGGCACCGTATATGAAGAGCAGCTCCCCGCCCTGCTGGTGGAGCTGGGCCAGGCTGCTGCAGCCGCAGGCCAGAACTGGCAGACCTGGAGCGCAGCTGACCCTGATGCGGTGAACTCCATTATTGCCAAGTACGTATAACCGCTGCTCCCGAAGCCTTTCGTTCTCCACAAGTTCCTTAAGGCAATACCGCACAATTCCCGCCTGACGGCTTAAGCACCGCTCCGGCGGCTGCGGCACGGCATCTGCGTTGCCAAAATGCTCGATAAGACATCCAGTATTATCTGCGCTTTTGGCTTAGCAGCTGCCGCACCTCGCTCGCCGTATCGGCACTTAGAATTATGCGGTGTTGCCTTAAAAATTGTGGAAAATCCGGCTTAAAGTATCGTATCTTATCCCCTGCGGCCCCGGTTTTGCACCGGCGGGCTGCGGGGATTTTGTTTTGCGCAAAAAATCCCGGAAATAGCGGACAACCACTGGCATAAACCGCATAAATATGATATAGTATTAAAGTGTAGTGTTATGCCATACAGCCAGGTTCCGGCGGCAAACTGCCCCGGAACCGGCCGAAAACAAAAAGGGAGCATACCTGACAATATGAAACAACAAGTAAACAAGATCCGCGTGGCCCTGCTGTTTGGCAGCTGCTCAAGCGAGCATGAGGTCAGCTGTGTTTCGGCTGCTGCATGGGCGGATGCCCTTGCCACCATGCCGGACCGATATGAAGTGATTCTGGTGGGCATTACCAAACAGGGCCGCTGGCTGAAATACAGCGGCTCTACCGAGGGCATGCGCAGCGGCAGCTGGGAGCAGGATGCTTCCTGCGTGCCCTGCGTGCTCAGCCCGGACCGCAGCGACCATGGCCTGCTGGTGCACAGCGCCAACGGCTATGAACTGCTGCCGGTGGATGTGGTCGCCCCATCCTGCACGGCAAAAACGGCGAGGACGGCACGATTCAGGGCCTGCTGGAGCTGGCTGCCATCCCCTATGTGGGCTGCGGCGTTCTGGCATCCGCTGCCTGCATGGACAAAGCCGTTGCCAATACCATCATGGACGCCTATCATGTGCCCCACTGCCACTGGTGCAGCGCCGTCCGAGCCGAAGCGGAAACCCAGCGCAGCACCCTGTTGACCCGCGTGGAAAACCGCCTGCCCTACCCGATCTTTGTCAAACCGGCCAATGCGGGTTCCAGCGTGGGCATCACCAAGGCCCACAACCGTGAAGAGCTGAACACCGCCATTGACACCGCCCTGCGGGAAGATGACAAAGTGGTGTTTGAAGAGTTTATTGATGGGCAGGAAGTGGAATGTGCCGCCATTGGCAACCCGGATAACCCGCAGGAAGTGCGCACCACCCGCCCCGGCGAGATTTTGGCCGGCGCAGAGTTTTATACCTATGACGACAAGTATAAAAACGGTGTATCCAAGACGGTGATTCCCGCCCACCTGCCGGACCAGAAGCTGGACGAAGTCAAAACGCTGGCCGCCCGCGCTTACCTGGCTTTGGGCTGCGCTGGTCTTGCCCGGTGCGATTTCTTTGTAGAGCACGGCACAGGACGCGTGCTTTGCAATGAGCTGAACACCCTGCCGGGCTTTACCCCCCATCAGCATGTACCCCAAGCTGATGGAAAACGAGGGCTACAGCTTTGCCGCCCTGGTTGATAAGCTAATCGGCCTTGCACTGAGCAAAAAGCGAGGTGCTTACTGATGGATACTCGTCCCATCGGCGTATTTGACAGCGGCCTTGGCGGGCTGACCGCCGTGCGCCAGCTGCGCCGCCTGCTGCCGGGCGAAGATATTGTGTATTTTGGCGATACCGGCCGCGTGCCTTACGGTTCCCGCGGGCACGATGTGATCGTGCGGTACGCCCAGCAGGATATCCGGTTCCTGCTTTCCCAGAATGTCAAGTTCATTATGGCGGCCTGCGGCACAGTATCTTCCACCTATCCTTCGGCGGAAGCTGCCCAGCTGCCGGTACCCTACACCGGCGTGATCGGTGCGGCAGCCGCGCAGCTGCTGCCGCCACCAAAAACAAACGCATCGGCGTGATCGGCACAGCGGCCACCATCCGCAGCGGTTCTTATGCCACCCAGCTGAAAAGATCTGGTGCCGGGGGTTCAGATTTTTGCCCGCGCCTGCCCTCTGTTTGTACCGCTGGTTGAAAACGGTTATGTGAACGGCGACAAAGTGACCCAGCTGATGATTGAGGAATACCTGACCCCCGTGCGGGATTCCGGCATTGACACCCTGATCCTTGGCTGCACCCACTACCCGCTGCTGAAAAAAATGATCGGCGATTTTGTGGGCGACAGCGTAACGCTGATTGACCCCGGCAAGCTGACCGCCATTGCCACCGCCACCGCGCTGGATGACCTTGGGATTTCCAGCGGGCGCAGCACCGGCGGCACCACCCGCTTTTTTGTCAGCGATACCCCGGACGGCTTTGCCAAGCAGGAGCGGCTGTTCATGGGCAGCGAAGCGGGCGGCCCGGTGGAACAGATCGCCATTGAAACGTATTAAGGAATTAAACTATTATGGCAAAACCTGTTGAAGAAAATTATCTCATCACCATCAAAGGCACCATGGAGCAGAACGGCGAAAACGACACCGTGGAGCTGATGACCCGCGGCAACTTTGTGCAGCGCGGCAACAGCTACTACATCGTGTACGCTGAAACCGAAGCCACCGGTTACGCCGGATGTACCACCACGGTGCGCGTCAGCCAGGATGCCCGGCTGGTCAGCATGACCCGCTTTGGCAAAACATCCAGCCAGCTGATTATTGAAAAAGGCATCCGCCACCTGTGCCATTACGAAACCGGGTACGGTTCCATCAGCCTTGGCGTGGCCGCTGATGTGATTGAGCACAACCTGCTGCCGGATGGCGGCGAGCTGCAGTTCAGCTACACGCTGGATTCCGGCGCCGAAACCTTAATCAGCCGCAATTCCGTGCTTATCACAGTAGAGCCGCTGAAAAAGCAGGAAACTGAAGTTGAATAAATTTTTAGTTAGGAGTTAGGAAGTAGGAGTTAGGAGTTTTTGGTGTGCGCTGACGCGCACAAATTTTAACGATCAGCTGTGCGGCTGTTTTTCAAAATTGCGGCGCAGGCCGCACCTTAAACTCCTAACTCCTAACTCCTCCCTCCTAACTTCCAAACTGGAGGTACAACGTGAATTACAAATACTATAACCCCCGCAAGGCTGCGCTGGATACGGCGCGTGAGCTGCTGACCGGCGCGCTGAATGCTGCTGTGGCGGACGGTTCCCTTCCGGAAGCCCCGCTGCCGGAATTTATTGTTGAGATTCCCGCCGATGTCAAAAACGGCGATATTGCATCCAACGCCGCCATGGCCGGTGCCCGTGCGTTCCACAAGGCTCCGCGCCAGATTGCACAGGCCATTGTGGACCACCTGAACCTGGAGGGCAGCCTGTTCGACCGTGCAGAGATCGCAGGCCCCGGCTTCATCAACCTGTTCCTGGGTGCCCACTGGTTTACCAGCGTGCTGCAGGCTGCTGCCACTGAGCCGGAATACGGCCGCACGGACGGCGGTGCAGGCAAGCGCTACAACGTTGAATTTGTTTCCGCCAACCCCACCGGCCCCATGCACATGGGCAACGCCCGCGGCGGTGCTCTGGGCGACTGCCTGGCTGCCTGCCTGGACTGGGCCGGTTATGATGTGACCCGCGAGTTCTACATCAACGATGCAGGCAACCAGATCCAGAAGTTCGGCAAGAGCCTGGCCATCCGCTACCTGCAGCTGTACAAAGGCGAAGAGGCCGTTCCCCTGCCGGAAGAATGCTACCAGGGCGCTGACATTATTGCTCGCGCCAAAGAGTTTGCCGAAATTCACGGCGATTCCTATGTCGATAAGGACTTTGAAGAGCTGAAAGATGCCCTGATTGCCGATGCCCTGCCCAAGAACATTGCCGGACTGCAGCGCGACCTGGGCAAGTACCGCATCACCTATGATGTCTGGTTCCACGAAAGCGACCTGCACAAGAGCGGCGCTGTGGATGATGTCATCAAAATCTTGATGGACAAGGGTGCCTGCTACAAGGCCGAGGACGGTGCCATCATGTACCGCAGCGCCCAGTACGCTTCCAAGTACGGCGTTGTAAACCGCAAGAAGGACGAAAACGCCGACGGCGAAGAGGAAGCCAAAGACGAAGTTCTGGTACGCGCCAACGGCATTCCCACCTATTTTGCCGCCGACATCGCCTACCATTACAACAAGCTGGCCGTGCGCGGTTTTGACCGTGCCATCGACATTTGGGGTGCCGACCATCACGGCCATGTAGCCCGCATGAAGGGTGCCATGGACGCCGTTGGCCTGGACGGCACCAAGTTGGATGTTGTGCTGATGCAGATGGTCAACCTGATGCGCGACGGCAAACCGGTGCGTATGAGCAAGCGTACCGGCAAGGCCATCACCCTGACCGACCTGCTGGACGAAGTGCCCATTGATTCCGCACGTTTCTTCTTCAACCAGCGCGAAAGCTCCTCCACTCTGGATTTCGACCTTGACCTGGCTGTGCGCAACGACAGCGAAAACCCGGTCTACTATGTCCAGTACGCCCACGCCCGCATCTGCTCCGTGCTGAAAAAGCTGGAAGCCGCCGGTGTGACCTTTGAGGGTGCCGATGCCCTGGATGCCAGCCTGCTGACTGACCCCAGCGAGCAGGCTCTGCTGCGTCTGCTTTCCGCTTTCCCGGCTGAGATTGCTGCCGCAGCAGAAAAGTATGACCCGGCCCGCATTACCCGTTATGTTATCGACATTGCCACGGCGTTCCACCGCTTCTACAATGCCTGCCGCATCCTGGAAGCTGACCCTGCCGTTCGCCAGTGCCGCATGGCCCTGTGCCTGGCCGTGCGCAGCGTGATCCGCAACGTGCTGACCATGTTCAAGGTCACGGTGCCGGAGAGCATGTGAATTAGTTAGGAGTTAGGAGTTGAATTAGAAATTGGGAATGAGCAATTAGGAATTGGGGCTGCCTGATTACTAAATGCTTATTGTGATGATTTCTGGGGCTGACTTCTTTTAGCTTCTTTTCTCTAATACAAACTAAAAAGCGTGGGCCTGCCAACCGACAGGCCCACGCTTTTGCACACCCAACATATTTATTATACCACATTCGCCAAGGCAATATCTATCCATAACATGCACGAATAATTCATATTTTGTTTGGGATATCTGCGAATAGACAAATTCCTTAGGGTATTGTATATAGTATAGTCACAGAAAGAAAACAGCCGGAGATAAGGAGCTAAAAGCTCCAAGCAAAAGCCACTTTCAATAGCATCGGAACAAGGCACGGCGGTTTTCCCGACAGCTTCAAGCAGATTTCGCAAAGGCTTCCGGTAAGAGGTCTAAATGGGAACACTTGAAGAACTCCGGGAAAGCAGGGACCGGGAGGCTACCGAAGGACTTGAAAGTAAGATGGCAAAGTCGGCAGGATTCGTAAGGAAGGAGGCTCAAGTCCAATGGCTAATTTCAAAGATCCCATTCATCACCGGCGGGCCTGGGCCTGCTGAAAGCAAACGAACCTCATTAACAGCCGCAGGTCATTACCTGTAAAAGATATAAAAGTTAAGATGCAAGGTTCGTAGCTTGCTTAAAATGCAGTGCTCAGGAAATCCCGTCAGAAAAAGTTCCCCGCGTTTACATAGATTAGATGAAGAGCTGACGACAGGATTCTAAATAGAAAATTACAGGTTCAAAACCTGGTACGCAAAAGCGTAAATAGAAACCCTGAATCACCGGTGATTGTTATGAAAGATCTAACTCCGCCGAACAAATAATGCTTCACCTGATCTGGCTGGTGCAAGCGCACTGCCCCCAAAAGGAGAAACTCCGATGTACTAGAGCAAAGAGGAATCAACCTCTGGCATCAAATTCAGGTACCCTGCACAAAATTATTGAAGTTCACTTCCCCGTTCCACAGATGCACCAAGAATCGTTTTCCTTGCAAAATGTTTCCAGGCAGCAAATAACGAACCAAAGGGAATCAGAAATTTCAAGCAAACGCAAAATCATCGAACAACAGCGAATGAAACCCGTTTCCGATTTGCAAAACAAAGAAAACCAGGTTTAAAAACATTCGATCAAAGTTAAAGGATGAGGTTGCCATGAAAATGTGCAAACGGTCCGAAAAATAATACAATCGGGTATGAGGCTATGACTCCAATCAAATAAGTTCGCTCCAGCGCCATAAGGGGTAGAAGGCGCTGGAGCTTTTTGTTGTGTTGTGCCGGATGTTTCCGGTCTGCTTATCTCCTCGTATTATATAAAAGTAGTATTTATAGACCGCTCTCCAGCGGAATGCTACAATAAGTTCAGGATGCTGTGGATTGGTATGTATCACCTACCGCAAAGACGGTTTTCGAGAGGCTCCAACCACAGCTTCTTTGTTGAAATGTTAATCAGTTAGATACCGCCAGACGGTTTATTTAGAACGAGGTTACAAGAGCAAAGAAGTCTGTGGTCCTGAACAGCATCGAAGTAAATACGTCGGAGGTATCAAAATGATTTGTGTTGGAATTGATATTGCGAAGGACAAGCATGACTGTTGTATTCTTGATTCAGATGGAACGGTTCGTGCTGACTGCTTTACCATTCCCAACAACATGGATGGATTCAAGCAGCTGCTTCAAACGATTCGAAACTGTACCAAAAAAAGTCAGGCAAAATAAAAGTAGGACTTGAGGCCACCGGGCATTACAGTGACAACATTCTTGGATTTCTTCTTGACAACGGTCTGCCAACTTATGTCATTAACCCTTTGCACACCAACCTGTACCGAAAGAGTCTCAGCCTTCGCAAAACTAAAACCGATCGTGTGGATGCAAGAACGATTGCAACTATGCTATTGTCCGATGTAGACCTCAAGTCCTACACAGATATAGCATACCACAACGAAGAGCTAAAGTCACTAACAAGATACCGATTTGAGAAAGTTCGTGAACGAGCCAAGTTGAAACAGTCGGTGTCCAGACTGGTTACGATCCTGTTTCCAGAGCTGGAAAAGCTCGTTCCCTCTCTCCACGGTGCTTCTGTCTATGCTCTTCTCAGTGAATATCCCGGTGCAAAGCAAATTTCAGAAGTCCATCTCACCAAGCTGACAAACCTTCTTGTGACAGCATCTAAGGGGCATTACGGAAAAGAAAAAGCCACCCTGATTCGAGAGACAGCCAGAGCTTCTATTGGCTCTGTCATGCCTGCCAAATCTCTGGAATTGAAGCATACCATTAAACTCATTCAGGAACTCACCTCTGAGATTAACGAAATCGAAGATTCTATTCAGAAAATCATAGATGAGCTCAATCCACCAATTCTCTCGATTCCCGGCATGGGAGTAAACTCCGCTGCTGTGATCCTTGCAGAAATCGGGGATTTCTCCAATTTCAGTTCTCCTGACAAAATTCTTGCTTACGCTGGCTGCTCTCCATCTACATACCAGTCAGGAAAACTCACAAACTGCTATGCTCACATGGAAAAACGAGGTTCACGCTATCTGCGATATGCGCTTTACAATGCAACCAAATACGTTTGCCATTGGAATCCTGTCTTTGCTGAATACCTTGCCAAGAAACGTGCCGAAGGAAAACACTACAATGTTGCTCTGTCCCATTCCATGAAGAAACTTGTTCGGCTGATTTATGCCTTGCAGAAATCTGGGAAAACATATCTTGCAGCTGCATGATTTTCTCCTGAGCCTGAGCTAAATCCAAGAACAACTTAGCTGGCGCAGCGAACCCTTGACAAACCGAAGCATTCAAATGCTATTCTGTTTGTGCGAGGGCTGGCTGGGCTTTGCTTTGCTGTTCTCTCCGTCGCCCTCGCTGTGCTGATTCCAGCATTTGAATGCTGTTTGTCAGGGGCCGCGGTCGGTTGGCGGATTTTTTCATTTTGGGGCTTGACTTTTTAATAGTTGTTTTTGTTTGCGGGTTTTTGTGATTTTTTATTGTTCTGTATAATGCCCAAATCGGCGGCTGCCGTTCTGTATAATGCCCAAATCGGCTGCCGGGCTTTTACGTTTAGGATTTCTTTTCCCAATATCGTTCACCTGCCTTAAAGTGTATTTGAAAACAAGAAAAAGATAGACTAAATTTTTGACTTTTCAGATACACCCTAGGATTCCGGTATTTCCGCTGTAAGTTTTGTTTGGCGTTCCCTTGGCAGAGGGTACACCAAAAATTCTCTTGTTCACCTTTTTTCTTCGTGAAGTGTGCAGCAGCGCTTCACCATTTTTTAGCTATCGTAATTACAGATTTCTGTTACATCGAAGGAGGCTTTATGGAACAACTTACGATTGATACCGGCCTGCGCGAATACGCGGTCAATGGCGGGCCGGAGCACGGCGGCGGAGTGCTGCGCTTTAACCCCAGCGACCCCAATGTTTACAGCCGTTTTTGCACCCTGCAAAATCAGCTGCAAGAACTGGAACAGCAGGTGCAGGCGCAAAGCCCCACTGGGACCGATACCATACAGCTGCTGGCCCAGGCGGATCAGCGCGCCAAGGGGCTGCTGGCGGAAGTATTTGGCCCCGGCAATGATTTTGACGCCATGCTGGGCGGCACCAATCTGCTGGCGATTGCCGGCAACGGCGAGCGGGTCATCACCAATCTGTTTGCGGCATTGCAGCCCATTCTGGAAGCCGGTGCCCGCCAGTGCGCGGATGCCAAAGCCACACTGGCCGTGCAACAGGCCCAGGTAGCGCGCGCCGCGCGCGGGGTGCAGGTATGAGCAGCTGGCGGCTGCCCACCCGGCTGGAGGTTGGCGGAAAAGTATATCCGATTCATTCGGATTACCGCGATATTCTGGATATTCTGCATCGGTTGAACGATGCCAGCGAGCCGGAATTCATCCGCTGGCGGGTGGCCCTGGCCCTATTTTATGAGGGCGATCTGCCGCGCAGCGACTATCCCGAGGCCATGCAGAAGCTGGCAGATTTTTTGAACTGCGGGCAAACGCTGCCCCGCTCCCCTGCCCCGCCGCTGTTGGACTGGGAACAGGACGCCCCGCTGATTGCCGCCGACATCAACAAAGCCGCCGGGTGCGAAGTTCGCGCCCTGCCTTATCTGCACTGGTGGACCTTTATGGCCTGGTTCAACAGCATTGGGGACGGCCAGCTGGCTACCCTGCTGCGGGTGCGCAGCAAGCTGCGCCACGGCCAAAAATTGCAGCCGTGGGAACAGGACTACTACCGCAAAAACAAAGCCATGGTTGACCTGCGCCCCCGCCTGAATCCGGCAGAGATAGCGGAACGCCAGCGGCTGCAGCGCCTGTTGGCCAATTAAGTCCCCATAAGGAGGTAGATGCTTTTGCCAAAATCCTATGCAGGCAGCCTTCAGGTTGCCCTGTCTACACAAACAACTACCCACACCGCGCAGCAGCCGCTGAACGGCCTGCGCACTGCCCTGAAAAAAATAAGCCGCAGTGTAAACGCTGCGTTCTCCGCCGTGCCGGTGGCAAAGTTTGAGCAGCAGACCGCCGCAGCAGCAGTCAGCGCCAACAAAGCCGCCAAAGCCCAGGCCAAACTTGCCAGTGGCACCGCCAAAGCAGCCAAGGCCGCCAAACGCAGCGTTGCGGAATTTGATGAGCTGGACCGGCTGCAGGCTTCTCTTGCCGAAAGTGCCGGAGCTGCGGCGGCTTCCACCACCCGCAAAAGCAGCAGCGCTGCAACAATCAAAGCCGCAGATGCCGAACCGCCACAGTCAAGTCCGCCGGCTCTATTAAACCAGCAGCTGCAAAATTTCTGGGCTACATTACAGGCTGTGCTTGCCCCCGCCGCCGCGCTGTGGGATGCAGCTTGGCAGCAGATGAAAACCGCTGCCCTGACCGTTTGGCAGGATCTTTTGGGCGGCGTTCAGCTGACCTGGGCCGAGTACGGCCAGCCCATTGCCCAGAGTGCCGCCCTGGCGCTGGAAAACCTGCAAGGCATTTTTACCACCCTGTGGCAGAACGTTTTGCAGCCAATCCTTACTAACCTGATGCAGATTTTATCTACCCTCTGGTCCTCCCACCTCAAGCCCCTGTGGGACGACATTCTTTTGCTGGTAGCAAGCGTTGCCAACTGCCTGCTGGACCTGTGGAACAACCTGCTGGCCCCGGTGGCCAAGTGGATTATCGCCACATTCGGCCCCGCGTTTGCTGAGGTATTCAACGCCATTGCGGACGTTGTTGGCGTGGCCGTTGGGGCTATTGCGGATGCCATCGATCTGGCCGTTGTTGTGCTGCGCGGGCTGGCGGACTTTTTAAGCGCCGTGTTCCGCGGCAACTGGGATGCTGCCTGGCAGGCCATCGGCAACACAGTCAACACCGTCTGGGATAAGATGACGAACGCCATCAAGACCGCCGTCAATGGCATCATCGGCTTCATCAACCGGATGATCTCCGCCGTTGTGACCGGCATCAATGCGGTCATCAACGCGCTGAACGGGTTGTCGTTCGACCTGCCGGACATATTCGGCGGCGGGCATGTCGGGTTTCATATCAGCACCCTGACCGCCCCGCAAATTCCCTACCTGGCACAAGGCGCGGTCATCCCGGCGAACCGGGAGTTTCTGGCGGTGCTGGGCGACCAGAGTCACGGCACCAACGTGGAAGCTCCGCTGGACACCATCAAGCAGGCTGTGGCCGAGGTCATGGAGGACCTGCAGGCGGGCCAGATGGCTGGCTTTGAAGCCGTTGTGGCCGTGCTGCGGGAGATCCTTTTCGCCGTGTACGGCATTGAGCTGACCGACGAGGACGTAGGCCGCGCCGTACAGCGCTGGCAGCGCAAACAGCTGACTGCCACAGGAGGTGTGTAACGTGACCCTGACCAATCTGTTCCAGATCGATGGCAAATCCCTGTACGCACCGGACTGCGACATTGAACCAAGCTATTCCGACCTGGATTCCAGCGATTCCGGGCGCGATGAAGCCGGGTACATGCACCGCGAAGTGGTGCGGGAAAAGGTTTCCACCTGGCCCATCGCCTACAGCTGCCTGACGGATGACGAATACAAGTACACCATCGGGCTGTTTGCAGGCAAGGCAACGTTTCAGTTCACCCACCCCAAAGCCGGTTCTTCCACCGAGACCGAAACCACCACCTGCTACTGCAGCAAATACGGCATCGCCTGGCATAACGCCAAGACGAAACAGTGGAAGAACCTTAAATTTAACATTATTGAATGCTGATTGAGAGTTAGGAGGTAGGAAGTAGGGGTTAAAACGGGCCTAAGGTCCGGCATTGTAGGGAACGGTCTTGACCGTTCCAAAACTTTGCCACATATTCCGCAACGGGATTCACCACAAGGCGACGGGCGCACACTGTGCGCCCCTACGGGATTGCGGCCCAATTTTCAACCCGTGCGCGCACGCGCACACCATGAACTCCTAACTCCTCACTCCTACCTCCTAACTAAAACCAAAGGAGGTGTGTATTTGTATCAACCAATCCTCACTCTCTCCAGCGGCACCGAGTTAAAGGGCGGCTCCCCCGGCAGCGCGGTCAAAAGCCTGACGCTGCATACTGCGGTGAACGCCGGGCAGGAGTTCACTATTGGCTCTGCGTTTTCGGACTACATTGAAGCCGAAATCTGGGCGGACCCGGGCGGCAGCCTGCAAATTACTGCCGGGGACGCCCTGACCTACTACCGGCAGGATGATGCCGGGAACCGCACCAAGGTGGGCGTTTTCTATGCCGAAAAGCCCACCCGCACCAAGCGCAACAGCTACAAGGTCACGGCCTACGACACCATGTCCAAGCTGGATGCGGACTTCTCCGGCTGGCTGCACGCCAATCAGGCACAGTTCCCCAAAACTATCTGGCAGCTGGTTCAGCTGGCCTGCCAGCGGGCAGGGGTTACGCTGGCCAGCAGCAGCCTGCCCATCAATGGCAGCTACAGCGTGCAGGCATTCTATGCGGATGATTTAACCTGCCGCCAGATTATCTCCTGGGCGGCGGAAGCGGCAGGCTGCTACGCCCACATGAATGCAGACGGCAAGCTGCAATTCTTGACCTACACAGACAAGCGCAGCACTGCTAAAATCACCCCGGACGGTGCCAGCAACAGCACCGCCTATTATGCTGACAGCCTGAGCTACGAGGACTACACGGTCAAGGCCATTGAGAAAGTCCAGATCCGGCAGTCGGACAGTGACGTGGGGGTCATCTACCCCGACAGCACCACTGCCACCAACACCTATGCAGTTCAGGGCAACCTGCTGCTGACAACCGGCACCGAAGCCAACCTGAAAAGCGTTGTACAAAACCTGTACAACGTGCTGAAAAACGTGACCTACACCCCCTGCAAAGTATCGGTGCCCAACAGTTCCGGCCTTGCCTGCGGGCAATCGTGCACGTTAAGGACGCACGCGGGCGGGAGTTCGACACCTACCTGATGAGCGCCACAATCTCATCCGGCAAGGCCAGCTTTAAGAGCGTGGGCAGCGCCAGCCGGAAAAGTTCCAGCGCCGTGAACAGCCAGAGCTACAAGAACCTGACCGGCAAAATGCTGGAGATCAAGACCAGCGTGGACGGCCTGGAAGTAAAGGCAAGCGACCTGACCGGCAAGTACACCGACCTGAAAGCAACGGTGGACGGGCTTTCCTCTGAGGTGAAAAAAAGACACCAAAATCACCGGCGGCGGCAACCTGATCCTGGGCAGTGAGAGCTTCAAGAACGCCACCTATGTCGGCATTGACAGTAGCGTGGTGTATGGCGATGATGGCAGCGCAACAATAACCAATGCGAACACATGCCGCGGGTTCAAGTTCAACGCTGTTAGCGCTCATATCACCAAAGGCGTTACCCTATGCCTGTCCGTTATGTACAAACTCATTTCCGGCACCGATGCGCTGCGGCTGGGCATTACGTTTACGAGCGATGACGGACAAAATTACATTGCCTACATAAAAACCGCTGACCAGCTCGAAATTGAGCAGACGGACGGCTGGGTGCTGCGGTATGGTACATGGACCCCCAGCAAAAACGGTGTTTTGAAAACTGTCGAGTTCGACAGCAATGGCAACTGCACCAATAAGTTTGAGCTGCTTCACCCCATGCTGCAATACGGCAACGCGCCGACCGCCTGGAATGCCAGCTCTGGCGACTATCTGACCCAGGAAAGCGCAAAAAGCCTGTTTTCCCAGACCGCTGACGAGATCAAGACCGAAGTCACCAAGTCCGTGACGGAATCTGTAACAGAGACGGTAAAGGATACCGCCACCAGCGCCGCCAACGATGCGGTTGACAGCAAGCTGCAGGATTATGCCACCACCGCAACGGTGAACAGCCTGAAAGAGGATGTCTCCAGCATCAGCCAAAAGGCGGATAGCATCAGCACCAAAGTCAGCAGCCTGAAAGAGACCACCACAACCATTTCCAACGATTTGGACAGCACAAAACAGGAGTTCAAGACGGTCAAAGAATCCGTTTCTGCGATTGACCAGAAAGCCGACAGAATTACCCAGACGGTAACGCGGCGGATCACCGGCGGCAACAATATTATTGTGGGCACCGACGACTGGAACAATGCGACCCTGGATGCAGGCGGCAATGACCTGAGCAAAAAGGGCAGCTACACCATTACGGGTGAATCTGTTCGCGTGACCAACAAGGCGCAGAACACTCGCTTTCACTTTGGCGCGGACAAAACGCTGGTGATTGCCAAGGGCATGACCTATTGTGCATCGGTACTGTACAAGCTCAACTCCGGCACGGACAGCCTGTTTTTGCAGTTCGAGACCAAGAGCAGCAGCGGAGCAAAAAGTTATTACGGCAATGCATTCAAAAATGCGAAGCAGGACATTGCGCTGGACAACGGCTGGAAGCTGCGCTGGGCGGCGTTCACGGCGACCGCGGACGGATATGCAGATGGCCTGTTTGTGAGCACTGCCAATGACTTTGCCACCGTTACCAACGATCTGACCATCATGCACCCCATGGTGCAGATGGGCAACGCGCCTACCGCGTGGACAGCCAGCACCGGCGATTACCTGACTACCACCGAAACAAAAACCGAGATCAAGCAGACGGTGAGCGAAATTAAGCTGACGGCCAGCACAAGCGGAACCAGCAGTACCATCAAGCTGACGGCAGGCGGAACAGAGATCACCAGCGCACAGATCAACCTATCCGGCGTGGTGACATTCTTGGATTTGAGTACCTGGAACCAGGATAAGACCATTATCAACGGCGGCAACATTACCACCGGGCAGATTCACAATAAGGCGCGCACAACCACTTATGACCTGGACAATGCCTGGATTCGTATGGGCAAAGATGCTGGCACTCGTGTGGACATTGACACGGGGCGCATCCGCTGGTACTGGGAAAACAACCTGACCGGTGTGTTAAGCAGCCGGTACGGCAAATCTTATATTGGCGATAACTCCCGCTACACGTTTTTAGGCTGGTTCTCCACCGGCGACCCCAGCTTTGATTATTCCACCGGCGGGGCCACCAGCGAGTTTGTGGGCATTGCCATTGACCAGGTAGATAAGGTCATCCACTGCAATGCCAGCAAGTTTGAAATCCCCGGCAGAATTGAATGCGGTTCTTTGAGCGTGAACGGGAGGGAGATTTAATGCAGAAATTCATGCAGATTTTGGCCACGTTGGCTTTGCTGTTGGTGCTTGCATTGGTCATCCCGCTTACGCTGGCAGCCTGCGGCGGCACGCGAACCGAAGATACAAGCTATCCGCGCCCGGAATATTCCGGCTCCCCGATGGCAGAAAGGGTGATGAAATGACCACAACCGCAAAAAATTGAAGAGCTCCAAAAATCCGTCATCAACGCCATCAACAACAGCTGCCTGCACCCCGCTGTGGTGCGGCTGGTGCTGCTGAACGTGATCTCGATGGTGGAAGCCAGCGAGAGAGAGGTAAGCAAAAGAGAAAAAGAGACAGCATCCTGAAAATCTGTTTTTTGTTCCCGCATAATCCACACAAAATATAAGGCAATACCGCATAATTCTAAGTGCCGATACGGCGAGCGAGGTGCGGCAGATGCCAAGCCAAAAGCGCAGATAATACTGGATGCTGCAAAGGTGAGCGCCGCCAGTGGCGGAAACAGCGAACCGAAGCAGGGGCAGCGGTCGCAGAGTGCGAGGGGCTTTGCCCCCGAAGCACGATGCGGGTACCGCAACCCGACATTATCGAGCATTTTGGCAACGCAGATGCCGTGCCGCAGCTGCCGGAGCGGTGCTTAAGCCGCAAGGCGGGAATTGTGCGGTGTTGCCTTAACACATAAAAACAAGGCACCGGGCCAATTACAGGTTCGGTGCCTTGTGGTATTTATGGTGTCAGGATGCCGATCAATCTGCCATCGGCTGATGGTCCGTGATGGTGTGCTCCTGCTGGTACTTGAGCGCAGCAGCGATAAAGCCCTTGAACAGGGGATGTGCGCGGTTGGGGCGGCTCTTGAATTCGGGGTGGAACTGTACGCCCACATGGAAATCACGGCCGGGCAGCTCAACAGCTTCCACCAGGCGGCCATCCGGGCTGGTACCGGAGATCACAAGGCCGTGGTTCTGCATCTCTGCACGGTAGTCGTTGTTGAACTCATAGCGGTGGCGGTGGCGTTCGTCAATTTCTTCTTTGCCATAGCACTCACGCAGCTTGGTGCCCTCGGCGGTAATGCAGGGGTACTTGCCCAGGCGCATGGTGCCGCCCTTCGGGATGTTCCCCTGCTGGTCCGGCATCAGAGCAATAACATTGTGCTCGCCGTCCGGCGTAAACTCGCTGGAGTTGGCATCGGCATAGCCCAGCACATCGCGGGCATATTCCATAACCATAATCTGCATACCCAAGCAGATGCCAAAATACGGGATGTTCTGTTCCCGTGCATAGCGGGCGGCCTGGATCATGCCCTCAATGCCGCGGTCGCCAAAGCCGCCGGGCAGGATGATGCCATCCACACCGGAAAGCTCTTCAGCGCAGCGCTCCTGATCCAGCAGGTTTTCGCTGTCCACCCAGTGGATCTCCACTTTGGACTCATTCTCAAAGCCGGCGTGATACAGGGACTCCATTACACTCAGGTATGCGTCATGCAGCTTGACATATTTGCCAACCAAGGCAATGGTGCAGGTCTTGCTGCGGGTGGCAATGCGGGAGATCAGCTCTTTCCACTCGGTCAGGTCGCTGGCCGGAGTTTCCAAGTGCAGCTGACGGCAAACAACGTTGGTCAGGCCGGCAGCCTCCAGCATCAGCGGGCACTCGTACAGGCTGGGCATGGTCAGGTTTTCAATCACGCAATCAGGGCGCACATTGCAGAACATGCTGATCTTGCGCTTGATATCGCTGCCAACGCGGCCATCGGCACGCAGCACGATGACGTTGGGGGCGATGCCCATGCCCTGCAGTTCCTTGCAGGAATGCTGGGCGGGCTTGGATTTATATTCGTCCGAGCCGGAAATATAGGGCACCAGAACCACATGGATGTAGCAGCAGTTTTCCATGCCCTGCTCAATGCCAACCTGGCGGATGGCCTCCAGGAAAGGCTGGCTCTCAATATCACCGGTGGTACCGCCGATTTCGGTGATGACAACATCGGCTTCGGTGCTTTTGGCAAGATTGTAGATATAGCTCTTGATTTCGTTGGTAATGTGGGGAATGATCTGCACCGTCTGGCCCAGATAAGCGCCCTGGCGTTCCTTGTTCAGCACGTTCCAATAGACCTTGCCCGTCGTCAGGTTCGAGTACTTGTTCAGGTTTTCATCAATAAAGCGCTCATAATGACCCAGATCCAGGTCGGTTTCGGTTCCGTCATCAGTCACGAACACCTCGCCGTGCTGTAGCGGGCTCATGGTGCCGGGATCCACGTTGATATAAGGATCCAGCTTTTGAGAAGCCACCTTCAGGCCGCGGGTTTTCAGCAAACGGCCCAGGCTGGCTGCTGTGATGCCCTTGCCCAAGCCGGAGACCACGCCGCCAGTAACAAAAACGTACTTTGTCGCCATATATACCATCCTCTCCACAACTACCACAAATAAATGGACGCTTTATTATACATCACTTTTATTTCCAAAAGCAAGAGTCTTTTTTCCTGTTTGGTGCAAATTCTCTTGCGCACCATCGTACAATCCCCTATAATAAATAAGATAGTATTTAAGGCAACACCGCACAATTCCCGCCTTGCGGCTTAAGCACCGCTCCGGCAGCTGCGGCACGGCATCTGCGTTGCCAAAATGCTCGATAATGTCGGGTTGCGGTACCCGCATCGTGCTTCGGGGGCAAAAGCCCCTCGCACTCTGCGACCGCTGCCCCTGCTTCGGTTCGCTGCATCCGCCACTGGCGGCGCTCACCTTTGCAGCATCCAGTATTATCTGCGCTTTTGGCTTGGCATCTGCCGCACCTCGCTCGCCGTATCGGCACTTAGAATTATGCGGTATTGCCTTAAAATCATGTTGAGAAGGGAGCGTGCTTGTTTGCAAAAGCTCAAAAAAATTTTCAGCCGCCAGAACGGGTTGGTCCTGCTGCTGGTTCTGGTGGAATTTATGGTGTTGGCGCTGCGTTTTGTGGGGGATTTCCGCACAGGCGGCGTGATTGATATTACGCCGGACCTGATCATTCCCTACGCGGAGGAATGTACCAATGATGACCGCGGCGCCCGCGTGGAAAACTTTACCGGCCTGTTTGCCACCACCCGCTGGATCGACCTGCCGCGCGGCAGCTACCAGGTTTGCATCAACTATGTGAATGACGGCGAGGACGGCGAGGTCAGCTTTCTGGATGAGATCATGCCCACCGCGCAGTACGATGCCGCCAAGCTGCCCGCTGAGCGCACCCGCACGGTGTTCAGCCTGTGGATGCCCTACGGCTGCGAAACCGCACAGCTGCAGTTTACCGCGGACTGCGGCAAAAAACAGGTCATCTACATTACCGGCGCACAGATCGTACCCACCCACGCGTGGGCGTATGTACGGCTGCTGACGGGGCTTGTGTTCTGCGCCGTACTGGACTGGGTGATCCTGTTGCTGACCCGCCGGGTCAAATTTCCCATCCATACCCTGCGCGGGCGGTATATTGCCATGGCGCTGGTGGGCATCGGCGTGTTTGCCTGCCTGCCGCTGGGGCTCGGCTACCTGACGTACGGGCACGACCTTTCTATCCACCTTTCCCGCATTGAGGGGCTGAAAGCCGGGCTGCTGGCCGGGCAGTTCCCCGTGCGCATGGACCCGGCCATCATCAACGAAAAAGGCTATCCGTTCAGCCTGATGTACTCCGATGTGTTCCTGTACCCGGCTGCGGTGCTGCGCATTCTGGGTTTCAGCCTGCAAACCAGCTACAAAGTTTACGTTGCATCCATCACAGCAGCCACCGTGGGCATTACGTTTTATGCCCTGCGCAAAATGTTCCGCAGCGATTGTGCCGCGCTGCTTGGCACCGCGTTGTACACCCTTTCGTTCTACCGGCTGACCAACGTGTTTGTGCGCGCCGCAGTGGGCGAATATACCGCCATGGCGTTCCTGCCGCTGGTCGTGTATGGCCTGTGGCGGATTTATCGCCAATCCCCTGCCGATGGCAAAAAGGCCGAGCCCTGGTGCTGGCTGCCCTTTGCCCTGGGTTTTACCGGCTTGCTGCAGAGCCATCTGCTGACAACCGAACTTGCGGTGTTCTTTACCGCCGCGTTCTGCCTGCTGTATTTCAAAAAGACCTTCACCCGCCCGGTGCTGCCCGCTCTGTGCAAAGCCGCCGGGGCCGCCATTGTGTGGAACCTGTGGTTTATGGTGCCGCTGCTGCAATACATGGTACAGGGGGTGTGCCGCATCAGCGGCAAGTATGATGCCGCCTACCTGTACGACAGCTCCGTTTACCTGGGCCAGATGTTTTTGATGTTCGGCCAGAGCAGCGGCGTGGCGGAGAGTATCCAGAGCGGCATTGCGGGCGAAATGCCGCAGACGCTGGGCCTGGCACTGGCCGCGGGTGCATTCTTCTTCCTGCTGGCTGTGCTGGACCCCGCCGTGCGCAAAAGCAGCCGCGATGCCGCGCGCATTGGCAGCCTGACACTGGGCTTTGGCCTGCTGGCCGCCTGGTGCGCCAGCGACCTTTGCCCCTGGTACGCGCTGTTCCGTTGCGAACCATTGCAGGCACTGAGCAAGACTCTGGGTAAGCTGCAGTTTGCCTGGCGGTTCTTCACCCCGGCCACCATGCTGCTGGTCGTGTGTGCCTGCTGCGCGGTGGTGCTGTACCGCAAAGTCCGGCCCGAAGCTGCCAAGGCAATGGCCGCCGCCCTGCTGGCGCTGACCATCATCCCCGCCGGGTACCTGATGTATGACAAATGCACCACCAGCGAAGCCGTTACCTACATGAGCCTTGCCGCGGTGGATGACCTGCCCGGTCAGGTGGGTGGCGGCGAATACCTGCCCACCGAGGACACCACCACCGATGACAGCGTCTGGGGCCGCCTGACCCCCGAAGCGGACGACGGCGTAGAGTTGACAGAGTACACCAAAAACGGCCTGACCATTCAGCTGGCGGCGCAGAACACCGGCGATACCGAAGCATCCATCCGGCTGCCGCTATTCTACTACCCCGGCTACCATATGACCGCTGCGGACGGAGCCGCACTGACCCACAAGAACGGTTACCTGACCGTTACCCTGGCTCCCGGCTGGCAGGGCAGCGTACAGGTGTGCTGGACTGGAATGTGGTTCTGGCGCGCGGCGGACTGCATCAGCCTGCTGGGCATTGCAGCCACTGTTGTGCTGTACCGCAAAAGCCAAAAGAACGCAGCACACGTTTAAGGCAATACCGGGCTTGTCGCCCCCAAGCGGGGTTGGCGGCCCGGTTTATTTTATTAGGCCGCATTGGGGGTTGGATGGCTCCATCCCCCAATACAAGCATTTTTCCTAAAACATCAAGACAAACGCCAATCCGGTTTGTCATTTCTGCCAGTTGCTTTTTTGCGTTTGGCCCGTATAATAAGCACATAAACAGCAAGGGCGCTGCGAACACAAATCCTGTTCGCAGTGCCTTTTGTTTTATAAAAAGTCCGACTTATTTGCGTGATGATACCACAGAGGAAAAGGAGTTCGGTAAGTATGGCAGCAACCGTTATGGAACTGTACGGCAGCAAAGTCTTCAACGAGCACGAAATGCGTGAGCGTCTGCCCAGCTCGACCTACAAGAGCCTGAAGGCAACCATTGAAAAGGGTCAGGCCCTTGACCTGGAAGTAGCCAATGTTGTGGCCAGCGTGATGAAGCGCTGGGCGATTGAACAGGGCGCTACCCATTACACCCACTGGTTCCAGCCCCTGACCGGCATCACCAGTGAAAAGCACGATGGTTTTGTCAGCCCCCAGCCGGACGGCACCGCCATCATGGAGTTTTCCGGCAAGGAGCTCATCAAAGGCGAACCAGATGCTTCCTCCTTCCCTTCCGGCGGCCTGCGCGCCACCTGTGAAGCCCGCGGCTACACCGCATGGGACCCCACCAGCTATGCTTTTGTAAAAGATGACGTGCTGTGCATCCCCACTGCATTCTGCTCTTACACCGGCGAAGCACTGGATAAAAAGACCCCGCTGCTGCGTTCCATGCAGGCCATCAGCGACCAGGCCTGCAAGGTACTGCACCTGTTCGGCAAGGATGTTGAGCGCGTTGCCACCACCGTTGGCCCGGAGCAGGAGTACTTCCTGATCCGCAAAGAGGATTACAACAAGCGCCTGGACCTGGTTCTGACCGGCCGCACCCTGTTTGGCTCTGCACCGTCCAAGGGCCAGGAACTGGAAGAGCACTACTTTGGTGTGATCCGCCCCATTGTCTCCGCCTTTATGAAGGATCTGGACACCGAGCTGTGGAAGCTGGGCATCCCCGCAAAGACCAAGCACAACGAAGTTGCCCCCTGCCAGCATGAGCTCGCCCCCATTTACGATACCACCAACGTTGCCATCGACCACAACCTTCTGACCATGGAAATGATGAAGAAGATTGCCGATAAGCACGGCCTGGTCTGCCTGCAGCACGAAAAGCCGTTCGAGGGCGTTAACGGTTCCGGCAAGCACAACAACTGGTCCCTCAGCACCAAGAGCGAAAACCTGCTGGATCCCGGCGATACCCCGATGGAAAATCTGCAGTTCATGGTCTTCCTGACCGCCGTTATCAAGGCAGTTGATGAATACGCTGACCTGCTGCGTACCTCTGTTGCCACCCCCGGCAATGACCACCGCTTGGGCGCTAACGAGGCACCCCCGGCCATCATCTCCATCTTTGTCGGCGAAGAGCTGGAAGCTGTTATCGATGCTGTCTGCACCGACAGCCCCTATGCCGGCCCTGTTAAGATGAAGATGGACCTTGGCGTTGATGTTCTGCCCAAGTTCAGCAAGGACACCACCGACCGTAACCGTACTTCTCCGTTCGCCTTTACCGGCAACAAGTTCGAGTTCCGTATGCCCGGTTCCGCTGAGAACCTGAGCGATGCCAACACCATCCTGAACACTGCTGTTGCCAAAGAGCTGAAGCAGTTTGTTGCCGATGTGGAGGGCGCTGCTGACTTTGAGTGCGCTGCCGCCGCCTGGGTCAAGAAGACCCTGAACGACCACCGCCGTGTGATCTTCAACGGCAACGGTTATTCCGAAGCCTGGGAAGCTGAGGCTGCCCGCCGTGGCCTGCCCAACCGCAAGTGCACCCCCGATGCCATGGTCGCCCTGAAGGAAGAGAAGAACATCTCCCTGATGGAAGAGTTCGGCGTTCTGACCAAGACCGAAATGCTGAGCCGTTACGAAGTTGAGATGGAGCACTACTCCAAGATTATCAACATCGAAGCCCGCACCATGCTCAAGATCGCATCCAAGCAGCTGATTCCTGCCGCCACCAGCTATATGGGCGAAGTTGCCAGCACCGCCGCAGCCAAGACCGCTGCTGTGGAAGGCATCTCCACCAAGTCCGAAGCAAAGCTGTTGACTGCACTTTCCAAATACACTGACGAGATGTCTGATGCAACCGACGCTCTGAAGGCTGTGACCGATAAGGTCAGCGCCCTGGACGATGAGACCGCTAAGGCTCATGCTTTCCATGATGAGGTTCTGCCCGCCATGGATACCCTGCGCGCCGCCGCTGACGCTGCTGAAGAGCTTGTCGATGAGGATTACTGGCCGCTGCCGTGCTACAGCCGCATGCTGTTTTACACTGAGTAAGCAGTGACCCAAAAAGCCCCCGGCAGTAAGGGTTTGTGCTTTGCACAAAATGCCGGGCACGGCTTTTTAACACGCCATTCTCCTTTTCCTATTTCTTACACCAGCTCGAAAGGCCCGCCGCGAGGTGGGCCTTTCGAGTTTAGGTAGGAGTCAGTTGAAAGTTAGGAGTTAGGAGTTTATTGGGTTCAATGCTGAATAAACTCCCGGCACTCGTCCCGCCCTATCGACCATACCGGAACTTTGCTCCATATGCTATAATGGGATTAACCAAAAGGCAACGGGCGCACAATGTGCGCCCTACGGAATTTCTCATTGCTCATTGCTAATTTCTAATTGCATCAACTCCTAACTCCTCACTCCTACCTCCTAACTTTTTTCCCCCCCTCTCTGCCAAATCTGCAGCCCTAAATTTGGAGGATTCCACCATGAAGCATACTGCACAGGATATCCTGAACTATGTCGAAGATAACGACGTAAAATTTGTACGTCTGGCGTTCTGCGATATTTTCGGCAATCAAAAAAACATCTCTGTCTTTGCCGGGGACCTTCCCTATGCCTTCGAGCAGGGCGTCTGCTTTGACGGCAGCTCCATTGCCGGGTTTATGAACACTGAGGAGAGCGACCTTGTGCTTTGGCCAGACCCGGACACAATGACCATTCTGCCCTGGCGCCCCACCGAGGGCCGCGTAATGCGCATGTATTGCGATATCACCCTGCCCAATGGCCGCCCCTTTGCCGGCAACAGCCGCGGGTACCTGCAATCGGTGGTCAAGCGCGCCAAGGCCATGGGCCTGCGCTGCGATGTGGGCTGCGAATGTGAGTTCTATCTGTTCCAGACCGACGAGCACGGCAACCCCACCCGCATCCCAATGGACCACGGCGGCTACTTTGACATTGCCCCTCTGGACAAGGCCGAGAACATCCGCCGCGAGATCTGCTTTGCCATGGAGGATATGGGCCTGCGCCCCCAGCACAGCCACCACGAAAGCGGCTTTGGCCAGAACGAAGTGGACTTTATGTATTCCACCGCGCTCAAATCGGCCGATAACCTGAACACCTTCAAAAGCACCGTCAAAGCTATTGCGGACCGCAACGGCCTGTTTGCCAGCTTTATGCCCAAGCCCATGCAGGACCAGGCCGGCAGCGGCATGCATGTGAATGTTTCCATCCACCGGGACGGCAAAAACCTGTTCCAGGGCGACATTGCCCCCGACAGCGAGGCCGGACATTTTATTGCCGGTATTCTGGCGCACGCGCGGGAGCTGACCTGCTTCTGCAACCCGATTCCCAACTCTTACACACGGTTTGGCAGCTGCGAAGCCCCCAAGTATGTCAGCTGGAGCCGCCAGAACCGCAGCCAGCTGGTGCGCCTGCCTTCCGCCACCGGCGAATTCTGCCGCCTGGAGCTGCGCAGCCCCGATCCCTCCTGCAACCCATATCTGGTCATTGGCCTGATTCTGGCCGCCGGGCTTGACGGCATTGAAAAAAAGATGCCGCTGCCCGCTCCGGTCAACCGCAATCTGTTCCACAAGAGCGCCGCCGAAGGGCTGGAAAGCCTGCCCGAAAGTCTGCGCGAAGCCATCACCATTGCCGCACAGAGTGACTTTATCGCCAAAGAGCTGCCTGTGCCGCTGATGAACAAATACTTTGAATACCAGACCCAGTTGTGCCATGGTTACGAAAGTGCCCCCGACCCCAGGCATGGGAGCGTGAAAACTGCTTTTTGAAGATTTGATGTTTCCCAAAGCAGGGCAGATTTTGTAATTTAACAGATGGGCGGTGATGTGTTTGTGCCTTCAGCTTTGATTGCCTCTGCGGGGAACAACGCAAATGAATACCTGGCAAAGCATGTAGCGGAGCTGGGTTACCTGCGCCCCACCATTGTGGCCAGCGGCGGCGAAGCCCGCCGCCGCATGGGGGATATTGATTTCGAGGTCGTGATCATCAACACCCCCCTGCCGGACGAGTTTGGCCACGAACTTTCGACCTATGCGGTAGAAAAATCAAACGCCGGTGTCATTCTGCTTGCCAAGGCGGGCACCGCAGACCAGATTTCCGATAAATTGCAGCAGCACGGTGTGTTGGTGTTGGCAAAGCCCTTTACCGGGGTGCAGTTCCGCCAGGCCGTTCAGATGGCCGCCGCCTGCTGCCGCCGCCTGGATTATCTGCGGCAGGAAAACGACAAACTGCGGGATAAGATTGCCCAGATCCGGCTGGTGGACCGTGCCAAGTGCTATCTGATCGAGCACAAGGGCATGAGCGAAGCGGAAGCCCACCGCATGATTGAAAAGACCGCCATGGATACCCGCCGCGACCGTGCAGAGGTTGCCGCAGAGATCTTGGAAGAAGAGTAAAACCGCTGCGGAATTTCGCAGATTTTGCGGCAAAAATGCGGCAGGCGCAAAACCTGCCGCATTTTTTCAGCCTATTTTCAGCTGATTGTGGTATACTGTATCTATAAATTGCAGGAAGCCGAAGGAGATTTGCCGGTGAATATCCTGATTGTAGCGGACGAACCCCGGCCAGACCGTGCAGGGGGATGCCGCCTCCCTGCATCGGTTGGCGGTGTTCCTGCTGGATAATGCCATCAAGTACGCGGGCACCGGCGGCGCCGTGCCCCTGCGGCTGGCCGCAGCGGGCAGCCAGGCGGTTTTGACGGTGCACAACACCGGCACGCCCATCCCACCGGACCGGCTGCCCCATATTTTTGAGCGCTTTTACCGCGCGGACCCATCCCACACCGGCAGCGGAACCGGGCTGGGGCTGGCGATTGCACAAAGCATCTGCCAGGCACACCACGCCGCTATCCGGCGGAATCCGGGCAGGATGGCACGACATTCCGGGTAGAAATCAGGAAAGAGCAAGGAGAACACCATGGAAATTGAACGCAAATGGATGGTGCAGGGCTGGCCCCAGGGGCTTCCCCTGCTGGAAACTTACCGCATGGACCAAGGGTACATCAGCGTGCCCCCACAGTGCGCATCCGGCGCGAAGCATTGCAGGGCGGCCGCACCGCGCTGGTGCTCTGCTTTAAGGGCGCACCGGACAAAACCGGCCTGATGCGGGAAGAGATTGAAACCGAGATCACGCCGGAGCTGTTTGAAAAGCTGGAACGTCTGATCGGCAAACCGCTGATTGCCAAGGAGCGCCGCACCTATGCCCTGAAGAACGGCCTGAAGCTGGAAGTGAACGATGTGGACGCCGGGCTGCCCAGCCATTTTATGTATGCCGAAGTGGAATACCCCGATGAACCCACCGCACGCGCCTGGACCCCCGCCGACGATGCCCTGACCCATTATCTCTCCAATGAATGCACCGGCCAGCCGGGAGCAAGCATGGGAGAGTACTGGACCGAGACGAGAAAATAAGTTAAAAGTAAGTTAGAGTTAGAAGTAGGGAGTTAGAGTTTTTGAGTTGACGATACCGTTAAAGCTCGGCCGAAATATATAAATTAAAACGTAGGAACGGTCTTGACCGTTCCGGAACCTCGAAATCATCTCTCACATGGGATGTTTGCCAAGGCAACGGAACGGTCAAGACCGTTCCCTACAGATATTTTATAACGTTCATTGCAAACCTTAAAACTGCCGCAATAACTCCTACCTCCTAACTCTCAATTCCACTTTTCCTCCCCTGTTCTCCCCGTTGCTTACGGTTAGGGGTGCCGTTATGGGTTTGGGCGGTGCGGCGGGCGGCAGCAAGGCCAAGGCCCCAGTGCTGGCCGCGGGCGGCATCGGTGGTGAAGAGTTCCCGGCCCGCTTTCTGCAGGGCTTCCGGGCTGAACCCCGGCCCGGTATCCGTTACAGTGAAAACAATTTCCTGTCCCTCTTCCACAGCATCCAGCGTGATGGTTCCGCCAGCGGGGGTAAAGCGAACGGCGTTTTCTAAAATATTATCCAGTGCCCGGCCCAGTGCCTGCCTTTGTGCGGGGATGGTTCGGGCGTTTTCCATTGCGTTGTTTAGTACAAATTGTATACTTTTATTATCGCACAACAATTTGGCATCATTAGCGCACCGTGTCAGAATTTCCTGCACCTGCACCCGCTGCATCGGCTCCTGCGGGCTGGTTTCGGCGGTGTTGACGGTGCGCAGGGTTTGCAGGTAGCGGTCCGCTTTTTCCGCGGCGCGCTGCATGGCGGCAATCTGGGCTTTCTGGGCTTCGGTCAGGTTCTCATCCTCCGCCAGCAGGTCGGCGTTGCCGGTTATGATCGCCAGCGGGGTTTTCAGGTCATGGGCCAGGGCGGCGGTCTGCTCGGCGCGCTGCTGTTCCAGCTTCCACTGGCTTTGCAGGCTGGCTGTCAGTTGGCTGCCCATTGTCTGCATAGCCCGCAACGTTTCGGCGAACTCCCTCACCTTAGCGCCGGAAACCTCGATTTCTTCCGGGCGCTGGGCGGCGATTGCTGCGGAAGCTTTGGTCAGCTTGCGGGTCTCCCCCGTCAGCACCTTCACCGTGCAGTGGGTACACAGCGCCAGCCATATCACCTCCAGCAAAATCAGCAGCAGAATATACATGGTCTGGAAATCCGGCAGGACTTCCCGCAGCGCCGGGTCCGCATAGGGCACCGAATAATCATACTGCAAAATGCAGCGTGCGCCATCCGCCATATCCACCACGTATTGGTATGATGCCATCACCCACTGCCTGCCGCCCGCTAATATGTTCCTCGCTTTTTTCAGCTGGCCGGCCGTCATGTTGGTTTGCAGCACATGCGCTGTCCCGGCCTGTAATATGGCATAGCGGCACAGCGGGTCAATGGCGTTGGGGTCAAAGGTTTCAACGGTGGCGGTTGCGGCGTAATCCCGTGCTTCGCTGCACACCTGCGCCCCGGTAACGGGAGGCAGCAAAAACCCATTGCGTATAAGCGACATAAACAGCCCCCACCACACCAGCAGGATCACAATGCTTCCACCGCCGCACACCACAAGGTAGCGCACCAGCACATTGCGCAGCGGGGTCAGGTTTCGCTTTTCCATTGGTAGCCCACTCCCCATATTGTTTTCAGTACGGTTTCCGGCGCGGCAACGCCCGCTGTGCGCAGTTTGGCGCGGATATTTTTAATGTGCTGGGTCACTGCCGTATCGTCCGCTGTGCCATCATAGCCAAAAACAGCTTCATATATCTGTTCTTTGCTGAACGTCTGCCCCGCGTGCAGGGCCAGATACTCGCTGATTGCGTATTCCGACCGGGTGAATGGCAGCGGTTGCTCCCCCACCATCGCGGTTTTGGCCGCCAGGTCGAACCCGATTCCGCCGCGCACCATGCGGCTGGCGGGGCGCGGTTCTGCCGCCGCAGGTGGGCGGCCACGCGGGCGCGCAGCTCCGCCACGCGGAAGGGCTTGGACAGGTAGTCGTCCGCCCCAATGCCAAGGCCGGTCAGAACCGACTGTTCATCGGTGCGGGCAGTCAAAAATAAAATCGGTGCCTGCGTTATGGCGCGGATGCGGCGGCAGATGGCAAAGCCGTCCTCGCCGGGCATCATCACATCCAGCAGGATGCAGTCCGCCCAGCGGCACAGGCTTTCCGTCACGGTCACGCCGGATGTGCGGATTTCTACCGCGTGGCCGTCCCGTTCCAGTGCCGTTTTCAGCAGTGTGCAAAGATCTGGGTCATCATCAACCGCAAGAATATGCGCCATAACATCTTCCTCCTTTTTATGCAATCAGGCGATACACCAGGCAGGACACCCCATACAGCAGGTAGACATGGGCCGGGTAGAACCAGTAAAACAGCTGTTTATGCCCGCTGCCGCGCATGCCGTTGTAAGCCAGCATCAGCACCGCGGCGGCCACGCCAAACCATTCGTAATAGGTGGTAAACATCTGGGAAAGTTCAAACCCCGGCTGACCGCGCAGCTGCAGGTACACCAGCACAAAATCCCACAAAAAGCTGTACAGCGCCCACACAGCTACCTGTGCTTTGCGGTGGTTCCGCAGCAGATACAGCAGCACGCCGCCAACCAGGTAGCTCCAACCGCCGTCCGTGATGCTGGTCCACATGGGCACCGGGCTGGTGATGACAAACGCCAGCACGGCGCTGACAATCGGCCTCTGCATAAGCTGCGGGAACATTCCCAGCACTGCAACAAACAGGAACGGCCAGCCGACCACTGCCGCGATAGCGGCAATGCCCTTCCCATACTTTTTGGCGCGCACCCAGTCGATGCCCTGCCAGATCACACAGAGCAGAACAAAATCCTGGAAGATCGCGTTCTGCGGGTAAAAGCCATCCCCGCGGCGGAACGCCTTGGCATAGATCATGAAAAATTGCACCGCCGCCATGCCCGCACCGATGCACCAGATACGGAAGAAATACCGCTTGCGGTCATGCGTATGGGCAAAGCCTTCCACCGTGCAGAACAAAAACAGCGGTGCCGACAGGCGCGCCAGCATGCTGAACCATTCCGGGATGCATCCGGTAAATTCAAAAAAGTAGTGGATATGATCCATCAGCATCAGTACCAGCGCAATGGTTTTGAGCGCCGTGCCGGACAGACCTTTGTGTGTTGTTTGCAGCATCTCATCATCCTCCTTATGTTTGCTACACATTCAGTTTACGGCTGAATTGTGTAGAAACCATAAGGAAGAATACGATTTCCTGCCATAAATTCTATAAGGCAATACCGCATAATTCTAAGTGCCGATACGGCGAGCGAGGTGCGGCAGATGCCAAGCCAAAAGCGCAGATAATACTGGATGCTGCAAAGGTGAGCGCCGCCAGTGGCGGAAACAGCGAACCGAAGCAGGGGCAGCGGTCGCAGAGTGCGAGGGGCTTTTGCCCCCGAAGCACGATGCGGGTACCGCAACCCGACATTATCGAGCATTTTGGCAACGCAGATGCCGTGCCGCAGCTGCCGGAGCGGTGCTTAAGCCGCAAGGCGGGAATTGTGCGGTGTTGCCATAACAAAAATGCGATCCTCACATTCAGCAAGGACCGCAGCGGGTTCAGCAATTATTTTGCAGTTTCAACGGTGTAGGTAAAGCCGTACTCTGCCTGCAGTTCCTTCACGGCGGGCTCCAGGTCCTCGATGAAGGTCGGGGAGTAAACGCTCTGGCCGTTATGGGCCTTCTTGTAATCTTCCAGCAGGGCGGTCAGCTTCTCCCAGCCTTCGTCTGCCTTTTTCCTGAGAAACCTCTTTCGGGAAGTCGATGATAAATTCGCGGTGTTTGGGAATGCGTGCTTTCATGGTGATTCCTCCAGATAAATTGTTTGCGGCAAAGGTTGCACAGCTTGGTGCAGCGCTGCCTTATTGATTGAAGATGCGTTTTGCATTTTCAGCGGTCAAATCCAGGACGCTCTGGGCATCCATCTGCCAGATCTCGCCGATCTTGGCTGCCACATGGGCAATGTTCCGGCTGTCGTTGCGGGTGCCGCGCACCGGTTCGGGGACATATAGGGGCAGTCGGTTTCCAGCACAGCCAGTTCGTGCGGCACCATGGCCAGCACCTTGGCCGCGCGCTTGGCTCCTTTATAAGTCACAGCGCCGCCAAATCCAAGGGCCATGCCCTGCGCCGTCAGCCAGGCGGCGTCCTCAGCGCTGCCGCTGTAACAGTGCAGCACCCCGCGGGGGCGGTACTGGCGCAGCAGCTCATACATTTCGGCGTGGGCTTCGCGGTCATGCACCGATACCGGCAGGTCCAGCTCCTGCGCCAGCTGCAGCTGCGCTTCAAACAGGTCGTACTGTTCCTGCGCTGGCAGCGGCCAATGGTGGTCCAGCCCGATTTCCCCCACCGCGATCACAGCGGGGTCATCAAACAGGGGGCGCATGGCGGCAAGCTCGGCCCGCCAGTCCCCGTGGTAAGTGGCCACAGTGGCGGCGTCCTCCTCGCCAAGGCTTTCGGGGTGGATGCCCAGCGCGGCATGTACAAAAGGATATTTGTGGGCCAGTTCCAGCACCGCAGCGGCATCGCCGGAATGCGTTGCACATTCCAGCACGCCCACCACGCCGCCTTCCCCAGCGCCCGCATCACCGCATCCCGGTCCGCATCAAACTGCCGGGACGAATAATGCGCGTGGGTATCGAAGATGTTGGTCATAGCTTTGCCCTTACGTTGAATGAGGAATTCGCAATTAGAAATTGCCAAACATTGTTCTTAATTTCTCATTACTAATTTCTAATTCCTAATTTTCCTTTTTCTTCCCTGCTGCCGGCCTATTAACCAAATAGATCCCCCCGCACACCAGCACAAGGGCGGCGAGGTATTGCCATTCGAACAGGGGCTCGCCGTTCAGGATGGCGGAGAGCAGAACGTTCATGATCGGAATGATCAGGCCGAACACGGCAATGCGGGAAACAGGGTTGTTTTTCATCAGCAGTGCCCAGATCACATAACCGGCACCGGAGATAAATGCCAGGAAAAGCAGCACCGGCACAGCGCCAAAGCTTTGCGGGTGCAGGCTGCCGCCCAGAACAAGGCCGATGACCAGCAGCGCCGCACCGCCGACCCCAAGGTTCAGGCAAGAGACGGTGAACGAATCCACCTTTTGGGTCACGGCTTTGTTCCACGGCCCGGCCAGTGCAAAAATCACCGAAGCGATCAGCATATAGGCAACGCCCGCCGGGCTGCCGCTGCCGTGGTTGCCAAGAGTTGCCACCAGCACACCGCTGAACCCCAGCGCACAGCCAATCGCTTTGCGCGGCGTCATGCGGTCGGCTTTGCCGTACAAAAAGTGTGCCAGGATAACCCCCATAAAGCTCTGGGTGCTGTTCAGAATGCCGCCCATAGCCCCGGTCAGCAGGGCAACGGCGGAATAATAAAAGGTATACTGTGCAGCAGTCTGCCACAGGCCCAGCCCGCAGCAGGAAAGCAGATTTTTGCCCTTTGGCATGGGCAGCGGCCCGCGCCGCAGCGCCGCGCCCCCGGCATACACCAGCAGCGCGCTGAGCATAAAGCGGACACCGGCAAAGCACATGATGGAAGCGGTATCGGTGGCGTCAATAGCAAACAGCCGGTACCCCATTTTGATAAACGGAAACGCCGACCCCACAGCACATTGCACACCACCGCCATGCCCACCGCAGCCGCCGGGTTGCCAAAAAAGGCATCCAAACGAGAGGGAGAGGAAGATTTTGTCATAATTTTTGGGGGAAGCGGGAGTTAATTAGGAATCAGCAACGCAGAATTAGCCATTTGAGTGTTCCAAACGCCTTCCCATTTTGTTTTATCTTCTGATACACTTTTCCTAATTTAGGCTATCTGGCAGTTTCAAATCCAATTGCTAACTTTGCGCCCCAAAAATTCCTAACTCCTACTTCCTAACTCCTACCTTCCTCAGTGTACTCTCGTTCCAGTGGGCACGTTATCGCTGTAGAAAGCGATCTCGCAGCCGCCGTCAGCGGTGTCAGCGGCAACGATCATGCCCTCGCTGGTATACTTGCCCTTCATCATCGGGCGGGGTGCCAGGTTGGCCACAATGGCGATCTTTTTGCCGATCAGATCTTCCGGCTTATACCACTTGGCAATGCCGGACAGGATGCAGCGCTCGCGCTCGCCGTCAAACACGGTCAGGTGCAGCAGCTTCTTGCTTTCTTTCATGTTTTCGCAGGCGCGCACTTCGGCCACGCGCAGCTCCACCTTGCAGAAGTCGTCAAAGCTGATCTCCGGCTCATGGTCGGTGATTTCAGCAACGGCTTCCTCTTTCTTTTCCTCGACCTTGGGGGCAGCGGCGGCTTCGGCAGCAGCCTTCTGCTTGGCGTCCTCGGCTTCCAGATACTCGATTTCCTTCTTCACGTCAATGCGCGGGAAGAGGGCTTCGCCCTTTGTGCACATGGTATTCGGCCGGATGGTTTGCCAGGTCGGCATAGCTCAGGTCGCTCAAACCCAGCTGCTCGGCCATCTTGGGTGCGGTGTTGGGCAGGTAAGCCTGCATCAGCACGGTAACGGTGCGCAGGGCATCGCACAGGTTGTAAAGAACAGCTTCCAGGCGGGGCTTGGTTTCCTCGCTCTTGGCCAGCACCCAGGGGCAGTCTCGTCAATATACTTGTTGGCGCGCTGCACAACCTCAAAAATAGCGATCAGTGCAGTGGGTACATCCAGAGCATCCATGGCGGCATCCACCTTGCCGGGCAGGGCGGCAGTCAGGCTTTTCAGCTCATCGTCCAGGGCATCGGACTGGCCGTTGGCGCTCACAGCACCGCCAAAGTACTTTTCGCACATAGCGACCGAACGGGACAGCAGGTTGCCCAGGTCGTTGGCCAGGTCGGTATTGATGCGGTTGATCAGGGCTTCATTGGTGAAAGCACCATCGTTGCCGAACGGAACTTCACGTAACAGGAAGTAACGCACAGCGTCCACGCCGTAACGGTCGCACAGCTTGACGGGGTCTACCACGTTGCCCTTGGACTTGGACATTTTGCCGCCGTTCAGCAGCAGCCAGCCATGGCCAAACACCTTGGTGGGCAGGGGCAGATCCAGAGCCATCAGCATGGCAGGCCAGATGATGGTGTGGAAACGCAGAATCTCCTTGCCGACCATGTGAATGTCAGCGGGCCAGTACTTATCAAAGTCGTGGTAGGTATCGTTATCATAGCCCAGTGCGGTGATGTAGTTGGAAAGTGCATCGATCCACACATAGATGGTGTGCTTGGGGTCAAACGGAACCTGGATGCCCCAGGAAACGCTGGTACGGGATACACAGGTATCCTGCAGGCCCTGCTTGATGAAGGCGATCATCTCGTTTTTGCGGGTAGCGGGCTGGATGAAATCCGGGTGCTCGTCATAATATTTCAGCAGGCGGTCAGCGTATTTGCTGGTCTTGAAGAAGTAGGCTTCCTCCTCTGCCTCATAGACAGGGCCGCCGCAGTCGGGGCACTTGCCGTCTTTCAGCTGGGCTTCAGTCCAGAAGCTTTCGCACGGCTTGCAGTACATGCCCTTATAGGTGCTCTTGTAGATATCACCCTGGTCATGCAGCTTGGTAAAGATCTTCTGCACACTCTTGACATGATAGTCATCGGTGGTACGGATAAAGCGGTCATAGCTGACGTCCATGGTCTTCCACAGGTCCTTGACGGTAGCCACAATGGCATCCACGTATTCCTTCGGCGTTACACCCTTGGCGGCGGCCTTATCCTGGATCTTCTGGCCGTGCTCGTCGGTGCCCGTCAGGAACATGACGTCATAGCCCTGCATCCGCTTGTAGCGTGCCAGTGCATCACAGGCCACGGTGGTATAGCTGTGACCAATGTGCAGCTTATCGCTGGGGTAATAGATGGGTGTTGTGATGTAAAACTTTTTGTTTTCCATATTTATAATAACTCCTTCCCGGAATAAAAACGATAATGCGCAATTAGCAATCAGAAATGCGGAATTCGTAATTTGAGGTAAGGCTGACACTGCAGGCAGCTCTTAGGCCGGAGCCGCTCCGTTTTTCCTACCGCAAAAACTCCTAACTCCTACTTCCTAACTCCTAACTCAATCCTCAAATCCCACCGGCTCCACGCCGCAGGCGCGCATGGCGTGCTTGCAAAGAACCTCGGTGCTGTCGATGAAAAACGGTCCCAGGTGTTCGTCCCGCTTCACAAGGCTCAGTTCCGTGCAGCCAAGCACCGCCATATCGCACCCCTGGGCGTGCAGGTCATCCACCGCTGCGTTAAACAGCTGCATGTCTACGCGCTTGCCCTGCTTGATCTCATCATAGATAATGGACATGATGCCCTTTTGGGCCTGTTCGCCGGGGGCGGCCCATTCCAGGCCGATATCCCGGCAGGCGATCTGATACGTTTCCGCCAGCAGGGTGCCGTCCGTTGCCAGAATACCCAGCTTATGGCACCCGGCCGCCTTGGCATCCGCCGCGGTCAGGCGCGGCATGTTCAGTACCGGTACCGGCAGGGCCGCGGCCAGGCGGTCATAAAAATAATGCGCGGTGTTGCAGGCAATGGCCAGCACGGTAGCACCATAGCGCACCAGGCTGATGCCGTCCTGCTCCATCACATCAAAGGGGTCATCCTTGCTTTTGCCCACAATAAAGGCTGTGCGGTCCGGGGTGGACGCGCGCGAGGAGATGACGATATCAATGTGGTCCTGATCTTTTTGGGCGGGGGTATGGTCGGTGATCATCTGGTACAGGTAGCAGCTCGCCGCCGGGCCAAGGCCCCCCATAATTCCCAATACCGGGTGTATGGCTTTTTGTTGTTTGTTCCGGCGTAATTTGCGCCATGCGCACCCCTCCCATCATAGATATTATTCATTATAAGGCGTTGGCGCAAATTATGCAAGCAAATCAAACAAAAATCCCGCCGGGAGCCATATGCGCAGCTCCCGGCGGGATTTTCAACTGTTATAGGGCAACACCGCACAATTCCGCCTTACGGCTTAAGCACCGCTCCGGCGGCTGCGGCACGGCATCTGCGTTGCCAAAATGCTCGATAAGACATCCAGTATTATCTGCGCTTTTGGCCTAGCAGCTGCCGCACCTCGCTCGCCGTATCGGCACTTAGAATTATGCGGTATTGCCATAGGGTAATTCCCCTATTATTTTATTCCGGCTGTTTCAGCTGGCGGATCAGCTGGTTGGTACCGGTTGCCGCGAGGCCTGAAACAATGCCCACGGCCAGCGCTGTCAATGGGTCGCCTGCCGGGAAGTCCGGCACACTTCCGCACCAGGCCAGCACCCCCAGCACACCGCCCAGCGTGCCGCAGATGGTGGGCAACCATTTATTGGCAAGCGGCGTTTGTTTGACCGCTGTTGCCGCCAGGTAGCAGATAACCGTAATCGCCGCCACCCCTGCCATACCAAAAGTTGTCAGATCCATGGTCTCCTCCTTTTTTATTTTATGCTTTTTATGCTTTTCTTTTTAACTTATGGCCCGGCCTGCGGGGGTATGCGCCTTTTCCAGGTTGCTCAGGCGGTGGTTTGCCACACGCAGCTGCTCTTCCAGTACCGGCACCCGCTGGGCAAAGTTGTTGTGGGCGCGCACTTCGCGGGTCAGCTCCTCCAAGCGGGCATCCGTGACCGCCTGGGCCGTTACCATCCGCTGTTCCGCGCGGCGGGCAGCCATCATGTTGGTGATAACCACCCCCAGCAGGCTCAGCCCGCCGGTGATCAGCGCCACCAGAATTGCTTCCATCCTGCTCACACCTCCGTATAGGCGGCGTGGTACAGCCCCGATTCCACCAGGCCAAGGTCCCCGCACAGGGCATACAGCCGGGCAGCGTCCCCGTTGGAAATCGGCCCCACCGTTACCGTCTGCATTTGGACCGGCTGTGTTTTTTCCGCTGCCGGGCGGGCAACGCTCTGGTAGCCGCCCAGCCGCACTGCGGTAGATGCCGCCGCAAAATCTGCATCCAGCCAGTTCAGCGGGTGGACCCGGCGGTTTTTGTACCGCACCTCAAAATGCAGGTGCGCCCCATAGCAGTTGCCGGTATCCCCGCTGTAGCCGATCAGCTGGCCCTCGTATACCGTCTCCCCCTGGGCCACGCAGAGTTTGCTCAAATGGGCGTACAGCGTCTCCAGCCGGCCGCCGCGGTAATCCGCATGGCGCAGCTTGACCATGTTGCCGTAGCTGTTGGTATCCCCCTGGGTGCGGCGGCCATTCCAGTGGTACGCAGTTTCCACCGTACCGTCTGCCGCGGCATACACCGGCGTGCCGACGGCGGCGCGGAAATCCAGCGCCCGGTGCAGGCTGCCGTCATTATAAAACCACCCAGCGGTAATCACATGGCTTTGCAGCGGCCAGCCAAACAAAACATCCCCATTGTGTAAAATCATCCATCCTCCTGTTCTGCCTTACGCCGCCGTAAAGGTTTTGGTGCTAATGTTGAAGGTACCCTTGGTTTTTACGCCGGTATAATGCACATTAAAGGGGATCTGGTAGCCAGTGGTATCGCCGCCATAGCTGACGATCTCAATGTAGCATTCCTCCTTGATGGCCGGGTAGGCGTTGGCGGATGCTTCGCCCCAGAGCTTAACCTCCACAATGTCGGTTTTCAGGTCATCCAGCGTCAGGTCACCGTCGATAATGGCCTGCAGCTTTTCAAACAGCGGGTCGTTTTTCTCGGCATAATAGGGTGCCACTTCGCCCTGTTTCTGGTAGCTGTCGATCGTGACCGAAGTCTGGCCCAGGATATTATTTTTCTTTTCCACATTGGCGGAAAGTTCCGGGGAATATTCTTCCAGGTCGTTGCCCAAGCGGCAATAGCTGGCGGTACCGGAATCAAACGCCGCGTTCAAAAAGTGCGCCATATATTTGCGCTCAATCTTCAAATGTATCACTCCATTTCATCGTATAGTGTGCCGTCAGTGTAACGGTGTAAACTGCGCTACCCTCATCGTTGGCCTGTTCCAGCCGGGCGGCCCCGGCGGTCAGGGTCTCCTGTACGGGGTCAGCGTTGCCAAGCTGCGGGGCAAAGCCGGCCGCGCTCTGCTCCGCCACCCAGGCCTGCAATTCCAACAGGCGGCGGGCGGTCTGGGCACTCAGATTCGCATCCCCGGCACAAAGGGCAGGTTCAGGCGCAGCACCAGCTGCATTTTTTGGCGGGCCGTCACCTGCCCCAGCAGGTTCTGCCAGCGGTCGGTCTGCTCCACTCCTTTGGGGAAGAGCGCCCCGGTGCCCGCCGCCGGGGGCAGGTCGTCCACACGCAGATCAATACCGGTCAGAGCCGGGCAGCGGGCCAGCCATTGCAGCAACTGTTCAAAATAGGTTTCGTTCACGCGCTTTGTCTCCCCTTTCCGGTCAATTACTCAGGCTGTGCGCGCCGCTGCCGGAGCGGGTCCACCAGCCGCCCGCTTCCACATGGGCAGCCTGCCCGGCCGCTGTTTTACAGTCTACATACTGCACAGCGGCCAGCCCCGGCACTTTGGCGGGGGTAAAATCCAGCCATTGGGTGTAGCTCACCTCCGGCCCGGTGCCTGCAAGCACGCGGTCATGGGGTTCCAGCGTATAATCCCGGCCAAACGCCGCATGTTTTTCCGGGATAACCAGCAAAAACGCCGTGGCCGCACTGCCTGCGGGGCCGCTGCCGCCTGCCGCGGTTTCACGGCGGCGGGTATCAAAGTGTACGCCCTGCACAACGGTGCGCGTGATGGTATGTGCCGCCGGGTCCGCATGGTAGAAGGTAACGGTCTGGCAGCACAGGGGGTACTGTAAGGGCGCGGCCATCAGCCCACCCCGCCGCTGGCATAGCGGCCAAACACCAGGTAGTCCTGCGCCAGGGCACGCAGGTAACCTTCCCGGCTCTGGATGGTTTCGGCGCAGAGCTCCGGCGGGGCAGCATAGGTTTCGCTCACGCTGCCCACGCTGGCGCTCACCACGCGGCAGCGCTTGTCCTCCTCCGCAAAGGCATACATTGCATCCGCCATGGCGCAGAGGGCGCAGGCTTCCGGTTCCTGCAGGCCCGCGCGCGGGCGCACATCAAACATACTTTTGTAGCGCTCCAGCTGGCGAGCGGCGCGGGTAATAAAGCGTGCAAAGCTTTCCTGCGGGATCTTTTCGCCCAGGTAGCTGGCGGTATAAAATTCGTAATCCGGCAAAGGCATTCCTCCTTCTCACAGGATTTTCTTTGGCAACACCGCACAATTCCCGCCTTACGGCTTAAGCACCGCTCCGGCGGCTGCGGCACGGCATCTGCGTTGCCAAAATGCTCGATAAGACATCCAGTATTATCTGCGCTTTTGGCTTAGCATCTGCCGTACCTCGCTCGCCGTATCGGCACTTAGAATTATGCGGCATTGCCCTTTGTTTTCAGATACACCTTAGGCCTTGAACTTTGCCAGCACCACCTTGGCCTCGTTGGAAAGCACGGCAACGTAAAATTCGTCCGCTGTGATCTCGGTGGTGCGGATCTTGGGTTTGCGCTCGGTTTCCACATTCACCGCGCGCTTGCGGTAAATGGTCAGAGCGGGCACCTCGTCCTCGTTGTCGTGGTCGGCTTCCAGCTTGATGATAGGGCAGGCATAGCACTTGGTTTTGCCGGAGCCAACCTCCACCAGCGGCACCTTTTTGCTGGGCACCACACGGCAGCCCGCAATGGAGCCGATCTCGCCGGACATCCGCACATTGGCGGGTACTTGTCCGTGCTGGTGAATTCGGCGTCCTTTCGCAGCTGGGTCACCTGTTTAGGTGAACAAAGATTACCTTTTCGGTGGCCTGCTCTTCCTGCAGGGCGTCCACCGCATCCACAACGCCCGCATAGCTGATAATGCCCGCCGAGCCGTCATAGGTCAGGGTAGCGGTCTGCAGCACATCCATGCAGTCGTTATCGATCTTGGCGGCAATGGCCATGGCCAGCTGGGTGTTGGCCTCCCCCACCGGGTTGCCGTAGCCGGAAAGCACCGCTTCATCGGTCAGGCCAATGCCCTTCATGGCCTTTTTCACGGTGGCTTTGCGGGTGGATGTCGTCATCTTTTCAATGGTCACAGCCTCGCCCTCGGCCACAATGTCGGCATCGCCGATGTAGGCATAGGCGGGCACCGTGATGGTATCGCCGGGGACACCGGCCAGGGTATCATCCACCTTGGCAAAGGGTGCCACGCGCAGCTTTTTGGGGATTCGGGCGGACACCATGTCCCCCATCACTTCCGGGTCGATCAAATCAGCAATTTTGGTATAAGTATCTGCCATAGAATTTCTCCTTTAATCAATCAATTTTTTGCGGGTCTATTTGACCCGTTCAGCTTATCGAAAAGTTCAAATTTTGCCTTTTTGCCTTGTAGAGCATGCAGGCGCACACTGCGCCCCTACGAATCACTTTTCGACGGTCTGCGGCAAGTCTATTCGTCCCGCTTACTTTTCCCGCAGGCGGCGGTAGGTATCGGGGTCGCTGTGCTTTAAGGCAAAGGCGCTCCCGGTAGCTCATGCAGGCAAATTCCGCTTCACGGTTCAGCAGCGGGGCACTGCCGGTTCCGGCGGCATAGGGTGCGGGCTGCACCGGCTGTGCGGCGGGGGTTGTCGATTTATGCTCCAATCTGGGTTTCTCCTTTCTTTTCTTCGTTGTTTGCGGGGGCCGCTTGTGCTGCCTGCGGCATCGCTCCTTACGGATCTTTGCCAGCTGGGCGGCATCGGCATGGGGCAGGTCAAAGTACCAGGCAAGGGCCAGTTCCGGCCGCAGCAGGCCGGATGTTACCATGCTCATGTACTCGTTCCAGGTGCGGGTGCGGTCAAACAGCACGCCATCGCCCCAGTCCATCGTCAGGTCTTTCCCGGCGTCAAAACTCAGGCCCGGCATGCCGTACACCTTGCCCAGCGCGGCGCACAGTTCCAGCGCCTGGCCGGCACCGTTCTGCCACATAGCCTGCAATTCCTGGATGGTCAGGTTATAATCGCCCTCGCTGGAGGTGATTTCCGTTGCGGTGCGCTCGGCGGCTTCCACCTCGCTCAAAATGCCGCGCTTGAAACCGATCAGGCTTTCGCAGCTGCGCAGGATATCCTGCTTGCGGGCCAAAAACTGTTCCACCCGCAGCTGCGGGCTGTACACCGTCACCCCCCACGTTGGCGGGGTCATCCGGCAGGCCGATGAAAAGATCATCCTGCAAGGTGCGGCGGCCATAGCCATCCTCCCGCAGCAGGTCCTCCGAGGCAAACACACGGGAAGCACCGTTTTCAAACTCCTGCCGCATCTGGTATTCCAGCCGGGCGGCGCTGTGCATCAAGCCGGCGGCAGGGGCATATACCGCCACGGCGTCGGGGCCGCCATCCACACAGTTCAGCAGCGGGGGTGCGCAGTACAGCCAGACCAACGCCCCGCACCCCCGGCAGCAGCAAACTTGGCTGCAGCTGGGCGGTGGCGGGCAGCGTCGCCAGCGGCACCTCCTGCCTAACGCCTCACCCGCCAGCTCAAACAAGCGGGTCTCGATGGTCAGGCCGTCCGCCCCGGCGGTGCGGCGCTCCAGCAGCAGGTAGCCGCGGCCATCGTGGCGCAGCACCTCCATGGTGCCCACGCCGGTCAAAGCGCCGTGGGCATCGCGGCCAAGGGGTGCATAACAGTCCCGCCGGATGGGCACAAAGTCAAACCCGCGGCCATGCAGCACCGGTTTCAGCAGGCATTCACCGCCAACCAGTGCGTACTGCATGGCCTGCACCCGCACGGCATCCAGCGCCTGCAGGCTGGGGGGCCAGGGCTTCGGCGGTCCTGCTTTCATACTCCGCAAACACGGTGCGGCACAGCTTGCTGACCACCAGCACCGCCAGCCGGTCGGCGGCGTCCTCGCCGGGGGACTGGGTGCCGTAATAAAGGTTCAGCCATTCCCGGATGGCCGCCTGCATCCGGGCCGAGGTCACATCTCCCCGGCCGAATGCCTGTTCCAAGTAACTTTTCAATCCATTCCTTCTTTCCTATTTGTGGGTTCAGCTGCCGCGCCGCCGCCACACGCTTTCCAGCGCATAGCGCACCGCGTCAATGTGGTGGTTGTCGGCGTCCGGCCAGGCGTTGGTCACCTCCCCGGTTCGCGCATCCCGCAGGTATTCATAGCCGGTAAACTCGGCTGCAGTTTCGGGGCAGCGCACGGGGTCAATGATGATAGCGTTCAGGCTTTGCAGCCACTTCATCCCGGCGGCCACACTGCCGGGACCTTTGACTGCCGCCCGGCACGGCAGGCCCGCCGCGCGGTAGTCCGCACAGCTTTTGGGTTCCGCGGCATCGGCGGTCAGCAGCGCCGTGCGGTCCAGTCCGCGGTCCAGCAGCAGGCGGGCGGTTTCCCGGTTGGGGGTGCGGCGGCGGGTCAGCTCGTCAAAGATCACCAGGGTGCGGCGGGCGGCATCGTAATGCACAGCGTTGTAGGCCCAGGGGTCCGGATACCAGCCCCAGTCCACCCCGTGGTACACCCGGTCAAAGCTCTGGCATTGTTCGGTTGTCAGGGTTTGCAGCTGAATGTTGCCAAACACTGCCGTGCCGCAGCCGACCGCTTCGCCCAAATATTCATGGCGGAACGCCGTGGGGTTGGTCTGTTCCAGGTGGGCGGCATCCGCCAAAAAGCGTTCGCCCAGCCAGGCGGGCGGCAGGTCGCGGTAGGTGGAGTGGTGCACCAGCTTGCCGGGGCGCTGTTCCAGCGCATAACGGTTGGCCCAGCTGCGCCCCGATGCCGGCGGGTTGAAGCTTTTGAATGCCAGGGTAAAGCTGCCGCCGCGGAACACGCTCTGCTCCACACTGCGCACCTCCTCGGGGCCGTCGAACTGGTCCAGCTCCTCGAACCAGGCCAGGCCGATGGCTCCAAATGGCACCTTGATGCTTTTCAGCTTGCCGGGGTCGTCGGTGCCAAAAAGAGGATCTTCTGCCCTGTGGGCAGATAAGTACACTCCATGGGGCTGACGGTGCAGCGGAACTGCTTTGCCAGCCCCAGCGCCCCAATGGCCCACTGGATCTGCGCATACACACTGGTGCGCAGCGTGCCGCCGATCTTGCGCAGCACCACCGCGTGACAGGCGGGGTGGCGCAGCAGCTGCAAAACAAGCTCAATGGAAATATAGCTGGATTTGCCGCTGCCGCGCCCACCCTTGGCCACCAGTTCCTGAACTGTGCCGCGGGCAATGGCGCGGTGCACCGGCCAGAACACCGGCGCTACCACATCCCGGATGCGCACCCTCATGGCGTCACCTCCTGCTCGGTGGGTGCTTCATCCACAATCACAACGGGCTCCTCCGCTGCAGCGCCATCGCCAAGGCCCAGATACTTATAAATCAGCTCCAGCGCACGCAGCTTATCGCCCACTTTTACGGGCGGGGCAGGTTCGGCCCCCAGGTCGGCAAACGCGATCTCTGCCAGTTCCGCCAGCACGCGCTCTGCCGTGATCTTTTCCAAAGCATCCCTTCTTTCTGGCAGGGGTGGCAGCCCCCGCCGGTTTTTGTTCCCGCCAGTGCAGCAGGTCCTTTTGGGAACATCTGCATCATAGCACAACAACCTCAAGTTGTCAACAGAATTCTGTAACATAATTTCAGAATTTTAGTTTGTGCTTTTGCTTTTGTACAGGATTATTAGTTTTTATGTATTGCGCTTGTGCATCCTGTCAGCATTTTTTGCCCGTTTTGGGGTTAAAATAAACAGCATGCGCTTCACAGGTTTCTGAAATCATTTCTGTCATTTCAGGAACACTGCAAAGCGCATGCCTTGTTGTACTACTGTTGTTTATCTGTTGTTCTTTGCCGTTTGGTGCATGCTGGGGTGCAAACGTCCACATTCTGCCGGCGAAAACCCATTGTTTGCCGCAAGCACTGCAAGCAATCTGTAGGGGCCGCTGCTCATCATCGGCCCGCATAGCAGAGTGGCGCGGAACACGAAGCATGCGCACAATGTGCGCCCCTACGGTGGGGGATGCGCCACAAATATCTGCCACCTGTTACAACAAACTCTGTAGGGAACGGTCTTGACCGTTCCGAAACCTTGTGGTGGATGCCATAAGCAAATCCGTGAGCGCCCCTACCTACTGGGTAAACACAAGAGTCAGCTCTATCAGCACAATGGTGCCAGCAGCCGCAGCAAGGCGGATACCATCAGGCCCGGCGCGCTGGTGCGGCACTCTTTCAGTTCCACCAGGTGGGACTGTTTTTCCAGCTGCATCATAAATTCGCCCACATCGGCCAGGGCGGCACAGCCATACAGCAGGGCGGCACATTCAAAATGCAGGTACAGGCTGCGGTAGTCCAGATTGATGGACCCCACCACGGCGATCCTGCCATCCACCAGCCAGGTTTTTGCGTGCAGAAAGCCCGGCGTGAAGGTGTAGATCTTGACCCCGGAGCGGATCAGCGGCTCAAAGTAGCTGCAGGTCAGCTGGTAAACCATCTTTTTATCCGGGATGCCGGGGGTATAAATGCGCACATCCACGCCGCGCTTTGCGGCCAGGCGCAGTGCCGTCATGGTGGCGTTATCCAAGATTAGGTACGGCGTGGTGATCCACAGCGTTTCCTGCGCCTGGGTGATCAGGTCCAGGTAGACATTTTTGGAAACATTCTCATCGTCCACCGGGCTGTCGCTGTAGGGCTGCACAAGGCCGATCGTCGGCTCTTCTGCCGGGAACGGTTGCTCCTCGCGGTAAGCATCCAGACCGGGATCGTCGGGGCGCTGGCTGGCCCACAGCTCCAGAAAGATCGTGGCAAAGCTCCACGCCGCGGGGCCCTGCAGCCGCACGCCGGTATCGCACCAATAGCCAAAGCGCTCTTTTTGGTTAATGTACTCATCCGCTAGGTTAAAACCGCCTGTAAAGGCGGTTTTTCCATCCACCACCACAATCTTGCGGTGGTCGCGGCTGTTCATCACCAAGTTCAGCAACGGCACAAACGGGTTAAACGGCACTGCCTGGATCCCTTCCCCCTGCAGGGTCTTCCAGTATTGGGCGGGCAGGCCAGTGGCACAGCCCACATCGTCATAAATCATCCGCACATCCACGCCCTGAGCCGCTTTACGACGCAGCACATCATGTACGGCATCCCACATTTTGCCCTTGGAGATAATAAAGAACTCCAAAAGGATCGATTCCTGTGCTGATTCAAGCGCTTCCAGCAGATCGGGAAAGACCGCTTCTCCCGAAGCGTAAAACTTGACGTTGGTGCCGGAATACACCGGGTAAGCGGCAAAATCCCGCAGGTAAGCTGCGGTACGCCCCGCGCGGGGGTTGGCCTGTTCCAGCATGGCCTGTGCCGCAGGGTCCGTGCGGCGCAGTGGGCGGATGCGGTCATAGGCCCAATCCAGCTTTTTGCGCAGGCGGAATGCCGGGCGCTTATCGCCCCACAGCAGGTAGAGCAAACCGCCCTGCACCGGCATGATCATGAAAAGAACCATCCAGCTGATCTTGAACTCCGGCGCGGTGGAATCCTGCCGGATAAGCACCGCGCACATGATAACGCTCAAGGCTATCATCAGCGGGTTCAGCCAGTGCGCATAGCTGGAAAGGCTTGTGAACAAAGACCAGAACCATGCCGCCTGGATCAAAATCAGCACCCCGGTAATTACAATGCGGCTGAACAGCTTGCTGCACAGCTTTTTATCATTCGGCCAAGCTCCTGCATGGCCCCACCTCCCTTTTATCTTTTGGTTTATCTTCTATATCATACGAGATAACACTTTAACGATACCACGCCCCATTCCTGATTTCAAGCCTTTTCCTGCCCGTGTTGGGCAGAATGAAAAAAGATGTGCTATTTTCTTTATGTTTTGTTTTGCATTTCAATTTCATCGTCAAGTTGTAAATTTTATCTGCATTTAGCACTCGCATGCAAAGACTGCTAAAAATTCACGCACAGTTCACATTTTATTCATAATTATAGTGTACTGTAATACTCGTCAACAGAAAACGACACCGCTCCCAAGGGTGTCGGAGCTGCTGAGCCAATACTGATAAAAAACTTTATGGATATGTTTAAGGAGATATGACTTATGGCTATGCTGATAGACCGCCGCTACAATCCGTTCCGCGATTTTGAAGATATTGATCGTTCTTTCTTTGGCGATAACAGCCTTGCAGAGTTCAAGACGGACATTCGTGACATCGGCGATGCCTATGTGATGGAGTGCGACCTGCCCGGTTTCCGCAAAGAAGATATCGCCCTGAATCTGCACGATAAAGTGTTGACCATCAAGGCTGAGCGCCACAGCGATTTTGAGAACGCCGAGAAAAAGGGCAGCTACCTGCGCTGCGAGCGCAGCTTTGGCAGCTATACTCGCAGCTTTGATGTGACCGGCGTGGATACCACCAAAGTGCGTGCCGCTTACAACAACGGTGTGCTAGCTATCACCCTGCCCAAGTATGTAAAGCCGCAGCCCACCGCCCAGACGATTTCCATTGACTGATAAATCCAGCCATCCATTTCGCAAGATTGCCTTTTTCTTTTTGTCCTGTATATATTTCGTCTTCTTCCCATCCTCCTATCCCCGCCACTCGCCAGCAGGCTGTGGGATAAGGCCCCCGGAATGATGCGTAGTGGGGCCCGACAAAGTTGGGGCTGGCCGCAGCACTCGGTGTTCCGGGCACTTTATCTCACAGCCTGCGTCCGGGTTCCTTTCCCTACCTTACTTATATCTTCCCCGTTCTTCCCGCTATAAAAACGAAAACCGCCTGTACTATTGAGCATCCGCTCGCCCGGTACAGGCAGTTTTTATTTTTTAAATTGTTTTGCTGGCCACGTTACGCCGGCAGCTTGCTGTTCAGGAACTGCACCCCAACGCCAAGCAGGTTCGGCCCCAGGTGTACGGCCAGGGTGGCGTCAATTTTGCCGTGCAGCACACGGTGGGCGTTGGGCAGCGTGCGGGTCAGAGCTGCTTCCAGCGCTGCGCCCTCTTCCGGCACATTGCCATCGCACACGACCAGGTTATACTCCTCGCCGGGGTGTTTGGCTGCCAGCTCCGTTGCCAGCTCAATCAGCCGCTGCTGCACACCGCGGCGGCCGCGCACCTTGGCGGCGGTGGAGATCATGCCGTCCTTGCGGTCAAAGGTCAAAATCGGTTTGATCTGCAAAAGTCCCCCCGCCAGCGCTGTGGCGCGGCCAATGCGGCCGCCGCGCTGCAGGTACTCCAGCGTATCCAGCGAAAAATACACCACCGTGTCATCGATCAGCCGCTTGGTCAGTTCGCACAGCGGGTCAAACGCCACACCGCGCACCGCATAGCGCGCCACCTGAACCGCCAGTGCACCCAGACCGATGCTGGCGCTTTTGCTGTCGAACACTTTCACGGTCAGCTCCGGGTGTTCCTCGGCGGCAAGACGCATCAGGTTGTTGGCGCTGGAAAGGCACTCTGCGATCATCAGCACGATCACATGGGTGTAGCCCTGGCGGGCGATCGCGCTGTACACATCCTCAATGTCCTGCGGGCGGGGCAGGCTGGTTTTGAAATTCTCGTTTTTCTGGCGGGCATAGATCGTTTCTACCGTAATATCAATGTTATCGCGGTAGCTCTCGGTTCCGCTTGTCACCACCAGCGGCACACAGAAAATGGGGTATTCTTTCAGATATTCCTGCGGCAGATCGCAGCAGGTATCGGTAATAATGGCGATCTTATTGGCTGCTTCCATTCTATTCTCCTCGATCAAAACACAAAGCCGGGCAGCGCAGCGCATTGACGGGCTGCGTTTACTTCTTTTGTATTAAAAGATATTATACCCCTGTTTTTTGCCGCGTCAAACAGATATGCTGTTCAAACGGCAGCAAAGCGTGTATAATAAAAGGCATATTTCCCACCGCAAAATTGTTGCTGATAAAAGGAGTATTGTACTATGCTGAATCCCGAATCAAAGGCAGCGCCAGCGTTGCCGTAACCGCCGCCAATACCGCTGCCGCCATGGGCAGCGGTGAACTGAATGTGTTCGCCACCCCCGCCCTTGCCGCATTGGTTGAAAAAGCCTGCTGGCAGAGCGTTGCCCCGGAGCTGGACCCCGGCTGCGGCACCGTTGGCACCAAGCTGGAGCTGGCCCACAATGCCCCCACACCCGTTGGCATGATGGTGCGTTGCGAAAGTGAACTGACCGCCGTGGACGGCCGCAAGCTGACCTTCAGCGCCGTGATGTATGACGACGCCGGCGAAGTTGGCCGCGCCACCCACGAGCGCTTTATCATCCAGAACGAAAAGTTCCAGAAGAAAGCCGACGCCAAAAAGGCCGCCGAATAATCATTCTGGCAATTCAAAGCACTCATTTCCAACAGCCCCACCCGCATTTTACGGGTGGGGCTGTTGCTTTGCGCAGGGGCTTGTCCGCAATGCTTTTTTGCCGTCGAAGTCCGCTTGTTTTTCCGCCTTTACCGGGCGTTTTGGGGCTTCTGCGCACAGCGGCAAAAAGTGCGGGTGCCCTCCGATACAATAATAACACCATGCACACAGCATGGTTGAGGGAGGGATCACCATGCAAAACACACCAGCCACATCATCCACCGCGCCGCGCATCCGGCAGGCTGTGCGCACCGCCAACGCCAAAACGGCACCGCCCGCCTTGCCCCGCGCCCCGCTTTTGCACGGGCTGAACCGCGCCGTGTTATGGCAGCTTGCCGCCTGCGGTACCGGGCTGCTTCTCAGTGCCGGGCAGGTTTACGGCGGGGCCGCGCCCTTTGGCCTTGGCCTGCTGCTGGGCTGCGGCAATACATATGCCCCCGCCGCCGCGCTGGGCTGCCTGGCCGGGCTGCTATTGTTCCAGCCGCTGGATACTGCCTTGAAGCTGGCGGGGGCCTGCATCGGAGCGCTGACCGCCCGCATTGTGGGCCGCCAGCTGGGCCAGACCGGCTTTTTGCCCGGCGCGGCCTGCGGGGTGGGCGTTCTGCTGTTGGAACAGGGGCTTGTCACCCTGGTGGGCGGCGCAAGCCCGGCGGATACGGCCAGCCTGCTGTGCTCCGCCGCGCTGGCCGTGCTGGTGGGGCTGGGCATCCACAAGCTCCACATCGGCACCCCGCGCGGGGCCTGCCTGTGGGCCGCCATGGCCGCCGCCTGTTTGCAGCGCACTGCCCTGCCGGGGTTTGCACCGGGGCTGGCGGGGGCGGCGTTCTGCATTTTGTGCTGTGCCTGCGCGGACAGCCTGGAGCACACCGCCGTACTGGCTCTTGTGCTTGCCATGGCCCTGACCGCTGCCGCCCCGGCGCTCTGTTTTGCCGCGCTGGCCGTGGCTGCGGGCGGGCTGGGGACAGCGGTCTTTTGCCCCGGCGAGCGCCGCAGCGGGGCCGCCGTATTTGCTGCCGGGTGTGCGCTGGGGGCGCTGGCCGCCCCCAACCTGACCGGCGTACTCACCCTCGGTCTTGCCGCCGGGGCCGGGCTACTGGGCTTTCTGCTCTGCCCGGAGCAGGCTCTGCGGGCGGTGTTTCCGCCGCCTGCCCCACCGGTCGGCTCCCAAAGCCTGACCAGCGCGGCACGCAAACTTTCCGGCGTGGCAGATACCTTATCCGACATTGCCGAAACAGTGAACGCTGTATGCAGCTGCCAGATGCCGCCCCGCGGCGAAAGCTATGACTATGTGGTAGAGTTCTGCGCCCAGCACCTGTGTCAGAACTGCGCCCGCCGCAATACCTGTTGGGTTCAGGGGTATTCCACCGCCATGGATGGGCTGTACGCCCTGCGCGGCGCGCTGGAACACAACGGCCGCGTGGAGCTGGAGGACCTGCCGGGGCAGCTTTCCACCTGCGTCCACCCGGCGGACCTATGTGCCACCGTCAGCCACGGTTACCGGCTATGGTGCAGCCGCCGCCAGACCCGCGCCCGCGCCGAATTGCTGCGCACCGCCCTGACCGAGCAGTACAGCGCCATGGCCACAGCTTTAGCCCAAATGGCCGCCCGCCTGGGCCGGGCTGGCCTGCCGGACCCCCGGCGCGAAGCCCGCACCACCCAGTTGTTTGCTTCTCTTGGGCTGGAACCACTGGAATGTACCGTCCTGACTGATTTGGCCGGGCGGGTTACCGCCGCCGTTACCCTGCCCCGGACCAGCTTTACCCCCGGCGAGTGCCGCGCCCTGGCCGAGGAAGTGGGCCGCATCTGCCGCCGGGCCTTTGATCCACCGGAAGTAACCAACTGCCGCACCGTGAACATGCTGCATTTTGGCGAACGTCCGCTCTACCGCGCCGTGTTCGGCCTGGCCAGCCGCCCTGCCCCGCCGGAAACCGTGAGCGGGGATGCCTGCCGTCAATTCTGCGACAGTGCAGGCCGCGCCCAGATGCTGCTGTGTGACGGTATGGGCACCGGCAAGCCCGCCGCCGTGGACGGCCAGATGGCCGCCAAACTGACGGCCCAGCTGCTGCAGGCCGGGTTTGCCGCCGAAAGCGCTGCCCGGCTGGTCAACGTGGCACTGGGCCTGAAAAACGCAGGGCAGGAAAGCGGTGCAACGCTGGACCTGCTGACGCTGGACCTGTACACCGGGCGGGCCGGACTGTTCAAAGCGGGGGCGGCCCCCAGCTTTTTATGCCGGGCAGGCGTTGTGCGCACGCTGGATGGTGCCAGCCTGCCCATGGGGGTGCTGCCCACTGTAACGGGCCGTTCCACCGCCTTAACGCTGGATGTGGGCGACACCGTGATGATGGTCAGCGACGGTGCTTTGTGCGATGGCTCCGCCTGGCTGTGTGACCAGCTGACCCTGAGCACCCGGCTGGGCCAAAGCCCGCAGCAGACCGCCGAAGCCGTTGCCGCCAGCGCTGTGCGCCGCAGTGGGGCGCGCCAGGATGATATCACCGTGGCCATTGTGCGGCTGGAACGGCAGAAAAGCTGACAGCAAACCTGCATCATTCCAAACAGCGCAGGAATTGTGCGGTACCCCTTGGAACGGATTTCTATTCCTGCTATGGCAAAATCACGGCGGCGGCAGCGCCCTGCCATTGCACGCACCAACGCACCAATTTTGCGCCGTGCCTGCTCGCCCATTATTCGTTCACAAATATTTTCAAAAATATTCAAAAAAACTGTTTATTTTAGGCAAAAAGTGTGGTAAAGTAAAAACATGCCAAATGTGGAGCATACCACATCACAATAAATACATATGCCGGGTGGGGAGAGCTTATCCCGGCGCGAAAAGAGGTTTGTAAGACAATGGAATACGCCAGTAAGGACATTCGCAACATTCTTGTGGCCGGCCACGCAGGCTGCGGCAAAACGACTTTGACCGAATCCCTGCTGTATTTGAGCGGTGCAACTGAGCGCATGGGCCGTGTTGAGGACGGCACCACCGCCAGCGATTTTGACCCCGAAGAAGCACGCCGCAAAGCATCGCTGAATTCCAGCGTGATTCCCGTGGAAAGTAACGGCACCAAGTTCAACCTGATTGATGTTCCCGGCCTGTTTGATTTTGAAACCGGCGCTGCCGAGGGCATCACCGCTGCGGAAAGTGTCCTGATCTGTGTTTCTGGCCGTTCCGGCGTTACCGTCGGCGCAGAAAAGGCCTATAAACTGGCACTGAAAAACAACAAGGCCCGCATGGTGTTCGTGACCAAATCTGACCTTGAAAATTCTGACTACTTCAAGATTCTGGAACAGCTGAAAATCAAGTTCGGCCCTTCTATCTGCCCCTGTGTTGTGCCTGCCCGCCTGGACGATGGCACCGTGGCTTACATCAACCTGTTCAGCCAGAAGGCATTCAAGTACGAAAGCGGCAAACAGGTGCAGATCGACCTGCCTGATATCGGCCACCGCTTTGAGGGCCTGATCCAGGCTATGTATGAAGCCATTGCCGAAACCGACGAAACCCTGATGGAAAAGTTCTTTGAGGGCGAGCCGTTCACCACCGAAGAGATCGTTACCGGCATGGCCGCAGGCGTGCGCACCGGCCAGATCACCCCCGTGTTCTGCGGCAGTGCCGTCAACCTGCAGGCATTGGATATGCTGCTGTACAACATGAAGGAGTTGCTGCCCAGCGCCGCAACCGCCGCTGTTGTTGGCGAAAACGCTGACAGTGAGCCGGTTGAAATCACCGTGGACGACACCGCCCCCACCTGCGCTTATGTGTTCAAGACCGTTGCCGACCCGTTTGTGGGCAAGCTGAGCTTTATCAAGGTCCTGTCCGGCAAGCTGAGCGCAACCAGCAACGTCATCAATGCCCGCACCGGCCAGCCGGAGCGCCTGGGCAAAACATTGACCGTATGCGGCAAAAAACAGACCGACACCCCCGCCATTGTGGCCGGTGATATTGGCGCAGTTGCCAAACTGGCCACCGCCAAGACCGGCGATACCCTATGCGATCCTGCCCGTGTTGTCACCCTGCCCGCCCCCAGCTACCCCGTTGCCTGCTACCGCATGGCTGTCAGGGTTGCCAAAAAGGGCGATGAGGGCAAGGTTTCCGGCGCGCTGGCCCGCCTGATCGAAGAAGATCCGGCCATTTCCTTTACCGTTGACCCCGAAACCAAGCAGCAGATCATCAGCGGCCTGGGCACCCAGCACCTGGAAGTTGCCGTTGCCAAGCTGAAGAACAAGTTTGGCGTTGAGATCACGCTGGAAGTTCCGCGCGTACCCTACCGCGAATCCATCCGCAAGAGCTGCAAGGCCCAGGGCCGCCACAAGAAGCAGACCGGCGGCCACGGCCAGTTTGGCGATGTGTGGATCCAGTTCGAGCCCATTCCGGGTGAGGACGTTGAGTTTGCCGAAAACGTGTTCGGCGGCAGCGTGCCGAAGAACTTCTTCCCCGCCGTGGAAAAAGGGTGTGCGTCAGGCAGCCCAGCACGGCGTTCTGGCCGGGACCCCATGGTTGGCCTGAAGGCCACCCTGCTGGACGGCAGCTATCACCCGGTAGACTCCAGCGAAATGGCGTTCATCATGGCCGCCAAGCTGAGCTACAAGGCCGCCATCCCCGAAGCCGGCCCCGTTCTGCTGGAGCCCATCGGCACCCTGAAAGCCCATGTACCTGCCGACAACACCGGCGATATCATGGGCGAAGTAACCAAGCGCCGCGGCCGCGTGCTGGGCATGAACCCGGACGAGGACGGCGAGCAGGTTGTGGAAGCCGAAGTGCCCATGAGTGAAATGCAGGACTTTACCACCTTCCTGCGTCAGCTGACCCAGGGCCGCGGCTGGTTCACCTTTGATTTTGTCCGCTTGAACACCTCGAGATCAGACTGAACTCACCCAGACATACTGGGCAGGTTCCGCCACTGAATTTGTTTATTCGGTGCCGCCCGCGCTCGGAAGCCTCATGGTATCCTCGCGGGCCGAAGCCGCGGCCGGAACATGACACTTTGGAGATACCCCGCAGCATATCGGGATAAAATTGAAGCACCAACATCAAAATCGGTTGAAATTTTGTAGGGCAGCAGAATGCTGTTGTGCCTGCTTTTGGATGTTTTAAAATGGTTGTGGCGCACAGTGCCGGTGCCGCAGATGGCGGCAGCGGGCCGCGGGCGTGTAGATCGTCCTAGAAGCCGAAATTGGTCGCCGCCAGCTCAAATTGACGTCCTCGTAATACGCGAAAACAGCTCGTCAACGCCGATCTCGTCCAGAATCGACTTGCAGAGCGCCGCGCCGCCGCACGCGCCGAACACGGCAGCTTTGTATAGCGGCCGCCTCTTTGGGGCCGTCGCCGCTTGCAGGCAGCCCAGACCGCCCACGGTCGCACGCGTCAGGTCGGCTCAGCCCGGTTCATAGAAGCGCAAGCATCAGGTTGCGCGCATTTCGGGTCGGCGTCGGATCAGCTCTGCCAGCCAATCCGGCTCCGCAAGTGTCGCGTTGCTGAACAGCGCATGTCGCTCAGTTTCGGCACCGCAATGCCCTTTCTGTTCACCGCATGGGAAAAGCTTCGTGTTCCCGGCGTTCTCACTCAGTGGGCGGTCCCGTCCGCAGCAGCTGCGAGCGGCCAGGCTCTCGTCGGTGGAGCTCGTTGCCACGCACGATCGCTCAAAATCCTGCTCGGTCTGCAGCCCAGACGGACTCGATGGAATCCCGCAGCCAGCCTTCGCGCCGTTCAGGTTCGGATGATGACAGCCGCTGTCAGCTGGCGCCTCACGCGTATCGTCTGCTGGCTGCATGCGCGGTGAAACACCATCGCAAGCCACAGCCGCAAACGGATGACCGCAGCCCTCGCCACGACCAGCTTTGATCGTACGCCTGCCAGCCGTCGCGGGCAGGGTCCAGTGCCGCCAAAGTTTCCACACCACCGCCAGCACGAACCCGGCGATGGGGATGGCGACGCAGCATGGTCGCCGTCGTCGCGCCCCGGTTCATGGGTGTCGATGTGGTCCTCCTGTCCTGCTCGTACAGCGGCGTCGGTTCGAACGGTACCTCCGGGACTGGCGCACGCTCCCGGCAGGTCTCGTCCATGGGATATGCGGCAGCCGCACTTGGGGGCACCGCTCGTCGTAATGGGCAGTCAGCAGACCGCAGCGTTTTGCAAAAATGTGCCATAAAAACCTCGTTTATTGTCGAATGCCAGACCGCGGTCCAGTTGGGTGTTCAGGATGATCTGGGTGTTGGTGGAGCCCATCTTTGCATCAGCAGGTGAAACAAGCGCGTCAATGTCGGTGCAGCATCTACTATAAAGTTGTGCTGCCCGTCACGCGGAAGTACTGCAAGACCCAGGCTCCTGCTCGATCATGGCTCGTGAAAGCTCGCGCGGGTCGCCGTGTCCACCAGTACTGAGATCAGCGCCGACCGGCGCGGCGCAGCACGACAGTGTACCTCGCCGATACGCCCCAACGGCGGTGGATGGCTGGATACGGCGGGACTGGTCAGGCCGGACCCGCTGGCAATGTTCCAACGGCATACGCATTTTTCCGCCAGCAGTTGTAGGGATTTGTGAACCAAATGTCCATGGATTGACCTGTCGTTGTTTTGTATAATGTGCACAAAAAAAATAAAGTAGTATACAATCACTGTTATTCTTTAACAAAATTGGAAAAGTATGCTTTTTTTGTGTGTTGTTTAACAAAACAGGAATGGACTTTATGAGGACCTTTTGAAAACCAAATGCAAGTTCGACATTGACATTTAAGAAAAACTTGTTATATATTTGTAACTGTAATCAAGATTGTTCACCATCCTTTATATACTTTCCACCCCTATGCACAAAGCCCCATAATACGCAACTGAACGAAGTACTGAG
>VOFB01001201.1_pt1 | contig 106921 bp, 110 predicted proteins | sample 5384141 | NCBI WGS metagenome assembly VOFB01 (sample SAMN12384721, study PRJNA508395) | human gut metagenome | isolation source: healthy gut A | host: Homo sapiens | reverse complement strand
TGACCGCGAAGGTTGCCGAGACGCTGGCAGAGGCAATCGGCGCAGACATCTTTGAAATTGAGCCGAAGGTGCCTTACACGGAAGCTGATCTGAACTGGATGGACAAGAAAGCCCGCAGCACGATTGAGATGAGCGATCCTGCCTCCCGTCCTGAGATTGCCGCGAAGCGGGACAACATGAAGGACTACGACACAATCTTTGTGGGCTTCCCGATCTGGTGGTATGTCGCGCCGACGATTATCAATACGTTCCTTGAGAGCTATGATCTGACCGGCAAGACGATCATCCCGTTTGCAACCTCCGGAGGAAGCGACATTGGCAAGACGAACGAACGCCTTGCGCCGAGCTGCAAAGGCGGGGAAACGCTGGGCATTGCACTTGTAGCGGCGGCTGTCTGCATGGCTTGCGCCGCTCTGATCTGCAAGGCAGCGAAGAAGAAACTCAGCAAAAAGTTGTTGGCAGTCATAGGGGCTGCGGCATTTGTGGGCGCGATTCTGGCGGTCATTCTGATCGCCCGGACGCCGATGCCGCTTTGACAGAATAGGAGAAAGTGATAATGGTTGTTCTTACCGAGCAAATAGAGATTCCGGCTTCCTATGAAAGACTAAAGGCATGGACTGCTAACTTTGAGGAAGAGTTTGTGAAATGGAGTCCCTACCACATCGAATGCAATCTCCATAACGGAAACTATAACGCAGAAAGCAAGATTCGCTTCCGCGAGATCGTCATGGGGCTGGACTACGATGTGACCGGCACAATTACGGAATGCGAACAGGATGAGAAACCACTTCCGCATTGTATTCCGGAGCGACAAGAAAACGGCGTTCATCACCCTTGAAGGGAAAAGAACCAAAACAGGATGCCATTTCTCTCACACCGAGGCTTTCGGCATGACCACGCCGGTAATTGGGGCGATCATGAACTTCCTGATCTTCAAGGTGTTTTTCAGGAAAAAGGCAAACTGGCAGCTTATCCGGGATGATATGATTCTGGATAACAGGTATTAGGCCGGCCCGGATGCCGTGTCAAAGCTTATCTATGGAAGGGATCCGGCAACTTCTCCGGCTCCGGATATGTGACACCCTGGGTATCCACGGTGACGGACTTCATCACCTGGGGCTTTTTGGGCTTGTTGGTCATCATGTTCCTGGGCTGGGAGACGATCTCGTCCACCACGTCCATGCCGTCGATGACCATACCGAAAGCGGCATACTGCCCGTCCAGATGGGGCGCGTCCTTGTGCATGATGAAAAACTGGCTGCCGGCAGAGTCCATATCCTGGGCCCGGGCCATACTCAGTACGCCCCGGGTGTGGCGCAGATCATTGGGCACGCCGTTGGCGGCGAATTCACCCTTGATGCAGTAGCCGGGACCGCCCATGCCGGTTCCGTCGGGGCAGCCGCCTTGGATCATGAACCCGTAAATGCAGCGGTGGAAGATCAGCCCGTTGTAAAACCCGCTGTTGGCCAGAGAAATGAAATTCCGCACAGACTGCGGCGCAATATCGGGATACAGCTCGGCAGTGATCTTCTTACCGTTTTCCATTTCGATGGTGACGATGGGATTGTTCATGGATACGCTCCTTTTATCGGTTTTTCTCGCGGACGGCCCGCTCCATTTCGCGCTTGGCGTCGCGCTTGGCGATGGCGTCCCGCTTGTCATAGGTCTTTTTGCCCTTGCACAGGCCCAGCTCCACCTTTACCCGGCTGTCCTTGAAATACAGGCTCAGGGGGATCAGGGCATAGCCGTCCTGCTTCTGCAGGTCGTGGAGCTTGCGGATCTCCCGCTTGTGCATCAGCAGCCGCTTGGGCCGGTCCGGATCCTTGTTGAAGATGTTGCCCTGTTCATAGGGGGAGATGTGCATGCTGTGGGCGTAGATCTCGCCGTCCTTGGCCACGCAGTAGGAATCCTTCAGATTTACCCTGCCCTGGCGGATGGATTTGACCTCCGTCCCCGCCAGCTCGATGCCCGCCTCATACCGGTCCTCCACGAAATAGTCGTGGTGCGCCTTGCGGTTCTGGGCCGCGATCTTGATACCGCGCTTTTCCATGGCGGACCTCCTCTCTTTTGATTGGTAAATAAGTATACCACACCTTCCCGGGAATTGCAACCCCTGTCACCGGGCCCGCTGGGCCACCTCAGGTCTCACCGCAGGCGCTCTCCCAACGAGCTTGACAAACCTACAAATTTGCGGCCCCCGAAACGGGGGCCGCAAGGGGAGAGACGGTTACTGCTTGACCCACTCGATGGGCAGCTCCACGCCGATGTCACCGAAATCGGAGATCAGGGCGCTGCTGCCGCCGGTCCACTTCATAACACCGTTTTCCAGGGTGTACTCGGCATAATCGTCCTGGCTGAAGGAGTTTTCCTTCTCGCTGGTGTACAGCTTGCCCTTGGCAGCGCGGAAATAACCGGTGAGGTTTTCCTGGTCCAGGCCGTCCGTCAGCTGGTCCACGTCCAGCGCACCGAACAGCTGCTTCACATATTCCTCCACGGTGATGCCCTGGGCCTTCATGGCCTCGTCGATATCGGCGCGGCTCATGCCCTGGTCCTCCAGCTGCTGATACACCAGGTCCACCGTAACGGGCACCATGGCGTCGATGTACCCCTGCACGGAGGCGGACAGGGCGTCCTTATCCACGCTCAGGGTGAAGGTGCCGTCCTCGTTGAAGACCAGCACAAAGGTCATTTCCACCTTGGCCTCCACGGGGACGTCCATGCCGGCGCCCTCATTGACGCCCTTCTGGAACTCCTCGGTGATGTCACAGGTCCATTTCCAGGTTCCCACCAGATCGGCGTTGTTGTCGCCGCCGCAGGCCGTCAGGCTCAGGGCCATCATCAGCGTCAGCAGCAATGCAAGAATGCGTTTCATGTTTTTTTACTCCTTTATTCGTCTTTCTTCCTGGCCGTTAAGACCATGTTTAGTTTACACATTTTTTGATTCCCTGTCAACCGACAGGGCAGTTTTTTTCGCCAAAGAGAAAAAATTTCAAATTACCCATTGACTTGGTAGTTAATTTCGGGTATACTCCAATTAGAAACCAAATCAGTAGGTAATTACACCTGAAACAGGGAGGAATATACGATGACTGTTTACGCAGATAACGCGGCCACCACCAGGATGAGCCGGACGGCCCTGGACGCCATGCTCCCCGCCATGGAGGAGAACTACGGCAACCCCTCCAGCCTGCACAGCGTGGGTCAGCGGGCGGCAGAGCTGCTGATGAAGAGCCGCGAGACCGTGGCCCGGTGCCTGAACTGCCAGCCCCGTGAAATCATCTTCACCTCCGGCGGCAGCGAGGCCGACAACCAGGCACTGCTGTCCGCCGCTGCCATCGGCCGCCGCAAGGGGAAGATGCACATTATTTCCACGGCTTTCGAGCATCACGCCATTCTCCACACCCTGAAAAAGCTGGAGAAGGAGGGCTTTGAGGTGGAGCTGCTGCCGGTTCATGAAAACGGCATGGTCTCCGCCCGGCAGGTGGCCGGCGCCATCCGGGAGGACACCTGCCTGGTGACCGTCATGTTCGCCAACAACGAGATCGGCAGCATCCTGCCCATTGAGGAGATCGGCGCCGTGTGCCGGGAAAAGGGCGTTCTGTTCCACACCGACGCCGTTCAGGCGGCGGGTCACCTGCCCATCGACGTCCAGGCCCAGCACATTGATATGCTGAGCCTCTCCGGCCACAAGTTCCACGGCCCCAAGGGCGTGGGCGCCCTGTATGTCCGGGGCGGTATCCCCCTGGTGAACGTCATCGAGGGCGGCGCCCAGGAGCGGGGCAAGCGGGCCGGTACGGAGAATGTCCCCGGCATCGCCGGTATGGCCGCCGCCCTGGAGGATGCCTGCGCCCACATGGAGGAAAACCGCGTGAAGGTCACGGCCCTGCGGGACCGGCTGATCCAGGGCCTGTCCAAGATTCCCCACAGCGCCGTCAACGGCGACCTGGAGCACCGTCTGCCCGGCAACGTGAGCTTCTGCTTCGAGGGCATTGAGGGCGAGTCCCTGCTTCTGCTGCTGGACGCCGCTGGCATCTGCGCCTCCTCCGGCTCCGCCTGCACCTCCGGCTCCCTGGACCCCAGCCATGTGCTGCTGGCCATCGGCCGGCCCCACGAGGTGGCCCACGGGTCCCTGCGGCTGAGTCTGTGCGAGTGGAACACGGAGGAGGAAGTGGACCACATCCTGCGGGAGGTTCCCCGGGTGGTGGAGTATCTGCGGTCCATGTCCCCGGTGTGGAAGGACCTGGAATCCGGTAAGAAAGCATTCATGCTGTGACGTTGAAAGGAGCGTTTGGCTATGGCACTGTACAGTGATATCGTAATGGACCATTTCATGCATCCCCGCAATGTGGGCGAGATCCCCGATGCCGACGGAGTTGGCCAGGTGGGCAACGCCAAATGCGGCGACATCATGAAGATGTACCTGAAAATCAAGGATAACGTCATCCAGGACGTGAAGTTCGAGACCTTCGGCTGCGGCAGCGCCATTGCCTCGTCCTCCATGGCCACGGAGATGATCAAGGGCAAGACCGTGGACGAGGCCCTGGCCGTCACCAACCGCCAGGTGGTGGATGCCCTGGGCGGCCTGCCTGCTCACAAGCTGCACTGCTCCGTCCTGGCAGAGGAGTCCATCAAGTCTGCCGTCAAGGACTACTACGACCGCAACGGCATCGCGTATGACCGCAGCAAGTTCCCGGAGGATTGCGGCAGCTGCGAAAGCTGCCGGATGGTGTGATATGGTCATTTCCAGCAAGGGACGATACGCCCTGCGGGTGATGGTGGACCTGGCGGAGCACGGCGGCGACGGCTACGTCTCCATGCGGGACGTGGCCCGGCGTCAGGAGATCTCCGACAAATACGCCGGCCAGATCATGTCTCTGCTGAGCCGGGCCGGGCTGGTAAGCGGCGTCACCGGTAAGGGCGGCGGCTATCGCCTGACCAGAAAGCCGGAGGAGTATCCCCTGGGGGAGATTCTGCGTCTGACGGAGGGGTCCCTGGCTCCGGTGGCCTGTCTGGAGGAGGGGGCTCACCCCTGTGACCGGGCGGCCCAGTGCCGGACGCTGCCGGTGTGGAACCGCCTGGGCCAGCTCATCGGCGACTATCTGGACAGCGTGACGCTGCGGGACCTCCTGAAAACCGATGAATAACTCCCGCGCCGGGCTTTTGGCTTGCCAAGAGTCCGGTGCGTATGCTATACTGGATAAAAATACCACGCAACCTGAGGTTTCCTGCCGCTTTCCGGAAATTTTTCCCGGCGCAACCTGAGGTTGGTGGCGTTTCCGCCCGGCGGGGCGTACAATAGGACCACATAAACGGGGGCATTCCCCCCGGAAAGGGAGGCATGCGGCATGATGGACAGCTTTTTCTTCGGCGGCGGGTTTGAGATCGTCTTTTTCCTGATTTTCGGCGTGATCGCGGTGATGATCCTGGTAACGCTGTTCCGGGGCCTGTCCCAGTGGAACAAAAACAACCATTCTCCCCGGCTGACGGTGGAGGCCCGGGTGGTGACCAAGCGGCAGAATATTTCCCATCACCACAGCGGAGACCATATGTCCACCACCTCCTCCCGGTACTATGTCACCTTCCAGGTGGAAAGCGGCGACCGTATGGAGCTTCAGATGACGGGACCGGAATACGGCATGCTGGCCGAGGGCGACCGGGGACGGCTGACGTTCCAGGGCACCCGCTATGTGAGCTTTGAGCGGGAATAAGGAGGAAAACAGTATGGCAATGGTTCAGTGCAAAGCCTGCGGGAAGAGCTATAACTACGAGAAAAACGGCTGCTGCCCGGAGTGCGGGGCCTATAACCGCCCGCCCCGGCGGGAGCGGGTAGACGCCGACGGCACGGTGCATCACCTGACGGGGCAGGAGCGCCGTTCCGTCCCCCGCGGGGGCAAGGTGTGCTTCGAGAAGAAGGAGTGCCACGAGAAGAAGGTCTGCTTCGAGGACGAGGCCCGCAAAAAACCGGCCCACAGGTCCTTCAGCCTGACGTCCGGCCAGCGGGTCCTGCTGGTGTTTATGCTGTTCGTGGTTTTGGGCATCATCGCGTCCTTTGCATCCAGCGTCCGGCTCCATTGGGGCGGCTCCCGGGAGCCGGAGACCCCGTCCTATCCGGCCCATGACGTCACCGAGGTCCCTGCCGTGCCCTCCGATAGCTGGGTGGGGGTCCCCTGGCAGGGCGGACAAGTGGGCCTGCTGGACTATGAATACGCCGACGGCCAGCTGACGGTGCTGCTGTACATAGACCTGCCCGCAGACCAGGTGATGCTGGACCAGCTCCAGCTGTACGGCTTTGAGCAGTGCGCAGGGTACTATTCCGTGGAGCCTGAGCCGCCCTCCGAAGCGGAATACCTGGGAGAGGGCCAGTGGCAGCTGACCTTCCCGCTGCCCTCGGATGATCTGTATTACAACAATTTTCTGGAGCTGTCGCTCCTGGATGCTGACGGTGTTGAGGAAAACTCCATCCTTATCAGCGTCCCCATATAAAAATTGCGCTTGTCAAAAAGGGCGTCGCCCTTTTTGACAAGCGCAAGCCGCCTGGGGGCGGCATTTCTTTTTCGATTACATGGTCACGTCCTGGCCGCAGGCCAGGTCACAGATGGCAGCGGCGGCATTCTGGGGGAACTGTTCCTCCCGGCGGCGCAGCATGGCCGTGGGGTCAATGGCCCCGGAAATCACGCCGGACAGCAGGGGCGTCAGCTCCTCGTCGTTTTCTACCGCCAGAGCATAGCCACGGCCCGTCATAAAGCCAATATTGCGGCTTTCGCAGCCGGGGACGGCATTGAGATACAGCAGCGGCGTCCGGGAGGCCACCGCCTCGGCGGTGGTAAGGCCCCCGGCCTTGGAGATCAGCAGGTCCGACGCCTGCATATAGGCGCACATCTGGTCCGTAAAGCCCAGGACCCGGACCTGGGGATTGTCCACGAAGTCGTCGATCATCTGGCGATGCATCCGCTGGTTGCTGCCGCACACGGCCACCAGCATGTCGTCGTGGCCCAGCAGCCCGGCAATGCAGGCGGCGGTGGAGCGCAGGGGGCCTGCCCCCATGCTGCCGCAGGCCAGGGTGAACACGTGGCGGCAATTGTCCAGACTCAGCTGCCGCCGGGCGGCGGCCCGGTCCGGCATACGGCAGAACTGCCGCCGGATGGGGATACCCGTAGCGTAAAGGCGCTCCCGCGGCAGACCGGCCGCCTCAAACTCCGGCGTCAGCGCCGGATGGGGGATGCAGATGCCATCCAATTGCAGCTCACCCACGCCGGGGGAGCAGGTGAAGTCAGTAGCCACGAACCAGGCGGGCATCCGCAGACCGTAGCTGCACCGCAGCTCCGTCATCATCATGGCCGGAAACACATGGACGCAGATGGCCGCGTCGGCTCCCAGATCCATCAGCGCCTCATACAGGGGACCAATGCCCCGGATGCTGTTTTCATACAGCAGGGGAGAGGGGCGCTTTTCCTCCCGGCGGTAGCCGGCGCCGTACAGCTTGGGGGTGTAGCGATAGGCGAAATCGTGGCCCCGGCTGATAAGGTCCGCAGCGCCCTTGGGCAGAAAGTCCAGGGTGTTGTAGGTTTTGCTCTCGTGGCCCCGGGCGGCCAGCTCCTCCGCCAGGGCGGCGGCAGCGGCGTTGTGTCCGCCGCCGGTGTTGCAGGAGAGAATAGCAATTTTCATAGATTCTTCTTTGTCTCCTTCTCCGCCAGTCGAAGCAGGCGGGGGCGGTTATAGCGTTGGATCAGGATAAAGCTCACGTTGCCCAGCAGGTTGTACACCAGCCACAGCAGCCAGGACCACACGCTCTTCCACAAAAATAGCATGCCCACAGACAGAACGATGAGCCAGCAGTGGACGCACTCGGCCACGCAGGTCTCCTGTACCAGGGACATGGGGTCAGCCGCCGACAGCTTCTTTTTCACCATGTCCGGCATCAGGCGGCTCATGTCCGGCAGACGGTCCTTCCAGCGGCGGATGTGCAGCTTGTTATATACCCGTCCGCCCTTTTCCCAATCCCGGCACCGGTAGGGGGCCTGATGGGGGTCAAACCAGCGGCGGGGCAGGGCCTGTCCCACCGGGTGGGCCAGAACGCCCAAGGCCGCCGCGTACAGAGCGGCCCGCCAAAAACCGTGCATGCGCTGTCCTCCATTCGTGTATTACAGTATATCATACCAGATATAGGGATAAGAATCAAGCGCTTGGACGAAAAATGTGTAATACTTTGCCTGACATGGATGACTTTTTGCATCTGTCAAGAAGAATTGTCTGAAATAAGCAAAACCCTCGGCGCATCGCGCCCGCATTTTCAGAACTTTTATAAAAGCTCTGAAAATCCTTTTTGACAAGCGCAAAGCCCCCGGTGCCGTACACCGAGGGCTTTGCTTATTGGAAAATTGGGTTAGGCAACGCGCTTGCCCTTATAGCGGGGAGCAACCGCCATGGCCACCAGGCCGCAGCCGCACAGACCCGCCAGGGCGAACCACAGAGCCGCACCCTTGTCACCGGTCTTGGGACCGTTGTCGCCGGTATTGCCGGTGTTGCCGGTGTTGCCGTTGTTGCCGGTATTGCCGCTGTTGCCGGTATTGCCGTTGTCGCCGGTATTGCCGTTGTTGCCGGTATTGCCGTTGTCACCGGTATTGCCGTTGTTGCCGGAGTCGCCGCCCTGACCGGGCTGACCGGGCTGACCGGGCTGACTGGGCTGGCCGCTTCCTCCGGCGTCACCGCCGGAGCCGCTGCCGGTTTGCTGATAGCCGCAGACGGAGCAGACGCCATCCACGAAGGTGTGGGCGCCGAAGCCGTCCTTCTGGCTGTTGTCGGTGACGGTGCAGCCGTCGGCCAGGCAGTCATGCCAGTGATTCTCGCCGTCAGAGGACCAGGTATCGGACCACTGATGGGTATGCTCCTTCACCAGGGGCTTGTCCTCGGCGCTGTACATGCGCCACAGCTGGGTGCCGTAGAAGGGATTGGCGGTGCCCATATACACGCCGTTCTCGGTGGAGCAGATGGTGCGCAGGCCGTGGTTGGAGCCGTCGCCGAAGCCATCCCGGGTGATGGCGTCGAAATTCACGCCGTCCTTGGACACCAGCAGGTCAAAGCCGTTCTCGCTCTGCTGGGCATAGTAGTTGCAGCCGAAGTAGTACACAAAGTTGTGGATCAGGTCGTCATACACGGCCTTGTCCAGGGCGGCAAAGATGGCCTTCACCGCATCCTGCAGGCCGTCCTTCAGACCCTGGGGATCGGCGCTGTACATAGCCACGCCGGTGACCTGGGCGTATTCCTGGGCAAAGTCTGCGCTGTCCAGCTTCACGCCCAGCAGGTCGAACACCTTCTGCTTGAAGGCCTCATACTCCTCCAGCATGTTCCGGTAATTGGGCACGGGGTTCTTGTCAGCGGACATGTCCGTGGCAAAGCCTGCCAGCATCTGATACAGATGGGCGGTATACTTGGTAAACAGGACCTTGTCCAGGAACCAGGTCAGATACTTGTTGTCGTGCTGCTGCAGAACCTCCAGCACGGCGTCCTTCAGCATATCGGCCCGGCCGCTGATGTCGGCATAGTCCATATTGGCCACCTGACCGTCGGTGATCTGGGTGAACTGATAGGTCAGAGTGGAGGTGTCATAGGTGCCGATGTACAGCTCACCGTTGTGCTCGCCGTAGCGCCAGACATACTGGTTGGAGTTGTTGCCCAGACCCGCGCCCAGGTTGCCGATGGGGCCGTCGGGGAAATAGGGGTTGTCGTCCTTACCGGCCACCTGCTGGAAGTTGCCGTCGGCGTCCATGCGGTACAGATAGATGGAGTGGTCCAGATCGTTGTACAGCAGCTCGAAGTTGCCGGAGGCGGGGACCTCCGCCAGGTCCAGCATGGGATCGTTGTAGGTGCCCAGGTACAGATAGCCGTTGTACACCCACATGTTGCAGCTCATGGAATAATTGATGCCCAGACCGAAGCCGTAGCCGCTGGTGCCGTGGTCGCCGATGACCTGGGTCCAGGTGAAGCTGCCGTCGTTGTTCTTGTCGCCGCGATACATGGCGAAGCCTTGCTTGTTGATGTGGCCGTCGATGGACTTGTCGGTGACCACGGTGACGTACATGGAGCCGTTATACTCGATGATGTCCCAGATACCGCCGCCGTTGAGGCCGTCTACCCGCATCACGGCAGGCAGGTTGTCGAAATCGTCCTGATCGGCCACGCGGCGCCAGGAGCTCAGGCCCGCAGAGGGGTCAGAGCTGGCCACGATGATGCCGCCGGGGGTACCCTTGCCGTCATAGTTGTCGGAGGCCAGGCACATATAGATCTCGTCATCGAACACCAGCAGGCCGTGAACGCCATTGGACACGCCCCGGGCGTAGTTGGTGTTGTGATAGGCGATGCGGCATTCATTGGTTTCGGGGTCCACCTCAATGAGGGTGGCGGTGGGGTTGCCCATGCCGGCAAAATAGATCTTGCCCTTGAACTCAAAGGCCATGCGATAGCCGGCCAGATAGTTCACGCCCTTCAGATAGGGGGGATAGCCGGGGAAGATGTCGGGGTAATCCTTCAGGATGTCCCGCTCCCGGAAGATCACCTGGGCCTCGCCGGTGTAGCGGTTCACAGCCATGATCACGGGGGTCCACTGGGACATGGGGGTTTCATCGAAGGTGTCCGTGCCGAACATGACCTTCACGAAATCTGCCGCGGCCCGGCTGGTGTCCACGTTCTGGTCCAGCTTGCCCTCCTTCTTCATGGCGTCCAGGGACGTCTTGACGTTGTTGTGATAGATGTGGTAGGTGGAGTTATAGCAGGTGCCGATGTAGACATAGTCACCGGCCTCGGCCATGGACCAGGAGTAGCTCTGGCCCCGGTCCTGAAGGTCGCCGGTCAGGATACCGTCCACCTCTCCGGCGCCCAGCGTGGGGTGGGAGACCTTGTCGATGGTGTAGCCGCCCTTGGAGTAAACACCCTGCTCCAGGGGCTCGTAGCTGATGGTGTCGTCGTCATTGCGGACGACGGCTGCCAGTGCGCCGTTGACCAGGCTGACCGTCATAACCAGGGCCAGCAGAACAGCGGTGCAGGCTTTGAACGCTTTGTGCATGTTATCCCGCTCCTTTGAAATAATTTACCTGTCCTTGAACGAAGAACACTTTATCTATCATATGTGCACCGACAGGCACACAGTCTCCTAACATAATTCGCATCCTTTTACAATAGACAGAATCTGAAGATACAATAATCATTTCTTATAACAGAAAAAAGAACGGGCGATGACGGCGTTTTTTGCAGAGTTTTCCTATAAAGGCAGCGAAATGCGGAAAATTTTGCCCAAAGGCGGTTGCCAAAGGGCGGCAAGAGGTGGTAAAATAAACGTATCCTATTCCAACCGGCGGCGGCCACTCCACTTTTTGGCCCCTGCCGGAAAAACAAAGGAGGAACAAGGTCCCGCTGAGACTGGCGGTGCGGCAGTGTGGAGACCTGCCGTAAGGCGCTGCGGCTTCGCCGGGCGCGAGACCGTTCCCTGCGGAGGCAGAACGGTTACAGTCTGTGCATATGGCAGAGGTCATTCTGAAAAACCTCAAGAAGGTGTATCCCAACACCGAAAAGAAGAAAAAGGCCAAGAAGGGCGAGCCCGAGAAAAAGACCAGTCTTCAGATCACCGACGAGGGCGTGGTGGCGGTGCAGGATTTCAACCTGCACATTGCGGACAAGGAGTTCATCGTGCTGGTGGGCCCCTCCGGCTGCGGCAAGTCCACCACCCTTCGGATGATCGCCGGTCTGGAGGACATCTCCGGCGGTGAGCTGTACATCGGCGGCAAGCTGATGAACGACGTGGAGCCCAAGGACCGGGACATCGCCATGGTGTTCCAGAGCTACGCCCTGTATCCCCACATGACCGTGTACGAGAACATGGCCTTCTCCCTGAAGCTGAAAAAGCTGCCCAAGGACGAGATCGACCAGCGGGTCCGTCAGGCGGCAGAGATTCTGGACATCACCCAGTATCTGGACCGCAAGCCCAAGGCCCTGTCCGGCGGCCAGCGGCAGCGTGTGGCCATCGGCCGCGCCATCGTCCGCAACCCCGCCGTGTTCCTGATGGATGAGCCTCTGTCCAACCTGGACGCCAAGCTCCGCAACCAGATGCGGGCCGAGATCATCAAGCTGCGGGAGCGCATCGACACCACGTTTATCTATGTCACCCATGACCAGACCGAGGCCATGACCCTGGGCGACCGCATTGTCATCATGAAGGATGGCTTCATTCAGCAGATCGGCACCCCCCAGGAGGTGTTCGACCACCCTGCGAACCTGTTCGTGGCGGGCTTTATCGGCGTGCCCCAGATGAACTTCTTCGACGCCAGGCTGTCCCGCCGGGACGGCAAGTACGCCGTCACTGTGGGCAGCGTTACCGTGGAGCTGTCTCCGGAGAAGCAGCAGCGCCTGGCCGCCCATAACGTGGCGGAGCAGGACGTGACCCTGGGCGTGCGCCCGGATCATATCATGCTGTGCGCCGACGGGGTCAAGGGTACGGTGGACGTGTCCGAGATGATGGGCTCCTCCGTGCATCTGCATGTCACTGCCGAGGGCAAGGACGTGATCGTCATCGTCCCCACCAACGGCGCCGCCGCCCACTTCCCCATGGGCAGCGAGGTCAACATGATCTTCGGCGGCAACGTGGCCCACGTTTTCGATAAGACCACCGGCAAGAACCTGGAGTGGTAAATCCGGAATTCCATAGCGACAAGAGTACAGGACTGCCCCCCTCCGGCGCTTTTGCATCGGAGGGGGGCAGCTTGCGTATGTCTGAATAGGATGTTATACCGGAAAAGTACGCCTTGCACCAGGAAATCAGGTGTGTTATACTATACAGGACAACACACTGGATTACTATGCGTATTTTTACCCAAGAAAGAGAGAAATCATGACCACCCAAGACTACCGCACCCGCAGACCGCTGCGCATTTTCCTGTCCTACTTCCGCCCCCACCGGGGTCTGTTCCTGCTGGATATCACCTGCGCCTTCTTCATTGCCGTCATCGACCTGGCCTTTCCTCTGATCTCCCGCACCGCCATGTACCACTGGCTGCCGGAGAAGCAGTTCTCCATTTTCTTCACGGTCATGGCCCTGGTGGTGGCGGCCTTTGTCCTCCGGGCGGGGCTTTACTTCATCGTGGGCTACTGGGGCCACACCTTCGGCATCCTGGTGGAGGCCGATATCCGCCGGGACCTGTTTGCCCATATGCAGGACCTGGGCTTCGACTTTTACGATAAAAACCGCACCGGCCAGCTGATGAGCCGCCTGACCACGGACCTGTTCGAGCTGACGGAGCTGGCCCACCACGGGCCGGAGGACCTGTTCATCTCCCTGGTCACCATCATCGGCGCTCTGGCGGTGATGTTCTCCATCCAGTGGCGGCTGGCCCTGGTGGTGTGCTGCATCATCCCCGTGTTCCTGCTGGTAGTTATGTACCGCCGCCGCCAGATGTCCCAGGCGTCCCGGGCCGCCAAGCAAAAGACCGGCGCCATCAATGCCGAGATCGAGTCCGGCCTCTCCGGCGTCCGCACCACCAAGGCCTTCGCCAACGAGGCGGAGCAGCAGCGCCGCTTCGACGGGGCCAACGAGGTGTTCAAGACCTCCAAGCGCAACTTCCATAAGGAGATGGGCTTTTTCAACGCCAGCATGGAGCTGTTCATCAGCCTGCTGTCCGTGGCGGTCATTGCCGCAGGCGGCTGGCTCATTATGAAGAACCGGCTGAACTATATCGACCTGATCACCTTCAGCCTGTATATCACCACGTTCATCAGTCCTGTGCGCAAGCTGGCCAATTTTGCCGAGATGTTCTCCAACGGCTTTGCGGGCCTGCACCGGTTCATCGAACTGATGGCCACGGAGCCCACCATCCAGGACGCACCCGACGCCGTGGACCTGACGGACGTCCGGGGAGAGGTAGCCCTGGACCATGTGACCTTCTCCTATGACAACGGCAGCCCCGAGGTGCTCCACGGGGTGGACCTGACGGTCCGGGCCGGGGAGACGGTGGCTATCGTGGGTCCCTCCGGCGGCGGCAAAAGCACCCTGTGCCAGCTGGTGCCCCGGTTTTATGACCCCGACAGCGGCACCGTGTCCGTGGACGGCCACGACGTGCGCTGCCTGACCCAGCGCTCTCTGCGCCGGTCCATCGGCATCGTGCAGCAGGATGTGTTCCTGTTTGCCGACACCATCCGGGAAAACATCCGCTACGGTAAGCCCGACGCCTCCGACGCGGAGGTGGAGGAGGCCGCCCGCCGGGCGGAGCTGTACGACGATATTGCCGCCATGCCCGACGGATTCGACACCTATGTGGGCGAGCGGGGCACCCTGCTGTCCGGGGGCCAGAAGCAGCGGGTAGCCATTGCCCGGATTTTCCTGAAAAATCCGCCCATCCTCATTCTGGACGAGGCCACCTCCGCCCTGGACAGCGTCACGGAATCCCGGATCCAGCATGCCTTCGACGAGCTGAGCCGGGGCCGCACCACCCTGATCATCGCCCACCGGCTCTCTACCATCCGGGCCGCCCACCGCATCCTGGTGATCCAGGACGGCTGCATTGCCGAGCAGGGGACCCATGACCAGCTGTTGGCCCGGGGCGGAGCCTACGCCCGGCTGTACCACACCCAGAATCTGGGGGAATACCATGGATAAACGAGAAATGCTGGACCGGCTTGCGGCAAACGGCGACGAGCGGCTGCTGCTGGGCCGGGTCTGGGACAAGTATGAGCAGTGCCGCCGGAGAAATCTGCCCCAGGGAACGGGCTTTCTGTCCCCGGCGGAGCAGGCGGCGGCCCAGCGGCTGCTGAACGCCCTGTCCGTCTCGGAGGGATATACCTTCTGGGGTGGATACGACGGGGCCCAGCGGCGGCAGCTGTGGTTCCTGCCGGACTGGCAGGAGGCCCCGGAGGAGGATGCCGTCCGGGTGGTCCGGGCCTCGTTTTATGAGGAGGATTCCCTGACCCACCGGGACATTCTGGGCAGTCTCATGGCCCTGGGCGTCACCCGGGAGACATTGGGGGACATTCTGGTGTCCCCCCGCTGGGCCGACGTACTGGCCACGGGACCGGCGGCGGAGCTGCTGCTGTCGGAGTGGACGGCTGCGGGCCGGGTGCGGCTGCACACCGCGTCCCTGCCTCTGGAGGACCTGATCCCGCCGGAGGAAAAGGTGAAGCACATCCGGGACACGGTGTCCTCCCTGCGGCTGGACAGTGTGCTGGCATCGGGCTTTTCCCTCAGCCGGGGCAAGGCCGCCGAGGCCGTGACCTCCGGAAAGGTCCAGGTGAACTGGACCGACTGCCAGAAGCCGGATCGCCCGGTATCCCAGGGGGATACCCTGACCCTCCGGGGTCTGGGCAAGTGCGTTCTGGAGGAGGTCGGCAATCAAACGAAAAAAGGCAGGGTGTTCATCACCCTGAAGCGCTATCTGTAAGGGGGAACCGATGATGGATGAAAAGAAGATCGCCCGGATCAACCAGCTGGCCGCCAAGTCGAAAACGGCGGAAGGGCTGACGCCGGAGGAGAAGCAGGAGCAGCTTGCCCTGCGCCGGGAATACATCGACTCCGTGGTGGGAAATCTGGCCCGGGAGCTGGATAACACCTATGTGGTGGACGAGCACGGCAACAAGCGCAAGCTCCGCCGGAAGGGAGAGAAGTAATGGCCTATTCCTATGACGACCGGGAGGGGGAGACCCGGCAGGAACCGCCCCGCCGTCCGCCAAAAAAGGACGACAACGATTTTGGCTCCTGGGCCATTATCGCAATTTTATTCGCGGTGGCCTGGCCGGTGGGCCTTGTTGTGCTGCTGGCCAAGCTGTTCGGCGGCGACACGAAGCGCAAGCCCGTGTCCCGGCAGAATCCCGGCCTGTCCCAGCAGAATCCCGCCCCGTCCCGGCCTCGTACCGGGACAGCCTCCAGCACCCGCAAAAAGGTGACGAAAACGCCCCAATACTCCGCAAAAGGGGCCAATACCATGAAAATTGTGGGCCTGGTGCTGCTTTTCGCAGGCCTGGTGTCTATGGTGCAGGGCGTTGGCGCCGCTGCCGGAGTTCTGAGCTGGAGCCTGCTGGCGGAGCTGTTTCCCACCATGGGCCTGGCCGCCGGAGGCCTGGGACTGGTCATCGGCAGCGCCTCTATGACCCGCCGGGCCCGCCGCTTCGGCAAATATCTGGCCTGTGCCCACGGGCAGGACGCCGTGTCTCTGAAAAAGCTGGCCGACACGGCGGAGGTCCCCCAGCGGAAGGTGGAAGGGGACCTGGAGATCATGATCGAAAAGGGCCTCTGGGGCAAGAACGCCTATGTGGACCTGAGCAGCGACATCCTGTTCCGCTCTCCGGAGGCGGCGGAGGCATACTTTGCCCCGCGGCAGACCGCCCAGGAGCCGGCCCCGGCGGAGCAGGGCTATTCCGGTATCCTGCGGGAGATCCGCCGGGCCAACGACCGCATTGCCGACCCTGTCCTCAGCCAGAAGATCGACCGGCTGGAGGAGGTGGCGGGGAAGATTTTCCGCATCATCGAAAAGGAGCCCGCCAAAAAGGGCAAGGCTGGCACCTTCCTGAACTACTATCTGCCCACCACCCAGAAGCTGCTGAATTCCTACGCCGAGTTTGAGGAGGCCGGGGTCAGCGGCGAGAACCTGAGCCAGGCCAAGGCCAAGATCCAAAAGACCATGGACAGCATCGTGGCGGGCTTCGAGCGGCAGCTGGACGAGCTGTACCGCGCCGACGCCATGGACATCGACAGCGATATCCGGGTCATGGAAACCATGCTCCGCCGGGACAGCGCCACCGTGGCCGACGATTTCGGCCTGGGCGGCACGGCGGTACAGCAGCAGGACGAATGAAGGAGAGACTCCCTGTGAAACGAATTTTTGCTTTGATTTTAGCGCTGTGTATGACCTTTTCCCTTTTTGCCTGCGGCAAAAAGCAGGCGGACCCCACGCCAGGCAGCCAGTCCTCCGCCAATACCGGGACCGCTGACCCCGGTCAGGGCGGCGGCTCTGCCGCGCCCACGGACCCCGGCACCGGTGGGTCCGGCAGCGGAAGCGGGTCCGGCGATCCGTCCGGCACCGGCAGTACCGGCAGCGGCTGGGCCGGTACCCGGGTGGCGGTGATCTATTTCTCCTGCACCGGCAACACCCGGACGGCGGCAGAGCGCATCCGCGACCTGACCGGGGCGGATCTGATCGAGCTGGTGCCGGAGCAGCCCTATACCAGCCAGGATCTGGACTACAACGACGAGAGCTGCCGGGCCAATCAGGAGCAAAAGGACCCCGCGGCCCGGCCCCGGATCGCGGGCCAGCCGCTGGACCTGTCCCAGTATGGCACCATCTATCTGGGCTATCCCATCTGGCAGGGCACCGCACCACGGATCATCAACACGTTCCTGGACAGCTATGACCTGACCGGGAAAACCATCCGGCCCTTCTGCACCAGCGGCAGCAGCGGCATCGAGACCTCCGTGGCGGATATCCGGGCGGCTGCGCCGGAGGTCAACGTGACGGCGGGCCTTCACATCGCCGACCCCGACGGCAGCGATGTGAAGGCCTGGGCGCTGGGTTAATAAACAAGAGGAGTCCGGCGCGTGCCGGGCTCCTTTAACCTATAAAAAACCGCCTGCCGGAACCCCGGCGGGCGGGCTGCTGCAATGTCAGGACAGGCTTTTGAAAAGCTCCTCCAGGTCGGACTGCCGGTAGATCACGGCTTTCTGGTTCTGATTGGCCTGGACCACGGCGTTCGACAGAACGGGATCCGTCTGGGCGATGCGGGCCGTCAGCTGCGTCAGCTCCTGGGCGGTCAGCGTGGTCCTGCCGGGTGTAAGGGTATCCTGAGCGCTCATGGTCCCGAAGCTGTCCAGAAAATACCGGTGGCCGTTTTCATCATACACGGCATACAGTACCGTGTTGTAATCGGTGATGGGGTGATATTTTTCTCCGCTGCCGTCATAATCCTTCAGGAAAACCAACAGCTCGGTTCCGTTTATAAACAAGGGGTAGTTGGGAGAGGATGCCTCTGAGCAGCCGCCTTGCACCAGGGTAAAGTGCCGGGGAAGGTCCCCTTTATAAGACTCCTGAACGGCCGCGTCGAAGAACGTGACCCAATTGCGCAGGTCCTCTCCCTGCCAGTCGCCCACCGTGACACGGGCCACGGCGTCTGCCTCCTGAAAGGCGTCGGAAATGGAATAATAGCGCTCAAACATGGACCGGATCTGCATCTCCCCCCACCGGCTGGGGGGCAGAACGGGCTCGTGGGCCGCACAGGCGGTTGCGGACAGCAGCAGAACCGCCGCTAAAACAAAAGAAATCCCTGGCCGCAAAAATGATCTGTTCACGGTGAACCTTCCTCTCTTTATGTATAATCGGCGGATAGGTGCGCGAAATAGTCCTCCAGGTCGGTCAGACGATAGAGGTCGCCGGAGGACGCAGCCGGCCGGTCCGGGTCGGCCTGGGAGGGCGCAATGGCAGCCAGAACCGGGTCCTGCTTTGTCAGATGGTCCCTGATCTGAAGGAGCTGCTCCTGCCCCGGGTGCGCAACGGCCGGGCAATCGGCGGGCTGATTGATCTGACTCCATTGGGTCATCATGCCCAGGGCGTCCAGAACGTAAGACATGCCGCTGTCGTCCCGGGTCACATACATCACCGTGGAATACGTGTTTATCAGCTCATAGGCGTCCGGATACTCTACCAGGTCGTAGGTATCCCGGTACATGGACACATCGTATTTGATCAAGAACAGCAGCAGCTGATTGCCATAGGTGAATACGGGATAATTTCGGTAGGTCCAGGTGGAGCAGCCCTCCTGGGCCAGGACAAACTCATGGGGGATATCCCCCTTGTACACTTTTTGGACCGTTGTCCGGAAAAAGGTTCGCCCGGTGATCAGCTCCTCCTCCAGCCAATCCCCCACCGTAACAAGGGCCACCACCTCTGCGGCGTCATAGGCCTCCGACAGGGAGTAGGTGTGGGGAAGCATTCCTTGGGCCTCTCCCTCCCCCCACCGGCTGGGGGGCAGAACGGGCTCGTGGGCCGCGCAGGCGGTTGCGGACAGCAGCAGGACCGCCGCTAAAAGCGCGGATAGAAATTTTTTCATGCTCGTTACCTCCTGATCTGATTTTGACCGTATGGGCTGCGGCAGGCGCACAGACGGAATACGGCGCAGCCGTCTATGCGCCCGGGGAAAGCGCTTGGGTACACCTTGCCCAAACTACACAGGTTCTGTGGGCGGAATTATCTGCAAAATTGAATGATTCGATACGCATAAAACACGCTCTTTCCATAAAACATACTATTTTACAATTATACCGTTAAATTATATATAACATATTCGCGAGGGAAAGTCAACATTTTCTCTGAATTGCGGAAGCGGAAAAACGGTTTTCCGCAAAGACGGGGGAGACTGGAAATCCCCGGGAAGGTGTGGTAAAATAACGGAAAACAAGCGTTGAAAGGGTATGTGCTATGCGTATACTGGTTTTATCCGATTCCCACGGGTGCGTGGACCCTATGCAGCAGTGCGTGGAGCTAGTGCAGCCCCAGGCCATCCTCCATCTGGGGGACTGCGCCCGGGACGCGGACCGGCTGGGGCGGCTGTATCCCCGGATCCCGCTGCTGGGGGTGCCCGGCAACTGCGACTATGGCAGCGCGGACCAGCCGGAGCGGCTGACGGAGCTGGGCGGCGTCCGCATCCTGATGATGCACGGCCACACCCGGCATGTGAAGTCCGGCCCCATGGCGGCCATGTACGCCGCCCGGGAGTGCGGGGCGGATATCCTGCTGTTCGGCCACACCCACCAGCCGCTGGTGGACCGCAGCGGCGATTTCTGGGTGATGAATCCCGGGTGCATCGGGCCCAGTCCCCGGCGGACCTATGGCGTCATCACCCTGGAGGACGGCAGGGTGGACTGCGCCGCCCTCCGGCTGTGAAGGGGGGCGGCGGGATGCTGTACGCAGGATGCCACCTGTCTGCATCGGAGGGCTTTCTGGCTATGGGCCGGACGGCGCTGTCCCTGGGGGCCAATACGTTTCAGTTTTTCACCCGGAATCCCCGGGGCAGCCGGGCCAGGGCCATGGACCCCGCCGATGCGGCGGCGCTGCGGCAGCTGCTGGCGGATCACGGCTTCGGGCCGCTGGTGGCCCACGCGCCGTATACCATCAATCCCTGCTCCAAGGAGCCCCGGACCCGGGAGTTTGCCGTTCAGACCATGGCGGATGACCTGGACCGGCTGGAGCACCTGCCGGGGAACTATTACAATCTCCACCCGGGCAGCCACACGGGCCAGGGTACGGAGACAGGTATCCGCCAGATCGCCCAGGCCCTCAACGCCGTGCTGCTGCCGGAGCAGCGGACCACGGTGCTGCTGGAGACCATGGCCGGGAAGGGCACGGAGCTCGGCGGGCAATTCCGGGAGCTGCGGGAGATCATGGATCGGGTGGCCCTGCCGGTGGGGGTTTGCCTGGACACCTGCCATGTGTGGGACGCCGGGTACGACATCTGCGGCGATCTGGACGGCGTGCTGACGGAGTTCGACCGGGTCATCGGCCTGGACCGGCTGCGGGCAGTACACCTGAACGACAGTCTGAACCCCTGCGGCAGCCACAAGGACCGGCACGCCGTGCTGCTGGGCGGCGCCATGCCCCTGGAGGCCATCCGGCGGGTGGTGAATCATCCGGCGCTGCGGGGCCTGCCCATGGTGCTGGAAACGCCCAACGACCTGCCGGGGTACGCGGCGGAGATCCGGCTGCTGCGGCAGCTGGCGGAGGAGGGGTGAGCATGGGACTGCGTCTTTCTGCGGCGGGAATTTTCCTGCTGGGGGCTCTGGGGCTGCTGCTGCACTCCACCCTGCCGCAGACGGGGCACATCCGGGCCGGGATGTTCTGCTTTTATACGAATCTCAGCAATTTGGCGGTGCTTTTATACGAACTGGCGCTGGCTATCGTCCCGGCGGGCGGGGTGCGGCGGCTGCTGACCGGCAGCACCGTGGCCCTGGCCATGACCCTGTGCATCTATGTAACGCACCTGGTGTATCACTTCGTGCTGGTGCCGGACGCCAGGCGACGGGGGCAAAAATTTGCCGACTTCGGCGGCAGCTTTGGGAACCTGTGCGTCCACTATGGAACGCTGTGGCTGGTGGTGATGCAGTGGGTGCTGTGGGGCGATAAGTCCGGGCTGACGGTGCTGTCCGCCGTGTGGTGGCTGGCGCTACCCCTGGCATACTTTGCGTATGCCATGCTGCGGGCCCGGACGGGCAAGCCCATCGGCCACACCAGGCTGCTGTATCCATACCCGTTTATGGACCTGGAAAAGCTGGGCCCCAAAAGGTTCTGCCGCAGCGTGGCGGCGGCGCTGGCGGCGTTTTTCGCCCTGGGCTGTGTATTTGTGGGCCTGGGACGGCTATTGGGATAGGAGGAATGACCATGGAAACAGAAGTGAAGCTGACGAAGCTGGCCTCCTGCGCCGGATGCGGGGCCAAGGTGGGGGCCGGGACCCTGGTGAAGCTGCTGGACGGGTTCCGGACCCATTCGGACCCCCGGCTGCTGGTGGGGTACGACAAATCCGACGACGCCAGCGTGTATTACCTGGACGAGAACACGGCCCTGGTGCAGACCACGGACTTTTTTCCCCCCATTGTGGACGACCCCTTCCTGTATGGGCAGATCGCCGCGGCCAACGCCATCAGCGATGTGTACGCCATGGGCGGGGAGCCCAAGCTGGCCCTGAACATCCTGTGCCTGCCGGAGTCCATGACCCGGGAGATGGTCCAGGAGCTGCTGCGGGGCGGGTATGACAAGGCCTATGAGGCCGGGGCCATCATCACCGGCGGCCACACCATCCACGGGGCGGAGCCCATTTATGGGCTGGCGGTGTCGGGGTTCGTGGACCCCCGGCGCATTCTGACCAACAGCGGGGCCCGGCCCGGGGACGTGCTGCTGCTGACCAAGCCCCTGGGCGTGGGCGTGCTGACCACTGCCGCCAAGGCGGGGCTGGCGGAGCCTGCGGTGATGGACCGGATCTATCGCCAGATGGCTACCCTGAACCGCACCGCCCGGGACATTATGGTGAAATACCGGGTCCACAGCTGCACCGACGTGACGGGCTTCGCCCTGCTGGGCCACAGCTTCGAGATGGCCCAGGGCAGCGGCTGCACCGTCCATATCCAGAGCGGGAACGTCCCCTTCCACCCGGAGGCCTGGGACCTGGCCGCCATGGGCCTGATCCCAGCCGGGGCATACCGGAACCGGGATTTCGCCCAGAAGGGCGTCACCGTCCGGGGAGACGTCAGCCGCACCATGCAGGACCTGCTGTATGATCCCCAGACCAGCGGCGGCCTGCTGATGGCGGTGGACCCCGCCGACGCGGCGGCATGCCTGCGGGAGCTGCGGGACAGCATCCCCGCCGCGGCCCAGGTGGGCTACGTCACCGAAAAGGAAGAAAACTGGCTGATTCTGGAATAAACGAATCCCCTCCGGCATGGCCGGAGGGGATTCGTTTATTCCAGAGGGTTCGCGGCATGGTTAGTGGAGCAGCCACGGCATATAGCGCTTCAGGTACTTGAGGTTGAACTCCCTGGATTCCTCCGCGAAGTCCGCCAAGGGCTGTAGACTCCCCGTGGCCAGGCAGTCCTGGGCTACGAAGGCCGTCTTAGGTTCCCACACCCGCCAATAGTTCCGTTTCAGCTTTTCCGGAGGAACATCCTGATCATAGTCACGTTTATTGATATAGGTTGAATTTTTCAGAGCAGCCCATGTCATGGCCTCATCGCCGATTTCATACCGAAGGCAGGGACGCTCCGGACGATCGACCTCAGCGGGAGATACTTTCAGGATGTCTGCCGGTGTCCGCACTTCGTTCAGGGCGTTAAGAGCACATTCCATCTGCCAGTAGAGGTCCTGAGATTTCATCCAAACCGCTGTGCCGCCATAGGGACCCGCCACACGACACATTTCCGGATCGCCAAGCTTGTACCTTCCGAGCATGTCACAAAAATAACCGGCAATGTAACCCCGTATATTGGACTGGCGATAGTTGCACCATAGGTATTCTGACAGCGTTTGTGCGTAATACTCCACCCGCAGGTCTATGGTCAGATACTCGTAAAATAAAGCGATCTGGAGGATATTTCCATCTACCAGGCGCAGCCACTCTGTATGGTCTTTATAGGGATGGAACCCGTTATCCCACATTTTCTGTGCGAAGGTGCGCTGGACCAGCGCATCAATTTGCGGTATGTTTTTTCGTGACATCTGCTTTCCTCCTATATCTTCCCAGCGGTAAAAACTCACCCATCGCGGCTTAAAGCCCGGATAAGAAATCTTTTTGTCTTTGAGCCGATTTCGTGCTCGCCCTCAAAATAAGCCAGGTTGGCCTCATTGAAAACCATCAGCGCAGGGCCGTTTCCAATGGTCGATTGGATCGCATCCTCAACGGGAGCGTAGGCCCCGTCGATGGATTCTTCGATTGAAATCACATAGCACAACCTGCCGCACCCCTGTCTTTTCAGCTCCGAACGGATATCACTTCCGGGAGAGAACTCCTGGCGGCCGGTGCGCCTGAAAAACGACTCGTCCAGCTTCCAGATGTATGAATGCCTTTTTGATGATTGTAGAGCGTATAAAGCGCGGTCCTGGCGCGCCTTTGAGAAGTACCTCCGTACAATTTCCTTTTCCACAGCCGCGTCCATGCCAAAGCCCCCTTTTACAATGATCGGGTGTATGCTGTTTCTATTTCAGCAGCCACGGCATATAGCGCTTCAGATACTTGAGGTTGAACTCCCTGGATTCCTCCGCGAAGTCCGCCAAGGGCTGTAGACTCCCCTTGGCCAGGCAGTCCCGGGCTACGAAGGCTGTCATGGGTTCCCACACCCGCCAATAGTCCCGTTTCAGTTTTTCCGGAGGAACATCTCCCTGAAAGTAATAGGAAGTCGGGCACTTCACGTTCTCCAGGGCTTTCCACACGCCATCCATATCACCAGCATCATACCAAAGGCAAGGCCGCCTATGAAAAACGAGTTCTCTTTCATGGGGATACGATAGAATATCCTGGGCTGTATGGATCGTGTTCAATGTTTCAATCGTGTACTGCAATTGCATATTTAAATCATTATTTGTGCATATATAACGACAGTTCTCATCATATTGTGCACTGGCATTCCGATAAAAAATTCCCGAATAGGATGTCATATTCATCTGGCTGCGATAATTGCACCACATGTACTCTGACAGAGTCTGGGAGTAAAAGAGAATTTCTGGCAGTGTATATCCAGAACAAAGGATGATCTGCATGACATTTCTATTCACCACGCGAACCCATTCAGTGAAGTCACGAAGGGCAAAGAAACCGTTAGCTTCCAATGTATCCTTCCAGTGCAGTGCCATGAAAATATTCATTTCCTTCAAATACGGATTTCTCATATATGTATCTCCCTTCAAATCCATTCACTGCGCTATGGGAAGAATGAAATTACCAGAAAATTCCAATTTTCGGGTATATTGACGTATCTGTTGGAATTATAGCAAAAAAAAACACAGAGTTGGCAACCCTGTATTTTACAAATCCACACAGAAAAAAGACGTATTTTTCCCGGGACGGGGGCATATACTGAGGGGGAAGTTTCCAGGAAAGGATGTATGTCTATGTCCGATTTTTCCCAGCATGTGCCCCTGTCCACGTTTTTGCAGGCCCACCCCGACCAGGGGAGCCTGCGGGTGCAGGTGGCCTCCGGCGGCGGAACGTTTCCGGTAGCCGGGGCAAGGGTGGAGGTATACCGGCGGTTCGGGGGCCAGACCCACACGTTTTACCGGGGGCTGACCGATGAATCGGGTATCGTTCAGGGCATCGCCCTGCCGGCCCTGCCCGCCGCCTGGTCCCAGGCGCCGGACACCGCCTCCATCAGCGGCACCGGGTATCTGGTGTCGGTGCGGCATCCCATGTTCGTGCCCCAGGAGGACCGGGAGGCCACGGTGTATGCCCGCATCGAATCCATTCTGCCGGTGATGCTGGAGCCGGTGATATAAGGGGGGAGCGCTATGCCTGCAACGCCTGTGGTCCCGGAGACCATTACCGTACACCTGGGCCCGCCGGGGTCCTCGGCCCGGAACGTAGAGGTGCCCTTTGCCGCCTATATCAAGAACGTGGCCTCCCACGAAATTTACCCCACCTGGCCGGAGAACGCCATTCGGGCCAACATCCTGGCCCAGATCTCCTATGCCCTGAACCGGGTGTATACCGAGTATTACCGCACCCGGGGATACGACTATGACATCACCAGCACCACCCAGTATGACCAGGCCTATGTGGACGGCGGCGACGTTTTCGAGAACATCAGCCAGATCGTGGACGACAGCTTCAACAACTATATCGTCCGGCAGGGCAGCGTGGAGCCGTTGTTTGCCCAGTTCTGCGACGGAGTGCGGACCCAGTGCGGGGGACTGTCTCAGTGGGGCAGTGTGGACCTGGCTCGGGACGGCATGAACCCCTATGAGATTCTGCAATACTACTACGGAGGGGACATCAGCATTGTGTTCAACGCCCCGGTAGGGGGGAACGTGCCCTCCTATCCCGGGCGGCCTCTGCGCCGGGGGGACGTGGGCAACGATGTGCTGCTTCTCCAGCGGCAATTGAGCCGCATCCGCCGGAACTATCCGGCCATTCCGGAGATCCCGGAGCCGTCCACGGTGTTCGACGTACCCATGGAGGAGGCGGTGAAGTCCTTCCAGCAGATCTTCAACCTGACCCCGGACGGCGTCGTGGGCAAGGCCACCTGGTACAAGATCAAGCAGATCTATAACGGCGTCAAGGGCCTGTCGGAGCTGTCCGGCGAGGGGCTGACCATCTCCGAGGTGCAGAGGCAGTATACCGAGGCCCTGCGGCTGGGGGACAGCGGCCTGGCGGTGCGGACGGTGCGGTTTTTCCTGGCTTTTCTGGGGTATTTCCTGCCGGAACTGCCGCCCATCCGGCTCAGCGATGTCTTTGACCAGGAGATGCTGGACGCCGTGTACGCCTTCCAGAGCTATGCGGGCCTTCCCGCCGACGGCGTGGTGGGGCGGGACACCTGGAACGCCCTGCGGCAGGCCTATGAGGATGTGCTGGAGGACCTGCCGGAGGACTATCAGCAGTTTGCCCGGGAGATTTATCCGGGGCGGTTCATCGTCCTGGGGGACCGGGGCGACACGGTACTGCTTTTGCAGCAGCAGCTGAATCGCATTGCGGCCCAGGACCCGGATATTCCCACCGTGGCGGAGGACGGCATTTTCGGCCGGGGCACCCAGGCCGCTGTGCTGGCCTTGCAGCGAAAGCTGGGCATCGACCCCACCGGGGCCGTGGGCCCTGTGCTGTGGGCGAAGATCGTCACCCAGGGAGCGGGGTATTGAAATCAGGTTGTCAAAAAAGGGCGTTGCCCTTTTTTGACAAAAGAGATTCCGCTCCGACCCGCGCGTTTTCACGCATAAAATGCGTGAAAACACACTCTCTCCGCGCAAAGTATTTTTCGCGACGTACACGCCCAACGGAAGTCCCCTTGGGGGCGCCGCCGCGAAAAATGGATTGAACCTTATTCGCGGCCTGCGGGCCGCGAACTCTGCGAGGCTTTTTTGACAAGCTGAAAGAGGCTGCCTCAGGTGAGGCAGCCTCTTTTGTTTGCACTTTTCGGGTTCAGCCGTGACTTAGCCGAAGTTCACGTCCAGGCGGACGATGCCGTCGATGGCAATGTCGAAGTAGGGAGCGGAACGCTTCTCAGACTCGGCGAAGTAACCATCGTGGACGACCTCGGTGTCATGCTCCATGTTGGCGTCGTTATCCACGTCGGCCATGTAGGAGGTCAGGTGACCCTCGGCGTCGATCTTCATGTCGGCGGTGACATTCTCGCCGCTGACGGTGAAGGTGGACACGTCAAACACGTGCAGCTCGCCGCTCTCCAGCTTCTTCATGGCCTCGTCAATGGCGGCCTGGGTGCCGTCGGCGGCCACGTTGGTGTTCAGGTCAGCCAGAACCACGGACTTGGTGGCCAGGGTGCCGGTCCAGTCAGCCTCGATATCCTTGCCGTCGATGACAGCCTGGATGGCGTGGACATAGTAGGGAGCCCAGTCAATGCGGGAGGAGATGATGTAGGTGTTGGGGCCAACGGAAACGGTGGAGCCGTTGTAGGACACGTTGGGAACGCCGGCGTTCTCGCAGGCGGTGGGAGCGCCCATGGAGTCAGCGTGCTGGCTGATCAGCACGCAGCCGTTCTGGATCAGCTTCTCGGCGCCTTCCTTCTCCGCGGTCTCATCGTACCAGCTGCCGGTGAAGGTCACATCCATGGTGACGGTGGGGCAGACGGAGCGAGCGCCCAGGAAGAAGGAGGTGTAGCCGGAGATAACCTCGGCATAGGTGAAGGCACCAACGTAGCCCATCTTGGCCTTGTCCGCGGTGATCTTGCCGGAGTCGATCATCTCGTTGAGCTTCAGACCGGCAGCGATACCGGCCAGGTAGCGGCCCTCATAGATGGAGGCGAAAGCATTGTGGTAGTTGGCCAGGCCCTCGGTATGGGCGCGGACGCCGGTGGAGTGGCAGAACTGGACGTTCTTGAACTCCTTGGCGACCTCGATCATGTAAGGCTCATGACCAAAGCTGTCGGCAAAGATGATGTTGCAGCCCTGCTCAGCCAGCTCGGCGGCAGCGTTGTAGCACTCCTGGCCTTCGGGGACGTTCTTCTTGATGAAGTAATCTTCATTCTCCACCAGGCCCAGGGTCTTACAGGCTTCCTTGGCGGCGTTGATGAAGTTGAGGTCGTAGGTGGAGTTTTCATCGTGCAGGGTGATGAAGCCCACCTTGACCTTCTGGGTCTTGTTGTCGTCGGGCTTGTCGTTGCCGCCCTTGGAGCAGGCGACCAGAGACAGAGCCATGACCAGAGCCAGGATCAGCGCAAGAACTTTTTTCATGTTTTTGTTTTCCTCCTTTTAATATGTGGCGTCCGGCTAAAAGAAGTGCGCAATATGCCGTGCGCCTGAACAACGGGTCACCCCGGCATTCACAGGATATGTAGTATTATACAGGATTCCCGGAAGGATTTCAACTAAAAATGCAAAAAATGCCAAAAAATTCCGCAGATGCACCAATATAGCCGAATGATTCAGGGAAATATCCCGTCGAATCGCAGAAAAAACGTTACCGGCAATATGGATTCCCGCAGGCTGCCTTCCGGCAGGCTTATGACGGAATGGCCCTTTGCCCGCAGGGCGGGGTGCTCTGCGGGCAAAGAGGGATGATTTTACTGATGGACCCGGGTGCCGGTTTTGCCCTCGATGCCGTCCCTGGCCTTCTCCAGCAGGGTGATCAGGGCGGTGCGGCCGGCCTTGGATTCGGCGAACTTCACCGCGGCCTGGACCTTGGGCAGCATGAGCCCTTGGCGAACTGGTCCTCGTCCATATAGACCTTGGCCTGGGCAGGGGTCAGATCGTCCAGACCCTTCTGATCGGGCTTGTTGTAGTTGATGGCCACCTTCTCCACGGCGGTGAGGATCACCAGCATATCGGCGTCCAGCAGCTCGGCCAGCAGCTCGCTGCCGAAGTCCTTGTCGATGACGGCAGGGGTGCCGCAGAGCCTGCCGTCCTTGCGCACCACGGGGATGCCGCCGCCGCCCACGGCGATGACCACGTGACCGGCGTTTAACAGGGCCTTGATGCTGGCCTCCACGATGTCAAAGGGCTTGGGGGAGGGAACGACCTGGCGATAGCCGCGGCCGGCGTCCTCTACCATGGTGTAACCCTTCTCGGCGGCGATGCGGTCCGCCGTCTCCTTGTCATAAAAAGCGCCCACGGGCTTGGTGGGGTTCTGGAAGGCGGGGTCGTCCTTGGACACCACGGTCTGGGTCACGATGGTGGCCACGGGCTTGTCGGATGCCGCGGCTGGCCAGCTCATTGCCGATGGCCTGCTGCAGGTGATAGCCGATGTAGCCCTCGGACATGGCGCCGCACTCAGGGAAGGGCATATCGGCCTTGATGGCGCCGGCCTCGGCAGCGGTGGACAGGCCCAGGTTGATCATACCCACCTGAGGGCCGTTGCCGTGGGCGACCACGACTTCATTGCCTGCGGCGATCAGGTCCACGATGGACTTGGCGGTTTTGCTGACCAGGGCCAGCTGCTCGGCGGCGGTGCTGCCCAGGGCGTTGCCGCCCAGGGCGATGACAATGCGTTTGGACATAGTGCTTTTACCTCTCAATAATCAGAATGAGCGGGGATAGCGGGGGCGTGACCGCCCCCGCTATGTAGTTTTACCGGATTCAGAAGGATTTACGCTGCTCCTTGCCCTCGTCCATGGCCATCAGCGCCCGGACGGGATCCTTCACCTGGGCCAGGAAGATCATGGCGGCGATGATATAGGGCTTGTAGGAGGCCTGCTTGTACAGAGGCACGATGTAGCGGTCGAACACGGAGTTGTCCACTTCGCCCTCGGCGCAGCTCAGACCGCTGATGTCGGCGGGCAGGCAATGCAGGTACAGAGCCTTGCCGCCCTTGGTGAGCTGCATCATTTCCTCGGTGCAGGCCCAATCCTTGTGCTGGGCGTTCTGGGCCAGCAGCTTCTTCTCCAGCGCGTCGATGCCGTCCTTGTCGCCCTCGGCGTACAGGTTGGTGCGCTCCTCCATGGCGGCGAAGGGAGCCCAGCTCTTGGGATACACGATATCGGCGTCGGTGAAGGCCTCGGCCATGCTGTTGGTCTTGTGGAACTTGGAGCCGTACTTCTCGCAGTTCCTGCGGGCGACCTCTTCCACCTCGGGCATCACGTCATAGCCCTCGGGATGGGCCAGGGTCACGTCCATGCCGAAGCGGGTGAACAGGCCGATGACGCCCTGGGGCACGGACAGAGGCTTGCCGTAGGAGGGAGAATAGGCCCAGGTCATAGCGACCTTCTTGCCCTTCAGGTTCTCCACGCCGCCGAAGTGGTGGATGATGTGCAGCATATCGGCCATGCACTGGGTGGGGTGATCCACATCGCACTGCAGGTTCACCAGAGTGGGCTGCTGCTCCAGGATACCGTCGCGGTAGCCTTCCTTCACGGCGTCCATAAAGGTTTCTGATACTTGTGGCCCTCGCCGATGAACATATCATCGCGGATGCCGATGACGTCGGCCATGAAGGACACCATGTTCGCGGTCTCGCGAACGGTCTCGCCGTGGGCGATCTGAGACTTCTTCTCGTCCAGGTCCTGGACCTCCAGGCCCAGCAGGTTGCAGGCGGAGGCGAAGGAGAAGCGGGTACGGGTGGAGTTGTCCCGGAAGATGGAGATGCCCAGGCCGGAGTCGAACACACGGGTGCTCTTGTTGCGCTCCCGCAGGTCGCGCAGGGCGTCGGCCACGGTGAACATGGCGTCGATCTCATCGTCGGTCTTGTCCCAAGTCCAGTAGAAGTCGGTCTTGTACATATCGTTGATATGCAGCGTCTCCAGATGGCGCGCCAGCTCGATGGTCTTGCTCATGTTGATTTTCTCCTTTTTTTATATGTGTATTTCTGCGGGGAGCCTCGCAGAGCTCATGTCCGCAGGTGCAGAGATTTTTTTACTTGATGTCGTTGCCGGTCAGCTCCTGGCGGAAGCTGGTGGCGGAGCCGTCCTTGTTCTCGGGCTTGTACAGGCCGGGAACAGCGGCATACAGAGCGGCGCAGGTCACCAGGTCCTGCTTCCAGGTCATCTCATTGGGAGCGTGTGCCTGAGACTCGGCTCCGGGGCCGAAGCCCACGCAGGGGATGCCGTAGCGGCCCTGGATGGACACGCCGTTGGTGGAGAAGGTCCACTTATCCGTCAGGGGACGGCCCCGGCGGGTGGACATGGCCTTCTCGTCGGCGCCGATGCGCTCCGTGCCCCACAGGGCGTGGTGGGCATCGATCAGGGCCTGGACGTGGGGAGCGGACTCCTTGTTGATCCAGGTGGGGAAGAAGCACTCGGTTTCGTACACATGGCCGGTCCAGGCGGGACGGTCATACATATACATGGACACCTTCACGTCCTTGGCGTACTTCTTGCAGGCGGGCAGGTCCTCGATCTCCTTCAGGCAGGACTGATACGTCTCGCCGGCGGTCATGCGGCGGTCGACGGAGATGGCACAGGAGTCAGCCACGGCGCAGCGGGAGGGGGAGGTGTAGAAGATCTGACTGGTGGTGCAGGTGCCCCGTCCCAGGAAGCGGGCGTCCTCATAGTGCTCGGGGTTGAACTTGGGGTCCAGCATCTTCACCAGGCCGTTGATCTCGGTGGAGCCGTCGGCGGGGTTCTCGTTGAGGTCGCGGATGTTCAGCAGCACCTCGGCCATCTTGTGGATGGCGTTGTCGCCCCGTTCGGGGGCGGAGCCGTGGCAGGACACGCCGTGCATGTCTACCCGGATCTCCATGCGGCCCCGGTGGCCGCGATAGATGCCGCCGTCGGTGGGCTCGGTGGAGATGACGAACTCCACCTGGTTCCGGGCGTCCTCGGGACCGTTGAAGTACTCATTGACGATGGACTGCCAGCACATACCGTCGCAGTCCTCCTCCTGAACGGAGCCCACCACCATGATCCTGTAGCCCTGGGGAAATCAGGTCCAGATCCTTCATGATCTTGGCGCCGTAGGCGGCGGCGGCCATGCCGCCCTCCTGGTCGGAGCCGCCCCGGCCGTAGATGACGTCGTCGGTCTCATAGCCCTTGTAGGGGTCGGCCTCCCAGTTTTCGATGTTGCCGATGCCCACGGTGTCGATGTGGGAGTCCAGGGCGATGATCTTGTCGCCGGTGCCCATCCAACCGATGACGTTGCCCAGCTTGTCGAACTCCACCTTGTCATAGCCGAGGCTTTCCATCTCCTGGGCGATGCGGCGGACCACGCCCTCCTCCTCGCAGGATTCGGAGGGGATAGCGATCATGTCCCGCAGGAACTTGGCCATAGCGGGACGATAGTCCTGTGCGGCCTTCTTGATGGCTTCGAAATTCATGGTGTTACCTCCGTTTGCTTTTCTATATTTTCTTTCTCAATGGCGGGAGATTTTTTCTCTATGCCCCTATCATATCACAGAGAACGCAGATGTCAAACAAAAAATCTGGATTCCTAAAATATTTTTTGGGAAAGCCGTTGATTTCTGAAAAAAGTGTGGTATCATGGGGGTGTAGAAAAATTGCGGAGAGGTGGGCTATGGAGGAAAAACGTTTGGAAATGCTCAAGCAGCTGGCGGCGGGCATCGCCGCGCAGTTCGGCAGCAACTGTGAGGTAGTGATCCACGATGTGTCCAGCAATCATCCGGACCACTCCATTGTCCACATTGAAAACGGCCACGTGTCCGGCCGGAAGGTAGGCGACGGGGCGTCGCAGGTGGTGCTGGACCAGATGGCGTCTCAGGCCGAGCATCCCCAGGATCACCTGTGCTATCTGACCCGGACGCCGGACGGCAAGATCCTCAAGTCCTCCACGCTGTATATCCGCAACCGGCGGGGGGCCGTGACGGCGATCTTCTCCATCAATTACGACGTATCGGGCCTGATGATGATCCAGAGCACCATCGGCGATCTGCTGTCCACCCAGGACAAGGAGCAGACGGAGCCCGAGCGCATCATCAATGTCAACCACGTCCTGGACGAGCTGATCGAGCAGTCCGTGGCCCTGGTGGGCAAGCCTGTGGCCCTGATGAACAAGGACGACAAGATCCGGGCCATCCGCTTCCTCAGCGACGCGGGCGCGTTCCTGGTCACCAAGTCCGGCGACAAAGTGGCAAAATACTTCGGTATTTCCAAATATACTCTTTATTCCTACATCGACGCAAACAAAGACGGAGACAAATAAATCAGGAGGAAAGAAAACATGATCGATCTGACCATCAACAAGACCGGCCTGGAGCACAATATCCAGAAGGCCAAGGAGAACAACATCATCATCCCCACCATCGCCCAGATGCAGAACCCCGACCTGATCCCCGAGAAGATCAAGGCCAAGCTGAGCCACACCGGCCTGTGGGATGTGGATCCCGTCAACCTGTTCCGTATTTCCTGGCACAACGAGGCCAAGGAGTCCGGCGGTCTGTTCCAGGCGGTCCCAACTATGTGGAGATCCCCAGCAAGCTCTCCGGCGTGCCCTGCCGCATCGTTGCCATGTCCGGCAAGTGGTTCCCCACCGGCTGCCACAAGGTGGGCGCCTCCTTCGGCTGCCTGGCTCCCCGCCTGGTGACCGGTCAGTTCGACGCCACCTATCACCACGCCGTGTGGCCCTCCACCGGCAACTACTGCCGCGGCGGCGCCTTCAACTCCAAGCTGCTGGCCTGCGAGTCCGTGGCCATCCTGCCCCAGGATATGTCCAAGGAGCGTTTTGACTGGCTGAAGTCCATCGCCGGTCAGATCATCGCCACCCCTGGCTGCGAGTCCAACGTCAAGGAGATCTTCGACAAGACCTGGGAGCTGAAGAAGGACCCCACCATGATGATCTTCAACCAGTTCGCCGAGATGGGCAACCCCCTGTGGCACTACAACGTCACCGGCTACGCCCTGGCCGAGCTGTTTGAGGCCGTGAAGAAGCCCGGCCAGACCTTCGCCGGCGCCTGCTTCACCTCCGGCTCCGCCGGCACCATGTCCGCCGGTGACCTGCTGAAGGAGCGCTATCCCCACCTGAAGCTGGCCGTGGGCGAGGCCCTGCAGTGCCCCACCATTCTGGACAACGGCTTCGGCGGCCACCGCATCGAGGGCATCGGCGACAAGCACATCCCCTGGATCCACAACGTGAAGAACACCGACATGGCCATCGCCATCGACGATGAGGATTCCCAGCGGCTGCTGCGCCTGTTCAACACCGCCGAGGGCAAGGCTTACATGAAGAACGAGCTGGGCATGAGCGACGAGGAGATCGAGAAGATGTCCTGGCTGGGCATCTCCGGCATCGCCAACGTCCTGTGCTGCATCAAGATGGCCAAGTACTATGAGCTTACCGAGAACGACGTGGTGGGCACCGTCCTCACCGACTCCGCCGCCATGTATCAGTCTCGGGTGGACGAGCTGAACCAGCTCCACGGTGCATACAACGCCCATGAGGCCGCCATGGACCATGCCCGCCATATGCTGGACCTGAAGACCGACACCATGCTGGAGCTGACCTACACCGAGCGCAAGCGTGTCCACAACCTGAAGTACTACACCTGGGTGGAGCAGCAGGGCATGAACGTGGAGGACCTGAACGCCCAGTGGTACGACACCAAGGGCACCTGGGACGCCGTTCACGCCCAGGCCAAGGAGCTGGACGAGCTGATCAACGAGTTCAATGAGGCCACCGGTCTGCTGAAGGCTCTGTAAAAAAATGGGAGAGGTACGGCGGAAGAAAATACGGTTGCCTGCATCCGCATATGAGCACGGCTGGTATTTTGTGACGATTTGTACCCAAGCGCGCATGAAGGTTCTTGCGCAGATACGACCTGTTTCTGTAGGGGCGGACGACTCTGTCCGCCCCTGCGGTGTATTACTGACCCCGCTGGGGTCCATCGTGAGGGAATGTCTGGAAGGACTTTCGGACGATGCGGCTGGCATTTCCGTGGACAAATACGTCATCATGCCCAACCACATCCATGTAATCATTTGCATCGACGGTGAAAAGGGCGGACAGAGTCGTCCGCCCCTACAGCGGCTGATGCAGCGTTTCAAATCCATTACCACACGGCGGGCCTGGGACATGAGATATACAAAGCTCTGGCAACGCTCCTATTATGACCATGCCATCCGCAATGATGCCGATTATCTCCGCACCTGGCAATACATCCACGACAATCCCGCCCGGTGGGCGGAGGACGAATACTACTCGGAATAAGGAGAAGAGAGACTATGAAAAACGTGAAATACGGCAAATGCGTCCGCTGCGGCAAGACCTATGACGCCGTTCCCGACCTGACCAACTGCGAATGCGGCGGTATCCTGGACATCGTGTATGACTACGACTACATCAAGTCCGTGCTGACCAAGGAGAAGCTGGCCCGGCGGGAGAACCGCTCCATGTGGCGCTACCGCGAGCTGCTGCCGGTGGAGGAGACCACCCCCGACACCCCCCTGCGGGTGGGCTGGAGCCCCCTGTATGAGGAGCCTAACCTGGCCCGGCTCCTGGGCCTCCGGAAGCTGTGGGTCAAGGACGACGGCCAAAACCCCACCGCATCCCTGAAGGACCGTGCCAGCGCCATGGCCGTGGCCAAGGCCATGGAGGCCGGCGCCAAGACCATCGCCTGCTCCTCTACCGGCAACGCCGCCAGCTCTCTGGCCGGCAACGCCGCCGCCGCGGGCTTCAAGACCTATATTTTCGTTCCCGAGCGCGCCCCCAAGGGCAAGGTGGCCCAACTGATGATCTTCGGCGCCAATGTCATCTCCGTCAAGGGCAACTACGAGGAAACCTTCAAAATGTCCGCCCAGGCCATCGAGAAATACGGCTGGTACAACCGCAACGCTGCCATCAACCCCTACCTCTCCGAGGGCAAGAAGACCGTGGCGCTGGAGATCGCCGAGCAGCTGAACTGGGAGATGCCCGACTATCTGGCCATCTCCGTGGGCGACGGCTGCACCATCGCCGGTGTGTGGAAGGGCTTCAAGGATCTGTATGCCATCGGCTTCATCCACAAGCTGCCCCGGCTGATCTCCGCCCAGTCCTACGGCTGCTATCCCATCAACCGGGCCATCCAGGAGAACAAGCCCTGGGAGCCCATGGAGGAGAACACCATCGCCGACTCCATCTCCGTGGGCGTGCCCCGGAACGCCGACAAGGCCCTGGCTGCCATCCGGGAGTCCAACGGCCTGGCCGTCTGCGTCACCGATGAGGAAATTCTGGCAGCCCAGCGGCTGCTGGGCCGCACCTGCGGCGTGTTCGGCGAGCCCGCCGGTGTCACCGGCGCGGCGGCGCTGAAGAAGGCCTGCGAGCAGGGCCTCATCGAGAAGGATGCCACGGTGGTGTCCGTGGTCACCGGCAACGGCCTGAAGGATGTGGCCAACGCCATCAAGTCCGCCGGTGAGCCCCTGCACATCGAGCCGGACCTTGACCTGATGGTCCGGGGCTTCGCTGAGCGGGGCGTCACCGTGGAATAATGCAGTACGGCTGCGTGGCGCCCGCCGTGTTCCTCAGCCGCCCCAACCGGTTCATCGCCCGGGTGCAGCTGGGGGAGCAGACGGTGGAGTGCCATGTGAAAAACACCGGCCGCTGCCGGGAGCTGCTGGTACCCGGGGCCACGGTATATCTGGAGCGGGGAACCAACCCCAACCGCCGCACCGCCTGGGACCTGATCGCCGCCGACAAGGGCGGAAAGCTCATCAACATGGACGCCCAGGCCCCCAACCGGGTGTTCGCCGAGTGGGCCCGGGAGCGGTACGCCGACGTGCACCCGGAGGTGCGGTACGGTCAGTCCCGGCTGGACTTCTGCCTGGACGGACAGCATTTTGTGGAGGTGAAGGGCGTGACCCTGGAGCAGGACGGCCACTGCCGCTTCCCCGACGCCCCCACGGAGCGGGGAACCCGGCACCTGCACGAGCTGATCCGGGCCGTGGAGGAGGGGTACCGGGCCACGGCGTTTTTCGTCATCCAGATGGCGGACGCGGAGGACTTCTCTCCCAACGATAAGACGGACCCGGCCTTTGGCGTGGCTTTGCGCCAGGCGGCGGAGGCCGGGGTGGAGATTGCCGCCTGGTGCTGCCGCGTGACCCCCGGCAGCATCGCCCTGGACCGCCCGGTGCCGGTGCGGCTGTGAAGCGGGCCGGGAAGCATAAAAAAGCCCCTCCGGGCGGCAATCTGCGCCGCCCGGAGGGGCTTTTATGTCCGATGGAACCGGCTGTCGGCTCAATAGCCAAACAGCATATCCCGGCGGATCTCCGCCAGGGAGTGCGCGCCGCACATGGCCATGGTGTCCGCCAGCTCCGCCTGGAGCTTCTTCACCAGCACGCCGGGACCCTGGGCCCCGCCGCCATAGACCATGGTGACGAAGGGACGGCCGATGAGCACGCCGTCCGCGCCCAGGGCCAGAGCCTTGAAAATATCCGTGCCGTTGCGCAGGCCGCCGTCCACCAGGATGGTCAGCTTGCCGCCCACCGCGTCGGCGATGGCGGGCAGGATCTCCGCCGTGGAGGGACACTGATCCTGGACCCGGCCGCCGTGGTTGGATACCACGATGGCGCTGGCCCCGGCCTCCAGGGCCTTCTGGGCGCCGCGAACGGTCATGATGCCCTTGATGATAAAGGGCTTTTTGGCGTAGTCAATGATCTGGCGCAGCTCCTCCACGGTTTTGCTGCCTGCCGGGGAGGTCAGCCCCTTCAGGAAGGGCAGGCCCGCCGCGTCGATGTCCATGGCCACGGCCATGGGGTCCGCCTGGCGCACGGCGTCCAGCTTGGCAAACACCGTCTCCATGTTCCAGGGCTTCACCGTGGGAATGCCCGCGCCGCCGGAGGCGGCAATGGCGTGCAGCGCCCCCTCCATCACGGCGGGGTTGGTGCCGTCGCCGGTGAAGGCGGCGATGCCCGCCTGGGCGCAGGAGGACACCAGAATGTCGTTATAGGTCAGATCGTCGTATTTATCCCCATAGTGGAGCTTCATGGCTCCCACCGGGGCGGCAAAAATCGGCGCGGCAAACGTCCGGCCAAACATGGTGAAGGTGGTGTCGATGGGGGCGTTTTCGCAGATGGTGTCCATGTTGATGCACACCTCCTGCCACTTCTGATAGTTGCGCAGCATGGTGGCGGCGGTACCCTTGCCGCCGGGGCCGGGGACCTGGGTGCGGCAGGCCATGCCGTTGCACACGGGACATGCCTTGCAGTAGGGGCCGCTGCATTCCCGGGCGTTCTTGAGAATTTCGCTGTAATCCATAATAGGGAAAACCTCCTCAATTGCGTGTTATAGCCCTATCATAACGCACCGAAAACGTTTTTGCAACCGGTTTTGCCGGATCGTTTCGGTCCGGGTCAAAAAATGGGGCCGGTTACAAAAGTACACGAAACGGAAATCCAACCACGTGATGCATTTCTATTGCATTGTAACATGGGAAAGGAGACACCTATGCACTCAAAAAAACGATTTTTCAGCGTGTGCACGGCCCTGTGCCTGATGCTGCTGCATCACCACCGGTGAGCTTTATGAAACGAAGCATTGGGCGCCCTTGACGCCCCGGAGCAGTTGTATCTCTACAACGGCGACCTGCGCCAGGTGGGGACCTTCACCCCCGTGAGCCGGAACGGGCTGGAATTCTTCATCAACAGATTCCCCATGCAGTTCTGATACTGATTCTTGATTAAAAATTTTAATCAAGAATCCCGTGCGCTGCGCGCACGCACAGCGTGTGAAAACACGCTGTGACGTCCCATACAAAACCTGACGCACCTTCGGTGCTATAAAAAGCTTTTCAAGCTTTTTAACAGGTTTTGGTATGATATAGATACAATCCCCCGCCCGGCCCTGCGGCAAGTAGGCCCGGGCGGGGGATTTTGCGCAAAGCCGGTATCAGTCCCGCCGGAAAACGTGGATATCGAAGCTGATGGTCACGTCCAGCGCCGTCAGCGCCGCAAGGCGCTGCGCCCCGGCCCGGGGGTTTCCAGTAGTACGGCGTCATCTGGAACAGGGCGTGGATGTCCTCCTGACAGGGCAGATGGATCACGGCCTCCACATGGCGGATCTCCTGATACGAAAAGCCGGGGTAGGGGGTCTGCTTCACCTGGTTGGGGTAGGGCCGGTCATACAGCACCTGCTTCAGCTCCCACAGGTGCTTTTCCGACGGCACCACATACACGAATACGCCGCCGGGCCGCAGCACCCGGTGGAACTCCTCAATGGCCAGGGGGGAAAAGCAGTTGAGCAGCAGGTCCACGGAGCCGTCCGCCACCGGCAGATGGTACGACGAGGCCACGGCAAATTCCGCGTCCTTTTCCCGCTTGGCGGCCCGGCGGAGGATGGCCTTGGAGATGTCCGTTCCCGCCATGGTCACGGACCGCCCCGCCCGGACCAGGGCCCGGTACACCCCGCTGGTGTAGTACCCCTCGCCGCAGCCGGTGTCCAGCACCGACGGCGCGGGCCCGGTATTGGCCAGGGCGATGCTGCACAGGGCGTCCCGCAGGGACGCATAGTAGTCCTTGCTCAGAAAGGCCCACCGGGCGGCGGCCATGCCCTTGTCGTCGCCGGGCATTTTCGAGTGCATCCGGTTGGCAGGCAGCAGGTGGACATAGCCCTCCCGGGCCAGGTCAAAGCTGTGCCCCGCCGGGCAGGAATAGGCGGAAGGCCCCCTGTCCAAGGGGCCGCCGCAGATGGGACAGCAGAATATGCTCATAGGTGTTGATTCTCCGTTAGGTGATATAGTCTGGTCAGTCGGACCAAAGCGGCTCCGGGTATTCAACGATACTGCATTCATGCCCAAAACGCTTGTACAGGTCGCCGACAACGATGTTCTGTTCGCTGTCCGCCTGGGGAAAGGTGGTGATGGTATGGGTGACCTGAAAAATGGAGCACTCCACGGTCCAATTCTCCGAGAGATATTCCACGCGAATGAACTCGTCCACCGGTATCTGTGTGGCGGCGTCCCCGTCGATCCGGCGGAACTGCCCGAGATTTACGGCGCGGGACTCCGCCCGGTAGACGCGCAGGATCTCAGACCGGTCCTTCAGCAGGTCCTCCGCGAAGGTGAAGGCATCGGAACGTAGGGTGGATATGCAGGAGCCGGAATCACTCGCCACATAGCCGCCGTCCAGCGCGTTGGCCCGCATGGCAAAATACTGGACGATGGGTTCGCGGCAAAAGGCAGCGTCCTGGTGGTCTGTGGCATAGCCGCTTTCCATGCGGCTGAAGCTGCTGGAGAACGCATCCCAGTCAACGACCCATCTGCCATCCGCCTTGGAAAGGGTCAGCTGATGGTCCTCGGAAAAGTCCACAGAGTCCATATTGTCGTCGCTGGTAAAGGAGGAGCGGGAAATATCCCGGCAGCAGCGCAGCGCCATATCCATGCTGGCTGTTACCTGCACCATACCGTCCGGATACTCTACCGGCCGGCTGATGGCGGCTTGCAGCCTTATTTCAGGATACAGGGCAGTGGAGGCCATCCAGCCATAAAGGCACAGCTCCTGCAGGGCCTTGTCGGAGCAGCAGGCGGCATGCTCATAGGTGCGGTCCGGCGCGGAGAGGACGGTTGCCATCAGAGTGAAATACTCCGTAATCACTGCCCGTATGGCCTCATCGCCCTCCGCTCCCGCCGCCCACTGGACGGAGACGGTGATGTCCGGGTCCTGGACCTGGGTCCGCTTGGTGCCGGGAGGGTCAAATACATCTTGCCTCCCGGCGGACCGCGTTTCCCGCGCGGACTGCCTGAGGTCCTCTGTTTTGGCCTTCGTCCCGCACCCGGCCAGCAGCAGAACGCACAGCGCGGCGGTGAAAATACGGCATAGCATTGCTTTCATACAAACCTCCTTGTCGAATGCGTGGCGCGGTCAGTTGATAGGCTCCAGGATGTTGCAGTTATGACCGCCGTACTCATAGGTATCGCCCACTACTGTGTACCGGCCGTCGGCGGCACGGGTCAGGGTCAGCATATGGCTCACAATGGCAAACGACGTGCGCATCAGGGGCTGGCGGTCAACAAATTGCAGCCCGTCGATCCGCATGACCTCCGTTACAGGCAGGCGAACGTCGAAGGGGGGCAGCTCCTGGGGAGAGCCGAACTGACAGGCGCGGCCCTGGGCCCCATAGACCCGGGACCAGTCCACCTCGCTGGCAAACAGCTTGGCCTCTGCCAGCAGGGTGCTGGTGGTGCAGGAGGAATCGCCCATTTGTCCGGCCATTTCGTCGGCCCGCAGTTGGAAGTATGCCTCTACCGCCTGGCGCAGCTCCCGGGAGGGCGGGACCTCATCCGCAACGCCACCCTGGAAAAAATTGGATGCATCGGTATCATCGTCCGTTACCGTCCAGCGGCCGTTGAGCCGGGTTAGGGCCAGCTCCCGGGCGGTAGACCAGTGCTCATCCTGGCAATAGGCCGTATCGGTGATATTGCCCGTGGCCTCCTGGGCATCGATAAGCACCCGGACGCGGATATTATCTGACGCGGACGGGGTCAGGTTCTCCAGCGTTGCGGCAGCGCGGGTCCGGAAGCTCAGATCGGAGGACATCATGAACGCATAGAAACGCAGTCCGTCCACCATGTCATCGGTGCAGCAGGGATGTTCCTCCACGGTCATATCCGGCGCGGCCCGAAGGGAATAGGCCAGGGTCATATAGTCCCGTACCGCATCCGCAATGCCGTCCTCACCCTGCTGTCCCTCCGCCCATTGAGTCGTAACGGTCACGTCCGGCTCTACAGCGGTCCGCTGCGTCACCTCCGGGTCCGACGGGTCCACCCAGGCGGCCCCGTCCCACACCTTGTCCGCCCGTCTGGGGGGCGCTTCGTAGGGCATGCTGCCGAATATGGTGGTCTGGTAAACCGGTTCGTCAAAGCCGTCCTGAGCCGGAGGTCCCCACTGCTGTCCGTCGTCCGCTGTTCCGGCGGAATCCTCCGCCTTCGTCCCGCACCCGGCCAGCAGCAGGACGCACAGCGCGGCGGAAATGACCTGTAAAAAACGTTTGTTCATGATACTCTTCCTTTCCGGTTGGAGGTCTGGAATAAGAGCCTTATGTGCCTTTACAAATCAAGTATACCGCCGCGCGTGCCGCAATTCAATTTCAAACCGGTTACAAATGCCGGGAATTTGGTTACAATTTGATGACAGGATTGTATAAAAGTTACAGCTCCCCCTGGGGCAGGGTGACGTCGTGGATCCATTTTCCGGTGCGGATGCGCAGGGCGCACAGAGGCACCTTCAGCAGGCTCTCGGCCTGGATGGCCGCGGCGATGAACCAATAATTGGCCTTGAACACCAGGGCCAGCAGGGCCGTCAGCGGCAGGGCCAGCAGCCACTGGGGCGCAATGTCCAGCGCCGCCGACCAGGCCACGTCGCCGCCAGCCCGCAGCACGCCGGTGACGGCGGAGATGGAATAGGCGTGCAGGGGGATCATCACAAACGACGTCACCGCCAGCGCCGCGGCAATGGCGGCGGACTGGCCCGTCAGCTTGAACAGCGGGAACACCACCGGCACGAACAGCGTGGGCACCAGCGCCAGGGACACCGCCGCCAGCCCGGTCCCCACCAGCAGGGTGAACACCAGCAGCGTCCGGCTCAGGTCCATGACCTCCCGGTGGCTCTGGCCCTGGCCGATGGCCTTGCCGATCATCACCGCCGTGGCAGCGCCCAGGCCGAAGCACACCACCAGGAACAGCCGGTTCAGGTTGCCCATCACGGCGTTGGCCGCCAGCATCTCCACGGAGTTGTCCGTATAGCCCAGGATCACCGTCAGCAGGCTGTTGCCCAGGCCCCAGGCCGTCTCGTTGAGGATCACCGGGGTGGAGTATTTCACGAAGCGCCGCAGCATCTCCCACCCCGGCCGGAAGAAGGCGGCCAGGTCCAGGGGCAGAATGCGGCTGCGCAGGGCGCACACCAGGCAGATGAGAAACTCCGCCACCCGGGACAGCAGCGTGGCGATGGCCGCGCCCTGGATGCCCAGGGCCGGCAGGCCGCATTTGCCGAAGATCAGCAGATAGTTCATCCCGGTGTTCAGCAGGGTGGACACCCCGAACAGCTTCATGCCGAAGCCGGGGTTCTCGGCGCTGCGCATGGCGCTGACATAGATGGACGAGAGCATATTGAACACATAGGAAAAGCCGATGAGCTTCAGATACGGCGCGCCCAGCACCGACAGCTCATGCTTATTGGACAGCAGGTCCATGATCTGCACCGGCCACAGAAACAGCACCAGCGCCAGCACCAGGGTGATCCCCGTGCCCAGCATGGCCGCCACGCCGATGGCCCGGCTGATGCTCTCCATGTCCTTTTTGCCCCAGTATTGGCTCACCAGGATGCCCAGGCCGCTCTGGACGCCGAACACGATGGAGATCAGCAGAAACACCGGCACGTTGGCGGTGGTCACGGCGGCCATCTGGGTGTTGCCCAGCCAGCTGACCATCAGCGTGTCGATGAGGCCCAGGGAGAAGGTAATCAGATTTTGCAGGGCGATGGGACCCGTCAGCCGCCACAGATACCCGTAGAAGCCCGGTCCTCGTTTCAGATATTTCAGCATATGTCACCTCACAGCATAGGAAAACGTTGATTTTTGTGGTCCAGCAGGGCCTGATACAGCCCGTCGATATCCGCCCGGGTGGTCTCCGGGCCGAAGCTGACCCGGATGACCCCGGCGGCGGTTTTCTTGTCCAGGTGCAGGGCCGACACCACATGGCTGGCCTTGCCCCGGTGGCAGGCGGACCCGGCGGAGATGCAGATGCCCTTGGCCCCCAGGTCCGTGACGATGTTGGCGCTGGGGTACCCCACCAGGGACACCGCCAGGATGTGGGGGGCCTCCCCCTGCCCCACCGGCACAACCCCGGGAATGGACAGAAGTTTCTCCCGGCAATAGGCTTTGATGTCCGCCATGTGCCGGAGCTTCTCCGCCAGATTCTCCTGCCGCAGGGCCACGGCCCTGGCAAAGCCCGCGATCTGGGCCGTGGCCTCGGTGCCGGACCGCAGGCCCCCCTCCTGACCGCCGCCGGGCAGCAGGGGCCGCAGATTCCGCAGGGCCGGTGCGGTATACAGAGCGCCCACGCCCTTGGGCCCGCCGATCTTATGGGCGGACAGGCTCATCAGATCCACCCCCCAGCCCACCGGGTCGCAGGGGACCTTCAGAAAGCCCTGCACGGCGTCGCAGTGGAGCAGGGCCCGGCTTTTTTTTCTCCCGCAGCAGCCGGGCCGTTTCCTCCACCGGAAACACGCAACCCGTCTCGTTGTTTACCAGCATCATGCTTACCAGCACCGTGTCCTCCCGCAGGGCTTGGGCCACCTGCTCCGCCGTCACATGACCGGTTTTGTCCGGGGCCAGGTACGTCACCTCGTACCCCTGCTGCTGCAGCAGCTTACACGGCTCCAGCACGGCGCTGTGCTCCACGGCGGTGGTGATGATGTGCCGCCCGGTGTGGCGGCCCTGCCACACGGCGGCGGAGATGGCCCAGTTGTCCGACTCCGTGCCGCAGGAGGTGAAGTGCAGGTTCTCCGGCCGGCACCCCAGGGCCCCGGCGACAACGGCCCGGCCATCCTCCACCAGGGCCTTGGCCTCCCGGCCCAGGGGATACTGGGAGGAGGGGTTGCCGAACTGCTCCGTCAGCACCTGATACATGGCGTCCGCCACGGGCCGGGGCACCGGCGTGGTGGCTGCGTGATCCAGATAAATCATACGCGTTTCCTCACAAATCCTCTGCCGCCGCTTGCCACCGGCGGCAGAATGCATTATAATAAATCACAAGTCCTTATATTATACCGAATTAACTCAGAAAGTGCAAGGAGAATCCCATGCGAGTTGCCATTTACACGTTGGGCTGCAAGGTGAACCAGTACGAGACCCAGGCCATGGAGCAGGAGCTGCGCCGCCGGGGTCATGAGCTGGTGGACTTCGAGGACAGCGCCGACACTTATATCGTCAATACCTGCTCCGTTACCGCCGTCAGCGACAAAAAATCCCGCCAGATGATCCGCCGGGCCAAGCGCCGCAGCCCCAACGCAGTGGTGGCCGCCTGCGGCTGCTATATCCAGACCCACACCGACGAGGCCAAGGGCCTGGGCATCGACCTGATCGGCGGCACCGGCGGCCGGATGGCCTTTCTGGACCTGCTGGAGCAGGAGGTCCGGGACCGCACCCCCCGGGTGGCGGTGGACGACTCCCTGCGGCGGCGGGACTTTGAGGTGCTGCCTGCCGGAGGCATGGCGGCCCGCACCCGGGCCATGCTGAAGGTGGAGGACGGCTGCGTGAATTTCTGCACCTACTGCATCATTCCCTATGCCCGGGGGCCGGTGCGGTCCCTGCCCCTGGCCGAGGCCGTGGCCCAGGCCCGGCAGCTCCAGGCGGAGGGATACCGGGAGCTGGTGTTCACCGGCATCGAAATTTCCTCCTGGGGCCGGGATCTTCACGACGGCAGCAGCCTCATCGACCTGGTGGAGGCTGTAGCGGCGGCCGCACCCCGGCTGCGGCTGCGGCTGGGGAGCCTGGAGCCCCGGACGGTGACGGAGGATTTCTGCCGCCGGGCGTCGCAGCTTCCCAATCTGTGCCCCCACTTCCATCTGTCCCTGCAATCCGGGTGCGACGCCACCCTGCGCCGCATGAACCGCCGGTACGACACCGCCCGGTTCCGGGAATCCGTCCGCCTGCTGCGGGCATATTTCCCCCGCCCCGCCATCACCACCGACGTGATCTGCGGCTTTCCCCAGGAGACGGAGGAGGAGTTCTCCGCCACCCTGGCGTTTCTGGAGGAGTGCCGCTTTGCGGCCATGCATGTGTTCCCGTACTCCATCCGTCCCGGCACCAGGGCGGCGGACATGCCCCAGGTGCCGGGACCGGTGAAGGAGGAGCGGGCCGCCCGGGCCGGGGCCCTGGCCGCACGGCTGCACCGGGAGTTTCTGGAGGGCTGCGTGGGAGAGACGTATTCCGTGCTGTTTGAGCAGCCGGTGGCAGGCCGCTACGGCGGCCACGCGCCCAACTATATGGAGGTGGCTGTCCCCGGCGGCGAAAACCTCCACAATCAGGTGCTGCCGGTGAGGATCACCGGCACCGACGGGGAAATTCTATTGGGGGAGGTACAGTGATGCACCACTTTTTCGCCTATATGGCCCGGATGCGGTTCATTGACCGCTGGGCCCTGATGCGCAACAGCTACACCGAGAATATCCAGGAGCACAGCCACCAGGTGGCTATCCTGGCCCACGCCCTGGCGGTGCTGCGCAACGAGTATTTCGGCGGCCAGGTGGACGCCGGAGCCGTGGCCGTGGCGGCCCTGTACCACGACGCCAGCGAGATCCTCACCGGCGACCTGCCCACCCCCATCAAGTATTATAACCCCGACATCCGGGATGCCTATAAGCAGGTGGAGGCCATCGCCTGCCGCAAGCTCACGGGCATGCTGCCCCAGAGGCTCCAGGACATCTACGCCGACCTGCTGACCCCGGCGGACCCGGAGGTGGAGGAGCTGGTGAAGGCGGCGGACAAGCTGTCGGCCCACATCAAGTGTCTGGAGGAGCAGAAGGCCGGAAACGACGAGTTCCGGGCCGCCGCCCACCAGACCCGGCAGGCACTGGAGGAGATGCACCTGCCGGAGGTGGACCTGTTCCTCCGGGACTTTCTGCCCAGCTTCCGGCTGACCCTGGACGAGCTGAAATAAGCGCAAAACGGCCCTGCGGGAGCACGCTCCCACAGGGCCGTTTTCATATGGCTTGCTTCAGTCCCACGCCGGGTTATGCTCCGGCGACAGGCACTCGGTGACCCGGGCAAAGGTATCCCGGTCCGTGTAGTAGGAATAGACCTTTCCCTCCGGATTCCGGAACCGCACGAACAGCCCCTGGCTGCGGGCGGACCCGGCGGGCAGCCGGTAGGGCCACAGCTCCATCACCGCGCCGTCGCCGTAGTCCAGGCGGATGCCCCCGCCCTTGGGCACATCCCGGCTGAATACGGCGCCCATGTTGAAGAGCTTCCCGTACAGGGCATAGCCGTTTTCCTGGGTAATGCGCAGGCTCTGGCCGTCCACCTGAGCCTGAAGGCTGGTGTGCTTCCGGGCCAGGGCATAGCTGGTGCTGCTGGAGATCTCGCTCATGCACTGGACGAACCGGTCGTGGTCCCGCTGGGGCTTGCTGATGACCAGGCCCAGCACCGTCACCAGCGCCACGGCAAAGACCAGCGCCGCCGCCCACAGGGGGTGGAACCGCCGCCGGGGCTGCTCCTTCCGTACCGCGTCGTAAAGACCCATATCGCTCCTCCTATTCTCCGGGCACCCACTTGCCCAGCACCTGCCACCGCACCTGGTCGGTGTCATACATATAGTTGGTCCCGTCCGCCCCCTGGCACCAGACGAACACGCCGGGGACCCATTCGCGGTTGTACCCGTCCCAGACGTCCTGCTCCCACAGGCGCAGGATGCACCCGTTGCCGAACTCCAGCTCCGCATCCGGCACGGACTTGGGGGCGCTGTTCTGGCGCTTGCCCATGCCGGCGGTGTTCAGCTGTAAATACAGCCGCGAGGCGGACTCTCGGGACCAGTATTGCCGCCCGTCCCGCCGGACGTACAGGCCGCCCTGATCCTTGGCGTATTGGACGCTTTCTCCCAGCCCATTTATAAAATGGCGATACTGCCGCTGTAAATGCATGGCCCACGGAATGGGGATAAACGCCGCCAGCACCAGGATCAGCCCAATGGCGATGAGTATGTGCAGCTTCCGGTCCCGTTTCCGGGGCTGCGGGGCGTGAACGACATCGTATAGGGACATGGCGTGGACCTCCTTTTTTCTCCCCATTATACAGGCTGCCCTGCCCCTTGTCCAGCAAAACAAAGTTGCGCCGCCCTTTGGGCAGCGCAACTTTTACTTTACAGGTTACTTTTTGAAGCTGTCCTTCAGGGACACGCTGCGGTTGAATACCAGGTGATCTGCCGTGCAGTCCCGGTTGTCCATGCAGAAATAGCCCGTCCGCATAAACTGGAAGGTGGGGGCGTTGACGCCGGTGCGGTTTTCCGCCTGGTCAAAGCGCTTGGCCACGTCCACCATGGCCCGCTCCACCTTGCACCCCTCCAGCACCATCAGGGAGTCGGGGTTCAGGCAGTTCAGGAAATCCTTGTCCGGCCCGTCGGGCTGGGGATCGGAGAACAGATTGTCATACAGGCGCACCTCGGCGTCCACGCAGCTCTCCGCGTCCACCCAGTGCAGCGTGGCGCCCTTGACCTTGCGGCCGTCGGCGGGATCGCCGCCCCGGCTGTCGGGGTCGTAGGTGCACAGGACCTCCACGATCTGGCCGTTTTCATCCTTGACGCAGCCGGTGCACTTCACCAGATACGCGCCCTTCAGGCGGCACTCGGGACCGTCGGGATACAGGCGCTTATACTTGGGAATGGGCGTCTCCAGAAAGTCCTCATGCTCGATCCACAGGTGGCGGCTGAAGGTGATCTCATGGGTGCCCTGGCTGGGATCGGTGGGGTTGTTCTCCACGGTGAAGGTCTCGCTCTGGCCCTGGGGATAGTTGGTAACGGTGAGCTTCACCGGATGCAGCACCGCCATGGTCCGCTGGGCGGACACGTTCAGATCCTCCCGCAGGCAGTGCTCCAGGAAGCCGTACTCCACGGTGTTGGGGGATTTGGCCACGCCGATGCGCTCGCAGAAGCTGCGGATAGAGGCGGCGGTATAGCCCCGGCGGCGCAGGCCGCACAGGGTGGGCATACGGGGATCGTCCCAGCCGGAGACATAGTGCTCCTCCACCAGCCTGCGGAGCTTCCGCTTGCTCATGACGGTGTGGTCGATGCCCAGCCGGGCAAATTCGATCTGGCGGGGCTTGTGATAGGGGATGGACACGTTGCTGACCACCCAGTCGTACAGGGGCCGGTGGGACTCAAACTCCAGGGAGCACAGGCTGTGGGTAATGCCCTCCAGGGCGTCCTGGATGGGGTGGGCAAAGTCGTACATGGGATAGATGCACCACTTGGTACCCTGGCGGTGGTGATTGATGAAGCGGATGCGGTAGATGATGGGGTCCCGGAGGTTCAGGTTGCCGCTGGCCAGGTCGATCTTGGCCCGCAGGGTCATTTTCCCCTCCTCCACCTGGCCGTTCTTCATCTTTTCAAACAGCCGCAGGTTCTCCTCGATGGGCCGGTCCCGGTAGGGGGACGTGGCGGGGATGCCGATGTCGCCGCGGTTGGCCTTGAACTCCTCCGGCGTCACTCGCACACATACGCCAGCCCCTTTTTGATGAGCTCCACGGCGTATTCATAGTCCTTTTCAAAATAGTCGGACCCGTAGAAGAACCGGTCGCCCCAGTCAAAGCCCAGCCAGTGGATGTCCTCCTGGATGGCGTCCACATACTCGGTGTCCTCCTTGGCGGGGTTGGTGTCGTCCATGCGCAGGTTGCACAGGCCGCCGTAACGCTCGGCGGTGCCGAAGTCGATGCAAAGGGCCTTGCAGTGGCCGATGTGCAGATAGCCGTTGGGCTCCGGCGGGAAACGGGTGTGAACGGTCAGTCCCTGGAACCGGCCACCCTCTGCGATGTCCTCGTCGATAAAGTTCAGAATAAAGTTTTTGCTTTCGGCACTCTCCTCCGTCAGAGGGGCCTTCCCTTCCTCGGTCATTGTCTCACACTCCTTATTCGGTCGTAATCCCGTGTTTTCACACTGAACTTATATTATACGGTTCCCGTCCTCTGATTGCAAGAGCTTTTGAAGGGGCGGGACAACTTTTTTTGCGGGCATTGCAAAAAGAGGGAGGAGAGCGGCGCTCTCCTCCCTCTTTGGAAGCTACGGGGGTTATTTCCGCTCCGTCAGCTTGCTGTTGCACTTCTGTAGGAAGCGTTCGTTGGCGATGATGGCCCGGGTGTGGGTCCCCTCGCCGATGGGGCCCCAGTCGTCGCTGGCTTCCACCCGGAAGGTGATGAGCTTGCCGTTTTCGGACACGCCGGTGACGGTGGCCGTGGCCCGGACGGTCATGCCCACGGGGGTGGGGGCCAGGTGGCTGGAGTGAATGTCCACGCCCACGGTGCCCTTGCCCTCCGGCAGGTCCGGCTGCACGCAGTCCATGGCGGCGTGCTCCATCATGGCCATCATAAACGGGGTGCCGAACACCTCCAGGCCGCCGGAGCCGATGGCCCGGGCGGTCATCTCCGGGGTGACCACCTGCTCAATGGTATAGGATTTGCCGATTTCGATCATATCCGTTCCTCCTTTATACGCCCAGCCGGGTCCACAGCCGGTCATACAGCCGCAGGGTGTCCTTGGGCAGGTTTTCATAGATCTCGCAGCGGTCCAGGGTCTCCGCCGGGGGCGCCATGATTTCGTAGATCTCGGGGTCCAGCTCCTCCTCGTTGACCTCCTGGTAGTAGGCCGGGTACTGCTCCAGCGCCTCCCGGTTGGGGGACGCGTACCAGATATAGTCCATGTTGGCCAGGTTGGAGCTGGTGGAGGCGATGAAGTTGATCCACTCCTCCGCCTCGGCCATGTGCTGGGTGTCCTTCAGGACGCACATGGCGTCCACGAACCAGTTGCTGCCCTCCTCCGGAATAACGAAGGCCAGATCCTCGTTGTTCTCCAGCATGGTCAGGTAGTCTCCGGCGTAGTACATGGCGATGGCGGCGTTTCCGCCCTCCATTTTCTGGAACACCTCGTCCATGACGAAGGCCTGATACACGCCGCTGTCCTTGGCGTTTTTCAGCAGGGCAAAGGCCTCCTCCAGCTGGCTCTCGTCGGTGGTATTGATGCTGTAGCCCAGGTCCAGCAGGGCCGCGGCCAGAGCGTCCCGGGAGTTGTTGATCATCAGCACCTGTCCCGCATACTGGGGATCGAACATGGCGTCCCAGCTGGTAATAGGCCCGGACACCATGGTGGTGTTGTAGATAATGCCCAGGGTGCCCCAGGCGTACGGCACGGTGTACTTGTTCTCCGGGTCGTAGCTGAGGTTTTTATAGGTGTCGTCAATCAGGTCAAAGTTGGGGATGTGGCTGTAGTCCAGCTCCGCCAGCATATCCTCCTGAATCAGGCGGGCGATCATATAGTCCGAGGGGACGATAACGTCGAAATCCGCGCCGCCCATTTTAATCAGGGAATACAGGGCCTCGTTGCTCTCCGCCGTCTGATAGTTCACGCGGATGCCGGTTTCCTCCTCAAACTGGGTGATCAGCTCCTCGTCGATGTACTCGCCCCAGGAGCACACGTTCACCACCCGCTCCGACTGGACGGACCGGCCGGTGACCACCAGCAGCGCCGTCAGCACGCAGGCCATGACCCCGGCCGCCACGCGCCGCAGCACCTTGTTGGGCCGCCGGTGGTGCTTCATAGGCGCGCCGGAGGCGGCAGTCGCCGCTGCGTGGTGCTCCCGGCGGGCGGCGTGGCTGTCCCGCAGGTTGATGATGGCCAGCAGCACCAGCACCGTCACAAACAGCAGGGTGGAAATGGCGTTGATCTCCGGGCTGACGCGCTTTTTGGTCATGCCGTAGATGGTCATGGCCAGGGTGGAGGCGCTGGTTCCGGCGGTAAAGTAGCTGATGATGAAGTCATCCACGGACATGGTGAAGGCCGTCAGCGCGCCGGACACGATGCCGGGCTTGATCTCCGGGATCACCACCCGCCAGAATGCCTGCATCCAGGTGCAGCCCAAGTCCTGGGCCGCGTCGATGAGGTTCCGGTCCATCTGCCGCAGCTTTGGCCCCACGGACAGGATGACATACGGAATGTTGAAGCAGATATGGGCGATCAGCAGGGTGCCGAAGCCCATGGTCAGCCGCTCCGGCAGCACCACCGCCGACTGCCAGGAGTTCACCCACCCGGCAAAGGCGCCCCAGCCGTTGAAGAACACCACGAACAGCAGGCACAGGCTGACGCCGGTGACGATATCCGCGTTCATCATGGGGATGTTGTTGACGGAATTGACGATGGCCCGGCGCCGCCGGCTCATGGCGTACAGCCCGATGGCGGCAAATGTGCCCGCAATGGCCGCCACAATGGTGGACAGCAGCGACACCATCAGGGTGGTGTAGACGCTGTTCATAATGAGCCGGTTGGAGAGAAGGGACTCATACCATTTCAGGGAAAAGCCCTTCCACACGCTGGAGCTGGTGCCCGCGTTGAAGGAGAACACGATGAGAATGATGATGGGTGCGTACAAAAACAGGAACACCAGCGCCATAAGCACCCGATCGCCGATGCTGTTCTGTCTGCGGCCGGTCATAGGATCACCGCCTGTTCCTCGCCCTCACCGAAGCGATTCATCACCAGCATGCACACCAGCACGATGATCATCATCACCAGGGAGATGGCCGCGCCCAGCTGGGGGTTATAGGCCCCGCCCAGGAACTGCCGCTCGATCAGGTCGCCCAGCAGCAGCTCCGTGCCGCCGCCCAGCATCCGGCTGATGGCGAAGGTGGACACCGACGGCACAAACACCATGGTGATGCCGGAGATGACCCCCGGCAGGCTCAGAGGCAGGATCACCCGGCGGAATACCGTCATGGAGCTGGCCCCCAGGTCCCGGGCAGCCTCCAGCAGGGAGCCGTCCAGCTTGATGATCACGGAATAGATGGGCAGGATCATAAAGGGCAGATAGTTATATACCATGCCCAGCACCACGGCCCCCTGGGTATTCATCATGGAGAAATACTCCAGCTCCGTGCCGAAAATGTGGTTATACAGGCTGATAAGCCCGATTTTCTGAAACAGCTGGTTCAGCAGGCCGTGGTTTTCCAGGATAGTCATCCAGGAATACGTCCGCAGCAGGAAGTTCATCCACATAGGAAGCATGATCAGCACCATGGCCGTCCGCTGGAAGGCGGGACCCTCCCGGCTCATGAGATACGATACCGGGTACCCGATGACCAGACAGATCAGCGTGGCGATGATGGCCAGCTTGAATGACCGCAGGAACACCTGGGTATAGCCGCCCATCTGGACAAAGTTGTCCAGGGTGAAGCCGCCCTCGGCGGAGGAGAAGGCATAGATCACCATGATGAGGATGGGAGCCACCACGAAGATGGCCATCCACACCTCATAGGGTACGGCGAACCGGGAGAGCTTATTCTTCATCCCCGCTCTCCTCCTCATCCGTCTCCCAGGAGGCGTCCGCCAGCTCCTCATACTCCTCGGAATAGGAGCTGTAATCGCCGAACTGACCGGAATATTCGCTCTTTTTCATGATGTGGAACCCGTCCGGGTCGATCTTCACGCCGATGCGGGCCCCCACCGGGGAGTGGTCCGTGGTCTGGATCAGCCACTTGAAGCCCCGGAAGTCCACGATGATATCGTACTGCATCCCCTTGAAGGTGACGTTGGTGACGGTGCCTACCAGCTGCCCCTGCTCCACGGGGACGATGTCGATGTCCTCCGGACGGATGACCACGTCCACCGGCTCGTTGGGTGCGAAGCCGCCGTCCACGCAGGGGAACTCCCGGCCGTACATTTTGACCACGTTGTCGCGGACCATGGTGCCGTTTAAGATGTTGCTCTCGCCGATAAAGTCCGCCACAAAGGCGTTTTTCGGCTCGTTATAGATGTCCTCGGGGGTGCCGATCTGCTGGATGCGGCCCTTGTCCATCACCACCACGGTGTCGGACATGGTCAGGGCCTCCTCCTGATCGTGGGTAACGTAGATAAAGGTAATGCCCATCTGCTGCTGGATACGCTTCAGCTCGATCTGCATATCCTTCCGCAGGCGCAGGTCCAGGGCGCCCAGGGGCTCGTCCAGCAGCAGGACCTTGGGCCGGTTCACCAGCGCCCGGGCGATGGCCACCCGCTGCTGCTGGCCGCCGGACAGCTGGGTGATCTTCCGGTGCTCGAAGCCCTTCAGACTCACCACGCCCAGCATTTCCGTCACGCGCTCCTCAATTTCCTCGGCAGGCACCTTGGCGATCCGCAAGCCAAAGGCGATGTTCTCAAACACGTCCAGATGAGGGAACAGCGCATACTTCTGGAACACCGTGTTGATCTGCCGCTTATGCGGCGGGACATCATTAATCCTCACACCGTCAAAGGTGACGTCTCCCGACGTGGGTGTCGTGAAACCGCCGATAATCCTCAGCGTTGTGGTCTTTCCACAGCCGCTGGGGCCCAGAAGTGTGAGGAATTCAGAATCGTTGATATACAGATTGATGTGATCGAGAACCAGCTCGTCGTCAAACGCCATGCAGAGGTCCCGCAGGCGAATCAACTCTTTGGACATTTATCCTCCCCCGTTCGTAAAATATTTTTGACTTACCTCTTTTCTCTGTTCAAAGGGAGGCCTTGCGGATAGGCCTGATATCTCTCGTTGAAATTTGGCAGATACAATATATAAAAATTAAAGACAAATGTCAATCATTATTTTTTCGAATATCCCCGCTTTCTGGTCTTATCCGGAAAAGAACCGCAAAAGGCCCCGGCTTTGGCCGGGACCTTTTGCGGTTAATCCTTCCAGAAGGTCAGGTTTTTGGAGGCGTCCTGCACCTCCTGCGGCACGGTGATCTCCTGAATATTGTTATAGCCAACGATCTCCAGTCCGATGGCATAGCGGCTGATGGTGCCGTCCTCCTGATTTTTCTGCACGATCTGCTGCATGAGCTGCGTCGCGTCTATCTCATACTTTACCGGTAGGCGGGAGAAAAGTCCTATCCAGACCCGGACAGGGACCTCCGCCGCTGTTTCCTCCGGGGTATCCGAGGTCCCAAACAGAGACTTCAGGCGATCCCAAAGGCCAGTGGTGCTGTTTTTCAGTATTCCCTGCGCGATATGCGGCGGCAGCGTTCCCTCAACGCACAGAGCCAACTGACCCTGGACCCAATTCATCCCCACGACCCGGAAGTCGGTATCGCTCTGTGTGCTGAGCTGCGTTATCTCCCGAGTGTCCAGAGACTGGACATTTGCGCGGAAAAGCTCAGCGGACAGGGTGGCCCGGTACCACTTCATGTCCTCTTTATCCGCCATGCCCACATACACCTTTTCCGAATCGCCCTCGGGGACCGCATAGATGTGATACAGGTCCGCTTCCTCCGGTCCGAATCCGCTCATAGTCAGGTCCATTTCCATAGCCACCGGGTCGCTCATGACCATGGAGATATCACCGCTTATCCTGGCGGATGAGGTGGTCGCCAGGAAACTGGCGTCAATATCCACGTAATACATGTAGTGGATGCTGGTGGCCTGCTCCAGCCGTTCCTGCATCCGGGGGACCATATCCGCCGCCGATTTCACCAGCACAAGGCCCGCTGCGCCGGCGATCACCACCAGCACCAGCAGAACCACCAATATCCGTTTCCAAACACGCTTTTTCATCGTACTCCCTCTTTCCTCACGGCTGGTCCTTCTAATCTCGCCAAAAAACGACAATTATACTATACGGACAGCGGGAGCAAATGTCAATCCCTCTTTTACGCAGCAGCTTTGCTCCCGTGGCGATTCCCGAAAACGCGTGACCTGGCGGGGGCCGCTCACACAAAGACGTATTTTTCCAGCCGGTCCATGGCCTCCTGCACCAGGGCATGGGGCAGGGCAGCGTTGATGCGGATGCAGTCGCCGTCGCCGAAGGCTTCGCCGCTCTGCCAGATCACGCCGTGCTCCACACCCCGGCGGCGCAGCTGGTCCGGGGTGATGCCGTGGTCCCGGCACCAGGCCCCGCAGTTGACGAACAGCATATACGTCCCCTGAGGCAGCATCATGGAAACGCCGGGGAACCGGCTTTCCATAAAGTCCCGGATGTACCGCAGGTTCTTGTCCAGCACGGCGCACAGCTGGTCCACCCATTCCATGCCCGCGTGGCTGTAGGCCCCCGTCAGGGCATGCATGGACAGCACGTTGCAGCTGTTATACCCGGACAGGTCCCCCTGCCGCCGGACCCGGCTGCGCAGCCGGTCGTCATAGATAATGTGGTACGACCCGATGAGCCCCGCCAGGCTGAAGGTCTTGGTGGGGGCATAAAAGGCTGCGGTGCGGCTGCGGGCATCGGCGGACACGGACTGGGTGGGAATGTGGGTGTGTCCCGGCATGATCAGGTCCGACCAGATCTCGTCGGAGATGACGGTGCAGTCGTTGGCGGCGTATACCTCCATGGCCTGCTCCAGTTCCCATCGCTCCCACACCCGGCCGCAGGGATTGTGGGGGGAGCACAGGATGGCCAGGTGGATGTCGTGCTCCTTCAGCTGCCGGTCCATGTCCGCATAGTCCATGCGCCACACGCCCGCCTCATCCCGCTTCAGCGGCGTGTGGACGATGAGCCGCCCCAGCCGCTCCAGGGTGTGGGTAAAGCCCACATAGGTGGGGCTGTGGACCAGGATAGGCTCCCCGGGGCAGGTCAACGCCTGCACCACGGAGCTGACGCCGCCCAGGACCCCGTTTTCATACCCGATGTGCCGCCGCTCCAGGCCGGATACCCCGTGCCGCGCCTGCTGCCAGCGGATGATGCTGTCATAGTAGGCGTCCGTCAGCCGGTAGTAGCCGAAATTGGGGTGGCTGAGCCGGGCCTGGATGGCCTCCAGCACCGGCGGCGCGGTGGGAAAGCTCATATCCGCCACCCACATAGGGATCCGGGAAAAGCCCGCCTTGGGCTCCACTCCAGAATAGGGGATCACGTCCAGGGCCAGGGCATCCCGTCCCCGCCGGTCCAGAATGGTTTCAAAATCATACTGCATGGTCATCCTCCGTTCTTTATGTCCGGCAGGCGGAACACCCGCCGGGTATTTTCCAGCACAGCCGCCTCCACCGTCTCCGGCGGCAGCCGCTTAAGCCGTGCGATCTCCTCAATGATCCGGGGCAGCAGCAGGGAGGAGTTGCGCACCCTGCCCAGAGATTTTCTGCTGCCCTCCCAGGGAATGTCCGGCAGCACATAGGGACTGTCGGTCTCCACCAGCAGCCGCTCCAGCGGCGCCCGGGCCACTGTCTCCCGCAGGGGGGCCGACTCCTGCCGCAGCAGCGCACCGCCGATGCCCAGACACAGGCCCAGGTCCAGGTACTGCCGGGCCGTTTCCCAGCCGCCCTGGAAGCAGTGCACCACCCCGCCGGGGAGCCACCGCCGCCTGCGGCGCAGCATGGGCAGGGCGTCCCGGTCCGCCATGCGGATGTGCAGCACCAGCGGCAGCCCTGTCCGCCGGGCCAGGTCCAGCTGATACCGGAACCACAGCAGCTGGACCAGCCGGTGATGCCGGGGCCGGTGATAGTCCAGTCCCGTCTCTCCGATGGCTGCCACGCCGGGGCCCCGGGCCCAGGTGGCCAGCTGTTTTCGCTGCCGCCAGGGAACCTGGGCCGTCCGGGTGGGATGAACGCCCACCGCCAGGCGGAAAAAGTCCGGATGCTGCCGGTACAGGGCGGCGGTCAGCCGGTTGGAGTCAAAGTCGATGGCGGGCTCGATGCACAGGGCGACACCGCTCTCCCGCAGCCGCTTCAGCAATCCGTCCCGGTTCCCCTCCTCCGCCGTCAACTGGCCGGTCAGGTACCGGAAGGTACCGTCGTAGCGCTTATGACTGTAGTGGGCATGGCTTTCGATGATCATCTGAGCCCCTCCTTTGCCTGCCGCAGCACCGTTTCCGCCAGCTGCACCCCGCCTACCCGGTAGCCTGCGGCGGCGTATACGGCATGGAGGGGACCGTCCGTCACCAGCACCAGGGGCAGGCACCCCGGCCCCAGGAAAACGCTGCGGGCCAGGGCGTTGGGCCTGCCGCCCAGCAGCACCCGGCACCGGGGCAGGACCCGGCAGACCTCCGCCAGAAGCGGGTCCGCCCGGTCCCGGAGGTCCGGCACCAGAAGGACAATATCCATTCCGGCAAGAGCCGCTGCCCGATCCCGCAGCTCTCCCAGCAGATGCTCCGTGGGCTCCCGGCCCACCTCCAGCCAGGCCAGCAGCGCCGGGGTTCGGGTCAGCTCCCGGCCGGCCAGCTCCCGGCCATCCGGGGAGCGGACGGTGAAGTCCGGCAGGGGACAGGAGACGGTCATCTCCTCCGGAAAAACCGGCACTTTTTCCAGGGAAATCCGCCGTTTTTCTCCATTATCCAGGGAAAAACAGACGGTGCGGGCGTGTATATCCCCACAGGGCAGGCGGCTATCGGTGATAACGGTATAACGTCCGGGCAGCAGGTCCACGGTCATCTGCCCGTTTTTCCAGGAATAGGACGACAGGTCCAGAGCCTGTTCATCCTCCTGCTTTGTCAGGCCGAAATCCGTGCCGAATGCCATGGGATTTTCCAGAATCAGGAAGCTGCCCCGGGCCAGACCCGTTGCGGCGGAACGGAATTGACCGTTCTGCCAGAACTGAGGCTCCCGGTCCGCCGGGTGCAGCCGGGCGGGGACGCCCAGGGCCCGGCACAGGGCCGCGAACAGCGCATCCCGGGATAGGGGGGACCCGGCCCTTGACGCCAGCGCTGCCGCCGGAAGGGTGGTCAGCTGAGGGGATTCCTCCTGGGGGAAAAAGTGAATATTTTCCGTAAGCCAGGCGTATAAAGCCTGGGGATCACGGCGGAAATGTTCCTTTTGTGAGTCCGTCAGGGCATGCAGCAGCTGCCGCCGCTGGGGTCGCAGGGGCTCGTTATCTATCCGGGGACAGGCCACATACCGGAAATACACGTCCTCCGGCAGCTCCGGGCAGGGGCCGGGCACGGACAATGACTCTGCCAGCACCTCCGGGGTCACATCCTGAAGATCCTTGCGGGAGAGAGCTGCCAAAAGGGCCTGCTTATGGGGCAGGGAAAAGGAAAAATTTTCCAGAAACTCTGCCAGATTTTCCCGGTTGGCGGGAGCCTGAAGCAGGAGTTCTCCTCCGGGAAGGCCCGCTGCCATAGCTTCCGCGTCCTGCTCCATATGAGCGACACGGCGTTTGCGGGCGTCGATTGCGGCGGCAAGCCGCTTTTTTTCTTGGGACAACACCGGGACAGGGGGTGTTTTGTCCCGGGACAACATAGGGACAGGGCCGGGACAGACCGAGATGTCCCGGCTGATTTCCGACTTCTCCGACTCCGGCAGAGTCAGGGTGACGGTTTCTGCGTCACCGGAAATAATTTCCTGTGCAGACCATTCACCGCAAACTGCCCGGACCCGGAGACTGCCCCGCCCGCAGGTGAGCCGGGCGAGCCCCTGCCGGTCCGCCGGGACCCGGGCAGCGGGGAACCATTGGCAGGCGTTGAGAATTTCAAAGAAAACCGCCGCCCCCGGCAGAGGGGCTCCGGCCCGGTCCGTTACCCGGACGGTGAGGGTCCGCACCGGGGCATAGCGGCGGGTCTGATTCAGCAGAGTCACCATGCCGCTTCTGGAAATAATTTCCTCCCCCACGGGGTCTCCGAAGCACCGGGTATGCAGCAGCAGGGCCCGGGCTGCCGCCGCTGTGAACCAGCCCCGGTCCAGAGTCTCCTCCGGCTCGCAGGCTCCCAGAAAATGCCAGCTGCCATCCACCCAGACCTCCACCCAGGCGTGGTTGTCGTCGCAGTGGGCCCAGCGGGGGGTGTAGATCTGCCGGGCGGGGATGCCCACGGCCCGGTAGGCGTTGACGGCAAAGGTGGACTCCTCGCCGCAGCGGCCAAAGCCGCAGCGCCAGGCGGCGGCTGCGGAAATCGTGCGGTCATCCGTCAGCCGGTATGTTACCTGACTGGCGTTCCAATAATTCACCCGGACGGCGGCCTGATATTCCGGCAAACCAGCCAGGAGGGGGGGACAGCTCATCATACATAGCCCGGCGGCAGTCGGACAGCTCCTCCTCGTTGACCCGGGGATGGAGCACATGGTTCAGGAAAATGTCCTCCGGCAGGTGGGCGGCATAGGGGGAGGTCCGGCGCAGCATGACCCCGTGCCGTGCCAGACTGCGGAACAGGGCGGGGGGCGTATTCAGCCAGTCGCTGAGGGGGCTGGCGGCATAGCACCAGACCAGGGCCTGGGCATCGTCGGGGTCCAGACCCTCCAGCGCCGTCCGGATGGCCGGGGCCGCGCAGGCGGCAGGGCCGGTCAGCAGCGAATCAAAGCGCCGCCGGGCGGCGGCATACGTTTCGGGGGACAGCAGCATAGGGGCCTCCTTTTTTACTCGATCCACTCCACGCGGCAGGCCTCGGCCAGCATTTCACGGGAAGCCTCCCGGTTTTCCACATAGGTGCCGGGGCTTGCCTCGTAGTCGGCGGTAATGCTCTCCAGGTCCTCCTCGATCAGGCGGGCATACGCGTCAGAAACCGTCAGCTTTTTGCCCCGGACCCGGGTGATCTCGTCCCGGGCGTCGGGCCACTCGGTGGTATCCGGGCCGCTCTCCAGAATCGTCTGGTTCCGGCTCAGAGAGACGATGAGCCAAGCGGAATAGCGGGACGGCGCGGGACCCGGCTCCAGGGGAGCGGAGCGCTCCAGCCGCACCGCATATCCCACGGAGGGATGCTTTTCCCGGAAGGCCCGCACCAGCTGGCACACTTCCTGGAAGATGCGGTTTTCATTCTGCTTGACCTCCGCCGAATCCACGGCGCTTTCGTGAGATCTTCTGAACAGGCCGAAGCCCTTGAGCTGTTTTTCCATGAGCGATTTTCCTTTCTGCTTATTATTTTATAGATGTTTCGTGCAGACCGTGGACAATGGCGGCGCACCGGGCAAATTCCTCCGGATCGGTCTGCCAGACCTCGTACTCGGACAGGGTGGGCAGGCCCATGGACACGGTGGACTTGCGGTAGATCATGCCGCTGTCCAGCGGGGCGCGGCGGCCGGTGGTGTGGAAGGTGCGGATGCCGGTCTCGTGGTGAATCTGTTGGATGTTCCACCATTTCACGCCGCAGCCGGCCATGATGTGAATGCGTCCGGCGGCCTGACGGCGGAGCCGGGCCAGCAGGGGGATGCCTGCGGCGGCGTCCGGGGCCTGGCCGGAGGTCAGCATCGTCCGGCAGCCCAGGGAAACGGCGTCCTCCAGGGTCCGGAAGGGGTCCCGGGACATGTCGAAGGCCCGGTGAAGGGTCACCTCCATGTCCCCGGCGCAGTCCATCATCCGGCGCATTTTCTCCATATCCAGGGCGCCGTCCGGGGTCAGGGCTCCGATGACCACGCCGTTGACACCCAGGCGGCGGAACAGGTCGATCTCCCGGCACATCTGGTCCATCTCGGCATCGGTATACAGAAAGTCGCCGAAGCGGGGGCGGATGAGAACGTTCACCGGGACGGGGCAGTCCCGCAGGACCTGCTCAAGTATGGCCGGAGAGGGGGTGACGCCGCCGATGACCAGCTGGCCGCAGAGCTCCAGACGGTCTGCGCCGCCCCGGCAGGCGGCCAGAGCGGAGGCATAGGAATCCACGCAGCCTTCGATCAAGGGGGCGCAGGGAGTGGGGGTTGTCATGTGGGTTGTCCTCCTTTGGGGGAGATTGGGGGGCGGGGATCAGGCATTTTCCAGCTCCCGGGCCAGGTAATAGAGGGTGGACACGGCGGCCCCGGTGGCGCCGGGGGTCTGGTGCTGCCAGGTGATGCCGGTGTTGTTGTCCGCCGTGCCGGCGATATCCAGGTGGAGCCAGGGAAGCCCCTGGGTGAAGTGCTTCAGGAAAAGCCCGGCGGTGATGGCGCCGCAGCCGTCCTTGCTGGTGTTGCGGACGTCGGCATAGTCGCTGCGGATCAGGTCCTCGTACTCCGGGAAGTCCGGCATGCGCCAGAACCGCTCGCCGGAGTGCCCGGCGGCCCGGGTCAGGCAGCCGTACCAGCCGTCGTCGGAGGCCATGACGCCGGTGGTCACATAGCCCAGCATGGCGTACACGGCTCCCGTGAGGGTGGCGATATCCACCAGGTGGGTGCAGCCCTCCCGGCGGATGGCCCAGGTGAGGCCGTCAGCCAGGATCAGGCGGCCCTCGGCATCGGCGTTGAGGATCTCCACGGTCTGGCCGGAAAAGAGGGTGATCCGGTCCCCGGGGAGCATGCTGGTGGGGGAGATGCGGTTTTCACAGGTGGGGATCACCGCCGTGACGTTGACCCGGACTCCGTGCCGGGCCAGAGCGTGCAGGGCGGCGGCAGCCGCCGCGCCCCCGGCCATGTCGCCCTTGATGCCCGCCATGGAGGAGGCGGATTTCAGGCAATAGCCGCCGCTGTCCACGGTGACGCCCTTGCCCACGAAGCCTACCCGCCGGGGGTCCTCCGGCGCACCGGTGTACCGCAGCACCACCAGGGCCGGGGGGTGGCCGCTGCTGCCGCCTACGGTCAGCAGGCCCCGGAGGCCCAGGTCCTCCAGCTGCTGCCGGTCGTAGACAGCGGTTTCGATGGGCAGGCCCTGGGCCAGAGCCGTCAGCCGGGCGGCAAAATCCATCGGCGTCAGCAGGTTGGCGGGGAGGTTTACATAATTGCGGACGGCCATAATGTCCTCCGCCAGCTGCCAGGCGGCGGTGAGCTGGGGCAGGGTGAAGCCGCTGCCGGAGGCATAGCAGGTCAGGGCCGGGCAGCGGACGTCCGTCAGGCAGTCGGCCTTGCGGTGGGAGCCGCCCAGAATGCCCTCCAGGGCGGCGTTGAGACCCGGCTGACCCAGCCGGGCGGCAGGGGACAGGTCAAAGACGCAGCTGTCCGGCTCCAGGTCCAGGACGGTCTTGACGGCCTTGCCATAGCACTCCTTGCAGGCCAGCACCGTCCAGTCCCGGCCGCGGCCCACGGTAATGTCCGCCGTGCCGTGGGGGTGCAGGTAATAGCGGGTCCGGAGATAGTCGTCGTCCGTCAGCCGGACCCGGGCGGAGACGGGCTGGTTTTCGTACAGGGCGATCATGCTTCTTCCTCCTCCGCCTCCGCAGGCGCTTCCCAGGGAACCATGGTGGCCACGCACCGGTTGATGGTGACGCCCTGCTGGTAGAATTTGGCCTCGTAGTCCGTCATGACCCCCACGGGGCCGCCGGCGTGAAGGTCCCGGGTGACCTGGGACAGCTGAAATCCAAACCGGGGGATCTCCTCCAAAGACCACTCGAACAGCTTGTCGTTGTCGCTTTTGAAGTGGATCTCGCCGCCCAGGGGCAGCACCCGGCGGTATAATTGCAGGAAATTGCCGTGGGTCAGGCGGCGCTTTTTCTGGTTGCTTCTGGGCCAGGGGTCGCAGAAATTGATGTAGATGCGGTCCACCTCGCCGGGGGCGAAGAAGTCCGGCAGGCAGGCGGCATCGCCGTCCACGAAAAATACATTGTGCAGACCTGCCGCCTGGGCCCGCTCCATGGCCACCACCATGGCGTCGGGGACCTTTTCCACGGCGATCAGCAGCACGTCCGGCTCGGCGGCGGCGGTCTCCGCCGTGAAGCGGCCCTTGCCGCAGCCCAGCTCCACCCGCAGCTCCCGGGCATCGGGCAGCAGCTCCCGCCAGCGGCCCCGCAGAGCACGGGGATCCGCCACCAGCAGGGACGAGCATGCCTCCATCCGGGGCAGCAGGTTTTTTTTCTTTCTCATGCGCATAGCGTTCTTCCTCCCACGCGGCCCGGGGCCGCAAATAAAAATCCATTCTTATATATACCACAAGATAGCCGGTTCTGTAAACGAAAAAAATGCTCTATTTGGTGCCGGGGACGGTTTTGTGACCGGATTATGAACATGTCATATTGAAAAATGCGCAAAGAATTTTCATTTCTTTTGTGGAATATCCTGAAAAAGAGAAAGGCGGTCAACAAGGGCTTGATAATTTTTAGACGAGGGACTATAATACAAACTGTATGAAGATCATACACAAGATGGGACCGCTGTGGGCGGCATCTCACCGTGGGCCCGCCGGTCCGGTGGACAGGGCGGGTGATCGAAGCAAGGAGGAACTATCATGACGAACGTTCTGTTGGAAAAGAAGGGCCACATCGCCGTTGCCACCATCAACCGGCCCAAGGCCCTCAATGCCCTGAATTCCCAGGTGCTGGAGGATATCGACCAGCTGGTGGAGCAGGTGAAGGCGGACGACGAGATCCGCGCCCTGGTCATCACCGGCAGCGGCGAGAAGGCCTTTGTGGCCGGCGCCGACATCGGCGAGATGAGCACCCTGACCAAGGCGGAGGGCGAGGCCTTCGGCAAGAAGGGCAACGACGTGTTCCGCAAGCTGGAGACGCTGCCGGTCCCCACCATCGCCGCAGTCAACGGCTTTGCCCTGGGCGGCGGCTGTGAGCTGTCCATGAGCTGCGACATCCGCCTGTGCGCCGATACCGCCGTGTTCGGCCAGCCGGAAGCGGGTCTGGGCATCACCCCGGGCTTCGGCGGCACCCAGCGTCTGGCCCGCCTGGTGGGCCTGGGCATGGCCAAGCAGCTGATCTATACCGCGAAGAATATCAAGGCCGACGAGGCTCTGCGTATCGGCCTGGTGAACGCCGTGTATCCCCTGGCGGAGCTGATGCCCGCCGCGGAGAAGCTGGCCGAGACCATCGCCAAGAACGCCCCCATCGCCGTCCGCGCCTGCAAAAAGGCCATCAACGACGGCATGCAGGTGGATATCGACCGGGCTGTGACCATCGAGGAGGGCCTGTTCGGCAGCTGCTTCGAGACTGCCGACCAGAAGGAGGGCATGGGCGCTTTCCTGGAAAAGCGCAAGCATGAGCCCTATCAGAACAAGTAACTCCCGGCAAATCCCTATTTCGTTAATTAACAGGTCCCCTGCCGGGCCTGATGATTAAAACGGCTACTTAAATATAAAATTTATTTAGGAGGAACTATCATGAAAGTCGCAATCTTTGGTGCAGGTACTATGGGCAGCGGTATCGCTCAGGTCTTTGCCGCAAAGGGCCACACCGCTCTGATGTATGCTTCCAGCGTCGCCAGCGCTCAGCGTCATAAGGATAAGCTGGCTGCCTCTCTGAACAAGAAGGTCGCCCGCGGCAAGATGACTCAGGAAGCTGCTGATGACATCATGAGCCGCGTCCTGGTGGAGGAGTTTGAGGCTGCCGCCGATGCCGACCTGGTCATCGAGTGCGTTGCCGAGAATATGGCCACCAAGAAGGAGCTGCTGGGCCGTCTGGACGCTCTGTGCAAGGAAGACGCCATCTTCGCTTCCAACACTTCCTCTCTGTCCATCACCGAGATGGGTCAGGGCCTGAAGCATCAGCTCATCGGTATGCACTTCTTTAACCCCGTGCCCGCCATGAAGCTGGTGGAGGTCATTGCCGGCGGCAACACCCCCGCCGAGCTGGTCGAGAAGATCAAGACCCTGTCCACCGAGATCGGCAAGACCCCCGTTGTGGTCAACGAGGCTCCCGGCTTTGTGGTCAACAAGATCCTGATCCCCTATTGCAACGAGGGCGTTTGCGTTCTGCAGGAGGGCGTTGCCTCTGCGGAAGATATCGATATTGCTATGCAGCTGGGCTGCAACCACCCCATGGGCCCCCTGCACCTGGGCGATCTGATCGGCTGGGACATCGTGCTGAACATCATGGACGTGCTGTATAATGAGACCCACGACAGCAAATATCGCGCAAACGTGCTGATCCGGAAGATGGTTCGTGCCGGCAAGTTGGGCATCAAGTCCGGCGAGGGCTTCTTCAACTACAAAAAGTAAATCTGTAAAGGAGAAAAGAGTATGGATTTCCATCTGACGAAGGAACAGCTGCTCGTTCGCAAGATGTACCGCGAATTCGCAGAGAACGAAGTGAAGCCTCTGGCCGCTGAGATCGACGAAGAAGAGCGTTTCCCCATGGAAACCGTCGAGAAGATGGCAAAGCTGGGCATGATGGGCATTTATTTCCCCAAGGAGTACGGCGGCGCCGGCGGCGACGTCCTGTCCTATGCCATGTGCGTGGAGGAGCTGGCCAAGGTCTGCGGCACCACTGCCGTTATCGTCTCTGCTCATACCTCCCTGTGCGCCGCCCCCATTTTTGAGAACGGCACCGAGGAGCAGAAGAAAAAGTATCTGCCTGACCTGTGCTCCGGCCGCAAGATCGGCGCTTTCGGTCTGACCGAGCCCGGCGCCGGCACCGACGCCCAGGGTCAGCAGACCACCGCCGTCCTGGATGAGTCCGGCGAGAACTACATCCTCAACGGCTCCAAGTGCTTCATCACCAACGGCAACGTGGCGGATACCTTCGTCATCATCGCCGTCACCGGCAAGACCACCGATAAGCGCGGCCGCTCCATGAAGGAGATCTCCGCTTTCATCGTGGAGAAAACCGACCAGGGCTTCACTCAGGGCAAGCACGAGAAGAAGATGGGCATCCGCGGCAGCTCCACCTGCGACCTGATCTTCGAGGATTGCGTGATCCCCAAGGATCGTATGCTGGGCAAGAAGGGCGAGGGCTTCAAGATCGCCATGAAGACTCTGGACGGCGGCCGTATCGGTATCGCCTCTCAGGCTCTGGGCCTGGGCGAGGGCGCCGTGGAGGAGGCTATCAAGTACACCAAGGAGCGCGTGCAGTTCGGCAAGCGCATCTCCCAGTTCCAGAACACCCAGTTCCAGCTGGCCGATATGCACACCCGTATGCAGGCTGCGCAGTACGTGGTGTACGCCGCCGCTATGAAGAAGCAGAACCACGAGCCCTATTCCATGGACGCCGCCATGGCCAAGCTGTTTGCCGCTGAGGCCGCTTCCGACGTCACCCGCCGCGCCGTGCAGCTGTTCGGCGGCTATGGCTACACCCGTGAGTATCCCGTGGAGCGCATGATGCGCGACGCCAAGATCACCGAGATCTACGAGGGCACTTCCGAGGTCCAGCGCATGGTCATCTCCAGCCACCTGGGCGTTAAGTAATTGAGGAGGTAAAAGGTAAAATGAAAATTCTTGTTACTGTGAAGCAGGTTCCCGATACCTCCGGTAAGGTGGCAGTGAACCCCGACGGCACCCTGGATCGTGCCTCTATGCAGACCATCATCAACCCCGACGACCTGAACGCCGTTGAGGCCGCCCTGGCCCTGAAGGACGAGCTGGGCTGCAAGGTCGTGGCGTTCACCATGGGCCCCCCTCCCGCAGAAGGCATGCTGCGTGAGCTGATGGCCATGGGCGTGGACGAGGGTGTTCTGATCACCGCCCGCGAGTTCGGCGGCTCCGACACCTACGCCACCTCCCAGATCATCGCCGCTGGCATCGATACCTACGGCGTGGAGGAGGATGACATCATCCTGGCCGGCCGTCAGGCTATCGACGGCGATACCGCCCAGGTGGGCCCCCAGATCGCTGAGAAGCTGCATCTGCCCCAGATCACCTATGCCGGCGAGATCACCAAGGACGGCAATACCCTGACCGTCAAGCGCATGCTGGAGGACGGCTACATGACCGTGAAGGTCAAGACCCCCTGCATGATCACCTGCATCAAGGAGCTGAATCAGCCCCGTTACCTGTCCGTGGGCGGCGCCTTTGAGGCTTATAGCAAGCCCCTGGTCACCATGACCTACGAGACTCTGAAGGATCATCCCCTGATCGACAAGAGCACCATCGGTCTGGCCGGCTCTCCCACCAATATTCTGACCTCCTTTACGCCTCCTCAGAAGGGCGCCGGCATGATGCTCGAAGGCGCCGGCAAGGAGACCACCGACAAGCTGGCAGGCATCCTGGCCGCCAAGCATATCATCTAAGGAAGGAGATAAGAAAATGGCTTTTAATAGTGCTGATACCGCTGCCTTCAAAAACGTTTGGGTTTTCTGCGAGCAGCGCCAGGGCAAGATGATGCCCACTACTTTTGAACTGATCTCCGAGGGCCGGAAGCTGGCTAATGAGCTGGGCGTTGAGCTGTGCGGCATTCTGCTGGGCGACAACGTGGACGGCATCGCCGCTGAGCTGGGCGAGTATGGCGCGGACAAGGTTTATGTGTACAACTCCCCCCTGCTGAAGGATTTCACCACCGATGCCTATACCAAGGTGATCGTGGAGGCCGTTGAGGAGATCAAGCCCGAGGTGCTGCTGTTTGGTGCATCCAACATCGGCCGCGACCTGGCTCCCCGCTGCGCCGCCCGTCTGCACACCGGCCTGTGCGCCGACTGCACCCACCTGGACATCGACATGCCCAACTACAAGGGCTTCCTGAAGGAAGCCTCCACCCTGCCCGAGGAGCGCATCGAGAAGCTGGGCACCGTGATGATCAACCGCGAGCCCCATCCCGTGGATCGCGACCTGAAGATGACCCGTCCCGCTTTCGGCGGTCACCTGATGGCCTCCATCATCTGCCCCCGTTTCCGCCCCGCCATGGCTACCGTCCGTCCCGGCGTTATGAAGAAGCGCCTGTGCAAGAAGGACGTTGAGATTCTGCACCCCGCCTTCGCTCTGGAGGCCTCCGACATCCACACCGAGGTCACCGAGACCGTGAAGGCTGCCAAGAAGCTGGTTGACCTGATCGGCGCCGACTTCATCGTGTCCGTGGGCCGCGGCATCAGCAAGGACGTTGAGGGCGGCATCAAGCTGGCCGAGGAGCTGGCTGAGGTTCTGGGCGGCGTCGTGGGTTCCTCCCGCGCCTGCGTGGACGCCGGCTGGATCTCCGCTGACCACCAGGTCGGCCAGACCGGTAAGACCGTGCATCCCAAGGTCTATGTTGCTCTGGGTATCTCCGGCGCTATCCAGCACAAGGCTGGTATGCAGGATTCCGAGTGCATCATCGCCGTGAACAAGAACGACACCGCTCCCATCTTCGAGGTGGCTGACTACGGTATCGTGGGCGACCTGTTCAAGGTCGTGCCCGAGCTGATCGAGTCCATCAAGGCTCAGAAGGCTGCCAAGTAAGGTTCGTTCCTTATTGACACGGATTCCCCCTCCGGTTATACCGGAGGGGGATTTTTTGCGCGAAAAACTGCGGATGAGGTGCTGCGGCAGGGGGGCTCCTTCGCAGCGAGTCATGGGACCGGGGACCATTTGGGTGAGAAGGAAGAAGCGCTGCGGGTGTGGACCGCAGCGCTTCTTCTGCGCACGGAGAGGAGACGTTCAGCCCACAGAGAAAAGTGTGAATTAATTGTTAATATCAAGTAAAAGCCATAAAATCGACGAATAAAATGTTCCAATTTCGGACATTTTTGTAAAACTGTATAAGACCGCAGGGTTGACTTTCCTGGGGCGGGGGACTACAATACCATACTGTTCAAGGAGTAATTTCAAAGGAAAGAGAGGATGAATCATGGAAAAGATTCTGGCAGTCGCCATATTCGTGGTGATGTTCGGCTTCATCATCTGGGACCGCTTTCCCCGTCAGTGGGTGACGCTGATCAGCGGGGCGCTGGTTCTGGCGCTGGTGTTCGGCCTGTGCATGCATGACGGCGGGGCCATCTGGGAGACGCTGAACCTGAGCTGCTTTGCGCAGAAGGGGTTCTGGATCGGGTCATCCGAGTCCGGCACCGGCATCAACTGGTCCACCATTGTGTTTATTGCCGGCATGATGGTGATGGTAGAGGGCATGGGCCATGCGGGGATCTTCCAATGGCTGTGTCTGAAGATCGCGAAGCTGGTGAACTATCGGACGGTGCCGCTGCTGCTCTGCTTCATGGTGATGTCAGCGCTGCTGGCTATGTTCATCGACAGCATTACGGTGATCCTGTTCCTGGCTGCCGTGACGGCGGAGCTGGCCAAGACCCTGTATTTCGACCCGGTGCCTATGATCCTGGCGGAAATCTTCTGCGCCAATCTGGGCGGATCGGCTACCATGTGCGGCGACCCCCCCAACATCATCATCGGCACGTCCCTGGGGCTGAGCTTCTTCGACTTCCTGGGCAACACCGGCGTTATCGCCGGGGTGTGCCTGGTGTTCACGGTGGTGTATTTCTTCCTGTGCTTCCGCAAGCCTCTGGCCGAAAGCGAGAAGAACCGTCCGGCCAATGTGGTGTACCCCGACGCGGCGTCGGCGGTGAAGAACCGGGCGGGCTTCTATGGCTGCGGCGCATCGTTCCTGGTGGTGGTGGTCCTGCTGATCACCCACGCCCAGACGGAGCTGACGGTGGCCACCATCGGCTGCATCGCCGCAGCGCTGATGAGTCTTGTGACGCTGCTGACCAGCGGAAGAAAGGCTGCCGCAGGGCTGTTTGCCCGGGTGGACTATAAGACGCTGCTGTTTTTCACGGGGCTGTTCGTGGTGGTGGCCGGGCTGGAGCGTACCGGCTGCCTGGGCGTGTTGGCGGACGGCATCGCCAGGCTCAGCGGCGGCAAGGCCGTTGTGATGGTGGCCATCATCCTGTGGGTGTCCGCTGTGGCCAGCGCCTTTGTGGACAATATCCCCTTTGCGGCTACCATGGTGCCGGTGATCCAGGCTATGGCCCAGACCCAAGGCGTTGACCTGCACGTTCTGGCGTGGGCCCTGTCTATGGGCACGGATCTGGGCGGCAGCGCAACGCCCATCGGAGCCTCCGCCAATGTGGTGGGGACGTCGGTGGCCGCCAAGAACGGACATCCTGTGACCTGGGGCAAGTATTGCCGGTACTGTGCGCCGGCTACCATCATGGTAATGGCGGTGTCTATGGTGTGCATCGTGGTGCGGTACATGTAAACAGGCAAAAAAAGAGGACCTGAAAAAGGTCCTCTTTTTTTGCCGTAATTGCTTATTTATCCTTGGAAAAGATTTTGAAAATGTCGTCGTAGGCGCGGTCGATGTTTTCCCGGGCGGTGCTGGCCTCCCGGTCCACGGCGTCATTGAGCTGCTGGGCCTGCTGAGACATTGCCGGCTGCTGGGGCATGGTCTGCGTCTGCTGTACGGGCTGGGCAGACTGCACGGGCTGAGCCGGTTGGGCGGGCTGAGCCGGTTGGGCGGGCTGCTCCGCCTGGGGCTTGTTCTCGGCGAAGCCGGTGGCGATGACGGTGACGCGGATCTCGTCCTCCAGGGACTCGTCAAAGGTGGCACCGAAGATGGTGACGGCATCGGGATGAACGGCGTCCTGGACCAGGCTGGCGGCCTGCTCCACCTCCTCCAGGCCGATGTCCATGGAGCCGGTGACGTTGATCAGGACGCCGTGGGCGCCGTTGATGGACGTTTCCAGCAGAGGGCTGGAAATAGCCATCTTGGCGGCCTCCTCGGCCTTGCCCTTGCCGGCAGCACGGCCCACGCCCATGTGGGCCAGGCCCGCGTCCTTCATCACCGTGGTGACGTCGGCAAAGTCCAGATTGATGAAGCCGGTGTCGCGGATCAGGTCGGAAATGGACTGCACCGCCTGGCGCAGCACATCGTCGGCGATCTCAAAGGCATTGGCAAAGGTGATCTTCTGATCGGTGGCGTATTTCAGGCGCTCGTTGGGGATGATGACCAGAGAATCCACCCGGCTGCGCAGCTCCTCGACGCCCTTTTCCGCCTGCATCATCCGGCGGCGTCCCTCGAAGGAGAAGGGCTTGGTGACTACGCCTACCGTCAGTACGCCCAGCTCACGGGCGATTTCCGCCACCACAGGGGCAGCGCCGGTGCCGGTGCCGCCGCCCATACCGGCGGTGATGAACACCATATCGGTGCCCTCCAGGGCCTTGGTCAGCTGGTTGCGGCTCTCCTCGGCGGCCTTCTGGCCCACCTCGGGGTTGGAGCCGGCACCCTTGCCGTGGGTCAGCTTCTCGCCGATCTGAATTTTATAAGTAGCGCTGGACGCATTGAGCACCTGCTTGTCCGTGTTGACGGCCACGAAGTCCACGCCCTTGGTGCCGGTGCGCACCATGCGGTTGACCACATTGTTGCCGCCGCCGCCGACGCCGACGACCTTGATATTGACCACATTTTCGGGGCCGGTTTCCATTTCAAATGCCATGACGGTTCCTCCTGCCAGTATATATCGAAAGATGATCGTATGCAATATAACGTGCTTTTTCTATTGTATAACGGATTCAGTGACCCGTCAAGGGGCGGGGGATGATTTCCCGGAAAAAGTTGCGGTTTAGCCGGGAATGAACCGGGCCTTGCCGTCCTTGTCCCACTGAATGGTGCCCTGGTCGCTGCCGTCCAGATGGCCGATCACCGCCGCCAGGTAGTTCAGGCGGTAATCAAAGTCGTCGTCCTTTTTCAGGACCACATCGAAGCGGTCCAGATAGCGCAGGGTGATGCGGCTGGGGTCCTCCAGGTCGATGGACTGGACGCTGCCGGCCATGTCCTTGCTCAGCAGCTGCTGCCACAGCTGCCGGAGTGTGTCCCATTTGTCGGTGTTATCCGGCACGGCCAGCCAGTTCAGCTGGGGGGATGTCAGGGCCAGGCCCGTGACCAGGGGGTAGGACTCCCCCTGGCCGGGCTGGAGCTTGTCGATGAGCTTGCCGCTGCCGTTGAGAAGCCACACCGCGCCATCCTGCTCCAGGGCCAGAGGGTGGGCGCACTCGGTGATCTCAATATGCAGGGCGTTGGGCAGCTGGCGGCGGATGCGGACGGACTCCACATAGGGCAGCTGCTCGGTAATGGATGCGGCGGCCTGGTGCTTGTTCAGCAGGAACAGGTTCCCGCCCTGGCGGATGCCGCTGGCCTGAAGCACCTGCTGCTGGGAATAGCGGGAGGTGCCGGTGACAAAAATCTGCTCCGCCTTGAAAAACAGGGACAGGGCCGCCACAATGGCGCCGCAGATCAGAACAAACGTAAGAAGTCTATAGAGAAACGCAAGGCTGCCCTGCCGCTTCCGGCGGCGGCTGCGTCTGTGCTTGCGGGGTTGGGTCATTGGAAGCTCCTCCCTCTGTGATATCTGTGTGTATGTGGGCCCCCAGGCGGGCCAGGTCGCCGGGCAGGTCGCTGTAGCCCCGGCGGATGTGGTGGAGGTGCTCCACCGTGGTGACGCCGTGGGCCTGGAGCCCGGCAATCACCAGGGCGGCTCCGCCCCGAAGATCCATAGCCCGGACCCGGGCGGCGTGGAGCCGGTCAACGCCGCATACCACCGCCACCCGGCCCTCCAGCCGGATGTCGGCCCCCATGCGCACCAGCTCGGGCACATGGCGGTAACGGCTCTCGAAAATGTTTTCCACGAATACGGTGGTGCCGCTGCTGCGCAGCAGAGACGCCATCAGCACTGCCTGGGCATCGGTGGGGAAGCCCGGATACGGTGCGGTGCGAATGGGACTGACGGCCCGCAGATGCCCGTCGGAGGTCAGTCGGATGCCGTCGTCCCGGCAGACCAGACCGCAGCCGGCCTGACGCAGCACGCCGGTAACGGTGGACAGGTGGCGGTAGTCCACGTCCCGGAGGAAGATGTCTCCGCCGGAGGCGGCTGCCGCCGCCAGATATGTAGCCGCCGCGATGCGGTCCCCTAAAATCCGGTGGCAGCAGCCATGGAGCGGCTCCTCCGCGCCTTCGATGACCACGGTGGAGGTGCCTGCGCCGTGAACGCTGGCCCCCAGCTTTTGCAGAAAGGCCTGCAGGTCCACGATCTCCGGCTCCCGGGCAGCGTTGGAAACGGTGGTGACGCCCTTGGCACCGATGGCGGCCAGCATGGCGTTTTCCGTGGCCCCCACGCTGGGGATGCTCAGAACGATCTCGGCCCCGGCGAGGCCGGAGGCGGTGCAGTCCAGGCTGCCGCCCTCCTCCCGGATACAGGCACCCAGGGTCCGCAGGGCGGACAGGTGCAGGTCGATAGGCCGGGCCCCGATGGCGCAGCCGCCGGGGTACGACAGCTCCGCCTGGCCGCAGCGGGCCAGAATGGCCCCCAGAAACACCACAGACGAGCGCATGCGGCGCATAAGCCGGTCCGGAATGTCCCAGCGGGTCAGCGTGGAGGAATCCACCTCCAGGTCCGGGCCGTTCCAGCGAACGGCGCAGCCCAGGTGCCGCAGGATGTCAATGGACGTATCCACGTCCTCCAGATGGGGACAGCGCTGCAAAATGCAGACGTCCCCGCTGAGAATACACGCTGCCAGAATGGGCAGCACGCTGTTTTTTGCCCCCTGTACCGTCAGGTCGCCGGACAGGCGGCGTCCCCCTTCTATCATCAGGCTCATATGCCCCCGCCTTTCATAGCTTTTTCCCGCTATCCTATGCAGGGGGTGGGGCAGGGGGTTACTTGCGGATGCTCATGACGGTGTCATAGAGACGCTTTGTGGCGTCCCGGATGCCCAGCTCCGCCATGCCGCGGCTCATGTCCGCCTGGCGCTGGGGGTCACGGAGAATGTCCCGGGCCGTCCGGTAAAGCGCTTCGCCGGAGGCCTCCGATTCCAGCAGCACCACGGCTCCGCCGTGCTGCTCTAAAATGCGGGCGTTCTTCTCCTGGTGGTTGTTGGTGACATAAGGGGAGGGGACCAGGATGGCCGGAGTGGCCAGAGCCGTGATCTCGCTGATGGTGGAGGCGCCGGCCCGGCAGATCACCAGGTCTGCCGCCCGCATGACGGGAGCCATGTCGTAGATATACTCCCGGACGTCCAGCCCGGGGACATGGTCCAGGCCGTCTGCCCGCAGGCGGGCGGTCATGGCGGGGTAGCCGCTTTTGCCCACGCCGTGGATGTGGTGGAAGGGCATGCCGTCCGCCGCCTCCAGGCGGAAGAAATCCTCCATGTGGGCGTTCATATGGCTGGCGCCCAGGCTGCCCCAGAAGGACACCACCAGAGGCCGGTCATCGGTCAGGCCCAGCTTTTCCCGGGCCTGGGAACGGGTCAGGTCAAAGAAGTCGCCCCGCACCGGGGTGCCGGTGACGACGATCTTGTCCGGGTGACGATAGTGCTGGCGGCACTCCTCGAAGCCCACCATGATGCGGTCGGCGGAGCCCTCCAGCATTTTGGTGGTGAGGCCCGGGACCATGTTGGACTCGTGGACCGCCGTGGGGATGCCCATGCCGGCGGCGCATTTTACCACCGGATAGCTGGCATAGCCGCCGGTGCCCACCACCAGATCGGGACGGAAATCACGGAGAATGGCCCGGGCACGGCTGCGGGACCTGGCCAACATGGCCAGGGAGTTCAGGTTGTGCCCCAGGCCGCCGTGGCCCAGGGAGCGCTGAAAGCCGCCCATGGGAATGCCCCGGAAGGGGTAGCCCGCCTTTTCCACCAGGTCGCGCTCCATACCGTCGGGGGTGCCCACAAACAGAAACCGGGCTTTGGGGTCCTGCTGCCGCATGTATCCGGCCAGAGCCAGGGCGGGGTTCACATGGCCCGCCGTTCCGCCGCAGGTAAAAATCACTTTCATTTTGCCGCGCCTCCTATCCGTTCTGCGGCGCAGGCATCTGCCGCGAAACGCTGAGTACGATGCCCATCTCCGCCAGCTGGCACAGCAGGGCCGTGCCGCCGTAGCTGAAGAAGGGGAGGGAAATACCGGTGGCGGGCACCAGGCCCGTGACCACCGCAATGTTCAGAAAGGTTTGCAGACTGGTGAGGGTCATGAAGCCTACCACCAGCAGAGCGCCGAACCGGTCCCGGGCGTGGAGGGCGATCCAGAAGCCCCGGAGGATCAGCAGGGCGAATACCAGCATGACGACGCAGGCACCCACCAGGCCCAGCTCCTCGCAGATCACGGCGAAGATGCAGTCGTTGTGCTCCTCGGGCAGGTAGAGAAATTTCTGCCGTCCCTTGCCCAGGCCCACGCCCAGCAGGCCGCCGGAGCCGATGGCGATGAGACACTGGGCGATCTGCCAGCCGTCGCCCCGGTACCATTTGTCGTTGAAGGGGTCCCGCCAGGTGTTGATGCGGTCCTCGCCATAGTGGAGGATGCCCTTTTTCACCAGGGTGACGTACAGGGTGCCCACCAGGCCCACGCCGGCAATGCCGGTGGGGATCAGCCAGCCCTTGATGCCGCCCACGATCATCAGAACGATGCCGGTGCAGACAATGAGGATGGTGCCGGACAGATGAGGCTCCAGCATCATAAGGCCTGCGATAACGCCCAAGATCATCAGATACGGCCAGATGCCCTGACGCCAGGTCTGCATTTTCTCGCGCTTTTTGGAGATGGTGGCGGAAAAGTAGATGACCACGGCGAGCTTGGCGATCTCGGAGGGCTGGAACCGCAGAACGGTGCCCTTGATGCCCAGCCAGCGGGTGGCGCCGTTTTCCGTGATGGCAATGGGATTATGGGGAATGATGACCAGCACCAGCAGCGCCAGAGACGCCCACAGCAGCAGACGGCCCACGCCCCGCAGACGCTGATAGTTCAGCTTGCTGAGAGCGAACATAACGGCAAGGCCCAGCAGGGCGAAAATGCCCTGGCGGATGAAGTAGTACGCGCCGTTGCCGCCGTTTTCATAGTAGGCGGAGGGGAAGCTGGCGGACAGCACCATGACCATGCCCATAGCCGTCAGCAGCAGCGTCAGCAGCAGAAACGGCAGGTCCATAGGACCCCGGGCGGCTTCCCGGGACTGCTCCATGGCGTCCTGGCGCCGTTGGGCGCTCCAGGTCCCCACGGGACGTCGTTTGGTTGTGCGCAGGGCCATGGGCTCTCCTCCTTTCCGAAATGCTTTTGGTTATGCGCCGAAGCGATCCATAACGCCCAGATAAGCCAGAACGCAGAACAGGGCGCTGACGGCGGCAAATACCGCCACGATTTTGGTCTCCTTCCAGCCGCACATCTCGAAGTGGTGGTGGAGGGGGGCCATCTTAAAGATCCGCTTGCCGTGGGTGAGCTTGAAATACGTCACCTGGATGATGTCGGACAGCGTCTCGCACAGATAGACAAAGCCTACCAGCAGCAGGATCAGGGGCATGTCATAGGCAAAGGCCAGGGCTGCCACCGCACCGCCCAGGAACAGGGAGCCGGTATCGCCCATGAACACCTTGGCGGGATAGTGGTTATAGCACAGGAAGCCCAGCAGACCGCCCACCAGAGCACCGGCAAAAACGCCCAGCTGGCCGAAGCCCTGCCACATGCCGCCCAGCACCGCGAAGAATACGGCCACCGGCACCGTGACGCTGGAGGACAGACCGTCGATGCCGTCGGTAATGTTCACGGCGTTGACGGTGCCGATGATGACGAAGGCGGCGAAGATCATATACACCACCCACGGCAGCACCAGATGGGTGTTGAAGAAGGGGATATACAGGTTGGGGCTCAGCATGCCCTCGTACCGCATGAGACACAGGAAGGCAATGGCCGCCGCCAGCTGAAGCAGGAACTTCTGGGGGGCGGTGAGGCCGGTGTTGTGGTGATGCTTCACCTTCTGATAGTCGTCGATATAGCCGATGACGCCGAATACCAGGGCGAATACATAGACATACAGGTGGGTGAAGTTCCCCTCCAGCATGCCCCTCCAGCCCAGGATCAGAATGGCGATGCCGATGCCGATGATGAACATCAGGCCGCCCATGGTGGGAGTGCCCTGTTTGCCCTTGTGCCAGGTGGGGCCAACCTCCTTGATGCTCTGCCCGGCCTTCAGCCGGATCAGGGCGGGGATCAGCAGCTTACCGGCTGCCAGGGTGATCACCAGGCTTACGACGCCTGCCAGAATAATTTCCATCATGTTCTCTCCTTCCCGTCCCGTGGGGACGTGGTCAGCTTCCGTTTATATATTCCGCAATGATCTGCCTTTCATCCAATGGCAGCAGCTTTCCGTCTGTTTCCTGGGTGGTCTCGTGGCCCTTGCCGCACAGGAGAACGGTATCACCGCTGCGGGCCAGGGACAGAGCCCGGAAAATGGCTTCCCGGCGGTCCGGCACCACCTGATGGCTGCCGGTGATGCCCGGGAGGATATCCCGGATAATGGCCAGCGGGTCCTCCGTCCGGGGATTATCGGAGGTGAGGATCGTCAGGTCGGCGTATCGGGAGGCCGCCGCGCCCATCAGGGGGCGCTTGCCGGGGTCCCGGCCGCCGCCGCAGCCGAACACCGCAATGAGTCGTCCGGAAGTCAGGGACCGGGCGGTTTTCAGGGCGTTTTCCATGGCGTCCGGCGTGTGGGCAAAGTCGATGAACACGTGATAGCCGCGCCCCGGCACCGGTACCGGCTCCATCCGCCCCGGAACAGAGCGGGACTGTCCCAACGCCTTTGCCGCGTCCGCCAGGGAAATGCCCGACAGGCGGGCAATGGACAGGGCTGCCAAGGTGTTGTACACGGTGAACATACCTGGGATGGGAACGGCGGCGGGAACCGTCGACGCGCCCTCCCGGGCGGTGAAGCGGACGCCGGCGGGGGAGAGGACCACGTCCCCGGCCCGCAGGTCGCCGCTGCGGATGCCATAGCCATACACGGGGCAGACGCAGCCCCGGAGAATGCGGGAGGCCCACGGGTCATCCCGGTTCACGGCGGCCTGCCCGCACTGGCGGAACAGGGCCGCCTTGGCGGCGGCGTAGTCCTCCATGGCGCCGTGAAAGTCCAGGTGGTCCCGGCTGAGATTGGTGAAAGCGGCTATAGTATACGCCAAGCCGCAGACGCGGTCAAGTGCCAATGCGTGGGAGGATACCTCCATCACTGCGTGGGTGCACCCGGAATCGGCCATTTGCCGCAGCAGACGCTGCACCTCCCAGGATTCGGGGGTGGTGCGGCGGGAGGGGAGGACCGTGTCCCCGATGCGGCAGCCGTTGGTGCCCATGAGACCGGTCCGTATGCCCAGGGTCTGGAGCATGCCTGCCGTCAGCCAGGCCACGGAGGTTTTTCCGTTGGTGCCGGTGACGCCGATGAGGTGCAGCTCCCGGTCCGGGTGGCGGAAGAAGTTTCCGGCTATCCGGGCCAGGGCCTGCCGGGTGTCGGGGACAATGACGTAGGGCAGGCCCTCCACCGGATGGGTGGATATGGCGCAGGACGCGCCCCGCTGCCGGGCCAGAGCCGTATAGTCGTGGCCGTCGGCGGCGGCGCCGTGGATGGCCACAAACGCCTGACCGGGCTGTATCGTGTGGGAATCATAGCCTGCGCCGGTGACGTCCCGGGGCAGGTCCGGCGATGCGTCCCGGATGGGAACGCCTGCCAGCAGGTCCCGCAGATCCACAGAGGGGACTCCTTTCCCTTAGTCTGACATATTGGTATCGCCCAGCTGGACGGTGATCACCGTGCCGGCAGGCACCTGCTGTCCGGCCTCCAGGCTCTGGCTGAGGACCCGGATGTTGCCGGAGGTGGTCTGCGTGGCGCCGCTGAACCGCACCAGGAGCCCGGCGTTGGTGGCGGCCACATTGGCCTCCGCCGCCGTTTTGCCCACCAGCTGGGGAACGGTGTACATGGTGTTGGGCTTTTCGGCCCCGGCATAGAGAATGATCGTGGCCTTGCCGGGGATCACCGCGCCGCCGGCAGGAGTCTGGTCCGTGACGGTGCCGCCGGAGCCTACCACCTTACAGGTGAAGCCCCGGGCCTCCATACGGCTCCTGGCATCCTCCACGGTGCTGCCGATGACATAGGGAACGGTGGTATCCGCGCCCAGCAGCTCCTCGGCGCTGTAGGTGGGCTCAATGCCCAGATAGGGCAGGATATCCGCCATGATCTTGCTGTTGACGGGGGCCACCATGCTGCCGCCGGACACGGAGGTGCCGGCGCTGCGGCTGGGAGTGTCCATGGTCACCAGGATGATGACCTGGGGATCGTCCGCCGGGGCAAAGCTGACAAAGGAGACCACCAGGTCGCCGGTCTGGCCCTTGTCGGCGGTGCCGGTTTTGCCGCCTACGCGGTAGCCCTTCACCTGGCCGTTGCGGCCGGTGCCGTCGGATACGACATATTCCAGACATTCCCGGACATGGGCGCTGGTCTCCTCGCTGATGACCTGGCGCACGGGCGTGTTGTCATGCTGATAGGTGACGTTGCCGTCACTGTCCACGATCTGCTCCACCAGATAGGGTGGCGTGCAGATAGCCGCCGTTGACGCAGGCCGCCTGTGCCGCGATCAGGGCCATGGGGGTGACGGTGAAGTTCTGGCCGAAGGCGTAGCAGGCCAGGTCCAGCTGGGTGAAGCTCTCGGGACTGGCGAACACGCCGCTGGCCTCGCCGTCCAGATCCACGCCGGAGCCCTGCATGAGGCCGAAGTCGTTCATATATTCATAGAACTTCTCGTTGCCCAGCTGCAGACCGAAGGTGATGAAAGCGGGGTTGCAGGAATGGGCCGCGGCCTCCTTCAGGGTCTGGGTGCCGTGGGTGCCGGTGCAGTGGATGGTGGCGTCGGACACATGGATGCCGCCGGTGCAGGTATAGGTGGTGTTCATATTGATGAGCCCCTCCTCCATGGCGGCGGACATGGTGAGGATCTTGAAGGTAGAGCCGGGCTCGTAGGTGTCGTTGAGGGTCTTGTTGCGCCACTGCTTCAGCAGCTGATCGGAGGTGTCGGTGAGATTCTTTTTGAACAGGTCGTTCTGGACGGTAAAGGCGTTATTGAGGTCATAGGTGGGGTAGGACACCATCCCCAGAACGCCGCCGGTCTTGACGTCCATGACGATGCCGGTGGCGCCGTTCTCCGCGCCGTATTTATCGGCCATTTCACCTACATATTTTTCCAGATAATACTGGACGTTGGCGTCCAGGGTCAGGACCAGGTCCTGACCGTTCTGGGCGGCGAAATACTGCTCGTATTCATAGGGAAGGGGATTGCCCCGTTCGTCCTTGGCGGTGACCACCAGGCCGGTCTGGCCCTGGAGATACTTGTCATAGCGGGACTCCAGGCCGTACAGGCCGGTGTTGTCGGTGCCCACAAAGCCCAGAACATGAGAGGCCAGGGAACCGTAGGGGTACACCCGCTTGGATGTTGCAGTCAGGTCCAGCCCCTCAACCTTCAAATCATTGATGAGCTGACGGATCTGGTTTGCCGTATCCTCATCCACTTTTTTGGCCAGAAGTTCATACTGCGAGTCGGTGTTGTTCATGCGCTCCCTGACGTCGTCCTGGGATATGCCCAGGATATCAGCCAGGCTGGCGGCCAGGGAGTCATAGTCCCAAAGAACCGTTGTGTCCTCGGACTGAGGCGTCTCGCCCTTCTTCAGCTGGGCGTTTTCCAGGCGGATCTTCTCCAGCCGCTCTGCCTCATCATCCAGCTGCTTTTTCATGTGGTAGGGGGACATCACAACGTCCTCCGTGGACACGGACACCGCCAGCTGGCTGCCGTTGCGGTCGTAGATGGTGCCCCGGAAGGCGGAGACCACCGTCTGGCGGGTCTGCTGGTCCAGAGCCCTGGTCTGGAGCTCCTTATGCCGGGTGATCTGAAGGTGGTACAGCTGGAAAAACAGGATCACGAACACCAGGATCCCCATGACCAGCATCAGCCAGAAGGTGCGGCTGCGGACGGTGCGGGTGGCCTGCCGGGCGTAGAACTCCGGCGGGCGGCCGGGGGCCTGGGGCTTGCCGGGGGCGGTCTGGGGCCGCTGGGACTGGGATCGGGGGGTTCTCTTTCTGCGACTGAACATGGGTGTCTCCTTCCGCCGGAATGCCAAGGCAAGGAGCAAGAAGTTTCCTTCTCACTCCTTGCGCGTTTTCACTATATGGCGGCGCTCAGCGGAAATATTCCACCACCGCGCCGATGCCGTCCTTGAGCCAGGTCCATGCCTGGGCCAGGGGTCCGGTGCTTTCGGGACGACAGATCTCGGCCATATCCGCACCGCCCAGCTCGATATACTCGATCTGGTCGCTGGTAGGCTTGGTCATGCCGGCCGCCTGGGCGGCGGCCTTTACGGCGGCCTGGTCGAAGGCCTTTTCATATGCCACGCCCAGGGCCACGCGCTCCTCCTGGACCTGCTGGAGCTGGGACTGCTTGGCGGTAAGGTCGTGGCTGGCCTGGGTCAGCTTCACATAGCCCATCATCAGCACCACTACCATCAGGGCCAGAACGGCCACGCCGCCCACCAGAATGGGGGAGGCGTGCTCCCGGGGGCGGGCCGCCGGACGGCGGCGAGGCTCCCGCTGGGGGCGGATATCCCGCTCCGGGCGGCGCAGGGGCTCCTGGGGCTGGCGGACGGCGTTGCCGTCAAGCTGCTCCCAGTTCAGGGTATTCAGGTCATAAGCCAGGCTGCCGAACACCGGCTCGTTATTCATCCTGTTCTTGTTCTCCGCCATGGTAGGGCAGCTCCTTTCATATGTTGAAATCGTTTCCGAAAACGGGGGAAAAATTTACAGCTTTTCCGCCACGCGCAGCTTGGCGCTGCGGGCGCGGGGGTTATAAGTCAGCTCTGCGGGGCCGCAGACGATGGGCTTGCGGTTCACCAGACGCACCGTGGGCTTCTTGCCGCAGACGCAGACCGGGAAATTCGGGGGGCAGGTGCAGCCGGTGGCCAGCTCCTGGAGGGTTTTCTTGACAATGCGGTCTTCCAGAGAGTGGAAGGTAATGACGGCCAGGCGGCCGCCGGGGGCCAGACGCTGGGCCGCAGCCCGGAGCATGGCGGTGAGCTCGTCCAGCTCGCCGTTGACGGCGATGCGCAGGGCCTGGAAGCTCCGCTTGGCCGGATGCTGCTTTTCCCGCAGAGCCTGGGGCGGCATGGCACTTTTGATGAGCTCCACCAGCTGGCCGGTGGTCTCGATGGGAGCTTCCTCCCGGGCGGTGACGATGCGTCTGGCAATGGCCGGGGCATAGCGCTCCTCGCCGTATTCATAAAGGATGCGGCGCAGCTCCTCATAGGGCCATTCGTTGACCACGGTACGGGCCGTCAGGCCGGCGGTGCGGTCCATGCGCATGTCCAGGGGGGCGTCGTGCATATAGGAGAAGCCCCGCTGGGCGTCGTCCAGCTGGGGAGAGGACACGCCCAGGTCGAAGAGCATGCCGTCCACCGCCGGGACGTTCAGATCGTCCAGCACCTGGGCCACGCAGCTGAAGTTGCTGTGAACCAGGGTGACGCGGTCTATATACGGGGCCAGGCGGCGGCGGGCGGCCTCCAGGGCGGTTTCGTCCCGGTCCAGGCCGATGAGGCGGCCGCCGGCGTTCAGGCGGCGGACGATCTCCCAGGAGTGGCCAGCCCGGCCCAGAGTGCCGTCCAGGTATATGCCGCCGGGGCGGATGGCCAGGCCCTCCATGCACTCGTCCAGCAGAACGGGGCGGTGGCCGAAGGCCACATCGGCGGCTTCATTTCTGTCAAATGCCATGGCTCACATCCCCATTTCCTGCATTGCTTTCTCCAGCTGGCCGGATTGGAGGGCTTCGTCCTCCATTTTCTGCCACAGCTGGGCGTTCCAGATCTCGGCCCGGTCAAAGACGCCGATGATGACCACCTCTTTTTCCAGGTTGGCGTACTGGCGCAGCTTGGCGGGCAGGAGAATGCGGCCCTGGGCGTCGGGCACGCAGTCGGTCATGTAGGCGTACATCATGCGCAGACCCTTGATCCTGGTAAAGCTCGTGCCCTTGAGGCTGGCGTTGAAGTCGGCCCAGCCCTGGTCGGAGAAAACGGACAGGCAGTGGTCCTGGCCCACGGTGACGTGGAGGGTGCCGCCCAGCTCGTCCCGGAGCTTGGTGGGGATGAACAGCCGGCCCTTGGCATCAATATTGTGCGCATATTGGCCGTTCATGTCCGCATCCCCTCCCTTCGGCACCACTTTGTGGGAAAATCGTGGGACAGAGCCACACCTGTATGGGTTTTGGCACCACTTAGTCCCACATCGGAATCAAAAAAAAGACACCGCCAGATATGTATTTTTATTATATAGCAGGGTATAGGATTTTGCAAGAGGTTTTTTTGACCATATTCTCCGGGAAATTTGTCCAATTTCAGGTGTTTCCAGGAAATTCCTGCACTTTTTGAAACGTTTGTTCTATAACGACGCAAAAAAATCGCATACCGGCGTGAAAACAGCGGCCGGTATGCGGATATGCGGTAAAAGAAGAATGCGTGCCAGCAAAATGCACAGAAAATGCCGGAAAATTTCGTCAGTCCTCCGAAGCCTGCTTGGTGGGATCGGACTTGAGCTTTTCCTGGCAGACCTGCATCTGCTCGGCGGAGGCGCTGCGGAAGCGGACGCGGGACTCCCGGACCTCGTCCAGGGCGGCCTGGATGGCCTCCTCCGTGCGGCGCAGAGCGTCCTCGGTGTAGGTGTTGGCCACCTGATACAGCTGGCGGCTGCGGTCCTCCGCCTGGTGGATGATCTCGCTGCTGCGGCGCTGGGCCCGCTGAATGGTCTCGCTTTCGGAGACGATGGTCTTGGCGTCCTCCTGGGCCTTTTCCAGCATGCGGCGGGACTCCTCCTGGGCCTGGTCCCGCAGGCGCTTGGCCTCGTCCTGGGCCTGGTCCAGCATACGCTTGACCTCGCGATTGGCCTTGTCCACATACTGCTCCTTGGACTTCATCAGATCCTGAGCCTTGCTGAGCTCTGCGGGGAGCTTGGTGCGGACCTCGTCCAGCAGGTCCAGAGCTTCCTCCCGGTTGATAATGCATTTTTCGGAGCTGAAGGTAGCTCCCCGGGCCTCGTCGATCATGCCGTACAGCATGTCAAGGAGCTTCTGTACGTTTTTATCTTCCATTTATGACCGTCCTTTCCACTGCGCGGCCACCGGGGCCGGCACATATTGTTCCATGGGCTGTCCGTAGCGGAGCATTTCCCGGACCATGGTGCTGCTGAAATGCTGGTAGGCGGGACTGGCCGGCAGGAATACGGTTTCCAGTCCCGGCAGGATGCCCCGGTTGATGCTGGCCATCTGGTACTCCTGGTCGAAATCCGTGGCGTTGCGCAGACCCTTTACCAGAACGCAGGCACCCTTGTCCCGGGCGTACTGCGCCAGCAGGCCGGTGTAATGCTCCGCCGCCACATTGGGCAGGTCCGCCACGGAGCGGCGGATCATCTCCACCCGTTCGTCGGCGGAGAACATAGGCTTTTTGTCGCAGTTGACCAGCACGCAGACGTACACCTGGTCAAAGCACTGGGCGGCCCGGCGGATAATATCCATATGCCCCAGCGTGATGGGGTCGAAGCTGCCGGGATAGATCGCAATTTTCATGGGGGGTCATTCCTCGCTTCCCTGACGGTGGTAGACTGTCAGCTTGATCTTACCGTAGCGATACTCCCGGTAAAGGCGGTAGGGGGCCTCCAGGGCGGGCAAAACGGCGTCTGCCGGACTTTCCGCCATTATTATACCATGTTCGCGACAAATGTCAAACCCTGCAATATCCGAAAGAGCCTGCTCCAGCAGACCGGAGGCGTAGGGCGGGTCCAGGAAGATCAGGTCGAACTTTTCGCCGCTGCGCAGATAGGCCAGGGAGTCGTCGCTTCTGACCCGGGCCCGGTCCAAAAGACCGCACAGCTCCAGGTTATCCCGGACCAGCTTCATAGCGTCGGCGCGCTTGTCCACGAACACGGCCTCCGCCGCGCCGCGGCTCAGAGCCTCGATGCCCAGCTGGCCGGTGCCGGCGAACAGGTCCAGCACCCGGCGGCCCTCGATGTCGAATTGCAGAATGGAGAACATGCTCTCCTTGACCTTGTCTGTGGTGGGGCGGGTGTCCATGCCCTGGAGCTCCTTGAGACGGCGGCCCCGGGCGGTTCCGGTGATGACTCTCATAGCGTTATCCCTTCGGATCGAAGCACTCGAAGATCACCAGGTTTCCCTGGGCCTCGGCGGCTTCCATCTCCTCTTTCGTTCGGATGGTCCAGTTTACCTCCTGGACATGGTAGAATTTCCGGCACCAGCGCAGACACAGGTTGTCCCGGTCGGAGAACCGGTAGGCGATGAAGTCGGGCCTCACGGCCACGTTGGAAAACAGATTCCCCAGAAGCCACATGGTGGCCTTGCCGTGACCGGCGGTCTCACCATGGCGCAGGAACTGCTCAGACAGCTGGCCACGGACGATCTCGGGGCGGTTCTTTTTCAGCCAGATCAGGCAGCGGGGGTCGAAGGATTCGATGCAGTAATGAACCCGGTACCGGTCCAGCATGCGGCAGGTGGCCTCCGCCAGGGCGGCGTGGTTGCCCCGCTCGGCCTTCAGCTCGATGATCAGGGGCGTGCGGTCCTGGAACAGCTCCAGCACCTCCTCCAGCAGGGGGATCTGCTCATCGGTGCCCTCCAGGCGGTACTGCTTCAGCTCCTCCGCCGTCAGGTCCTCCACCAGCACGTCGGCGCCGGCGGTGCGCTTGAGGCTGGCATCGTGGATGACGGCCAGGCGGCCGTCCTTCATCAGGTGAACATCCAGCTCCGCGCCGCAGCCGTTTTCAATGGCCCGGCGGAAGGCGGCCATGGAGTTTTCGGGAATGCGGGGCTTGTCGTGATAGCCCCGGTGGGCGTAGCGGAACAGCCGCAGCAGGCCCCAGGCGCTGTGGCCCCGGCGGCATTGCAGAAGCAGGGTGAAAAGCTCTCCCAGGATCAAAAGAACCAGCAATACGATCAAAACGGGCATTTTGCGTCAATCCTCCATCTCGTCCAGAGCTTCCAGACCGATCTTGGCCTGGGGCTTGCTGTCGCCATGGCGGACGAACAGCATGGTGACGAAGGCCAGAGTCGTGAATACGGCGGCGTAGGGGAACAGCACATGCATGCCGAAGCGGTCCATCAGCAGACCGGACAGCATAGGCGTGGCCACCTGGGCGGCCATGGAGGCGGTGTAGTAAAAGCCGGTATATTTGCCCACGTCGCCGCCGGAGCACATCTCCACCACCATGGGGAAGGAGTTGACGTTGATGGTGGCCCAGGCGATACCGGCCAGGGCGAACATGGCGTTCATCAGCATGGTGGGGCTTTCGGCGTTGAGGAAGGCGGCCACGGTGAAGGCGGTGGTCAGCATGACCACGCCGGCCAGGATGGTCTTTTTCCGGCCTGCCTTGGAGGCGATGAAGCCCACAGGCAGATAGGAGACAATGGCCGCCGCCTGAGCGATGATCAGGGTCAGATTATAGTCCTTGTGCAGGATGTTGCTGGCATAGACGGAATACTTGGAGGTGACGGCGTTGTAGCCGAAGAACCACAGAACGATGGACAGAAGAAGGAAAATCAGGGACTTTACCTCGTCCACGGACAGCTTGCGTCCGCCTGCGGACTCCTCCTGCTCCTGAGTCTCCTCCTCAATGCCCAGGGCCACGGCCTGCTGCTGCATTTCGTAGGCCCACTCCTTTTCCCGGACGGTGAGCATGAAAATCACCAGGGCGGAGAGCATGATGGCGGCGATGACGGCGAAATAGCCGGTGTAGCTCATCAGGGAGTTGCGGACGGCGGAGGTGGCGAACACCATGCCCAGAGCCAGCACCAGAATGCCGCCGGCAGAGCCCATGAGGTTGATGACGGCGTTGGCCTTGGAGCGCAGAGGCTTCAGGGTCACGTCGGGCATCAGGGCCACCGCCGGGGACCGGAACACGGCCATGGAAACCAGGACGATCAGCAGCAGAACGATGAAGAATACCAGGGTGGCGGGACTTTTGGCGGTGGCGTCCCAGGCGCAGGCCTGGCGGGCGGGGACCACATAGTTGGTATAATCGGGGTTGGTGACGGTCTTGCCGTCCTGCTCCACCTGGCTGCGGATCCGGATGAACTCCTCCTGGGTGAACTTCTGGCTCAGGACGAACTTGTCGCCGCCGGGGGTCAGCAGGGTCTCATCAGCCTGGTGGTCATAGATCTGCTCCAGGGCGGCGGGATCGTCGATGGCGGAGACGTCGGACAGGTGCCGCAGCTGGGCGTTGTCCACAAAGGACAGGGCGATGAGCATCACGGCGGCGATGAGGGTACCCACCACGATGAAGGGGGTGCGGCGGCCCCGCTTGCCCCGGTGCCTGTCAGAAATGGCGCCGAACAGGGGCAGCATGAACAGGGCCAGCACGTTGTCCAGAGCCATGATGACGCCGGACCAGGCCTGGCTCATGCCGAATTTGTTGGTGAGGATCAGGGGGATGGTGTTGTCATAGGCCTGCCAGAACGAGCAGATCAGGAAGAAGGCAAAGCCCACGAAAATAGTCCGCTTGTAGTTGAGTTTCATACAGTCTCCTCCAGTTTCCGGTATAGGGTACCGATGTCGGGATACACCCAGGTGGGGTGGATCTGATAGGTGTCGATGTCCGCCATGGTGCCCTCGCCGGACAGGACGAACACGGTGTCGATGCCGGCGTTGACGCCGCAGGCAACGTCGGTGTACAGCCGGTCCCCCAGCAGCACCGTCTGCTCCGGGGAGAAGCCCGTGCGCTCCATAGCCAGCAGGGCCATCTGGGGCCTGGGCTTGCCGATGACCGTAGGCTCCCGGCCGGTGGCGGTGGTGAGCATCCGGCAGACGCTGCCGCAGTCGGGCACGGAGCCGTACCAGGTGGGGCAGACCCAGTCGGGGTTGGTGGCCACGAAGGGAACGCCCCGGTTCAGCAGAATGCAGGCGTCCTCCAGCTTCTGAAACGTGAGCTCCGTGTCGAAGCCGCACAGAAGTACCTCCGCCTGCTCCCGGTCCCGGGTCACGGGGATACCGGCTCCGTCCAGCTGGGCCAGGAAGGAATCCGTGCCGAACACATAGCAGGTCTTTCCCGGCAGGGTCTCCCGCAGATAGCGGACGGTGGCATCCACGGAGGTGAGATAGTCGTCCCGGGTAGTCTCGATGCCCATGCGGCGGAGCTTTTCCATGTAGCCCTCCACGCCCCGGGAGGAATTGTTGGTCAGGAACAGATACCGGCCCCCCATGGCGCGCACATGGCGCAGGAATTCCGGTACGCCGTCGAACAGGCGGTCACCGATGTAGATGGTACCGTCCATGTCCAGCAGAAACAGCCGCTTATCCCGCAGCTTAGTCACGGAATCGTCTCCTTTGCACAAAAATACAGCATAAGGATACCACAAAGCTGCCGTGCTTTCAAGCACGGCGGGGCGTCTCAGGGAAAATTGTTTGGGAAAAGGGACGAAAAAAGCAAAAAAAGGCCGCCGCAGAGCGCGGCGGCCTTGAGCTTGTCAAAAAAGGCAATGCTTTTTGGGACGACAGGCAGCAGAGAGACTGCCTTCCATAGTAATTACTTTTTCAGGCGTTTGTCGCATTTCACGGCAAGGCGGGTGCCAACGGTCTGGAACAGCTGCACCAGCAGGATCAGCAGGATCACCGCCGCGAACATCACCAGGTATTTGTACCGGTAATAGCCGTAGTCAATGGCAACCTTGCCCAGGCCGCCGCCGCCGATGATGCCGCTCATGGCGGAGTAGCCCAGAATGGTGGTCAGGGCGATGGTGGCGTTCTGGATCAGGGAGGGGACGCTCTCGGGAATCATCACCTTGCAGACGATCTGCATGGGCGTGGCGCCCATGCTCTGGGCCGCCTCAATAATATTGGGGTCTACCTCCCGCAGGCTGCTCTCCACCAGCCGGGCCACAAAGGGGAACGCCGCCACCACCAGGGGAACGATGGTGGCTGTGGTGCCCACGGCGGTGCCGATGATGAGCCGGGACAGAGGGAACACCATAATCATCAGGATCAGAAACGGGATGGAACGCAGCAGGTTGATGACCACGTTCAGCGCCGACAGCACCGGCTTCGGCAGGGGCAGGACGCCGTCCTTTTCTCCCGCCACCAGCAGCACGCCCAGCGGCAGACCCAGCACCACGGCCAGGGCGGTGGACAGCACCGTTACATAAAACGTCTCCCAAAGCGCCATGGGGAACTGGGTCACAAAGGCCGTTTTCAGCTCCGCCAGGGACTCCGGCGTAAATAAATCAGTGTACATCCACGCTTACCTCCTCTGCCTGCAAATTGGGGATGCTGCGGAAAAATCCCATGGCCCGGTCCAGCTGTCCCCTGGGCACGCCCAGCAGCATGCTGCCGTAGATCTCCTCCGACAGCTTCTGGGTGCTGGCGGAAATGACGTTGGCGTAGATGCTCTCCTCCGCTGCCAGACGGGCCACCATGGGGATGGCCGTGGTCTGGGCACTGCGGAAGATCAGGCGGATACGCCGCTCCTGGCTGGGGTCGGACACGGCGGCATCGGCACCGCCGGGGAACACCAGGTGCCGGGCGGCCTGGGACCTGGGAGCGGAGAACACCGTGGATACCATGCCGTCCTCCACCACCTCGCCGTCGTCCAGAATGGCAACATGGGTACAGATTTCCTTTACCACACTCATCTGGTGGGTGATGACCACCACGGTGATGCCCAGCTGGCGGTTGATGTCCCGGATCAGCTCCAGAATCTGCCGGGTGGTCTTGGGGTCCAGGGCACTGGTGGCCTCGTCGCACAGCAGCACCTTGGGATTGGTGGCCAGGGCCCGGGCAATGGCAATGCGCTGCTGCTGGCCGCCGGACAGCTGGGCGGGGTACGCCTGGGCCTTGTCCGGCAGACCCACCAGCTCCAGCAGCTCCCGGGCCCTGGATTGGGCCTCCTTCCGGCTGACCCCGGCCAGCTCCATGGGGAAGCAGATGTTTTGCAGGCAGGTGCGCTGCATCAGCAGGTTGAACCGCTGGAAGATCATGGTGATCTCCCGCCGGGCCGCCCGCAGCTGGGCCGGGGTCATGGCGTCCAGCTGCTGGCCGTTGACGATGACCCGGCCCTCCGTGGGCCGCTCCAGCATATTGATGCAGCGGACCAGCGTGCTCTTACCCGCGCCGCTCATGCCGATGATGCCATAGATATCGCCGCTGGCGATGGTCAGGGATACGTCCTTCAGAGCGTCCACTCGCCCACCGGCGGTCTCAAAGGTCTTGCTGACATGCTGTAATTCGATCAAGGCTGCTGCCTCCCCCTTCTAATCGGATGCTTGTGTGTTTACTTGGAAGCCTTCAGAGCGTCCAGGCTGGTCTGACGGCCGCCGTACAGGCCCATGGGCTCCACATGGATGGCGCTGACGGACACAATGTGGGTGTTGTTCTCGGCGTTGAAGTCCTCCAGATAGGGCAGATGCTGGAAGTAGTTGGCGTCCAGGGTGCCGTCGTCCACCACGGTGTTGGGCACCACATAGTCGTTATAAACCTGAATGTCCAGGGTAATGCCCTTAGCGGCCAGGATCTCCTTGACAACCTCCAGGATCTCGGCGTGGGGCGTGGGGGAGGCGGCCACGGTGATGGTCTGGCCCTTCAGAGCCTCATAGTCCACGGAATCGTCATAGCCGGTGCCGGGGTGGTCCACGGTGCTGACCACGGAGCCGCTGTACTTACTCTCGATGAAGCTGGCCACCTGCTGGCTCTCCAGCGCGGCCTTCAGGGCCAGGATCTTGGGGGTGATCTCGTTGCCCTCCTTCACCGCCAGAATATTGGCATAGGCGGAGGAGGAGCCTTCGATGGCCAGGGAATCATTCACGGGATTCAGGCCGACGTTGATGGCGTAGTTGGAGTTGATGACGGCATAGTCGGCGTCCTTCAGCATATCGGGCAGACGGGCGGCCTCGGCCTCTACGATCTCCACGTTGTAGGGATTCTCCACGATGTCGTTCTTGGTGGCGGTGATGCCGGCGCCGTCGCGCAGCTTGATGATGCCGTTTTCCTGCAGCAGCAGCAGGGCGCGGGCCTCGTTGGTGGTGTCGTTGGGAACGGCGATCTTCAGGGAGGTGCTCTTGGAGCCGCAGCCCGTCAGGACCAGGGCCAGGGACAGGACCAGCGCCAGGATCAGCGCAGTGAGCCGAACGGAATTCTTTTTCATGATGGTTATCTCCTTTTTATGTCAAAGTTGGTTGATTGATTCTCTTGTATGGAACATCCGATGGCCCGGGGGCACATTCGATCGTCCAGCAGGGTAATGAGGCCCGGCATCAGGCACATGGTTTTTCAGCTCCTTTCATACAGCAAAAAACAGCGGAAGGTCATTGACCTTCCGCTGCCGCAAACGATTCATTCAGGCAAGCGCTGAAAGGGAATGACCATTTTTTCCATAGCAAAGCATGCACATGCCGCACATGTGCATCATGGTCATCATCATGCTGTTGCCGCAGAGCTGCTTCGTCATGGCGTGTTCCCTTTCCCGCCGCACAGGCGGCGTTTCTTGTCGATGGGTGCATGTTAGCACCATCCGCGGCATTTGTCAACCGCTATTTTTCATATTTTTTCATCACGACGCAAATTTTTTTTCGTGGCGGCAGGAGAGTAAACATGCAAAAGAGGAGTGTTTTTCTGGATTTTCTACCGCTGACAAGGAGTTTTCCCTGTCAGATGTTCACACTTTTTTTACAGATTCTTTCTTGCTGAAAATGGGAAGCTATGGTATTATATTTGTTAATGGTAGAGTTTGCGTATCTGCCCGCCAAGCCGGACAGGTACGCTATCGTTTTGATTGCCGGAATTTTGAAGGAGGAATTGTTTGTTGTCACGCAAGAAACCTGATCTGTTGACCCAGCAGGCCCGCCTGCGCCGGAAGCACCGGGAGAAGGGGCAGGTTCTGGCGATTTTCCGCAAGCCCATGCGGGAGTCGCTGACCTCGGTGCTGCCCATCACGGCCATCGTGCTGCTGCTGTGCTTCACCGTGACCCCGGTATCCAACAACGCGATGATGGCGTTTCTGATCGGCAGTCTGCTGCTGATCGTGGGCATGGGCCTGTTTTCTCTTGGGTCGGAGATGTCCATGATCCCCCTGGGCGAGGCCGTCGGTAAGGAGATCACCCGCTCCAAGAAGGTGTGGGTCATCGTGGGCATCAGCTTTCTCATCGGCGTCATCATCACCGTGGCGGAGCCGGATCTGCAGGTCCTGGCCGGCCAGGTGCCCGCTATTGAGAACAATGTCATCATCTGGTCCGTTGCCCTGGGCGTGGGAGTTTTCCTGGTCATCGCCCTGCTGCGTATCCTGCTGGGTATCCCGCTGTCGTACCTGCTCATTGGGTTTTATGCGGTGGTGTTTACCCTGGCCATGTTCGTGTCCCCGGATTTCTGGGCCATCGCCTTTGACTCCGGCGGCGTTACCACCGGCCCCATGACCGTGCCGTTTATCATGGCTCTGGGCGTGGGCGTCAGCGCCGTCCGAAACGATAAGCATGCCGGAGGCGACAGCTTCGGCCTGGTGGCGCTGTGCTCCATCGGCCCCATTCTGACGGTGCTGCTGCTGGGCCTTCTGTATAAGCCCGACGGCAGCAGCTATACGCCGGTGACCGTGCCCGACGCCCAGGACACCGTGGAGATGTTCCGGTCCTATACCCATGCGCTGCCGGAATATTTCAAGGAAATTCTCCTGTCCCTGGCGCCTATTGCGGGCTTCTTCCTGATCTTCCAGCTGCTGACCCGCCGCCTGAGCCGGCGGCAGATCATGAGCATGGCGGTGGGCTTCCTGTATACTTATCTGGGCCTGGTGCTGTTCCTGACCGGCGTCAATGTGGGCTTTATGGCCGTGGGCAATTTCCTGGGCAGCAGCATCGCGTCCCTGGACTGCAACTGGGTGCTGATTCCCATCGCTATGATCATCGGCTATTTCATCGTGGCGGCGGAGCCCGCCGTTCACATCCTCAACCGGCAGGTGGAGGAGATCACCGCCGGCTCCATTCCCGCCAGCGCCATGAACCTGGCCCTGTCGCTGGGCGTGGCGGTGTCGCTGGGCCTGGCCATGATCCGGGTGCTGACGGGTATCTCCATCATGTGGTTCCTGCTGCCGGGTTATGCCCTGAGCCTGGCTCTGTCCTTCGTGGTGCCGAAAATATTCACCTCCATCGCCTTCGACTCCGGCGGCGTGGCCTCCGGTCCCATGACGGCCACGTTCCTGCTGCCCTTTGCCATGGGCGCCTGCGACGCCGTGGGCGGCAACGTGGTCACGGACGCCTTCGGCGTGGTGGCCATGGTGGCTATGACGCCCCTGGTAACCATCCAGCTGCTGGGCGTGAGCTATAAGCGGCGCATCAAGCACGTGGCTCCCGCAGCCGTGGCCCAGGTGGAAGAGATCATCGAGCTGGCATAGGAGGAAACGGAATGAAACGACTGTATTTGATGATCACCATCACCAACCGGGTGGTGGGCTCCGGACGATTTGTGGATTTTTACCGGGCCTTCGGCGCGCCGGTGGTGTTCACGGCCCTGGGCCGGGGCACCGCCAGCGACGATGTGCTGAGCTATCTGGGCCTGGAGGCCACGGAGAAGGCGGTGCTGTTCTCCGTGGTGACCCCGGCCTGCAAGGATACCCTGTTGAAGGAGCTGGTTTCCACCATGCACCTTTCCGCTCCCGGAAGCGGCATCGCCGTGTGCCTGCCTCTGAGCAGCATCGGCGGCAGGACCGCCATGAATTATCTGACCTCCGGCGACCCCTCCAAGGTCCCGGAAATCGACGTAGAGGAGGACGAGACCATGAAGGACGCTGCCTATCAGCTGATCGTTGCCATTGCCAACCAGGGCTATACCGATAAGGTCATGGAGGCGGCCCGGTCCGCCGGAGCCCGTGGCGGCACCATTGTCCATACCCGCAGCACCGGAGCCGAGGACGCCGGGAAGTTTTTCGGCATGTCCATTGCCGAGGAGCGGGAGATGATCTTTATCGTGGCCCCCACCGGCGAGAAAAACGCCATTATGCAGGCCATCATGGCCCAGGCGGGTCCCAGCACCAAGGCCCAGGCAATTACCCTGAGCCTGGCCCTGGAGGACGTGGTAGGCCTGTTCACCACCAACCCGGACCAATAAAACACCCCCGGACGGCAAAGAGCCCCTGCTTTCCCTCAAGGAAGGCAGGGGCTCTTTTTTGCGAATAGTGGGAGAAATCAGGCGAACAGATACCCGTACTTGTCACGGATGGTGACGATGAGCGTTTCCAGGTCAGCAGGCAGTCCGCTTTCCTTGCTCAGGTCGTAGTCCTTGGGCTCACCGAAGGTGCGTACCCGGACCATGTCCCCGCCCAGGAACAGGACGCCGGCATTGTGGGAGTCGGCCATGTCCTCGGCGGTCTGGAACAGGGTGAACTTGTCGTGGCAGGGCTCGGAGGCGTAGGGGCAGAACTGGGTGCAGTTGCCGCACTCGTTGCACATCTTGTCCACATGGAGGATCTGGTGGCTGCCGTCGGCCATGGCGATGGCCACGTTGGCACGGTTGGGGCAGGAATCCACGCAGTTTTCGCACACGGTGGAGCACTGCAGACAGCGGCTGCCCTCCTGGCACACGCAGCCGCTCATGTTCAGGATGCCCTTCTTGGCCTGGGCGTCGGTCTTGGTAATGTACGCCTGCTGGGGGATGTCATAGGTATAGGCCGTTCCGATGACCTCCTGGGCGAAGCGGGCGGCGTCGGCGATGCCCTCCACCACGGTGGCGGGGCCCCGGGCGGCGTCACCGGCGGCATACACGCCGGGAAGATTGGTCTGGAAGGCGGGGCGGCCCTTCTTGTCCACCTCAATGCCGTTGGCGGCCATCAGGGCGCTGTCTACCTGCTCGCCTACGGCGGAGATCACCAGGTCGCAGGGAATGTCGAAGAACTCACCGCTGCCCACGGGACTGCGGCGGCCGGAGGCATCGGCCTGGCCCAGCACCATCTTCTCGCAGGTCAGCACGCCGTCGGCCTGCTTCACAGGAGCGGCCAGCTCGGCGAAGGTCACGCCGTCCTGGAGGGCCAGGGCCAGCTCATGCTCGTCGGCGGGCATGTACTTGCGGGTCCGGCGGTATACCAGAGTTACCTGCCTGGCACCGGAGCGCTTGGCCAGACGGGCGGCATCCATGGCGGTGTTGCCGCCGCCGATGACGGCGATGTTGCCGCCGACGCTGATGTTCCCGGCCTTGACGCCCTTCATCCACTGGATGGCCCCGGCCACATCACCGGCGATCTCCAGCTTGCCGGGCTTCCAGGCGCCCACGGCAAAGAGAATATGGGTGTAGCCCATGGCCTTCAGCTCCTTCACCGAGGGGGCCGGTGCGCCACAGCGGACGTCCACACCGTACTTCTCCATCAGGGCGATATCCTTTTCGATGGTCTCGTTGGCGATGCGGAAGGAGGGAATCACGTGCCGGGGCACGCCGCCCAGGCAGCTCTCCCGCTCGAAGATGGTGGCTTCAATCCCGGCGCGGCCCAGGAAGTAGGCGGCGGCAATACCGGTAGGACCGCCGCCGATGATGGCGGCCTTCTTGCCGGGGACCCGCTCCGGAACACGGATGGAGGCCATCAGGGCGTTGTAGCCCTTTTCGGCGGCCAGCAGCTTGGTGTCCCGGATGCGGACGGACTCGTCATAGAAGTTCCGGGAGCACTTGGTCTGACACCGGTGGGCGCAGATGGTGCCGGTCAGGAAGGGCAGGGGGTTCTTCTCGGTGATGAGCTTCAGGGCCGGGGCGTACAGGCCCTTGCGGCACAGCTCCATATACTCGGGAATGTCCTGCTCAATGGGGCAGCCGCCCTGACAGGGTGCGGTGAAGCAGTCCAGCCAGGGGACGCTTTTCTCACTCTTGCGGCTGGGCAGGGGCTTGATGGGCTTGACGTGGTGGACATCGGTATGGCTGGCGGCGGACAGCTCGCAGATGGCCTGGGTATCTGTGCCGCTGAAGGGACGGTAGGCCATGGGCTCCACCTTCTCCACCATCTGGTGCAGGCGGTTGTATCCGCCGGGCTTGAGGATGGTGGTGGCCACGGTGATGGGCCAGATGCCTGCGGCAAACAGCTTGTCGCAGTTGAAATACTCCGCGCCGCCGGCAAAGGAGATGCGCATCTTTCCCTGGAACTGCCGGGAGATACGGTGGCACATCTCAATGGTCAGGGGGAACAGGCTGCGGCCGGACATGTACATCTCATCGTTGGGCAGCTCACCCCGGGTGGTGTCCACGGGGAAGGTGTTGGGAGAGCTTCAGACCGAACTCCAGGCCGTTTTCATCGGCCAGAGCCTGAAGCCGCCGGAACATGGGCACGGCGTCGGCCCACTGGAGATCCTCGTTGAAGTGGTGCTCGTCAAACACGATATAGTCATAGCCCATGGCGTCCAGAGTGCGGCGGGCGGTCTCGTAGCCCAGGATGGTGGGGTTGCACTTGACGAAGGTGTGCAGGTGCTTCTCGGAAATCAGATAGCCGGCGATGCGCTCGATCTCGTCCGGGGGACAGCCGTGGAGGGTGGAGACGGTGACGCTGCGGGACACCCGGGGGGAGATGGCGTCGATGAAGGCGGTCTCCTGGGGGAACAGCTCCTTCAGGACCTCCTTGCACTCACCGAAAATGGCGGTGCGGCCGGCATCCATCATGCCGTCGATGTAGGTGTTGACCTTCTCGCCCTTGATGCCCTCCAGATCGTAGCCCACGGACATGTTGAACACGAAGCCGTCGGGATCGCCGAAGCCGTAGACCTTGCTGAGGACCTTCAGAGCGCACCAGGCCTTGATATACTCGTCCATGGCCTGGGGCACGGTGAGCTCCGTGGACCACTCCTGGTTGTAGCCCTCGTCGTTGGCCAGAATGCAGGGGCGGGGCACACAGGCGGCCAGGTCCGCACCGTCCATCTTCTGGACGGTTTTCACCTCGAAGAACCGGGCACCGGCCACATAGGCGGCGATGATGTTCTGAGCCAGCTGGCTGTTGGGACCGGCGGCAGGGCCAAAGGGTGTTTCGATGCGTTCGCCGAAAATCGGCAGGCTCTTGCCGGTGGCGTGATACTGCTTATGCACGCCGAACACGTCGCCGCAGCCGGAATACTCGGTGACCACCCAGTTCATCAGGGAGCGGAAGGGAATGGGATACATTTTTTCAGACATGGGATATCCTCCTTGTCAAGGTTTTTGGAATTATCAATACGTCCGGTGGTTCAGATCGCCCCAGAGCTTCTTCGCGGCCTCCAGGATGTGGGCATTTTCCGCCTCCTCGTCGATACCCACCAGCACCCGGTCCTGCATCAGGAGCTTGCCGCCCGCGATGGTGGTCTGGCACTGGCGGCCGGTCATGCCGAAGATCATGTGGCCGTCGATGTTCTCGTCGGAGAAGGGGGTGAAGGGCTTGTAGTCCATAACGATGATGTCCGCTGCAGCGCCGGCCTTCAGCACCCCCAGCTGCACCGGGAAATACTTCTCGCCGATTTTGGCATTGTTGCGGAACAGCATGTCCGTGACCTCGCACCAGCCCACGTTGGGCAGGCAGTTCTGGCTCCGCTGGGAGCACAGGGCCACCTTCAGGGATTCCAGCATGTCGTTGGTATAGGCGTCGGTGCCCATGCCCAGCAGGATGCCCCGCTTGTGCAGCTGGAGCACCGGGCAGATGCCGATGGCGTTGCCCATGTTGCTCTCGGGATTGTTGACCACCATGGTGCCGGTCTCCTTGATGATCTCCATTTCGGCGGTGTTCACATGGATGCAGTGGCCCAGAATGGTCTTTTCCCCCAGAATGCCGTGGTCCTGGAGCCGCTGGACAGGGCGGCGGCCATAGTTTTGCAGGCTGTCGTACACGTCGTTCATGCCCTCGGACACATGGATGTGGTAACCGGTGCGGCCATTGTTGGCGGCCACCATGCGGTCAAAGGTCTTGTCGCTGATGGTGAACAGGGCGTGTCCGCCGAACATGGCGGCCAGCATGGGGTCCCGGTTCCTTTCGCACTCGGTGATGAAGTCGGCATTTTCCTGGATGGCCTGGAGGCACTTTTCTTCGCCGTCCCGGTCGGAAACCTCATAGCACAGGCAGGAGCGGATGCCGAATTTCTTGGCGGAGGCGGCAATGGTGTGCAGAGAGCCGGGGATCTCGGCATAGGAGGCGTGATGGTCGAAAATGGTGGTAACGCCCTGCTTGATGCAGTCTATGTACAGGGCGTCGGCGCTGGCGCGGGTGCCGGCCAGGGTCAGCTTGCGGTCGATGGCCCACCAGGTGCCGTCCAGGACCTCGTAGAAATTGGTGGGATTGTTGCCCACGATGGACAGGCCCCTTGCCAGGGCGGAGTAGATATGGGTGTGGGCATTGATGAAGGCGGGCATGATGACGCCGCCCTTGGCGTCGATGAGGTTGGCCTGGGGGTATTTGGCCCGCAGGACGCTCTCCTGGCCCACCTCGGTGATGGTGGTTCCCTCATAGGCTACGGCGCCGTGCTCATAATAGCCCTTGCCGCCCTCGTCCCGGGTAATGAGTCTTCCGTTGATGACCAGATTCATGTGTGTTCCTCCTTATGAATTGTTCCAATGCTTCCGGGTAAAGAAAAATGTTTCAAACCTCCGGGTGGAGATCTGAAACACTCAAGCAACAGCCGAGTGATAGTTGCAGCCCGTGCGCGAGGCACTTCCTTACAGCTACCAATCTTATATTGTCCCTCTCATTTTACACGATACGGTATAAAAATGCAACAGAAATTTTAGGGCCTGCCGGGAAAATTTGTAGAACTGCCATGATAAAAAGCGAAGGACAGACAACATGGCGCTTTTCCATGTGCCTGTCCCTCGCGAATCCCCTGGACTCAGCTTTTTTTCAGGTCCCGCAGCTGTGTCTCCACGTCGCCGATCAGATACAGAGAGCCGTAACACAGCACTGTGCCGCCGGGTCCGGCCTGCTCCAGCGCCAGGGAAACGCCGCCGCGGATGGTATCGCAGGCGGTGACCGGCGCTCCCAGCTCCCGGATATACGCTGCCAGCTCCCCGGCAGGCAGGGAGCGGGGGTTATCCGGCGTGACGGTGATGAAGGAGCGGGCATAGGGCACCACGCCCCGGTACATGCAGTGATAGTCCTTGTCCTGCATGACGCCGGTAAGCACCGTCAGCGGGCGGTCCGGCAGATAATCCCGGATATTCTGCTCCAGCGCCCGGATACACTGGGGATTGTGCCCGCCGTCGATGATGAACAGAGGATCATTGCCGATGATCTGGAACCGGCCGGGCCAGTCGGTGGCCGCCAGGCCGCGGCGGATGTGCTCCTCCGTAATGGACCAGCCACGCTTTTGCAGCACCCGCATGGCTGTCAGGGCCACGGCGGCGTTGCACAGCTGGTGCCGTCCCAGCAGCGGCAGGCGCAGGCCGGTAAGCTCCTCCCAATCGAAAACCTGGCCCTCCAACCCGGCGCTTTCCGGACGGATGCCGTCAAAATCCGCCAGGTGCAGGGGAACGCCCAGACGCTCGCACCGCTGGCGGATGATCTCCTCCGCAGAGGCCGTCTGGCGGTACAGCACCGCGTCACAGCCGGGCTTGATGATCCCGGCCTTGGTGGCGGCGATTTTTTCAATGGTGTCCCCCAGATACTGGGTGTGGTCCAGGCCGATGTTGCAGAACACGGCGGCCTCCGGGGCGGGGATCACGTTGGTAGCGTCAAATTCGCCGCCCATGCCCACCTCGCACACCACGATATCGCAGCTGTGCCGGGCGAAATAGGCGAAGGCGATGGCCGTGACCATCTCAAACTCCGTGGGGTGAGGGTCCAGGGAGTCCGCCAGAGGGCGGACCTGGGCCGTGATTTCGCACAGCTCGTCGTCGGTGATCTGCCGGCCGTCCACCTGCATGCGCTCGTTGAACCGGATCAGGAAGGGCGAGGTGTACAGGCCCGTGCGATAGCCCGCCGCCCGAAGGATGCCGGCCATCATGGCACAGGTGGAGCCCTTGCCGTTGGTGCCGGTGACGTGGATGAACTTCATGTCCCTCTGGGGATCCCCCATCAGCGCCAGCAGCGCCCGGATGCGCTCCAGCCCCGGGATGCTGCTGCGCCAGCAGACGGCGTGGATATAGGACAGGGTTTCGTCAATGTTCATTGTATATCATTTCCTTTCGACTGCACCGGCGGCAGGCCCACGGCCCGCAGAGCGCCGGAGCGCTGCAGAAGCCACACCACCAGCACGTCCAGCACGCCGGTGATGGCGAACTGCACGCTGCGGGCCGCCAGCCGGGTGAGAAAGTACGCGGCTTTCGCGCCGCCGCCGTAGATCATGGCCAGGGCGAAGCTCTGGTACAGCACCGACCCCAGGACCACCGGCGGCAGGAACGCCAGAGCCAGCCGCAGGGGGCTGCATCTGCGCGTCAGCCAGGGACGGAAAAGCCCGGCGCACAGGCCGTACAGGATCGGGGGCACGCAGAAAATCGGGTTGTAGCCATAGGGGGAGAACAGGCAGCCGATGAAATCGGCGGCGAAGCCTGTCAGGGCCCCGGGCAGCGGCCCGAAAAGCATCCCGGCCAGGAAGATGGGCACCGCCTCCAGGGAGAAGCGGGTCACCTCGTTGGGGGTAGGGATCAGGAACCGGGCCAGCACCACGCTGACGGCGGTCAGCAGGGCGCAGGTGACCATGGCCCGCACGGGCCACTTGGGTCTGCCGTGGGCAGATGCATGGGTGTGACGTTCAGACATAAAAAATACCTCCTAATTCGGGTAAAAATTGGGAGGAGGTTGGGGAGTATGCACTTGTCAGGGCGCGAACCCCCGGGCCGGCTGCCAAAGCGGATGCGAAGACGGCACCGCGGAGACAGGTCTCCTTCGTCCGGCGGCAACCTCCCATCCGACCGGCACTTAACGCGCCGCTTCTACTCTTGCAGCAAAAGCCAGTCATGATTATACAGAAGCCGCCGGGAAAAAGCAAGGGAAATCGGAAAAAATGCCGAATCCTTCGGGGAAGGAAAGATAGGGGTTGCATTCCCGGGAATATTTGATATAATTACAGCAGATGATACAAACTGTACGCATTATTTTTCTTAATGAGGTGCTGTCATGTCCGTGAAGCTGGAGCTTTATCGTGTGTTCAAGGAGGTAGCGGAGGCCGGAAACATCACCGCCGCCGCCCAGACTCTGTTTATATCCCAGTCCGCCGTCAGCCAGTCCATCAAGCAGCTGGAGGCGGAGCTGCAGACCCGGCTGTTCGCCCGGAACTCCCGGGGCGTCACCCTGACCGCCGATGGGCGGATGCTGTATGAATACGTCCGCAGCGCCATGGGCCTGCTGGAAACCGGCGAGGAGAAGCTGTCCCAGAGCCGGGACCTGCAGATGGGCCACCTGACCATCGGCGCCAGCGACACGGTGACCAGCCAGTTCCTGCTGCCGTATCTGGACCGGTTCCACCGGCAGTATCCGGCCATCCACATTCAGATCATCTCCGGCCGCAGCCATAAGGTCCTGGGCCTGCTGCAATCCGGCAAGGTGGATATTGCCTTTGCCAGCACCCCTCAGGAGGCGGCGTCTCTGGAGACGTTCCCGTGCCTGACCACCCATTCCATCTTTGTGGCCGGGGCGGAGTATCCCTGCGACTTTGACCATGTCTATTCCCTGGAGGAGATTGCCCAGTTCCCGCTGATCCTGCTGGAGCGGAAGGCGTCCTCCCGGCTGTTTTTGGAAAAGTATTTCCTGCAGAACGGTCTGCATCTGCACCCGGAGATCGAGCTGGGCGCCCGAAGCCTGCTGGTAGACCTGGCGGCCATCGGCTTCGGCGTGGCCGGAGTCACGGAGGAGTTCGTCCACCGGGAGCTGGACAGCGGTCGTCTGCGGAAGCTGCGCACATCCTTTGATATCCCGGCCCGCAGCGTGGATCTGTGTGTCCTGCGGGACGTGCCCCTGACGTCCGCAGCCCAGCGGTTCAGCGATTTTGTCCGCGGGAGCCTGCACCGGGGCTGATCCCCGTCATATGTGACAAAAGCCGCCCCGGAAAGGTCCGGGAACTTCGCCCTTTCGCCCCCTTGCTTTTATAGGAGGAATAGGGCAGAATAATGTCATTATTCACAGCAATGTGAAATCAATAGGAGGAGTATATGGAACTGCTGAAGGAGCGTATCCGCCGGGAGGGTAAGGTCCTGCCCGGCAACATCATCAAAGTGGACGGTTTCCTGAATCACCGGGTGGACACCGCCCTCATGAGCCAGTTGGCCGATGAGTTCGCCAAGTATTTCGACGTGAAGGACATCACCATGGTGCTGACGGCGGAGGCCAGCGGCATCCCTCTGGCCACCGTGTGTGCCCAGAAATACGGCGTTCCCATGGTATTCGCCAAGAAGGCCAAGAGCGACAACATCGAGGGCGGCCTGTATCAGAGCGAGATCTTCTCCTATACCTATAAGAAAAAGGTCACCCTCATTGTGGCCCAGGAGTGGCTGGGTCCCAACGACCGGGTGCTGATTATCGACGACTTTATGGCCAAGGGCTATGCCATGCAGGGCCTGATCGACATCGTCAAGGCCGCCGGTGCAGAGCTGGTGGGCATCGGCGTGGCCGTGGAGAAGGGCTTCCAGCATGGCGGCGACGCCCTGCGGGAGAAGGGCTATCCCATCCACTCCCTGGCCGTCATCGAGGAGGCTACCCCCGACCACATCACCTTCCGGGAGGATGACCCCGTATGAAAAAGGTTTTAGTGCTGGATTTCGGCGGCCAATACAACCTGCTGGTGGCTCGCCGCGTCCGTGAGTGCGGCGTATACTGCGAGATCAAGTCCTTCCGCATGACCATGGATGAGGTCCGGACCTTTGCCCCGGACGCCATCATTTTCACCGGCGGCCCTGCCACGGTGTTCGACCAGGGTGCTCCCATGATCGACCCGGAGATGCTGTCTATGGGCGTGCCGGTGCTGGGCATCTGCTACGGTTTGCAGCTGATGATGCACCTGCTGGGCGGCCAGTGCTGCAAGGCCGATACCCGGGAATATGGCAAGACGGAGCTGACCCATACGGATTCCCCGCTGTTTGACGGCGTGCCGGAAACGGCGGTGTACTGGATGAGCCACGGGGTAGAGGTGGATCGTCTGGCTCCCGGGTTCGAGATCATTGCCTCCACCGAGGGCTGCCGCCACGCGGCGGTCCAGTGCCGGGAGAAGCGGCTCTACGGCGTGCAGTTCCATCCTGAGGTGGTGCACACCGAGTATGGCCGGCAGATCCTGGAGAATTTCCTGTATAAGATCTGCGGCTTCCAGCCGGAGTGGACCATGGCGTCCTATCTGGAGGAGGCGGTGGCCCAGTGCCGGGAGAAGATCGGCAATGGCCGCGTGCTGCTGGCTCTGTCCGGCGGCGTGGACAGCTCCGTGTCCGCCGCGCTGCTGCAGCGGGCGGTGGGCCGTCAGCTGACGTGCATTTTCGTGGACCACGGCCTGCTGCGCAAGGACGAAGGCGACCAGGTGGAGCATGTGATGACCAAGCAGTTCAACGTGGATGTCCGCCGTGTCAACGCCGGTCCCCGGTTCCTTGGCAAGCTGGCCGGCGTCACGGACCCCGAGCGCAAGCGGAAGATCATCGGCGAGGAGTTCATCCGCGTGTTCGAGGAGGAGGCCAAGAAGATCGGCGCTGTGGACTTCCTGGCCCAGGGCACCATTTATCCCGACGTGGTGGAGTCCGGTCTGGGCGGTGAGTCCACCGTCATCAAGAGCCACCACAATGTGGGCGGTCTGCCTTTGATAAGGATGGTTGAGAAAAACAAGTAAAATCAAGGCTTTGTGGACAGTGACAGACAATGCAACCATCAAAAATTGAATAAGTTTACAGAGCAGGGATACTATTTTCACGAATGGTATCCCTTTTCTGTTGTCTTCCGCTCCCACATAAGCGAAGCATGGCACAAGCCGCAGGCATAAAAAACCTGTGGCTTTTTTATTGCCCATTTTAGGAAGGAGCCGGATAAATGAATTTAAGTGAAGCTGAAAAAAGGATGATCTATCAGGTCGAGGGCACCAGCCAGGGGGCCGCTCTGAATGAGATTTACATGACCTGGCGCTATGCACCTGACAAGGCCATGAAGGACACGGCGGAAGGCCTTTTGAAAAAGCTCCGTCCTCTCTCCGATAAGGAGTGCATGGATGTGATCCGGGATGTTCAGAAGAATTACCGTCTGCCCGGCAAGGCAAGGACTATCGGGGAAATGTTGGCGGAGGCCAGGCAGCAATCCGGTGCCCAGAAGATGGCCGGTCACGATATCATGGCCCTGGAGCGGTTCGATCCCGATACCCGCCACATGATCGTCTTTGACGTCCTCTCCCATGAGTCCCCCATGGGATACAAGGGTGATAAAATGCGCCTGTTCCTGACCGAAGCCGGATACGGAAAGGCCCTGGAGAACCAGGACAAGGGATTTATCAAAATAAAGAACCATGCGAAGGTCATAGCTGGCAACCTCCGCTATGACCACAAAGACCGTGAATTGTAGGGAACTGAAAACTGTATCAAAAAAGGTGGAAAATCCGCTGTTCCTTCCCCTCTGTGCCACGAACCGAAAGGGGCATGGATGTTTTCCCATGTGAAGGGTATGGGAGAGATACAGACGGAGGAAACACCGAAAATCAACACTTTTCAAACCATGAGGAAGGAGGTATCAGGCATGGCAGTTTTTCGCATTGAAAAGACCAGAGATTACACGGTCATGTCAAACCATCATCTGCGGGATATGTCCCTGTCGCTGAAAGCAAAGGGACTTCTATCCCTCATGCTGTCCCTGCCAGAGAACTGGGACTACACCATGAAGGGGCTTGCCCGTATCTGCAAGGACGGCATCGACAGTATCAGCGGCGGCATCCGAGAGTTGGAGGAACACGGCTATCTGATCCGTGAGCGCGTGAGAGGTGCAAACGGTCAGCTTGGTTCGATCGAGTACACCATTCTGGAGCAGCCTAAAGAGCCAACACCTGCACAGGAAAAACCTATACGGGAAAATCCCGTACAGGTAAATCCAACATTGGTCACGCCTGTTCAGGAAGAACCCGCCCAATTAAATAAAGAAGAATCAAGTAACTATCCATCAAGAACTGATTTATCAAGTACGGAACTATCAAATCCTATCCGATCAAATCCCCCTACCCCCGTAGGGGCAAGGATGGGAACGGATGGGATGGGAGCCAGAGAATGTTATCGTGAAGTGATTTTGGATAACATCGAGTACAGCCATCTGGTGCAGGACAGCCATATCGACCGCGAGCAGCTTGACGAGATCGTTGACCTGATTGTGGATACCGTATGTTCTGCCCGCAAAGTCATCCGCATTGCCGGAGACGAGTATCCGGCGGAGGTGGTAAAGTCCCGGTTTATGAGGCTGGACAGCTCTCATGTTCAGTATGTCATGGACTGTATGAAGGACAACACCACCTATGTCCGCAATATCAAGAAATACCTTCTGGCGGCACTGTATAACGCCCCGACCACCATCAACAGCTATTATTCTTCCCTGGTGCAGCACGATATGTACGGGGACGGGCAAAGGGGGCGAGGCTAAATGCAGGAGGAAGTAACGCGGGGCGCCGTGACGCTCATTGTTGACGGAGCCAAGCTAAGCGAGCAAGTCTTTGAAAAGGCCGTCAAAAAGTTCCTGGAGGAAATCCAGAAAAGCCAGAAGCCCAAAATCTACCGCGGCAGGCAGAGCCTTAAACAGCTTGCCAGCCAGAACGCCGGTCTTGCCAATATCGAGATCAGTGACAAGAATATCAAGGCTTTCTCCCGTGTGGCGAAGAAATACCATGTGGATTTTGCCTTGAAGAAGGACACCGCCGCAGAGCAGCCCCGTTACCTGGTCTTTTTCAAAAGCCGGGACGCGGATGCCATCACAGCGGCATTTCAGGAGTTTGCCAGCCGGAAAATGAGCCGTGAGGAAAAGCCTCCATCCGGGAGCGGCTGACCCAAGCGAAGGAACAGGCGGCGGAGAAAACGGAACACCGCACCATTGACCGGGAGAAAGTAAAGGTCAAAGATCGGAGCGTGCAGAGATGAACATGAAAAAGCTGTTTTTGCTGAACCTTCCGTATCTTCTGTTCGTGTATCCCTTCGATAAGCTGGCACAGGCTTTCCGGCTTGCGCCCGGTGCTAACCTCTCCGGCAAGCTGCTTTCTATCGGGGACGGCTTCACGGCAGCATTTTCCTCACCGTGGCTCAGTTTCCATCCCACGGACCTGCTGATTGGCATAGCCGGTGCGGTGGTCCTTCGCATGGCGGTCTACCTGAAAGGCAAAAACGCCAAGAAATACCGCCACGGGATTGAGTATGGTTCTGCCCGCTGGGGACTGCGGCGGATATCGCTCCCTACATGGACAAGGACTTTTTCCAGAACATCCCTATGACGCAGACGGAGCGGATCACGATGGCGAGCCGCCCAAAGCAGCGAAGTATGCCAGAAATAAAAACATTCTGGTGATCGGCGGTTCCGGCAGCGGCAAGACGCGGTTCTTCTGTAAGCCGTCGCTGCTGCAAGCTCATTCGTCCTATGTCTGCACCGATCCGAAAGGAACCTTGCTGCCGGAGATCGGCACTTTCCTGGAACGGAAGAAATACCGTATCAAGTGCCTCAACCTGATAAACTTCCGAAAATCCATGAAATACAACCCACTGGCCTACATTCGGTCAGAGAAGGATATCTTAAAACTGGTGAACGCCCTGATTATGAACACGAAGGGCGAAGGCGAAAAATCTTCGGAAGATTTCTGGGTCAAAGCGGAACGCCTCTATTATTCCGCACTGATTGGCTACATCTGGTACGAGGCCACGGAGGAAGAAAAGAACTTCATCACACTTCTGGACCTTATCAATGCCAGCGAAGCCAGAGAAGATGACGAGACTTATCAAAGCCCGGTGGACCTGCTCTTTTCTCAGTTGGCGGAACGGGAGCCGGACCACTTCGCCGTCAAGCAGTACCGCAAATTCAAGATGGCGGCGGGCAAAACCTTAAAATCCATCCTCATTTCCTGCGGTGCCCGGCTTGCTCCCTTCGATATCAAGGAGCTGCGGGACCTGATGGAATATGACGAACTGGAACTGGATACCCTGGGCGACCAAAAGACGGCGCTGTTTGTGATCCTGTCAGATACGGACAGCACTTTCAATTTCGTGGCCGCCCTCATGTATAGTCAGCTTTTCAATCTGCTCTGCGACAAGGCGGATGACTTCTACGGCGGGCGGCTGCCCGTCCATGTCCGTCTGATCCTGGACGAGTTTGCCAACATCGGCCAGATACCGAACTTCGATAAGCTGATCGCCACCATCCGAAGCCGTGAAATATCGGCTTCTATTATTTTGCAGTCGCAGAGCCAGTTAAAGACCATCTACAAGGACGCGACAGATACCATCGTCGGTAACTGTGACAGCACCTTGTTTTTGGGAGGCAAGGAGAAATCCACGCTCAAGGAAATTTCGGAGCTGCTGGGGAAAGAGACCATTGATCTCTATAACCAGTCCGAAAACCGGGGCAGCCAGGTTTCCCACGGCCTCAGTTATCAGAAATTAGGAAAGGAGCTGATGACCCAAGA